>Ga0209088_10000318_pt1 | contig 35118 bp, 40 predicted proteins | sample S_140625_EF_Meta_FD_187324 | JGI IMG/M metagenome (GOLD analysis project Ga0209088, IMG submission 187324) | Freshwater microbial communities from Lake Simoncouche, Canada to study carbon cycling - S_140625_EF_MetaG (SPAdes) (version 2) | ecosystem: Environmental > Aquatic > Freshwater > Lake ... | reverse complement strand
ATGTAAGTGCTGTTGCACTACTGGATTTAATATCATTACCAGTAACAGTCAAGTCACCTGCAACTGCGACATCTGCACCACTTAATGTAAGTGCTGTTGCACTACTGGATTTAATATCATTACCAGTAACAGTCAAGTCACCTGCAACTGCGACATCTGCACCACTTAATGTAAGTGCTGTTGCACTACTGGATTTAATATCATTACCAGTAACAGTCAAGTCACCTGCAACTGCGACATCTGCACCACTTAATGTAAGTGCTGTTGCACTACTGGATTTAATATCATTACCAGTGACTGTTAGATCTCCATCAATTTGTAGATTACCTAAGTTATCTAAAACCATTCTTTCTGTGAGACCACCCGCATTTTTTGTCAAAAATACTAATTTAAAATTTTCAGCACCTGGAGTTATATCAGTGCTTTGTGAATATATTTGACTGCCTAATGTAAAAGTGCTGGCAGCAGTTTCTGTGTTAAATGATAAAGAAGTGCCAAGACCCACAGCAGGAGTTCCATTACTATCTACTTGTAATACTAATGCTTCACGAACTATATTAGTGCTACCTGTAGTTCTTGTTATGGTAATAGGTATTAAATTTGGAGGACCTGCTGAAATATCACCACCAGCGACAATTAAATCACCATCAATTTGTAGATTACCCAAATTATCTAAAACCATTCGTTCTGTTTCAACACCAGCATTTCTTGTATTAAATACCATATTGAAACTTTCACTGCCAGGAGTTATGTCAGTGCTTCTTACAAAAACACCACCACCAGTTGAATTAGTTCCCGAGGCTGTTTCTGTGCTGAATAAAATACCTGTTCCTATGCCCACAGCAGGAGTTCCACTGGTAGTTCTTCGCACTATTAATGGATTTAATATTGAATTAGTTGTAGATGAATCTCTAGCAATAATAATAGCACTATCTGCACCTGTGGTAATATCTGTGCCAGTGACAGTTAAATCACCAGCAATAGATAAATTACCAGTGTCGCTGAGAATAGCATTAGAATTTTGAATTAACTTACCAGTTGTGCCATCAAATCTTGTTAATGCATTGTCTGTAGCACTGGCAGGACCAGTGACATCACCAGCACCAGGAGCAGTGGCTGTCCAACTCATAACACCAGCAGTAGTACTGCTTAACACATAGCCATTTACAGCAGGCACTGCTGTGGGTAATGTATAACTTTGTGTTCCAGCAATCGCTGGAGCATTTAATGCTATTGTGCCACTGGTTGAACCGGCCAGCGTGACAGTGCCACCACTGACAGTTAAATCATTGTCAATTTGTAGATTACCTAAACTGTCTAATGTCATTCTTTCTGTAAGCACACCAGCACGTTTAACTACAAAGTTCATATCAAAACTTTCACTGCCCTGAGTTACATTAGTGCTTTCTAATTGAATACTACCTGATTGATAACTAACATTATTACTGAGTTCACTGAAAAATAATAGTTCTGTGCCAAAACCAGGAGTAACTGTGCCAGTGCTACTTGCATTCAAATACAAAGTTGGAACAATTGAATTAGTGCTGGCACTGAGTTTTGTAAATGCACTAGTGCCCAATATTGTATCAATATCATTGTCATTAATAAAATTGCCAGAAACAATCACTGATTGTGTACCACTTTGTGCTTGAATGTTTAAATCACCAGTGATACTGTTAATAACTTGATTGCTGGCTAAACCCACAGTGATGTTGCCCAATGTAGCACCAGCAAATGTAACATTATCAGTTGTGGCAACTGGCTGTCCAATGCTGACTAATACATTACCTGTGGTTGGATTTACTGTTACACCAGTGCCACCATTTACGCTGTAAACACTGCTGTTGACTACACCTGATGTAAAATCAGTGGTATTGCTGTATAAACTAGTTAAATTGGTAGTAGATACTGTGCCTGATTCCGGAGTCGTTTCATATAAACTTGGCATATTGTTCCTTATCTAATGTTGTATTGGCGATATTGTCGTGGTTGCCATACTGAGGTCAACTTTGTGTGACCTCCACTCCACTTACCTAAATTATTTTGATCTTCTACAATGTTATAAGCATTTTCATATTTTTGGCTGTATACTTGAGCATCTTCTGTGTTATGTCGTTTGATATAATATTCACGTAGAGTAGCATATACATAACCTTCTGCCCATGTATTCAATACAGCATTGGTTTGAACTGTTTGATTAATTAATTTAATTGTAGTCACAGAACCTGCTATGGGAGTTGTTCCGCCTGTGGCAGTAAATGTAATGCCTGTAGTGCCTACCAAACTGGTTACAGTATATGTGCCACTACCACCACCTAAACTGCCCACACCATTGACAGCACTTATTTCATCACCTATGTCTAAGCCCACATTACTGACCATGCCTGTGATACTGGCTGTCCAAGGACCTGAACCGCTGATTGAACCCACTGTGCCAGTTGTGCTGATAACAACATCTTCTAAGGGACTAAACAACAATGGCCAAGCCTTGTAATAATACATGTTAATGGCAGTGCCTTCACCAATCAATGGTAAAAATTGATATTGATTATAAACTTCACTGAACTTGCCGCGAATAACCTGAGGCACATTGTAGGGCTGCATGTATAACTGTGCCAACAAACCTTGACTGATAATATCTCTGTCACCAATACGATCATAGACTAACCAAGGACCATTGCCTGTGGTATTACCTGCTGGTGTTGAAAATGTTATTGTTCCGCTGACTGTGTTACTGTTGGCCACACTTACTGTGATAATGCTGCCAATACTGCCACCACCTGTGTTAGTAATAGTTGCACCTGTGCCAATACCAGTGCCAGTGACATTCATACCTGTTGATAAATTTTGTCCAGGATTTGATGTTAACGTTATTGTATAAGCACCACTTACACCTGTGGCAGTGGCTGTGGTTGTAACTTGATTGCCCTGTCTAAAAAATACAATGGGCTTGTTCATATCACCTGGAATGGCAATGCGTCCATTTTCATCGGCTATGCCGATATTTTCCACAGCATAGGGATCACTGCGTAGTGCTGGCAGTTCAATGTTACGCATGGATAATTCAGCAAGAAAAATACATTGTTTTATTTCTGCATCATTAGTGCTGCCAGTAAAGTCTTTGACAAAGTCTACGAGATCATCTGCTGTGGGTATTACAAACATTTTTTATATTCCTTTGAAGAATCGTTGTTGTCCCTGTTTTGTAGGATAAGGAACATCAATGGGTATTGGTAGTTTACCACCTGGGTAGCAAACAAACTGTGGATATTCTTTTTCCACAACTTTATAAAATTGCGCTTTTAATGTGCGATCATGTTTAAGTGTGTGCCATGGCATGCCACCAAAATAATCATCACTGATTTTGACTGCAACCACTGTGGGCAAATCCATCCATTTCCATCCTACAGTGCCATCTGGCATATATGGACCAAGAGGATCTGTTACACCTTTTTCAGCCATTGCTCTATAATCTTTTACACCTTGAATAATGGTTGCTATGTTGTTTTGTTCGCGTTGAATGTAAAACTTGCCATCTTCACGGCCTGTGGTTACTTTGATATTGCCACTTTTATTGTAATCACTGCGAGTCCAATCACCTTTTAATGTGTTGTATAGTTTGTCGTTTTTTAATAATTTATCTGCTACGCCATTGTGATTGGTAATTGTGCCGCCATGGTCTTGACGCCAGTAATTGTAATTCTTTTCCGGATCGTTGTCATCTAAATATTCGGGTTGATTTATATCGTTCATAGTATTATTTATACAAACAAAGGGCTACCGAAGTAGCCCTTTGTTATTTTAGCAAATCCTAATTATTAGGAAGTAGAACCAGGTCCAGCGTTTACACGACGAACTAGGTTAGCACTACGAGGACTTGTAACGATTGTTGAACCAGTAGTGATGTTGTTTAACATACCAACACCAGCCGGGTTACGACAAATAAGCGTCCCCTCCATTAGAAATTGATCCAATGACGCATCTGCGCTTGAGAACACTTCATTGTTAGGACCTAGATCGCGTAGTGAACCCCACTGTAGCACTTCGTCATTCAAGAAGTAAATGCTGTTGCTTGTACCACTTTGGTCCATGATCCAAGAATCATAGATCTCGTAAGTGTAACTAAAGTCACCTTCGTATGTTTGAATCGTGTCACCACGCTCAACGTTACGACGGTTTACGCTGGTGTTACTACTAACAATGTTATCACTGATAGTTGTGCGTAGACTTGTTGGAACAACCATAGTGCGGATCTTAGCATTGTAACGCTGTTCAGCAGTAGTTACCAATTGCTTGTATAATACTGGGCTGAATACTTGGTTACTAAAACCAGAACCGTTGGCTGTGTAGTAGTAATTACCATTGGCAACAACATACAATGCGTTAACACCACTTGGGCTACCAGTCAATTGGCTCAAAGTTGTTGAACTTGAGTCACTGCTTGGATTGTTGTAGTTTGTTGTCAAACCTGCTTCTGTGCCAGATACTGTGTTGAAAGATAAAGTACCAGCATAAGAGGCTAATGAACCCATACGACGACCACTTGTGTTCTGGCTACCTGCTGTAGTTTGGCTGTTACCAGTTGCACTACCGCTTTGACCTGAGTATTGTGTACCGATTTGGTCACTGCGAACTAATTGTTGTTCTACGTCAAACATCAATTCAATCAACTGTTTTACCTCTTGGTAGGCCTGTGGATCACCACCACTCTGCATAACAGCGCGAGCAGTGCCCGTTGCGCCGATTGTAGTTTGGAAGATCTGTGTGAAGTTGTTTAAGTTGTAACGCTGATTTGCTTCTGCGTATGTAGAACTAACTGCGGCACCTTCTTGAACAGCATTAACTGCTGGCAAGCGATAAATGTCATCAGTCCACAATGGTTGTGTGCTGTTAACTTTGCGCTTCTTTGACATACACATGTTTAAAACAGGTGTATCATCTTTTACGCGGTTGGACACATCTAGGTCCAAATCTTTGACAACGATGTCAGTTGCAAACGCACCAGTACCATTGCCAATGTTTGTAGTTGAAATAAAAGCCATTTTGGCCTCCTTATATTAAATTATCTACCACCTCTATTTGCGCGAATTCTACTGAGTTGCGCTACTAAGAGATTATCAGCGGCTTTTTTATCACCGCCCTTGGCTTGTTCACGAAGTTTCTCAATGTTATCATTGGATCCTTTGGTATTGCTACTGGATCCTTTACGTTGAGTCAATGCAGCCATACTACTACCAGCAGATTTAGTTGAAGGTTTATCTCTATAGCGTAATCCATCGCGAACTAAACTTAATAAGTTTTCATCGCTGCTGATCAAATCTATATTTGGCACACCAGGTATTATTTCCTGTTTAGCGTGTGGCCAAATCTTAGCAACTTTTTCACGAACTTCATTATAGACATATTCGTTTTTCAACTCCTTGTCTTGAAAGTTCTTACGAGCCAAAGTTAAATGTTCCGTGACCTGATGCGCTCTCACTTGTTTGAATTGGTCTACTGCTGGCTGCAACTGATTTATGACCTGTTGTTGCTGGCGTATGTAATTCTCATTGTGTTGCATACTGGCCTGTATCTTTGCTCTTTGAGCAGGATCCCTGGCATTGTTTAACTGATGTTGAAAAGTTGCTTGGAAGTTTTGAGTTTTCAAAATCTCATCATAAGCACTTTGCAACTTTGGCTGCACCGTAAATTCCATTGCTAGAGTTAGACCTTCTTGTTTGGCTCGCGTCTCATTGAGATACTCCTCAAACTCTGCTCTCTCTACTTTTAATTGTCTGGCTTCTTCGTGTATTGCTGATCCCTGACCTAGAATGGCCGCGGCTTTTTTAGCATCAACTACGACTTCTTTGCCATTTTTCATAAATTTGAATTTGGCGTTTGGGTTTGTTTCTGCAAACTCAACAAAGTCTATAAGTTCTTCTGCTGTACTATCATTACTATTGGTGCTTACAGATTCCTGGGCATCCATTTCTTGATTGTCGCTGGCATATTCATCGGCGTTGAAATCATCAACTTCGGCACCAGTATCACTGGCGACCACAGGGGCTTGTGCATCTCCCGACGCATTTACTCCTGTTGCAGTTTGTTCAGTAGCACTAACTTGATTACGCATTGCGGTCATTTTAGCGGCTATTGCATCTAAACTGGGAACTGCACTTTGATCGGCGACCGCCGGTGTTGCCACCTGGTTAGGACTAATCGTTGTTTCCATTTATATTTCCTTTTATGTATTGGGCACTTCGTTAGTGTTACCAATACGGTTTTTTAAGTAAACAGCCCTCTTTAGGCTGTTTACAAAATTGTCAATGCCCACTAATTCATTGCTGACAGCAATTCTACGAGCATTGTCGTCTGGCCCATGACTGCGAATGGCCGCAAGTTCATCTGCCAAACTAAATTTAAAATGATGAACAAAAAGGGCTAGGTCTTTGTTCTTCAATAATCCTTCAGCAAGACTACCATAATGTCTAACTTGGTCTCTTTGACTTGCTGTTAGTTTACTGGGTTGACTAATATCAACTGTGAGTCTGCTGTTATAAAAATCTATTATGTTATTATCTATCATTGTCTTTTCTATATTTGTTATTTAGCAGTTATGAATATACTTTTGGATCGCCAGCAGCCATACTCATAAAGTCTAATTGACTTTCAGCATCAGTGCCAGCAACTTCCATTTCTATCTGCTTGGCTTTAATATCATTCAAATTAGCCACACTTAATTTCTGTTTGTCATCTGGACTTGGTTCTCTATTGGCCGCGGCTTGTTCACCTGCGTCAATCATTGCCATTATTTCATCATCATTTGGTAGGTAAGTATCACAGTCTTTGACACCTAATACATATAGCGTGTCAGCAAATGGCTTTTTAATCTTTTTGTAGATTTCAGGAGTTAATGTGCCACTACCAGCCATGTTTTGAACTGTGGAATATAAATCAGTTTGGCACTTTTGAATAATCTGTAAACGACCCAATGCGTTTTCTTCACTTTGCATGCCAATGCTTAGTTCCAAGTGTATCTGCTTTCTATCACAGAAGTTCATGTCATCCCAAGCAAGATAATCTAAAAACACTGGCTGTTTGTCTGGATGACTTTCTGCTGCCAATTTCTTAACACCATAGTCATCGCCATACTGTATCAATGTACGCCATACCAAATACAATGCCTGTTTTAAACCTTCTGCGGCATTACGCACAGTATTGTCCTGTATGATTTGATTTGGTGTTAATGCCATTTGCAGTTTAATACCGCTGTTGCCTGCTGCCATAACTTCGGGATTGAATACATCCTGTGGTGTAGTCATACCAACCATGGCCATTGTATCTTTTTGTATGCGATCCATGGCAACTTCTAAGAACTGCAAATTACCACTGGGAGGAGGAATTTGGTATATGTCTTTACTAGGATCAAATTTACTGTCCAAAATAAAGATAGCACTTTCACCATCCTGCATCATTTCAAAGTCAACTCTGTCTGGCTTAACACCAATACGTGGAGTTGCTGTTAGTAAACCCAATTGTATTTCTGCACGAGCCGCTGATGTGTTATATTCCTGCATGGGAATAACACTTTCACCAATGCTCATTCCGTAGAAGTTTCCTGGTAGGGGTTTTGGACACATGTTGGCCACAGGAATAAACTCAACTTCTCTGGCACTGATAATATAACTTCCACTGTAGATAACTTCAATAAGTTCTAGTTCACCATCACCGTCAATGTCAAAACGGTTCCATACTGTGACAATACTTACTTGTCTGCTGTCAGGATCTGCACTTGCGGCACTGCTTACAGGTATACCCATGATAGGCACACTATCACGTGCGTGAATAGCCAAATTGTTTAACACTGAGCCTGCTTGATATGCTCCGCTTTGGTTGTATTCAGCATGTGTTCTAAATTGTTCTAAATTAATATCTGGATATAATTCAAGGGCTTCCTGTATGGTCATTGGATCATAATACCCACAGAATGGTTGATCTTTCATTTCTTCCACTGTGGGATCACAGACCCAATAATGCTGTGCAATAGGATGAAACTTGACGTTGATGTTATAACCAGTTAGTTTATATTTGGCACGATAAATTGTATTGCGTTTGATAGCATCACGTAGTATTTCTTCTTGTCCAGATATTTGATCCTGTGACATTGTTTGTTGTTCAGCAACCATTGCTTCTAAATCTTGTTCTTCGGGTAATTGTTTTAAACTTTCAATTTCACTGCTGATCATGTCTTGAGTCAATTGTTGTTGTTGATCACCCAACAATGCCTGCAGTTCAGCCATTACTTTGTCCATTTCAACACTGACTTGTCGTTTGTTTTGACGTAATGCTGTTAGTCCACTTTCAGCGGCCTGTTGTTCAAATGCACGTAATTGATCTACTGTGCCTTCTGTTTCTACATAACGAGTAATATTTTCACGCACTGGTTTGATCATCATCATACCATTTTTGTGCATGTTGGCATCCATGATCCAACGCTCTAAAATAAAGTGAGGATCATTCATTTGATTGACAACTTTACTGACCATGTTACTGGCTTGTCTAGCACCAATTTCATCATCTTCATTGTCTGCCACAAATTCAAAGTTAATTTCGCCATTGGGCATAAGTCCTTTGGCAATAACTGCTGTGGCATAATCTACAACAGGTTTAACACTGGGGTGAATATAATCTATGCCGTTTACTGGCGCTGTTGATTCTGTGACTGCCAAACATAGATAATGATAGTCCACTGCTCTGTTTACAGCATTTTTAGTTCCCAGATAACGTAGATAACTGGCCATTTTAGTGTCCATCATATTTTTCATACGCACAAAATTGGCGTTGATTTTACGACTTTTATTGATGTCTTCTAGGGGGATATTTTTAATTTCTAACATATTGGCAAGTTACCTTTAGTATATCTATTATTTAGCGTTTTCTTTAGGCACTTCGCGTTGAGGTTTTTCTTCTTTGTTTTCCTTCTTGCCGAATATTTGATCCCAGTTGTCACGAATCTTCTTTACATCTTCTCGTCTGCGATTACTGCCTTTGCTCATTATAATATCCTTTTCAAATGTTCAAGTTCTTCTTCAGTTAAGAATAACTCAAATTTGTAATCATATACACTACGACTTAGAAATTGAATATGCCAAACTTTGGTTATTGGCTCATATGTCTTTGTTACTTTGACTTGGTAATCTTCATTGTCTACTAGCATTGAATCGGCAGGTCCGCCGTGTATTAAAAATTGTCCATGTTTTGTTGCCATATTCTATTCCTTGTTATAATCTGTTAATAATACGCTGGGAAATTTACCATACTTGGTAATATAATCCTGCAAATGCGGTTTGAGTCTATGTCCCATGGCATCAAATGTGCTGGTAACAAGATTTTCATTGATTGCAGTATATTGAGGATTCAATCTAAAATCATTGACAACTTTATAACCCATTTCATTGTCCTGTTCATAGTAGTTTAAGAACGCAAACTTAGTGGGCAAAATTGTAAGTTTATTGTCTTTATATTCTGCTGTTTCAATGACATTTTGCCAACGAGCATCTACTAGAATTTTATGTCTAAACCCTGTGACTAAACTTGTAATCAATAATTGTTCCAATGTATCTGGTTTTAATTCACCAGTATAAACAATGTCAACATCATTGGTAACTGCAATATGCGTTAAACTACGTCCTGTCAAATATGCTGTATAACCACTGCGTTCAATGGCAAACTTCATATCATTGTGCCAAGCCCTAATTGCTGACACAGTGGGTTTGTTCCACATTATACTTGTGGTAATTGGTCCTCGGGTATATTTCATATTGGATCCTTGTAATTTAATTGTGGAACATTTTTATCAGTGTATACTTGGTTGATATAATCCACTCCACAGAAGTCTATATACTGTTGCAGTGTTCTTACTGTGCCTAGGCCATATATGCCCAATTCTTTACCAGTTGTTATGCGATTGGCACGGGCTTTGCCATCATTGCTGTATTCATGCCATTTCTTTTGCATGTGTGGTTCAATCATTTTGTCTGCCCAATGTTTGGTTCTATACTTGCCTACATATTGATGATACAAGGGCATGTCGCAGGTGTGAAACAAATTATAGCCATGTGTCCATAGTCGTAGTGCATAAGTACATTCTTCTCCACTAAAGTATAAATGTGGATCATAGGGCACACGTTCTACCAAATGTCCTGGACCAAACAAACAACCACCTGCTACTAAAAATGCATGACAGGGTTCATGTTTTTTAAGATAAGTGCCTTTGGCACTGACATGCTGTTCATTTTTATTTTTAAATGTATGTTCTTTGTTGACCACAAGTAGCATACAATCTTTGCTTCTTGGACTTTTCTTTAAGTTAGTTAAATCACCATCAACGATTTCAAATGGATAGGGATAACTGCTGATAATGGGATTGGCATGATATTGTTCTAAATGTCTATACTGATCCAATAATGTCTTATCCCAGTCTTTGTCAAAGATTGTGTGACTGTCAATTTGAAAATAATAATCTTCTTCGTCATACAATGTTTGAACTAGATGTCGTGCCCAACATGCACCACGAGTTAGATGTGGTTCAATTCTAACATACTTTATTTGTTTTTTAAATGCAAAGTATGCTGGATCAAATGTTTCCATGCCATAACTTTGATCTACTATACCAAACACTAGACTGTCTTTGTGATATGCATTATCATATGCATCTTTAACTGTGTTTGCTAGTAACGGGTCTCTATAACTTGCTATGCTAATAAAAATCTTCATTGCTATTCCTTAATCTGCGCTATACGATTTCTTCCAAGCGGGTTTATTACTATCATCACGGCGAACATATCTGTCTCGCTGTGCTGCCATTCTTTGCTGTGGACTACGATTGTCCCAGGGTTCTGCTATTCCTTGTAGACAAGCAATCAATGCGTAGCGAGCACTGTCAATACAATCATCTGGATCACTGAATCTTCCTTTTTCGTCTACATAATAGTTACCTGCTTCACTCAAGAAATTTGTGCAGTTTTCATTGATCATTAGACTGCCTACTTCCAACATTTGTCGCATTTGGTTTACACCATAACTTTTGTGATTGGTTGTTCTGCCTTGACTGTCAGGTGGATTCATAATTGCTTTGTCATAGACATTGAGTTCGTATTGTTCAAACAATTCACGAATGCTGTTGGCACTCATGGTGTATCTGCCAGCAGTGCTAGCGTCAGCAGGTAAAACAATAGGACAGCCAAAAACTTCAGGACGAAGTAAATGATTGATATATTGAGTGGGGACAGCCTCTTCAATGCCCTGCACAACAATCTGTCTATGTAGATAAGCGATTCTCTCATGTGGTTCCCAATACATTAAACTAATAACTGTTTTGTCATTGACCAGTCCCAAGTCTAGTGCAATAACACGTTGTATGCGTGGCATACGTAGAAAGTCAATTTCGCCTGTTTTATATGTGGGCCAATTTGCAATAGAAAATACTGCGCCTTTACCCATAACAGGTTTACCAGCAATACGGGCTTCGCGCTCGTGCGGTAGATAATCTCGTTCTAATTGTCGTCTTGTTTCATAGAGAAGAAATGGTTGCCCCCATGGATCATATTCAGGACAGTCATCCCAACTTACACGAATGTATTCATAGCCCTGTTCCTTATTCCAAAACTTGCTGACTAATCCGTTGAGTCCTTTAAGCGGCGTAAATGAGCAGAGAACTTTTCCCTGCGTTGTTGCTGTTCTAGTAACAATTTCACTGAAGAAATCATCTGGTGGTTGCTCGTCAAATACTGCAAGATTAAGTTTAAATCCTTGGAGTTGTCTAACTTCCTGTGTGTAGTTAGCAAATAGCAGATAACTATTACCACCAGAAATATGACGGATCTCACAACCGATACAGTTGGCTCCATCATTTCGCATAGTATCAGTGATAATACTACCACGAGGAATGGCACCAGTTCCCAGATTCTCTGTAATTTTGACATCTTGTGTTCCTAATAATTCATTTTGTAAAACTAACGCTACCTGACTCCAACCTTCACCGGCTACCATGGCAGTTATAGGATTGGTAAACCTATGTCCATCCCACCAATCCGGATATAAGCCAGTTAAATGCATGGCTGTTTCGTAACAGGTGCTAACTGTTTTACCAATCCTATTTGCCGCAAGTATACCACGACGCTCACTGGCACCAGTTAAAAAGAATTTCTTTTGATGTTCAAATGGTCTAAAGTATTTTAATTGATTATACTTCATGTCATCTGCAACTGTAACGCTGAGATCCATTAAATGGCTTTTTAAATCACCATTTAAATTTGCCAGTGCATCTAAAGGTAGTTCATATTTGTCCACAGCCCAACGCAATGCTCTAGCCAATAATACTTCATTGCCCAGCATTACATTGTCCTTAGTTTGTTTGCTACTAGTTTGCTGTCCAAATAACGAACCAGTGTTTGTAATTCATCATGACTTAACATTAGAAATATTTCTATGTCTTCTTCGTCATCACGATTGAATCTAAAGTGAAGTTCAAACTCGTCAGGTCCAGTCCAAATTCCACCTATATCTATGGCTGAATCTTCATTATGAGTTAGGTTCAACATTTTTCAATGATTCCCTAACTGTGTAGATATCTAGTATTGCTTTAGATATTGCAGCCAATTCACTGGGACATAGATTCCAAGTATCTGGATTAGCAATATCTATACCATCACGCTTGTCTAGTCCTGCTTGCAAGCGTTCTGTTAACAAGCGTAGTATGTGTTCTATTTGTCCTGGAAACTTTTCAATGAATGCCATTCTGTGTGTAGCATTGATCTTTTGAAGTATTAATGTATCACGAACCATACGTTCTTGCTGTGCTTGATGTATCTGTCCATCACGAATTGTGTTGTCAGTCATATCAATTGCTTCTTGTGTCCGTGCCCCATGGATCAACAATGGCTTCGCTGTTAAACTGTCCAAAGTCTCTGTCAACAAATGTATCCCAAATGTTGCCAGCATTGATACGCTGAGCCTGCATCATAGTGCGTAGTCTACGACCCACTGGAGTTAATGTGCCATCTTCACGCTGAACTGTTTGTTCACCTGTGCAAGCACCAATCCATTTAATAATCTCTGGACGTTCTCTGCCGTACTTGTCAATCTTAGTGCCATGTTCTTTTTGTTCCCATGGACCATTGATTTCATAACTGATTGTGCCATCGTTGTATTTGCGAAATGTGCAGTGACATTTCTTACCCACTGCTCTAAAGTCTGGATCTGGATGCGGAACAAATGGACTAAAGAAATAGTTTTGTAACTCGCTTTCAGGTGGCAGTGTGGGATCACGATCAGGAATTGGTGGCATTGCTTCAACTGGCACCATGTCTGTTTTATCAATGTAGGGATTGTCATTGCCAATAAACTTTGGATCAATTTCTTCACCATTTAATACATCCATGGCTGTTTGATATTTTAGTTTGTTAGCACGACCTTTTAAGTTTAGAACTACACCTGTTTCATCAAAGACAAAACGCTCTAGTTCTTTGGCTGTGGGAAAGTCTGTCATTAGACCTTCCAAATCATATTCTGCGTTGCTTGAGGATTTTGGAATTTCTGGTTTAATACCTGCCATGGTATTAGCCACTTCTAAAATTTCTTCAGGAGTTGTATCTTCCCAAGGGCTGGTTACATCTGTGGGTGTAGATGATTGTGTTTTCTTTGTCATTGCTTTTCCTTGCTGTCACTATGCTATTGAGACTAATGTCTCATTTTTATTTATACTTTTAAAGTATAGATTACTTACCGTCTTGGCTGACCCATCATACTGCTTAGATCTAATTGGCCATTATATTGTTGTTGAGGTTTCATTTGTCCACCGCCCATGTTGCTCACAGGATTAGGATTTAAATTAAATGGCTGTGGAGGTTGTTGTTGACCACCAAAAAAGTCTAATTGTTTGCCTATAATACCATTGTTACCTTGTAATCCTTGACCAACAGAATTTGCTGCCATATTGCCTATGCCAGAACCAAAAAAACCAGAATTACTTTTGCCGCCGCCAAAGCCTGCGCTAGGCATATAATCTTGTTCAGGAATTGCTTCTACCATATTAGGTGCTGGCGGTTGTTGCATAAAACTTGCATCTTCAACCGGATATCCATATATGTCTGGTAAGTTCATTGGAGGGGGTGGCTGTTGTGTCATTGCTTGTTGATTGGCAACATATGTCAAAGGATTCATCTTAGCCACTGGTGGTTTATTATAATTTCTAAATGGTGTCATTGCTTGACGCTGTGCCAATGTAGTTCTTGATCCTGTCACTTGCTGTGCGCCAGGACGAGCCATGGGCTGAGCCATGGGTCTTGACTGTGCTTGGCTTCTTGGCATTGTTCCCATTGACATAATTATTACTTCTTAGGTGATTTGTATTTTGAGGGCAACTTTGCACCATCAGCAGTGGAGTTTTTCTTTGGACCAACATTAGTATCAGCACTTAGACCTTCAACTGTGGGATCAATAAATGGTTTCATACCACGGCCGCGATTTGCAACTGCGTTAGTGACCATGTCTGCCAATGCTGACTTTTCATTGCCACTACTGGCTTTTTCTTTCATGAATGTTGAACGCTTGTCACCCAAGTCTTGATTACCCATTGTAGGACCACGCTTTTGGTTGATCTCTTTACTCTGTGGATTTGATGTAGATATTCTCATACTTGATTTCCTTTAGTTGGGCCACGACCAAAATTGATTTTGTCTGCGTTGCCTTTGTAATTTTGACCTGCTTGTGGATCAAATGGACGTGTGCCTGGGAAACGTCCACCGCCACTGGTGCGTACTTGTGGATTTGCACTTCCTGGGAACATGTCTTTGCCTGGTGTAAACTTTGGAACTACTGCGGCATCTGGATATGTGCTGTCATCATCGCTTTTGTTGCCCACTGTTGGACCACGCTTGTTGTTAAATGTTTTGTTGGGGTTTTGAACACCGCTGTGTTGATTACCTGCGAATTTATTTGGACCGCGATTAACGCCATTACCTGCCATGCCGTCAAAATCTAAGTTCATATCGCTTTGAGTTTTGCTGTTTGCTTTCATTTTGCTTTTCCTTTTTTGCTTGCCGCCGCTCTCTTAGTAGAATAGGCAATTGCCACGGCTTGCTTTGGAGGCTTACCAGCAGCGATTTCTCGTTTAACATTCTCTGTGAATGCTTTTTTTGAAGTTGATTTCTTTAACGGCATAATGTTATTTATACTTTCTTTATTCGGCTTCTGTGTCTGGATTAACACCAGTGAACTTGGCCAATGCTTCTGCAAATGCTAGTTGTTTGGCTGCCACAGCGTCTTCACTGTCTGTGACTTCAATTCTAGCCAAGTTGTTCATTACCTTGTTTAGAATTAAATGATGATATTTTAAGATAGTATCTCTATTACCTTCATTTCTAGCAGTGATAAAATCATCCACTAGTAGATCTTCATATTTTTGTCCACCTGTTTTAGTTTCCAAACTTGTTAGCAAGTCATGAATACTGATATGGTTCTTGCCGCCTTTTTTTCTGCCTGCGCCAGGGCGAGCACCTCCGTGAGTGCCTTTCTTTTCAATGGGTGTTTCTATGCTAGTTGTCATATTATTATTTAGCAAGATTAAATATACATTTACACAAGGAATAGAAATGATTGAATATAATTGGCGAGCGGCACAGGCTGATGACATCCCTGACATAGTTGGCATGGCAGAACAGCATTTTCAAACTGAAATAGACAATATCTTTAAACCAGAACCCGTGGTATATAGTAGGCATATTACTTTTGCTGTGGTAAATCAATTTTATAACCCTAGAGCAGAACTGCTTAACGTAGCCAGAGATCAGGACAATAAAATGATTGCTTATACTTGGGCAAAGAGTCAAGACTACACCGCTTGGAGTGACAATGAAATGGTAAGTGTTCGTATGGCGCATGTTGACATGACTTTAAATGGTAAACTTAGAATACGTTTAGTTCAAGACATGATGTCAATGTGGGAAGGTTGGGCAAAGATTATTGGTGTAAACATTGTATGCTCAACTACCATGCGTCATGACCAAAGTGGCTTTTTAAAACTACACGCTAAAAATGGTTATGATGTGCGTGGTAGTTATGCTTATAAAAAGTTGAACACTGAACAAACCGGCCTGCCTATTCCTTGATGCCTGGATGAGAAAGACGCAAAATCATTCCAGTTCTTGATAGTGTTCCTGGCGTCTTGACTTTATTCTAATGTAGAGCGCAACATCCAAATTGATTTTTCTAAATCTAATGCTTGGTCTTGTGCGTAGTTACTAATTTCTTCTAAGTTTTCATCTGCGGCTACAACGATAAGTTCTTTGTAGTCACCCAACAAATGTTCTAGATCCATCATCACTGATTCCAATAATATATCTGCACTGCCTTCAATGGCATCTGTGGGTATAGTGCTTTCCATGATTACTTCTTGAATGTCACAGGGCATGTATTCCTGCATGGTGCGTAGTATTTCACCAATGGCATCAATCTGTGCTTGTCTGCGTTCATAAACACCTTGTAGCAATTTATGATCACTGCGGAAATTACGACCTGTGATGTTTACATGTGCCGCATGACTGCGAAAGTAAGCAACAAAGTTGTTTTTAAAAATTAATATTAATTGTTCTGCTGTTGTCATTATTATCTACCCATGGCTTTCATTTGTTCTTCATATTTTTTCTTAGCATCAAGATATTTTTGATAATCTCTATAAGCATTTATGCCAGTGGTACCTAAATTAACTGCTGTGCCTACTACAGGAACAAAACTTGCGCCTGCTCCAAGACCTGCAAGTCCTGCACCTAGGTAATCACCTTCTTGTGCTCTATTATATGCTTCTAATCCACCTACGGCTGCACCTGCTCCAGGTAATACTTTACCTGCTACTCTGCCTGCTGTGGCCAACATGGGATTTGCTTGTGCCAATCCTGTGACCATACTGGCTGCCTTTTGACGAATTTGATTTGTTAAACTTTGTTGTGCCTGTGGTGCTGCCTGTGTGGCTGCCTGTGCGGCTGCCTGTGCCGCTGCCGCTGGCTGTGGTGCAGGTATTGGTAAACCATTAGCGCCTACTATTTGTGTAGGTGTAATAGGTGCTGTTACTGGTGTTGCTCCAGTTTTTAAATTAATCTTTTGTTGTTGAATATTTTGATTGCCAGCAGCCGCTTGTGCTCTTAATGCCGCAGTTTGTTTAGCCGCTTCTGCTTCAACATTTTTACCTTGGATATAAGCATTGCCCACTTGTCCTGCTTTATACAAACCTGCCAATGCCGCTGTTTCATAAGGATGCTCTGCAGCCATTTGAATTGGTATTGCTGCCGCACCTGCAATCTGTCCAGCAGTTTTTGGCAGTGTGCTATATTGAGCAAATGTTGGTTCTATGGGTTCATTGGGATTGGCAGGCGGTGTTGCACCAGGAGCCGCACCTTGATAAGGACTGTTTGCTGTTAGTACAGTTTTACCAAATTCTTCTTGTGCTCTTGCTTCAACTTGACCTGCATCTACTTCATCAGGCACATTATCATAAATGTGACTTGTGCCATCTTCAAATTGAACTCTTACTGATTTTGCCATTAGTAATTGCTCCTTGTTGGTTCTTTTTGTTTGTTCAATACTACTTTGGTGCGAGGCATTAGTTTAGCATCAAATGTCTTTTCATCTAATCCACTGCTTACCCATTCTTGTCTAATACCTTTGGCCTGTCCAGCCATCAATGCTTGGAAGCGACCAATTACTCCAGCAAGTTGTTCTGGTGTTTTGCTGTTGTTTATTTCTTTACGGATTTCTTCTCTATCACCTAATGCACTGGCTCCACCAACAACGGCTTTGGCAACTTCACTGCCAACAATGGATTTTAATGCATCAAAATTACCTGGTGCAGTTTGTCCTGTGTTAGTAGCATACAAGTTAGCAATCTTATTGAATGCCGGAGTAGGACCATTCTTCAATTCATTGGCTGCTTCTTGTAATGTATCCAAGTGATCTACAGCAACATTAATTGATTTAAGTGCTTTACCACTCATGCTGTTGTTAAACTTAGACGCAATAGCAAAATTACCAGCATTGAATGTTTTACCTTGTTCAGTAGCCAATCTATTAACTTCATTCATAATAGCAAGTTTAGTGCCTGTGCTTGGTCCAACTGGAGGACTTGCTTCATAATCAAGAATTTGTTGTGCTATTGACTTTTGTGGTTTGCCTGCGGCCGCTGGTGCCGTTGTTTGTGTTGCAGCCGCTGGTGCTGTAGGTGCAGGACCTGAGGGCATAGTAACTCCTGCCGCACCTGTATATGGTTTACCAGTTACATTGGCATAGGCTTGATCTCTGGCCTGTTGAATTTGTTCTTGACTAAACTGTGGACGACCCACTGCGGCAACACTGTCAGCATTGGCTTTACTCATTTTAGTTACCACTGCATTGGCTGCTGTTAGTCCTTTGACATGTGCTGGATCTTGTTGTCCAATGTTAGTCATACCCTGTGGAGCAGTTCTTGTCCAACCACCATTTATTGTGGCATCACGATATAATAAACCCTGTGGTGTTCGCTTGCTTTCAAATGTGTGTAATTCACCATTTACATTTGCTTGGTGCATGGTCAAACTAACATCACTGGCTTTACCTGCACCTTGACTTGCATAAGCAGCCAATTCTGTTTTGTTCATAGCAGTGCCATCTGCTTTGGTTCCTTCTAAAGGAAGTCCGCTGGCAGTATATTTGATTAAACCCATGTTACCTTCAGCGTCCATGGCACCCAACCATTTACTGCCAATGCCAAGTTGTTCACCTTTTGCATTGGCTAGATCATTTAAACCTACATGCTTGAACAACAAATACTGCATCCAATCACCTATGCTGTTACCATCACTTTTCTTAGTGGCAACTCTTGCCAATTCACTTTGACTTAGTGAGGGCAATGCGGCTTCAGCGGCTGCTTTATTGTTTTCACTGTTGATCATATCAGCAACACGAAGACCTGCTCTTTGTCTAATAAACGCAGGTTGACTTGTGTCACTGCGTAATTGAATTAATGATAAAGGATCATCCTGTGCGGCTTGATAACGATCAATGGCAGTTTTAGTTTGATCAATTTGTGGTTGACTTTGCATCATACCAGGTACTTGTAGTCCTTGATAAGCAATGCCTGGTGCTAGATTATATTGTTCTTGACTAACCTGTGCCTGTGCTTGTGGTTGAGGTGCTGGTTGTGGTTGTTGAACCGCAGCACTTGCTGGCACTGCTTGTCCATTTAATCTACCTTGAATAATTGCTGCCACTTTGTCATAGCCACCATTTGCAGCCTGTGCCTGTGGACTGATATAAGGACGTCCTTGTTCATCTTTCTGTGTTAGAAATTTATGTAAGCCATTAGCACCTACAAAATGTGCCGCTGATAAAACACCTGGCGTTGCTTCAACACCACGTTGCTGTAAAAATCTAGCATTGTTATCTGTGACAATATTATGTGCTCTAGTTTGTTGTTCCTGTGTGGCTTGTGTAATGTCTGCTGGTAAACTAGGATCACGCCTACGAGCATCAGCATAAGCAGGAGCAGTTAATCCAAATAATCCATATGCACTACTCTTTGTTCTGTCATGATATCCAATGTCAGGTCTATTGCTGGACTCTTGTTGTGCTATGCTAGAATTATATGCGTTGCGATCAAAATTTAATTTAGGCAGTGGTGGCTGTGTTGGTTCTGGATTAATTGGTGCCTGCACCTGTGCAACAAAAGGTATTTCTTTTTTAGTTATAATTTCTTGTGTGCCGTCACCATAGATTTTACGCTCTTCAGTTTGAACAGCAGTGTTGGCAAGTTCTTGTTCACGCTTGCGGCGTTCTTCTTCGGTTTCATATTCACCGATTACATTGCCTAATTGATCATAGTTATAAGCCATCTATTATTCCTTATCTTCCAAACAGGTTGGCAGTATCAATACCGAACTTACTACCAGTAGTATTAGTACCTTGTGTGCCTCTAAAGTCTGGAGTATAACTGCCCTGTGGTGTTCCAAAGATTACACTGGCATATTGATTGTAAAGTTGCTGTGGAGTCATTGCCGCTGATACTTGTTGTCCTGCGGCACCCAATGCTTGTCCAATACCACCTTGACCTAAACTGGCTAAACTGTTGGCTGCTGCCATACGCTGTGCCGCTATCTGTGCTTGCTTGTCAGCGGCAATGTTAGCCATTAATGCTTGATTCTGTCCTGCTAATGACTGTCCTGCCAATGCTTGTCTTGCACTACCTAAATTACCGGCGCCACCAAACTGTGCTTGTTGATTGGCAATGTTCTGTGCATACTGTGCCTGTGCTGGACTAAGAGCATTTCTAATTTGATTGGCTTCATAGTTGGGATCAAACAAACTTTGTAGGCCAGTAATGCCTGTGCGTAATGCACTTTCACCAGTTTCACCTAATGTCTGTTGTGCTTTACTGGCTGTGCCACCAAGGTTCTGTGCGGCAGTTAAAACACCACCAGCATTTTTATTGTATATGTCTCCAGCACCTTGAACTGCGGCTTTGTATGTAGGAATAATATTCCCAGTCAACATTTCCGTTTGTGCTTTGATAGCGTCTTTTTGTTCTTGTGTTATTACTGGAGCACTGCTTCCACTTGATTTACCGAAACTCATATTATGTTTCCTTTATATCTATTATTTAGCGTTTTTAAACTTCAATATCTATCTATGACAGGGTTTAAAATTGCATCAATTATTTTTTGCATTTCTACTAATGTAGCATAGTCACCGTTGAGTGCGGCTCTTTGTTGTTTTGCTTGCCAGTCTTTGCCCAAGGCTGTTTCAATCTGCGAACTCTGTGCAGGAGTATAAGCACTGGTATTATTTGATGGCGTAGTTGGAGCAATAGGTACTGTAGGTATACCAACACGAACCTGTCCATACTGAGGAACAGGAATAGTATTAGGCTTATACGCTTCTACTCTAGTTGCAGCAGGTGTTCCTTGTCTTTGTTTATAAGTTCCAGCAATGGCCTGTTGCACTTCTTCTGGACTTAATGGTGCCGCTATCTGTCCCAAGCCCCATGGTGTGCTTGGTGCTGCCACTTGATTGTATGCCTGTGCATTAAATGGCTGTGCTGGATTACCACTGTAAAACTGTGGACCACTACCGCCCCAAAAGAATTTACTCTGCGCAGGATTAGTTGTGTTATAAAACGCTGTGGGCTGTATGTATCCTGGATTAATCATTTCACCTGGTTGAATACTTGTTATGCTTGGCGTGGGCGTTGTTGGTGGCTGTGTTGGTGGTTCAGTGGGAGGCAGTGTAGGAGGAAACGTTGGCGGGAATGTGGGAGGAAACGTTGGAGGTTCAGTAAATGTTTCTGTCTCAGTTTCTGTCTCCGTTTCTGTTTCAGTTTCACTTTCTGTTTCTGTCTCCGTTGGCGTAGGCGTAATAGGAGTTAGACTTTCACTGTCTGTCTCAGTTTCCGTTTCAGTGATTGGAGGCAGTGTCATATCCGTAAAACTAAATGTCAATGATTCAGTTTCAGTGGGTGTAGGTGTTGGTCTCTTATCTGTGATTATGATTTCAGTGATCTCAGGTGTATCGGTTATGATAGGAGGCAGTGTCATATCTGTGAAACTAAATGTCAATGTTTCAGTTACTGTAGTTGTAGGTGTAGGACGAATTGCTGTAATAATAATTTCAGTGATCTCAGGTGTATCGGTTATGATAGGAGGCAGCGTCATATCAGTAAAACTAAATGTCAATGTTTCACTTTCAGTTTCGCTAGGTCTAATTCCTGTGATTAGAATTTCAGTGATATCTTCTGTTTCGCTGGGAATAATGTTAGTAATGGTATCACTGGGTGGTTCACCTGTGTATACTGGCTCATCTGTGAACACTGGTTCATCTGTGAACACAGGCTCTCCTGTGTATACTGGTGGACTTGGTTGAATTGGATCAAAAGGATTGTCAAAAGGATCAACTATATCTTCTGGACCACTGGGTTCATCTAAACCAGAGCCAAAGGCAGCACCACCTGGTTGAAAGTCATTTAAGCCACTTTGAAAATTAGTGTCTGCTACACCTGGAGCCATGCCAGTAAAGTCCATTTTAACTGCGCCTGTGTCTGGATTGACACCTGTTATTTGTGCTCCACCACCCATGCCGCTGCCACCTTGAGTATAGTCAATGTTATTACCTCGGTCATTCATGTAGTCATCAAAGCCACTGTCATACCAATCACCACCAAAATCATTGGCAACATTGCTGTAATCAAAACCTGTATTGAAAGCCATCTTTATTTTCCTTGTTCATTGTATTATTTACTCGTTTACTGTTTGACAACCTGTGCGGATATACTACGCACTCTTAGTTCATCTTGTGTGACATAGATGTCTGTGCTGGCACCAAATGTTTGAAAATATACTTCCAGTATATAACGATAGTAGCCTGGACTTGGTTTATCCTGTATACTGGAAAACACTGTTTCAATTAAGTTTAATGAACCAGTGCCAGTTAAAGCCGTATATGGATATGCTTTTTCAACAACTATGGCATCAGGTTGAAATATAAAATCTGGATTCACTGGATCATTGTTGATGAATGCTTTATATCTTCTTATTGCAGTATACACTGTCATGTCCGCTGATGCTGTGACTACTTGATAATCAATCTTTTGATCTAACTGAGCGCTGACAAAAACTCTGTCTGTGGCGCCTGTGACTGTGACACGAACATCACAGTCTGTGGAATTGTAACTATCCATTACATTATATTGAATTGTGCCACCTGATGCATAAGTGCCTAGGCTTTGAAGTATGGCATCCACTGTTCTAACTATTACATAACTGGTTGTACATTCTACAACACCAATCTGTTGAATACTAGTGCCGGCAGCAGTTAAATCTGCTGAATTATATGCTGAGGGAGAAATGCCTGTGATTTTTAATCCATTGCCCAAGGCAAATGGTACTGAGCCTAATGGTGCGCCAGTGAAGAAATATTTAATTGTTCTACTGTCTAATTGTACTGCGTTGTTAACTCCAATACCTGACACATAAAGATTGGCTGTGGTGGTTTGGCTAAATGGCGTGCGAAAATTGCCAGTGAGATACTGCACTGGATCATAACTGCTATAGCCTGCAAAACTCTGTCCCAAGCCACCTGGACCACTTAATAGATAATTTACATTGTCTTCAAGATTTGTGTTATTATCTGTCATCTTCAACCTCTGTATACTGCCAAGTAATAGCACTGCACATCCAAATGTCTGTGCTAGAAGTATTGCCTAGTTCTATGCTGTTTACTCTATAAGCATTTTGATTCATTTGTATCCAAGGGTTGTCAGTGTTCAATGCCATAGTTTGATTTGCCTGTGCTGTAGGCTGTTGACCTACACTATTAGCACCTTCAATTTTAACACTGATATTACCTGTTGATGGTGTGATTACAATTTCATCAGTGCCTGTGAATGGTGTTGCACCTATGTTCACTGCTTCAGGTAGTATACGATGCACCATTAACTTGCCGCTGTAGTTTGGCAGTAGTTTAATATTGTCTCGTCTAAATCTACTTGTTATTGCACTGCCATTTGCACTGGTATAACCATTATCCTTCATAACAATTTTACTGCCTGCCACACCCTGTGCATAGACAATGGTTCTTGAACCTAGGTTAGGGTCCCAAGTTGATTCTGCGGGATAATGATCAACAAAGACAAATATAGGACTTTCACAGCCCATGGTTGCACTACTGACTTCTCTTGGTGCGTTCCAACAGTCAATGTCATATCTGTATGATAGCATCTTATTGGGCACACCATTCACAGCAGTACTGTCAGGATAGTAAATTTCAATTTGATTCTTTTGACTGTTGGCTTCCATGAACACACGGTCATAGTATGCTGGATCTAATTGATCATAGAACCAATTCTTTACACGTTGATTGCCTATGCCTGTAAAGTCATTGCCATCAAAGACCCAAACATCTCGTGCATCAACACCATAGACTAGTTTGTCTGTGTTGGCCCAACAGTTTGAACTTAACAGCCCTCGTCCTTGATTATAAAGTCTTACACCAAGAATAGGAGCATTGGTAGTGGTATAATTTATTGGAGTGAAAACAACTGTGTCCCAATAACTGCATAAGAAGAAATTACCATTACTGGGGAAAGCATCTAAAGCAGGTCCACGCAGGGGAACTTCAAGTTGATTGGCCACATTGGTATTGGTTGGCTGCCAAGTCTTGGGTGCTTGGTTCAATCCAAATGCTTGGCTCCATTGCACAGACACAGGATATAGTTCTGGACCATTTGATGTTTGTGCTGTGAGATTGCCTGCTACCAATATACTTCCTACATTGGGCGTTGAATACAGTCTCATGAAGTTTGCTTTTAAACTTTGCCAATTTGGATTATAATTCCAAGTATACAATGGTGTCACAGTGCCTGTGTTTAATCCTGGATATCCACCACCTGGCACTGCAAGATAGTTTATGGTAGACATTGTTGAACTTACCACAGTGAAAGTTCCATTGTAAAAATTATTGACATCTTCAACAATAATTTGATCACTGGCAGCATATGGTGCTTTGGTATATGGTCCACCATCAATGGCACGACTGCCTAAAGTATATGAATTATTAATTGTCCAAGTTGATCCAGATCCTGATCCTGAAATATTACTTAATATTCTAGTTCCTACACCAATGCCAGTGCCTGATATGTATTGTCCCACTTGAGGATTTTGTGCTGACGTCACAGTGCCTATGGTCAATGTTTGACTGGCAATACTGGATCCTGTGCTGGTAAAACTATTCTTCAATGTAATCTGTTGTGTAGTGCCTGAAACAAAAGCAATGTTGTAGATACTTGCTGGAACTAGGTTTGAATAAAATGTCATTCTACTTTGTCCATCCAACCATACCATGGGAGGATTTATAGTGTCATTGAAGAAAGGCACAGTGCCATTCCATGCTTCTGTAATGTTAGTGTTTTGTGCATAGCCTGGAATTGCAGTAACACCTGGAGTAATGTCCGTCCAACCTGTGCTGCCATTGTTGGCATACCAATAGCCCTGTGTAACTGCGACTATAAACCAAAAGGTATTGTCTGCTCTAAATCCACCAGTGATGAATGTTGGAGTATGATTACTGGGAATAGGATCTAAAAACTCTAAATCTCCTGCTGTGGCTCTAATTCCACGAACATCAGTTTCAACATTAATTCCATCATTGTATTCATTTGGACCTAATGCTGTACTAGGAACATCAGGACTGAATGTCATCTTACTAAAAGGTACTCTAACTTCGTCTAAAGGATTGTTGATTTGTTTTGGCATTCTTGGTTCCAGTCTTAATGTATTATTTAGCAAATTTCAGCAGGGAAAAATGATGAAATTCTTTCAAGCCGATTTGACATAACTAAAGTCACTACATTCAAATATATCATTCAATCTTTTGACCTGTGCGCGAATACTGCCTTCATTGCTGTAAGTAGATTTCAAATATTTGAATCCAGGATTGGCCCAACCTGTGCCTTTTCTAATTGCACATGGCTGTTGTTTATACAATAATGTATATTGATTGTCAGCAGGCATGATGTCCCAAAGTATGCCTTCAGTGACTTCTTTACTTAGAATGATTGTAGGCTTGGGTCTAGACATTTTTGAACCTATTCATGTACTGTGGATACTTTAAACAAAATGCTAGGCAATCTTCGTCCTGTAGATCTGCGTAGAAGTATTGATGCTGCCAATCCATGCCAGTGCTGAATGGATGTTGACTGTGAAAGTCTAACAAATGCTCACGTAGTTCTGTGTTGGAAAATGGTATTCCTTCATATTCCAAACTGGCTGTGATTCTCATCATAACACATCTACTCTCTTGTTGGGTTTGAGAACAAAATGTTCTTTGTGATTACAACAACGTTGATTACCACAGGTTAATGTAATTCTATGTTCACTGATATCTTCATTGGTAACATCCATTTGCACCAATCTACGTATCTGTGTCATTTGTTGTTTACCATTTTTCCATGCGCCCATTAGTGCTCCACTGGGACTCCATGCTGACTTGGCATTATGACAGCCATTTTGATCTGGATTGGTGTCAATCTTTGCCCATAATCTATCTCGGTCAAATTCCCATTCACCTACTTTTTTATATCCCGGTTTGTTTTTATAACTACCTATTTGTTGTGGCATTGCCTGCTCCTTTATGTGTATTTGTATTTACTCAGGTAATTCATTAATCCAGCGTTCACTATAAACAGGATGTTGAAGCATAACTGCTTTCGCTTCTGCATCTGCATTCATAGCATACAAATGATTAATTCGCTTTTTGAATTCTTCATACTCATAGTCAATGTCTTCTTGTATAAACTGTTCTTGATGTGTGGGCATATAATAATCAGGATCAATGTTAAATGCGTGAGCATAAGTTTTCATATAAACCCTGCTTTCACCGCCATCTTTATTCGCCCACATTTCAACTTTACAGTCATCTTGATCTATAACAAACTCTAATGTATCCGTGGGCATAATCCAATGTACTAACCAATACTTGCTGGAATCAGTTTTGCGTAATAATTGTGCTCTAATCAAACTGGGCTGTTTTGGCAAATACCATTTATGTATTTGTTTGCCTGTTTTAGTGCTTTTAACTGTTTGATATTCGCTGGGCATACCTAACATTGGTGGTATTGGGCTGTTCCTAGTAATATCATCTTTGATAGCCTGTGCTAGAACTCGCTGTTCTTCATAGAAGCGTTTATGATCCTGCCAGCGTTGTCTACGTGCTAGGTCACTGGGAGGCCAACTCAGTGTGCTTTGTAGTTTAACTGGGCGTGTGGGTGTCAGCATCCATAAGTTTAACTTGTATCTGCCTCGGTAGCCTTCTTTATTATCCCAACCACTATACCAGTGATTATCTAATAGATTTGGTTCGTTGTCAATAATAGTGATTTTCAACTGATTGATCCTTTTACTTTTCTCTTTCATTTCTATTCCTTTTTTGTTGATGACCGTAGTCTGCATCTAGTAGTATATAACATAAGAATATATATATATATGTTTGTATTACTAAATGCAGACTACGTCTAGTTCTGCATTTTTACAAACACGACTTCGTCGTGTGCTTCGCACCTCTTGACAGAGATTTTGTTGTCTGTTTGTTCTCAAAAGGAAAAAGTCCCTTAATACTAAATGTAGACGTGTTCCGGAAAAAAAGCACATCATGCTGTTTTCCTAAATAATTTAGTAAAGTCTGGTATTGTTGTCTTTGCAACACCCTGTTCTTCAAACACTATCTTTGGAGTGTCATAGATGCCATTCATCATCTTTGTCAAACTTTCAATGCCTTCACATTGTTTTGGACTTAGGTCTCGTCTTTTTGGATCCTGTTCCAATTTACTTAAAATACCTTCTGCAAAACTTTTTGGTGTGTTATGTCTATTGTTCATCAAAGGTTGTTTGGGTAAATGTTCATTAGTTTGATTGAACCATGCTTTGAACTCTGGTCTAGGATCCACTGACTCCAAACATAGATAACCCAGCATCACTGTTTTAAGCCAATGTTGGTCTTCAGGTTTGATAGTACGCAATACATCTTTGGTATTGACTCCTACCCTATTTCTATATGTAATTATTTGTTTGTTCATATCCATTCTTTCTAACATGTTGTTTGCCTAATGTATTTATCTATTATAAATTATTTCAGGGGTTTATGCAAATTTAATTTAGCCAAAAGAAAGCCCAGTTAATATGCCTAACTGGGCTTTCAGTGTGACGTTGCATCACGGTGTAAGGGCCAACACATATAAGGGAACTTTGGCAAATAACGGGATACACACTTGCCCTTACACATTTATTTAGTCTTCTAGATCATCTTTTAGACGACGTGCTACAAGTATGGCTTTGTGGCTGTCTTTGTAGTAGATGCTGTCTTTAAATGATTTAAGTAGACCAAATGCTAGGATCTTACTGACACCACTGTTGCCACTGAGACCTTTTTCTTTCCAAGTTACCTTGCTTTGATCTTTGCCAGTGGCAATATGACTCAAGTGCTGTTGTAAACTTGTGTTAAGTCCATTCTTACGTGCTTCAGGATATGTAGTTAAGAACTGGATCAATGCCCAATAAATGTCTTGACTAATCATACGACAGCCATTGGGATTGTTGCTCCACGCACTGACAATCATATCACGTGCTTGTCGTTGAACATGAACATCGTCATCGGCGATCTTTGCGCCTTCGGCAAAGGCACGATATCCAATTTCCACATAGCCCATGGGAGTTGGATTGGGCACACTATAATCAGTGTCACCTTTGATGTATAAACCCAATTGAGTCAGCAGGTCTGCTTCTTTAATAGCAGTGGCATCACCACTGTAATAACGATTGACAAACAATACTTCTTTGCTCAGTGTTCGTCGTCCTTGACTGCTGTCTTGATTATAACCAAAGTAAAAAGCCGCTTGTTCTTTATTACCATCAATGACCACACAGGGCACAGATGTTAGTCCGTGTAGTTGTGCCAATGCAAGGCGGCCACAGCCGTCCCAAACATAGTAAGTGTCATCACGATGGTCATGGCAAACTGATAGTGTGCCAAAAGCCCACATATCCAAACCACCCAAGGCTTCTAAACGTTTCACTGTCCAGTTTTCTTTGGTCACACGTTGACTTTCTAATGGCACTAACTTGTCAGTGTCAATGTTTATCAACTTGGGCGTCAAGTGATGATTTGAGGTTTTGTTTGCGGCTTTCTTGTCCAATCGTTTGACAATGGATTCTGCGTCACCGCGGAACTTATTGTGCATGAGAATTGGTGTTGTGGCAGATGCCACGGGTTGAGTTGCTGTAATTAGCATTTTGATTTTCTTTCTGGGATTGACCCGGTTAAATGGCTTTCGCCTATACACCAACAGCACTATTGCTGTTAGTTGTATTCTATTATACACTATTCACTGATAAGGTCAATAGTGTATTTGTTCATTTTATTCTTCATCTTCGTCGTCATTGACTATATCTTTGGCAAGGTCGCAGTGAGCAAACAATTCATTGATTAAACGTCTTTCACTCCAACCGGTTGCATGTAAGTATTGAATGGCATTGGTAAACAATGAAAAAATGATAGTACTACGACGACAATCATTTTCATCCAGTTCAGGGTAATCTTTAATGATAGATGAAAAGATTCTATCTCCTTCATCTAAACCAAAATCAATGGTTGCATCTTCTACTTTTTCGTTGCGTTTCATTATGCTGTCTCCTCACCGTAATTTTCAATAAAGTTTTCATACCAAGCATCAATGCGTGACTCACCAATGATGTCGGTCAAGCGAGAATGATGTTGCTTCAAATAAGAAACAATTTGTTCAGCAGAGATATTATAATCATCCATACACTCTTGCAACCATTCATTGAAATCATCATCAAATATTTCACTTTGGAGATCAATAATGTCTTCTTTGTGTAGTTCCCATTCAGGACTATCATCATCAACCCACTGATCGCAGATTTCAATCATAGCATATTCTAATGCCTTGTCGTTGATACGCTCAATGCTGGCTGCCAAATTTTTAATAAAGTCGTTCATTATGCTGTCTCCTCTACCAAAAACCATTCCAACAAGCGTTCAAAACTGCCTGTTGCAACTACCTTACTAAAGAAAATCTCATGACAAGTTTCATCTGCTGGGCACCAAACAATAGTGCTGTCACCAATCTTAACGCTGTCAATAATGCCGTATTCAAAATCGCTGACAAGTTTATCAAAACGCTTTTTGCTAATAGTTTTCATAATAAATCCTCTGTGTGTGTTAAAGTGTTATGTTCCTCGCTGAACATAGTGTATTATACTATGTCAGCGTATTTGTGTCAATTTAATCTAAATAACTATAAACTGAACCAAAATCCAGTTCGCCTGCGGCAAACATAGCCATATGATAGTATTCAAATGCTACTTTGTCAGTAATGTAAGAGAAAGGACTGGTTCGCAGAACACCTTTGTCCTGACTATTAGCATACCAACCGATGTGATTAGCACTCATAGCAAAGCGAGCAAATGCGGCTTCTATGCCTGTAAGTGTAAGAGTGTCGTGATAAGCAGGACGATTTACTACCACATCATCTTCACCTAACCGAATACCAAAATACTCTTTACTACCTTTGCTTTTTCGGTTATTCACTTCAACAACCAAATCTTTCCAACTACCAACATAAAGTTCTTTTTCTGCTGTGCCGTTGTGCTCGCCAAACATATTTGACATAACCTGATCTGCTAACTGAAGACCGATATATTCCATATTTTCAAACTCATAAGGTAAGCGTCCTGTAAGTTCTTTGAACTTATCCAAACTACTAACCTTATAAACTTTGATATCACCATTAGGACTTTGTGCCAAACAGTTTTGAGTAGTCTGCTTACGAGCCTTTGCACGAGCCTGCATATCTTTAGTTGAAGCCATTTTATAATCTCCTGATTAAAAGTTAAAAAGTATAGCGTGTTTCTGTTTCGCTATGTATGTATTATACTGCCAAAGTCATTTTGTGTCAATTAAAAAAGCACTAACCCTGATCGGTTGGACTGAAACTATGAAATATGTCCCAGGGTTAGTGCTTGCTAACTTTATGACAAACGACTGATTTCTTCAATGTTATCAGTTCGGTCAAACATGAACTCAAACTTATCACGAGCCTCGTCTGCTGAACCTGCTTCAATATGAACAAATTCAAGTTTGTCACCGTTTGTGTAATCAATGCACCAAATCATATAAATCTCTCTTTCTGTGTATTATAGAGCAACACCGCGTTGCCCTATGTATGTATTGTAGCACAGGTGTCAATTAGTGTCAATAAACCTAAGTAATACTAAAGTATTACTCTATACTTTAGTCGTAAAAAAAGCCCCGAATGTTGCCAAACGGGGCTATGTATATAACAAATTTACAATATACACAGACTAGTTATCACAGTAGTCTGTATCACTTTGCTCCTCTGGAACAAAGTTTTTGAGCAAGTCTCTTGACTCACCCAACAGCGAATCAATATATTCTACGTCATCGCTGAAGTATTTAACTTTTAGATTCTCATAGTAGCCTAGTGTATGTAATCTTTCATTGTCCGTTAAAAACCTAGCACTGACATTGCCTCTACCCCAAAGTAAACTTCTTTGTATTCTTGGTTTTGGTGTGTGAGTATGCTGCCAATATGCACAGGGTTTGATTTCTTGAATCCAAGAATTAAATTCTTCAATTTGAAGTTCAGGTACGTAGTAAACTGAAAACCAAGCAGTTCTCGTTTTATCAAAATAAAACACTTGGTCTTTTATAAACTTACATTCTTTGGGTTGGTCAGCATATACCGCACGATTATAGTTGTCTGGTTCTGGCACAGGATTTGCTGTGTCCAGACCTTTACCGCGATACCAATTTATATGTCTGGCTATGGCTATTCTTGGATCAAGTAAATTTCGCTGGGATTGAAAAGTTTTGGAATAGATCCAAGACCTTATGTTGTTATAACTCATAACTGTATTTAACTGCTGTTATCTTAGTTTATTTGCTGTTAAGTTTTTGTTCAATGCGTTCTAAACTTTTGCTTTGGTGATTGCTGTTGGCTTGTATAACAGCAACCTTTTTATCCAATTCATCAATTTTAGTGTTCAATGACATGTAACCAGTACCACCTAGACCAAGACTGCCTATAACAATCCAACTTAATTGTTTCAATGTAAACTCCATGTCATGTCCCTTTTATGCTACAACTAAATGCGTAGCGGTGGCGTAATCGCCAACAACATACGCATTGATTATAATTCTTGGACTGCCTGTGGTAATAGTATGTGTCATTAAATTATTACTGTTAATTCTTGTATTTTTAACTTGTATAGGTGTGCCGCTGGCAGTGTTATTAAACACTAAAATGTTATAACTAGCACCTCGTGTATTTCCAGTTAAACTTGCCAAGTCAATGACAGTAGTGCCGCCAGAAAGTGTATCAATTTGAACACTGATGTTGTTGTCCACTGTGGCTGCTGGTGTGTAAGTTGTGCCTTCACTGATTGTTGTAGTGGTAAGTTCAGTGGTAACTGGCACATTAAATTTAGCAGTATTGGCACTTAATACAGCATAGTCTGTGCCAGCAGAATTTTCCAATGTGATTGTATCACTGCTGATACTAGCAGATTCTGGAGCGGCACTGATAACACCAGTGTGTCCAGTAGTCCAACTCTGTCCTTGTTTATTAGCAAGGAAAATAATTCTACTACCATTGGCTGAACTGGTCCAATTTTCAGTGGCTTCTGCTAATACCTGTGCACCTAAAACATAAGTATTGGCACTGTCACTGTTGCTGTTAAAACGGAAGTTACCCAACTTATTACCTGACTGAGGAACACTTAATGTTGTTTTAGCACTACTTGTCCAATACTTAGTTGTAATACCAATGCTACTACCAGCCGCTGTGTTAGTGTCTAGTAAATTAGCAGTGGAACTTAATGCTTCATTACTATCAAACGCACCACTAGCACTAATACTACCTGTAGTTGTAGATATGTTACCTGCTGTGGCAGTGATATTACCAGTAGTAGCAGTGATATTGGTATTAGCAGTTATACTACCTGCTGTGGCAGTGATATTACCAGTTGTGCTAGTGATACCTGCACTGACAACTAAGTTACCACTGACATCTAAACTCATTCTCTGTGTAGTGCCAGTCTTACCATTACTCCAAGTATAAGCATCACTTCTACAAGCAAATGTCTGTGGATTTGCTGTTATAACTGGAACTAAATTAGCCGCTGAAGTCATTGTTGTAGCACTGGGTGCCAATTGCAAATTAAATTGTGTGCCTAAATTAGTGTTGCTGACCCATGCTTCACTGGTAGTGAAACTTGCAAATGCAGGAACTAATGACAGTGTATCATTAACCCAACCAAGAGTTGAACTATAACCTGTGCCTTGTATAATACCAATTGTATCACCACTGCTTAGTGTAGCGGGTGTTGCAGGTGTGCTTGAATACCTGGCTCTTTCAAATACAAGACGAGGACCGAATGCTCCAGTATTACTGTAATTACGAATTACAGTGCCAGCATTTTTAGTAGCAAAATCAGTGACATTGTCCATGCTGATTCCACGAACTGGTAATGTTGAACTTGACGCATTTAATGTCCAGATGTCACCATTGGATTCTGTGGTAGCATTGCGTATTGCACCAAACACATAGTTTCTTGAGTTGGTTAAATTACCACCATTGGCCAATGTAACTACTACATCGCCAGTGCCGTTGGGTGCCAATGTAATGTTGCCATTACTACCCACCGTTGAAAGTGTTAGATCACTTGTTCCTGCAACAGTGTCAGCATTTACTACACTGAAATAATCAATGGCGTTTAAGTTACCACCAGTGCCGCTGGTAGCAATTAAAGTTGAATTGGGTTTGTCATAGACAAGATTTAAAATACTGTAAAATCCTGATAAACTTACTCGTTCTACATTTGTGCCTGCTGAATTTAATACAAAACTATTTGCCAATGTAATAAAACTGCTGGCACTTGAAGTCACAGCATTTGAACTGGGACTTGCCGCAAAAATTGCACTGCCATCAATCTGTAAAGTTCCTGCTGTGACACTGGGAGTAATAACTTGATAACAATCTTTAATTAAAACATTGGCACTGGCATTGGATACTGCCACAGCCCAACATTTATTTCCTACAATACTCACTGTTCCTGCACCGGTAATTTGAATACCTGATGCACATTGTAGTTCGCTGTTGATAATCTCAACATAGTTTGAACCTGATTTGATAACTTGAGTATCCACTGTGCAGTTTGAAATGTAAGTGTTACCTGAACCTGTTATAGTTAAATTAGTTAATTTAATGCCACTGACACGAGCAGCCGCTGATAAAGTTAGCGTTCCGGATATCTGTGTATTAGCACCAGTTAGTTCAGTAGTGGTAATTGTTGTGTTAGCACTGCTGACAGTGGGGCTTTCGCTGTAACTTCCAGGATGAACAATAACAGTGTTTCTACCTGCACCAATCAATGTCAATGCTTTGGTAATTGTTAATACAGGATTAATTAAAGTGCCATCACCAGTGGTATCGTTGCCATCTTTACCAACATGAATTTCATTGGCGTAGATTGAATAATTACCCACTGCTCTACCAGTGCCGCCTGAACTAACTGCCAGTGGTGTTGTAAGTGTTAGACCATTACTGATAATATTTCCTGAATCATCAATGGTTACTGTGGAATTTTGAATTAACTTGCCAGTAGTGCCATCAAATCTTGTCACAGCATTATCTGTTGCACTGGCTGGACCAACTACGTCACCATTTGTATTGGTAGTCCAAGATAATGTGCCAGCACCATCATTGGTAAGCACACTGTTGGCCGCACCTGCTGTGCCAGGCAAGACATAAGTCAATGTACTTCCAGTTGCTGGTGCACCAATGCTAGTGCTGCCACTTGTAAGACCTTGAATAGTAAGTTTACCACCAGGAGTCATTACCAAATCACCACTGGTGCCAACTACGCTTAATACTGTGGTTGCTGTAGCACCTGCTCGCATTAATTGAAAATTCATGTTAAAATCTTCACTGCCCACAGTTACATCAGTAGATGTAACGCTGATAAGACCAGCACTTTTAAATGTGCTTGCAGCCGTTTGTCCTTGAAATTCTAAATTTGTTCCAAATCCCACTGTGGGAGTGCCAGTGCTTATTGTTTTCAATGATAATGCTCTAGAACCAATATTAGTAGCAGTAGTAGTTCTTTCTATGCCAATAAAAGTGTTGGTCACACCAGTTCTAACTTTATAACCAGTGACATCTAATTCACCTGCTACAGTAACATTTGCACCACTTAATGTAAGTGCTGTTGCACTACTTGATTTAATATCATTACCAGTAACAGTTAAGTCACCTGCAACTGCGACATCTGCACCACTTAATGTAAGTGCTGTTGCACTACTGGATTTAATATCATTACCAGTAACAGTTAAGTCACCTGCAACTGCGACATCTGCACCACTTAATGTAAGTGCTGTTGCACTACTTGATTTAATATCATTACCAGTGACTGTTAGATCTCCATCAATTTGTAGATTACCTAAGTTATCTAAAACCATTCTTTCTGTGAG
>Ga0209088_10000317_pt1 | contig 35192 bp, 37 predicted proteins | sample S_140625_EF_Meta_FD_187324 | JGI IMG/M metagenome (GOLD analysis project Ga0209088, IMG submission 187324) | Freshwater microbial communities from Lake Simoncouche, Canada to study carbon cycling - S_140625_EF_MetaG (SPAdes) (version 2) | ecosystem: Environmental > Aquatic > Freshwater > Lake ... | reverse complement strand
CCTGCGCCCTGTGTATAAGAGAACTGCATATTCTCCCCGATCTTTAACCACTTAACAGGTCTGAACTCTGTATTAACCCTTATAGAATAACGAGTAAAATAAGTGCCCAATAAAGTGCCTTCGTTATTTAAATAACCCATCCCCAAGGAATAATTGCTTTTATCTGTTGCACCACTTAATGTTAACTGGTGATTATGGCTAAAGCTTTGGTCGAGTAAAGCGCCGAACCAATCGGTACCATCCTTGTTAGTTTTTAAAATACGGTAATTAGATAAATTATATAATGCAGGATTAACTGCAGCGCTTCCTTCAGCAGCGGTTAAAACGGGTAAGCCTTTTCTTTGGATGATATAATCGGGTAATACCGGTGTAGCTCCCGAACCATAAAACTGGTTGCTTAATGCCAGGTTAGAATTTTTTAAGTACCCCCAGTATGCGTTGGCATATTGCTGCGGGATAAGGCTTTTAGGATATTTTGTTGGTGTTTCAAAAGAACTATACGTATTGTATTCTAATTTTGGCGCTGCACTTTTTTTACCCATCTTGGTGGTAATTACTATCACACCATTACCACCCTGTGCACCATATAATGCCGTGATGGAAGGATCTTTTAATACCGTAATAGTTTCTATATCATTGGGGTTAACGAGGTTACTGCCACCTCGCACCTGCACACCATCTATTACGTACAAAACATCATTGTTGCCATTGCTGCCAAAACCACGTATACGAACAACCGAAGTTGCACCTGGCCCGCCCTGCTCATCAACACTTACGCCGGCCACACGACCCTGCAATACAGATCCAACATCGCCCACGGGTGTTTGTGTCACTACATCGGATGATACCGTGGAAACTGCACCGGTAATATTTCTTTTAGACTGCCTAGAATAACCGGTTACTATTACATCATCAAGGTTTGTATTGGCACTAACCAGCAAAATCGAAACCGATTGATCGGCTTTTACTCTTACTTGCTGTGTGATAAAACCGGTATAGCTGATGATCAGCAACGCACTGTTTGCGCCGATATCCAGTTTAAAACGGCCTGCATTATCGGTAGTGGTAACAAAATTGATTTTGCCTTTTACAGAAATGGTTGCGCCAACCAGTGGCACACCTTTGTCGTCGGTAATTATACCGGAAACCGTTGCTGCAGCAACTTTCTTGTTGAGATTTTCCTGACCGTTGTTGGTATTAGCAAACAAAGAGTCGCAAAAAACAAAGGCTAGTGTTAGTTGTAGGAACGTTATTCTCATTACAAGCAGTAATGTAGCAAAATGTTGCTTTTTTTTCATAACATTTATTTTAAATTAGTAAAGATGATTCGAACAAAATTACCTATGTCTAAGGGGTTTCAGTAAGCTGGCAATGCTTCACGTTGCCGGCTTTTTTTATGCCCCTCAGAAATTTGTTTTAATGCATTATCATATTTTAGCATTTTTGGTTATTTAATAATATCAATGTCCGTCGTCAAAACAATGTAGACTCTTGTCCATATTGAGTTTCGTTGTTAAAAAATAGTAAAAAAATATTAATTGTAAATAAAACACTTATTATTTTTTCACAAGTTTTGGTTAGTTAATAATATCAATGTCCGTCGCAAAAACAATGTAGACTTTTATTAGTCGTAGAGAGTTTCGCATTTTAAAAGTAATGAAAAAAATTATTAATTGTAAATAAAACACTTATTATTTTTTTCATCAAACGTAATAATTATCGGATATTTGATATTCCTTAGTTAATTTAAAATAAGCTCGAAGCTCTATATATGGTGATGTATCATAAACAAACCCGCATCTTAGTTGCCCTTGATTGTATCATTTTTGGCTTTGACGGATCAGATTTAAAGCTATTGCTTGTTCAGCGAGGGCTCGAATACGAGAAGGGAAAATGGAGTTTAATGGGAGGCTTTGTTCAAAAAAACGAAGACTTTGACAAAGGGTCTTCGCGTATTCTAAAAGAATTAACCGGATTAGAAGGGGTATATATGGAACAGCTTTTTGCATTTGGTGATGTGAACCGAGATCCAATTGAAAGAACTGTATCTGTCGCATACTTTGCATTAATTGATATTCATCAGTATGAAAATCAATTAAATACAGTCTATCATGCCGAGTGGTTTCCGATTAAAAATACCCCAAAACTCATCTTTGACCACCAAAAAATGGTAGACATGGCCAAAGAAAAACTGAAGTATAAAGCGGCTTTTCATCCAATTTTATTTGAATTGCTACCAGAAAAATTTACTCTCCCCCAATTACAAAGTTTATTCGAAGGGATTTTTGATTCCCAATTTGACAAAAGAAATTTTAGCAGAAAATTACAATCGACAAAGCTTTTAATTAAACAGAAAGACAAAGACAAGGAAGGTTCAAAAAAAGGGGCTTATTACTACAAAATAGACAAGAGACGATACGCTGCCAATTTTCATGCTATTCTAAATCTTATACCCAATCCAGGCAACTTAAAATAAATAGCAAATTTTTTGCCATTAAATTTTGTACTCTCCTCTATAAGTGTTATTTTGACACGAATTACTGAATTTTATAGCTTGGAGATGAAAAAAGAAACATTTGTAATTGGCGTAGATTATGGCACTGATTCTGTAAGATCAATTATCGTTAATGCGCTTAGTGGCGAAGAAATAGCCGCTTCTGTTCACTACTACACCCGCTGGAAAAAGGGACTTTATTGCAATGCCTCGGAAAGTATATTTAGACAACACCCTTTAGACTATGTAGAGGGATTAACTGAAACTATTACCAATTGCATAAAACAGGTAGGGCCTATTGTAGCAGAAAATATTGTTGCCATTGGCATAGACACGACCGGCTCTACGCCTGTTGCTGTAGACGCATCAGGGACGCCACTAGCTCTAAGAGATGAATTTGCAGAGAACCCAAATGCCATGTTTGTGCTTTGGAAAGACCATGCTAGTGTGAAAGAAGCCGCAGAAATAAATCATCATGCAACTAAATTTGATACCAATTATCTACAATATGTTGGGGGAATTTATTCATCAGAATGGTTCTGGGCAAAACTCCTTCATGTACTCAGAAATGATGCTGCAGTGAACGATGCTTGTGTTTCATGGGTAGAACATTGTGATTGGATCCCATTTATGCTAACCGGTGGTAATAACATTAAGGAAGTAAAAAGAAGCGTTTGCGCCGCTGGACATAAAGGATTATGGTCTGAAGCCTTTAATGGTTACCCACCCAATGAATTTTTTACTTCTTTAGATCCATTACTTGATGGGCTTGTTTCTTCGCTTGGAACAAATACCTATTGCTCAGATAAGGCTGCTGGTACACTTTCTAAAGAGTGGGCATCTAAACTAGGTTTGAGAGAGGATGTTGTGGTTGCTGTGGGCGGTTTTGATGCGCATATGGGTGCTGTGGGCGGTCAAATTGAACCTTATTACCTCAGTAAAGTAATGGGCACATCAACCTGCGATATTTTGGTTGCCCCTGTGTCAGATTTAGGAGATAAAACTGTAAAAGGCATTTGCGGCCAGGTAACTGGTTCTGTAATACCAGGTATGCTAGGATTAGAAGCAGGCCAGTCTGCCTTTGGAGATACTTATGCTTGGTTCAAAAATATGTTACTATCCCCTATCAAAGAAATGATAGAGCAATCAGACTCCGTTAAACATGATCAGGCAACTCAACTCATAAATGAACTATCTGATCACTTGATTGCACAACTTTCAACTAAAGCCGCTTTATTGCCTTTACAGGAAGATGATGAATTAGCTATTGACTGGTTTAATGGTAGAAGAACACCAGATGCTAATCAATACCTAACAGGAAGTATTCATCATTTAAATTTAGGATCAACTGCTCCATCGATTTTTAAAGCATTAGTAGAAGCAACTTGTTTTGGCGCAAAAATGATTGTTGATCGATTTTTACAAGAAGGGATTCCTGTAAACGGATTAATTGGTTTAGGGGGCGTCGCAAAAAAATCGCCGTATATTATGCAAGTAATGGCCGATGTAATAAACATGCCCATTCGAATTAACAAAAGTGAACAAACTTGTGCGTTAGGTGCTGCCATGTTTGCTGCAACAGCGGCTGGTGTATATACGAAAGTAGAGGAAGCCATGAAGTATATGGGACAAGGATTTGAAGGATTCTATTTTCCAAATGAATCAAGAAATGAATATTACCAAATACGGTATATAAAATACATTGCAGCAGGAAGATTTACCGAAAAAAACGCACTTAACAATAAATAAATTCAACTGATGAAACAATATGACGCGCTAAAACAAGAAGCTTATGAAGCTAATATGCAATTGCCTAAACTGGGTTTAGTATTATTTACTTTCGGCAATGTTAGTGTAGCAGATCGAAGTAATAAAGTATTTGCAATTAAACCTAGTGGCGTTCCTTATGAAAATTTAAATCCAAAAAAAATGGTTATTGTTGATTTTGATGCAAAAATCATTGAAGGCCAACTTCGCCCATCTTCCGATACCAAAACCCACGCAATTTTGTACAAATATTGGGAAGGCATCAATAGCATTGTTCATACACATTCTACTTATGCTACCGCATGGGCACAATCGCAATTGGATATACCCATTTTGGGAACTACGCATGCAGATCACACTACTTCTGTTATTCCATGTGCACCCCCAATGAGTGACGACATGATTAAAAGAGACTATGAAACAGAAACAGGATATCAAATTATAAATTGTTTTACCGAAAGGAAATTAGATCCTTCAGAAACAGAAATGATGCTTGTAGGTAATCATGCCCCTTTTACATGGGGAGCAACTTCGCATAAGGCGGTTTACAATGCGGCAGTATTAGAAGAAGTGGCTAAAATGGCTTATTTAACTTTACAAATTAATTCTGCTGCACCAAGCCTAAAAAGTACTTTAATTAACAAACACTACGAAAGAAAACACGGACCAGATTCTTACTATGGTCAATAATATTTACCCTATTCATCCTTAATCAAAAGAGAAATGATAAACCTTAAGCAACTTGAAGTATGGTTTGTAACTGGAAGCCAACATTTATATGGAGAAGAAACACTGAAACAAGTAGCAGCAAATTCTATTGTAATCGCTAATGCATTAAATAATGAAGCAGCAATGCCTGTGACAATTGTTTATAAACCTACTGTGAAATCTACAGAAGAAATTTTTTCAATATGTCAAGAAGCAAATAATTCCACGAATTGTATTGGTGTCATCACTTGGATGCATACGTTTTCGCCAGCCAAAATGTGGATAGGTGGATTAAAAATTTTGAGAAAGCCGATTCTTCATTTTCATACACAATTTAACCGAGATATTCCATGGTCAACTATTGATATGGATTTCATGAACCTCAATCAAAGCGCTCACGGCGACCGTGAATTTGGTTTTATCATGAGCAGAATGCGATTGGAAAGAAAAGTAGTAGTAGGTCATTGGAGTGACCAAGAATGTATTGCAAAAATTAATGGCTGGATTAGAGCCGCAGCTGGTTGGCTCGACTGGCAAGGCGCAAGGTTTGTTCGCTTTGGAGACAATATGCGTTTTGTAGCCGTTACTGAAGGAGATAAAGTTGAAGCAGAAATTAAATTTGGCTACTCAGTTAACACCTATGGTATTGGCGACTTGATGGAAGTGATGAATCAAGTATCAGATACAGATATAAATCATTTAGTAGACGAATACCATCATGCATATAAACTTATGGATAGCCTAAAAAAAGGGGGCTCACAATATGAATCACTTAAAACTGCTGCAAAAATTGAATTGGGTATTGAAAAGTTTTTAGTAGAAGGTAATTTTAAAGGGTTCACGACGACATTCGAAGACCTACATGGCTTAGCTCAACTACCAGGTATTGCAGCACAACGTTTAATGGCAAAAGGATACGGATTTGCAGGGGAAGGAGATTGGAAGACAGCAGCATTGGTGAGAGCAATGAAAGTAATGGCTAGTGGATTAAAAGGCGGCAATTCATTTATGGAAGATTACACGTATCATTTTCATCCCGACAATAAATTAGTATTAGGTGCACATATGCTTGAAATTTGTGAGTCTATTGCTGATGGTAAACCTAATTGCGAAATACATCCGTTGGGTATTGGCGGGAAGGCAGACCCAGTTCGTTTAGTTTTTAACTCGGGGGCTGGACCTGCAATTAATGTATCCATGATAGATATGGGAAATCGCTTCCGCTTACTGGTAAACAATGTAATGGCTGTTGCACCAATTGAAAACTTACCAAAACTACCAGTTGCTAGAGTGCTCTGGAAACCATACCCAGATATACATATTGGTGGTGCTGCTTGGATTTTGGCAGGTGGTGCGCACCATACTTGTTATTCTCAAAATATTTCTGCAGAACAAATGGAAGACTTTGCTTCAATGGCAGGAATTGAATATATATGTATAAATAATGAAACCAGCATATACCAGTTAAAGAACGAATTACGCTGGAACGATAAATTTTATCAATAAACGATTCGTTTTTTAACATAAGAAACCTACATTATGAAAGGACTTGCCAATATTGACATTATAGTTTTTCTAATTTATTTCATTCTCGTGGCAGGATATGGTTATTGGATCTATCAACGCAAAAAGAAATCAACTACTGATACCAAAGACTTCTTTTTAGCGGAAGGTTCACTAACCTGGTGGGCAATTGGCGCATCTCTGATTGCATCCAATATATCTGCCGAACAATTTATTGGAATGAGTGGTGAAGGTTTTTTTGTTGGAATTGCAGTTGCTGCTTATGAATGGATAGCCGCATTGGCACTAATCATTATTGCAATATGGTTTATGCCAATTTATCTAAAGAATAAAATCTTCACAATGCCACAGTTTTTAACCACTCGTTACAATGAAACGGTGGCATTAATAATGGCAGTGTTTTGGTTATTTTTATACATTTTTGTGAACCTGACTTCTATTTTATACCTAGGAGCTGTTGCCATAAATGGTTTAGTAGGCGGCAACTACTTGCATGTAATTATGGTATTACTCGCTGTTTTTGCATTATTCATCACCTTAGGGGGCATGAAAGTAATTGGCTATACAGATGTGATTCAAGTAGCTGTATTAATCATTGGAGGATTAGCTACAACTTATATGGCCTTACTCATTGTTAGCGAAAAATTTGGTTTAGGTAGTAGCGCACTTGCAGGATTTAATACACTTCTAAAAGAAGCTCCTGAACATTTTCACATGATTTTAGAAAAACCTGGACCAAATGCTACACAAGAAGAAATTAATAAGTATTTAGTATTACCTGGACTGTCGATGTATTTTGCAGGTCAATGGATTGTTAACCTAAACTACTGGGGCTGTAACCAATATATTACCCAACGTGCGCTTGGAGCAAATATCCAAACAGCTAGAACTGGCATCCTATTTGCAGGACTATTAAAATTGATGATGCCCGTAATTGTAATGTTACCAGGTATTGCAGCTTTTGTTTTGTACAAGAATGGTCACTTACCGCAGTTAGAGGGGGGTAGTAAAGATGGAGCTTATTCTGCCATCTTAAGCTTTTTACCAAGTGGATTAAAGGGACTATCTATTGCGGCACTTACAGCTGCAATTGTTGCTTCACTTGCTGGTAAAGTAAATAGTATTTCTACCATTTTTACCTTGGATATTTTTAAAAAATACATTAGGCCAAATGCTGATGAGAAAAAAATGGTTTGGATAGGACGAGTTACTATTTTAATTGCAATGTTTGTAAGTGTTTTATTCACTTGGAATGACACATTGGGCATTGGCGGAGAAGGTGGATTTACTTTTATTCAGAAATATACAGGATTTATTAGCCCAGGTGTATTTGCCATGTTCTTATTAGGAATGTTTTGGAAACGAACAACAGGATCTGCTGCCATTGCTGGGGTTATCTGCGGTTTTGTGTTATCGGTCTTCTTTAACAACTATGCTCCTGGAGTATTAGGCAATGAAACTATCTTATACACAGCATATCCAAACGGTAAGGGCGGATTTGAAATTCCTTTTCTAATTAATATGGGATGGTCATTCTTTTTTACTACGGCATTAATGATTCTCATCAGCTTTAGTGGACCAAAAATAAATCCTAAATCATTTGTATTTGACAAAGGAATGTTTGCCATTAGTAAATCTGTTTTAGTATTAATTGTAGTGACTATATTATTATTGACCGTTCTATATGTTCGATTCTGGTAAGAGCAAAGCCATTATTTCAATATAGTCGCTAGCAAATATGATAATATTGGAATAATGGGTTAACGCTTCTTTTTGGTGCATGGCGATGAATACTATACATTTCATACCAGTATTTAACGCAGCCTAAACATCTTTTGGTGCATCTTCAAAAACTATGCTTGTCTAACATCAGCATAAAGTGGAGTAAAAAAGGTATAAATTAGTTTAGCGTTTCCATCATTTACAATTAAGAAATGACAAAAACCTCACGCAAAACCTCACGCAAACCTCACGCAGAAACAACAAAGGACCCACGATTTAACGTAAGTCCTTGATTTTCATGTAGCCACCATTGAACTACATTATAACCAAATGTGGAGGGATTTGAGGGAATTTTATAGTATGGTGGGAGTCTTTGAGAAGTCCCTTGAGTAAAAGAAAAACAATAAATATTGTACATGTTTTATGTATTTTTAATATCGAAATGTAAAATATGAGATTTGTTATTATTGCCTTTTTTCTATTGCAAAATCAAGTATCAACGTCAATAACTAGAGTTCAATAATGAAATTTATCAAACGATCACTTATAACAATCTTAATTCTAATAACAATTGGGATCTTGTTTAGAGGAATGTTTTATAGACATTTAGTGACGTATAAGACGATTGGTCTTCGAACTAATTATTCAGCAAAAGACAAAAAACTTACTGACTATATTGAATCAAGTATTGACAACAAAGATAACACTGACATAAATCAAATAATCAAACTTGGACTTTCAATAACCTCAAACCAACTTAACTTTACTGCCAACAAAAACGACATAGACCCTAACAAACTCATAACTTCCAAGACAGCTCATTGCGTTGGTTATGCCTCATTCTTTATAACAACTTGTAAATATCTATTAAAAAAATATCACCTTGAAGACAAATGGATTGTACAACAACAGATTGGTCAACTTTATTTTCTTGGGACAAATGTCCACAAATATTTTAATTCTTCATTTTTAAAAGATCATGACTTTGTTACTATTGAGAATAAAAAAACTGGAGAAATTATAGCAGTTGACCCAACAGTTAACGATTATTTATTCATTGACTATATAACCTACGTTAAATAATAAAAAAACAGATAATTAATATGAGATTTCTTTATAATTGAAATGCTTCATTAAAATAAAATACTAGATACTATGATAAAAAATAAGATAAGCACAAGATTTAAAATAATTGTTTTCACTTTTTTTGTTTTTTCTGGAGTATGTATAATTATTTTATACCCATATCGCTATAGAATTAAAAATAAAATAGCGTCTTTTTTAAATAGTAGTAAAATCAATAACCCATCTTATGCTCCCTGTGAATCTTGTGATCAGCTATTTACCGATGGTATATCGGTTCATCAACTTGCCTATAAAAAAGAGGGTATAAAAAGTCAAAAAAATAGTCTAGAATTAAATAATTTGGAATCTAAAGGAGTGTTGAAAAAAATAACTACCAATGATTATTATATAGTGCGAGATATGGATTACTCCGATCCGTTATTGCTGCCCAAGGCAGCTGATTTGTTAACAAATATTAGCAAATTATATATGAGTGAAATTGATAAGGCAGAATTAAAGTATATACCATTTGAAATAACTAGTGCAACGCGAACGATTGAGTCTGTTGAAAGACTTGAAAAAGACAATGACAATGCGATAAAAAATAGTGCACATCTCAAAGGGAAGACTTTTGATATTGGGTATATAAATTTTGCTAATTATCCTCAGCAAAGGGCTTTATTTATTAGCGTTTTAAAATCATTTAGAGAAGAGAATAAATGTTTTGTAAAATATGAAATAGGTCAAAAATGTTTTCATATTACGGCAAATTAAAAATTGCCTAACAATAGGTGAAGATAAATTAGACTGAGCGTTAGTTCTAATAAAAAAGAAACATAATATTAAAGCAGGCAGGAAGGTATATTAAACTCTTTTTATATCATAAATTTTCATCAATTTACGATTATAACTCAGAATTTAATTCAAAACTTCTACATGAATCATTCTTCGGCTTAATGGTCCCTTTTTAAGGTAATCATATACTCCACCCTTAATTTCTGGGTTAATTATTTCAACTTTGCGTGAAGCCATATTAAAAATTTCGAAATCTTTAATATTATAGCTTCCATCACCATTGATATCATAAATATATAAGTCAATAGCCTTGCCTACTAAATGTTTTGATTTGCCATTTTTTATAGAATTAATTAAAATATTGTTGTAGAACCCATATCTCTTTTGAGAAATAATTACCCACTTAGGCCGATAACCCATATTGATTAATTCATCCTTAATTAGATCGACTTTTTTATGCACTAAATCATTAGCATTTAATAGGCCTACGCTTAACATTAAAACATAGCCTAAAACAGAAAATACAAATGTCTTTAAAAGTATATCTGATAATTGAAATCTAGATTTAATACTGCATATCGTTAATGATAATATTAAGCCCATGACTATGGCCCCAAATAAGCCCGCAAATAAAAAACCTACAAGGATAGAACAAAATAATCCAATGAAAAATTTAATCAACTTCATTTTATACATATTTTAAAGAGATTAGAAATAAACTATTATAATCTTAATTCGAATTTTGAAAATTATTAGGGCTTATTAAATCATATTGCATTTGTCCATCAGAGGCCTTCACAATTATCTTAGTGCGATAAGCGTAAATAGTGCCAACACCAGAACCACTCTCAGGATTCATGCAGTTAGTAAAAATTACATAAGATTCATCACTAGAAACCTGCTTAGAGCAATTCATATAATTGAATTTATTGCCGTAACTATTTGTAAAAGTAATACCGTAGGTATTTAACGATGAGATATAGCCATACTGAATAACCAATCCAGTAGATGAACTTTTAAACTTTTTACCTTCTAAATAATCTTCGATTCTAGATTGACCAAAAGAACTGAAACTGTAAACAAAGCAGATAACAAATAACAATAGCTTTCTCATATTAGTTTAATTTAATGTAAAAATAATGATAATAACTGACTATTCACTTGCCTAATTGCAAGAATTCCATGTTCGACCTTGAGGGTCAACTAAAGCTTTTAGCAATCCAGCACCATCATATTGGCAATTAAATTTTAGATCTGCCATGCCAGCATTTGGCCCTGTCCATGAAATAGTTAGCTTATATGCTGTGCCATATACACCTTCATCTCTAAGCACCCAATTACCCTGCATTGTTTTTTGCAGTGCTCCACTTCCGTTATACAATTTAAAATAAGCCTTATTAGACTCTCCTTCTAACAGAGAAATTTCATACTTACCTGCATTATTGCTTATACAATATTTTCTTGTTGAATTAAGTTTACTATAGTCCATCAGTTCACTCCAACTTCCGGAATTTGGATCTTTAATTTGTACTCTGGTAATAGCATAAGTTTCTTGTGCATTACTTCCAAATACTGTTGTTAAAGTAATTAAAACAAATAATAATATTTTTTTCATTTTTTATGATTTTGATAAATGATTTTGCTATCCCAATACATTTCTTTTTCCATTAATATAATACCAACCACCAATTTGTTTGAGTTTTTCTTACACCTCCATCAGTTGGCGGATTCTGACTTCAAACTGCTCAAATGAGCTAAACTCTATTAGAAGATTGTGTTATTTCATTTTGGAATAAAATAATTTTATAGTTTCTAATAATTCAGGAATATCAGATATTTTACTTTCAGTCCAAAATTCAATTTGATCACCACCTCCTTGCCCATCCCCCAGAGGGCCATAATCAATAATGTGCATTGTAATCCTTGCTGTTTTTTCGTAAATTAAAAATGAAAAGAAAAGCTCTTTAGATTTAAAAACATATTCTTTTGATTGCTTTTTATAAGTGTCTTTAAGATTTGGAATTACGTCCCTATCTAAGAAAGAAATCATTCTTGAAACATCAACTTTATCAATAAAAATTGCCCTTTTAATAAAATCTTTATTGAATAGGTTAAACATAGACCCTGAATTCCGAGGAACAGTTACGCCTACCTGCGGTTTTACCTCAGCTTCAAGGCAAAGTCCATATAGTTCAATTTGTTTATTTGGTATGCTGAAAATTATTGGAAAAAGTTCAACTGTTTCCCCGATTCCGGATTTAAATGTTGCAGTTTTAGACCAATCTTTAAAAAAATGAAATTCATTATATTGAATAATATTTTCACGAATAATAGATTTTCCATCTACGGCCCTTTGTACTTGGCTAAAAGTATTATTGTTAATTACAAAAATCAAGAATAGTGTAAATAGTAAGTTGAATCTTAAACTAAAAATCTTTTTTTGGTTAATGTTTTTCATATAGAAATATATTTTTTGTGAATATATGAAAAAATAGTAAGGTATTTATTAGCAATACCTTTTTTCTTGCAAAAAATCTGGAAAAACTAAATGAAAAAAGGGGATAATAAATGAAATAATGAAGTTTTTTATTTTCATGCAGCGAGAACGAGATTTGTAATCGTGACCTCAGCGTTATGATATCAAGTGAGTTATAAGTTGAACCCTTGACCTTCGCACCAATTCAGCCCATTTAATACCCCAATAGCATAGTCTAAAAACTCCTCTCTATCATTATTTAATTTTTCAAAAATTGGAGAAAAAAGAGGCTGTATACTTTGCACACTCTGTATTAAGTCTACCCAATTAATCAAACCAAATGATTCACGGTAAGCCTCGAGAATATATAAATCTTGGCCACTTTTAGTAATAAACTTTTACTTTGTCATGTAAACAGGCGGCGCTACCCCTGAATTCAAAAAGGTTGGATTAATTAATGCAACATCCTGCCACATAGAAGAAATTTCTCTCTGCTGAAAACTTTGATTAATTGGTCTTTGATCATCATGATATATTTTTTTCAAGCATAAAATAGCATGCAAGTTTGTTTTTTGCTTTCCATCTACGAATTCTCTAATAATTTCTAACATAGTTCTATATTTTTTCTACCCAATATTGCCAAATACAGGCCATACTGAGGGTATCAAGTTTACAATATTTTTTTAGTGCGCCTTCATAAAGTGCTTTAACCTGGGCATTATCCTTATTAATTCCATACAGCATATCTCTATATGCAGACATTGCTCCACCACCTTCTCTTACCACTATTGTACCGCCACCAACTTCTACTTCTGGTGCTGGAAGTAATTTGTAAGGGTTTATGATATCGCCATTAGCATCTTTGGCATGCAACCCTTCCTCAGATAGCCATAACTCTATTACAGTAGAATTGCTAGCCTTTAAAATAGCAGGTAAAACCACTTTAATACTTGTACGGCCACCCATTAAAGGATGGAAATAGTATTTTTTTACAAGCTCATGCATATCTAATAGCTTGGTTATATCATCTTCATGAAACTTAACTACACGGAATAACCAATTTTTTAACTCTTCGTACTGTGGATCACCTAATTCATCTAAATAATCATGTACTGTTTTTAACTGGGTGTTTTCGTAAGGGCTCCATGTTAAAAACGTGCCACGCAACCCTAATTGCTGCTTAAGGCTTTGGGCAAAAGCAATATTTGGGAAACGATCGGTAGTGTTTAACCATTCACTATGAACCGGCTTGGCGCCAGGCCCAGTAATGGTATGACAAGACCACTGAAACATTACATTCTCGTATGGTCGCATATTTTGATGCAGTGGAATACACATGTTACTCGTTTCAAAATCAATAAAATGAATTGGATATTCCACCAAAGACAATTCATTTTTTAAGTTAGGCAGTATCAGCTCCTCTTTTTGAGTTAATTGGTAAAGCGGTCGATCATTATAATACTGCTCGCCTTCTTTGGTTGAAGAAACTAACTCAACTGGAATATCATGTAACGATACCTTTTTATTATCAATAAGTTCGTCTATACAACCCTTTTCGCCAAGGGCTTTTTTAGTATTTAATAAATTCCTTTTGTTAACATTACCCAACTGCCCAAGCGTTAAAATATGAGGTTCTACTTGTGCAAGATCTCCCCAACACAAATCAAAACCACTTTGTGGGTGTTCATTATCAGTAACAGTATACTCGCAACCTTTGCAATTACACGAAAGCGGCGTAATAATTCGAGTATCAGTTAACACTGAATCTATAAATATGTTTGCGGCATGTATTATTTCGGGCATTACCACATTGACCTGCTCATTTACAGGTATCAGTTTTACAAATAAATTATCTGATGCATAAGCGGCTCTAACATTAGCCAACAAAGTATTGTCCCCGGTAAAAATCACATCTACATTACGGTATCTCGAATTAGGATTAGCGGGTATATCAATTACTTGAAACTTATTTATTAAATCATCAAATTGAGAGGTTGAGGCTGTATCTGGCATCATCAAATAGCTACTAACAACAGCACTAGGATATTTTTCGCTAACAACTTTTGTTTGATAAGCTATATCCTCGATATAAGGTTTCATATCAGGTTTAAACCAATAGTTCTTTTCATTCATTTTGGTAGAATCAAAAGATTTTGACTTTACCTCAATTACTTTAATTTGATTACCAATTTTTTGCAAAACATCCACCCTTACAAGTTGATTGTTTACCTGAATGGCAGGCTCAAACAAAGTGATGTTTTGGTGGGTGCCAAGTAATTCCTCGGTTCTGGTGATAGCCTCATCATATGATCCCGTAATTTCAATACCCTCAGGAAATAATAGCATTGCTAGTTTACCAAACATAAAACCACCATCAGCCAACATTTTCATGTACTCATTTTGGTCAGTACTTGTTGGAAATGCATGCTTTTTATACCATAGTTTAGTAGGACATGTATGAGCAACCTTAAAATCGGATTTTGATAGATGAGCCATTATTCGAATTTGTATAAATATAATATTTTTTTAATCCCATTTAGGCGCAGCAATAAACAATTGTTTTGCTATTTGAACATGCAATACAATAGTGTCCAAAGGGCCATACACATTCTTTTTTACAATCAAATGCGCTTCCTCTGGAGTGAGATTTAAATATTCGCCAGGCACTTCGTAATAATTAGGTCTTACAAGCATAAAACAAAAATCAGATAGGTAACCAATATGTCCCGAATATAGCAAATCTGTTAATTGAGGTATTTTAGGCCCATTTCTATACTCCACGCGTCTATTTACTTCCGAAGCTAGTAACATTGGCATTTGCTTTGCAATTGCCAATACTTTAAGTTCATTCATTAAATTTTTAAAACCTTCCTCTTTTCCCTCTGCAGTTTCAATAGCAGCAGACTGTATAACATCTATTGCCATCATTTTTACTTGTATTCCATTTTTTTCTTGCTCACTAATTACCTCTTTTAATGCGTCAAGTGTAGGATTAATTGACTCCACAAATACAAGCTTATCATTTGAAACCATATCCAAAATATCAGAAGACTGCAAAAGAGATAATTCTTGAGCACTCAATTGTCCCAACTGTATTTTTTTAAGATCAATTCCGCTAGCAATAGCCAGCATTTTTTGCATTAGAACAGTACTTGAATCTTTGGTTGAAACATATACAATAGACTCCTGTGGCGCCAAACTAGAAAGCTGATTAAACACTAAATTAAGCATCAATGCCGTTTTACCCATGCCCGGACGACTTGCAATGGTGTAAATAAAACCAGGTTCAAATCCAATGCCACCCATGATAGTATCCATTTCAGGATAACCAGATTTTAACCCAATACCTTGGTTTAAATTTCGCTTTTTAATGTTAGCAATCTCTACTTCATAAAGGTCTTTTACAGGGTATATTTTCATTGTAAATGTTAAGTGTTTTTTTTAATGAACGGTGGAGGCCGAAAGTATAAAGTTTAATAATATAGAAGTGTTAAGGTTAAGTTGTCATATAGTTAAATAAATAATAATGTATTTAAACAGTAAAAGCAATAAATTTTCAAAATATACTACTAATTATTTTTTCGTGTACTTTATATAATTGACAACACTGGAATTGACATTTTGGACAGCATTAAATATATATAAATCTAATGTTTCATAAATAATGCTCTTGGGTGTCCAGCACTCCCAAATTCACCATGAAAACTTGTAATTTGCTTATAGCCATTCCATGGAACAGTATTTTTTGCAACAAAGTGTAGAGATGGTAAAAAATCAGAAACTTTACTCAGTCCAAAATCCTTAATATCTTGACCAATTCCAAATTCAGACCAATTGTCACCAGTCCCATGATCTTGCAGTACAACTAAATCTATTTTAATAGTATTTTCAAGCAATATGAGATACGTTTTTATTGCTTCAGTTCCTAAATAATATAAAGTAAATTCTTTTCCTGATAAATGTTTAAAAATAAATTTGATTCCATAGGCAATTATTGGCATTCCATAATGTGCAGCCTTTTCTAAATTAAACCAAAAATCACTCCATTCATTTTGATTAAAATCCACAGGTGATAAATCAATTCTGCTAATTAAACTCCAATTGTCACCAAGGACTGACATTAGAATTTAAACATTTATTTTTTGAGGATGATAATCTGAATAGTAAACTTCATTAATACTACTATTTTCGACAAATAATTTTAATGTTTGAAAATCATTTCCAGCACCTGGATAATAAAGCGTTTTACCAATTTCTCCTATAGAATCTAAATATTCGTTTAGTTCTTTCATTATTAAATTGAATTACTTATTATCAATAAAACTGTCGTAAATCCAAATTACTAAATAGCCTAAAAAAAATAGCTTTGATAAATTTTTTCATTTTTGAATTATTTAAATTTTGGAGATTTTTGAGCTTCAACTCTGTTATACATTTTTAATAATTCTCCACTGTTACTTTGCACATCAAACTCATCAATTATATAACCCTCGTTTAAGAATTCATAGTGAGCTTTTCTTTTCAAAACAGTTAACTCAAGTAAATCAAACATCCCATAACAACCATTTATACCTATTTCTGTTAATGGATTTTCAATACTGAAACCGAATCCTTCGTTGGTTTTATTGATTCCAATTATAGCTAAATCTAAACGCTCCTGATCATTCTGCAAGAATGAAACAAAAACATTAACTGCATTGGGATACTTATCAAAATATTGATCCATATTAGACACCCACAATGCAGTTTTGTCTAAAACAATTTGACTTAATTCTTTCATATTTTTATATCTTTTTTTATTTGATTCGCAATCTTTCAGTAGCAAACTTTAGTACAGAATGCTTAAAAAGGTAAATCATCAGATATTAAGTCATCACTATTAGTTATATTATTGTTATTTTGGATATTCGCAATGGCCAAAATAACACCATCGTTTTTCAATTTTTTACCAACGTATTTTAATGCATACCTATAATTAGAAACAGCAGCTATTACAACCTCTCTATCGTTTTGCAACTCTTCACTAGCAAATCGAAGTGAAGAACCATCTTGAGACACAGCTTTAAGCACAATGGCTTTATCATTCCTAAGCCTTTCACTAGCGTAAATCAGTGAATTACTATCTATATTTACAGCAGCCATTAATATTTCTCTGTCATCATTAATCTCTAGAGAAGCTTTAGCTAAAATTTCAGTACAACCAGATTTTAAAAATTCTAAAATCAAAGATTTGTCACCTACTTCGTCAACTTCAATTAATTGGTTGTTTTTAAATGAATAAAAAGTAAACCAATCTCCATTATTTTCATCCGTTTCAATTAATAAAAAAATAAGGTATTTTTTTGAAAGAACTTTAATTACATAAAAACCATTATCATATAAATTTGGTGCTACAGTTTTTAAAATAGCCCCATCACTATTTATTAAATCACAGCCAATGCTATTCAGTCCTACTTCAGCTTCATATAATTCAATACCATCTATTAATTTAAAATTGGTGTATAAAAAAGAATGTTCAAAAATTGTCTCGTTTGAATTTTCAATTACATCAATAAAATAAAATTTAGATGGAATAAAATCGTCAAAAGATTCATGACTTGAATCAAATCCAAACCCTCTTCTTTCAATTTTTATACATTCAAATAATTCATTTGAATTCATTTGACTTAGCGTCTTACAATTAATTATATCGTTTAGTACATCTTCATGAAAATACAAATAAGGAAATTCATTTTTCCGTGCATAAAGCTTAAAAAAATAAATTTTCAATAACTCCTCTGTTGCAATATGTTCTTTGATTTCTATCACACAAACAATTTTTAAAATTAAAATGGGAGATTGTCAACAATAGTATCATTATTTAAATTGTTTTCAATTATTTCTTCTTGATAAGACATCCAAATCTTTTTAATTCCAGTCATTATTATATTTCTTTTAACATCATGTGTCTGATTTAGAAAACTTTCCCACTCATCATTACTTGGATAATCATTAATTGAGAATACTAAAAAAAGGAATATTAAATTTTGGAGCAACTTATCATTAGTGTCATGTTCAAAACCAATATTAGGTTTGGCCTCCCTAATTCTTAAACTAATTTCTTCTCTTAGTACATTATTATCATTGAAAATAACAGCACATGGTAAATTATTTAATTCTACTTGAATATGAAAATCCCTACTCAAGCAATCTTGCAGAAATGCTGCTAATAGTCCTCGAAATTTATTTTTTGTAAATAATATGGTTTCTAAAATTAAATCTACTTTGTTCATAAAAGAATTTTATTTGTAATTTACAATACTCCATAAATAATATCAAATTTTATATATAAAATCACGCCCCTCCTTATAACATCAGTTGTTATTTAAATTACCAGCTTCGTGCATTACCAGCGCGCGGTCTTGTTTCCCAATAGAAACTTAAATCCCTACACCTCACTCAAAATCAAAGCACGTTTATTAACGTACTCATCTGCAGATATTAATCCTTTACTATTAAGAGTATCTAATGTAATTAAACGCTCCTCTATAGAAGGCTTGGCAGCCTCACTAGAAGCCATGTTATTTTTATATTCCTCAATTTGCTCGGGACTCAATATTTCTATTTCAAAATTTACGTAGTCGTCATAATTTATGCGGCAACATGCAATTTTTCCATCTCGAGTAAGATCCCAACCAGTGCTTGACCCCCAACACAATACTTGATTTGACATCCAACCAACATTTCCGTAACGGGGTTTATATTTCATATGCATGTGCATACCCCTTTGTATTTGCTTTAAATGAATGCCATACTTAGTTTCTAAAACGCCACTATAAACCTGATTAAATGGCATCATCTGGTGCACTAAAACAGGCGTTAAATCATCCAAAACTTTTTGACGAATCGCCTTTTCCTGATCCTCCAATAATTTAAGATCTATCAAACGCTGCTGCTCCTGGGTATCCATTATTTTAACCTCATAAAAAATATAATCAACAAAAGTATACCGGAGGCATAATAGGCTTGCATCATAAGTTATATCCCATCTGTTAGGAAATTGTTCTCCTAGGCTGCCGCCCCACCCAAGTTCGCCATTAAACACCCAGGGAGCCTTGGTAATGGAATGCCTGCAATCAAAACGGTTGCGTTTAACTTCTATTAGATCAAACCCATAGGTTCGGGCAAATAGACCATCGTTTACATCATCTAGTGTAAAAGTATTTTTCTGAAATAAATCAATGATAAATTTGGACGTTATTTCTTCCATTTTTAAATATTTATGTAAAAATAGAAGGGCAAACAGCACCCTATTGGAGGAGTAACCTTGTAATTTAAAATTTTTATTCCTGTGTTATACTCCCATCATTATCTACCCTTATTGTTAGCCATTCATAGCTTTGTTTGTCGATGGCCTGAATAATACTTTTCTGAATCTGCTTTTGTTCGGAAGACCGCTTCTCACTATCCAATAAAACAACATTCTTAAGCGCGTCGCCATTTGATCCGGCTTTCATACCATTAAAAACCACAAAATCTACTGGATGAAATATCACTTTGGCATCGTCAGGGTTTAATTTTTGGGGTAAAAACACTTTGTCAACCTTTTTAATCATTTTATTGGCTTGCTTTCGGCCCTTTTCTCTAGCCTGCTCCTTGTAAAACTCCATATCCTCATCTATCTTTTCTTCCAACAAATCAAGCTTTTGATCATCTTTACCTAGCTTATCTAACCAATCAATAGACTTACGTTGGTCTTTGTAAATTTTAGAATCACTGAGTCTAAAAAAGTCGCCACAGCATGGGCAAATGCCAAATATCTGACGCTGGTATTCAAAAAATATTAAAATATCTTGTTGATGCATAAATTGATTTTAGAGATTAATACTTTTTAAATTCTACTTTTTTCTGCTCAATCATTTGCTTGATAGCCTTTTGGTTAGACTTAAGTTTAGCCTTGCCAGATTTGATATCTACAAAAAATATCTTTTGCACTTTGCCTGTTTTTTGAAGACCTTCAAAAATGACATAGTCAATCGGGTCAAACAAACTACGGCAATCGTTTTTATCAAAAGGAAAATGCTGTAATACGGGCGCTAAGCGTTCAAGTATAAAACCCATGTTTACGCTACCAGTTGTGGTTTCTACACGTTTTTGCGTTGTAGCTTTTTTCTTACTAATTTGCTCTTTACGTTCTTTTAACTCTTCCTTTTTTTCGTTAAGTACCTTTTTTGCTTGCGCATTAAAATTATCTACCGAAAAAAGACTTGCCTCTTTGAGTTTGAAGCCCTCGCCGCATGTTGGGCAATTGGCCTTAAAGTCATTTTGCTGCAAAAAGTTTATGAGGTCTTGGTGCGATTGTGCCATGTTAATCTAAATTTGAGATTCCATTAAAGATATAATAAATTTATCTATGATCATACCAATACAACCCGCCTAAAACAACTATGGTATAGATAATGTAAAATAGCTTTTTCTTTAACGAAAGCTTAAAAAAGGGCAATATTTGATGTACCAAAACAGGTTTTAAATCATCTTACCATCTCTTTCTAAATGCATTTTTATTTTATGTATGCCTCTTCTCCAGAGTTTTATTACCAGCCATGAAAAAATAATGAGTAAGATCAAAATCATACCGATATTATCTGAAATTTTGCCCATATAAAAAAGCAGAAAATCGTAAGCGCCATGAAACATAATCGGTAATGCTAGTGATTTAAAAATATATTCATTCCTTTTCGTGCCCTCATGAAATCTAACAAGAGAGAAATAGTACCCCATTAGAACGGCAAATAATCCATGGCCCGGCACCGCCAAGGCTGCGCGGGCTATAGCCACACCCCAACCACCTTGTAAAACATATAGTATGTTCTCAACCAAAGCAAAACCAAGGGAAACAAAGACAGAATACACAATTCCATCATAATGATGGTTCAGTTCTTTGCTTTTCCAAATGAAAAAGTATAGAACTGAAAACTTAGCAATTTCTTCTGGTATAGCGGCTTCAAAAAAAGACGAGTGAAAGGAAGAAAGTAACGGCCCGGGGAAAAATCCAGATAATTTACCAAGAGGTGTCGATAAAATTAAAGATAGTATAATGCTCAAGCAACCTCCCAACAAGCATTTGAGAAGAAGTCCTAGTGGCTCTTTTTCATGATCTTTCTGGTAAATGATATACAAAAATATGATTACCGGGAAAACAGATGCTATTAATAAAACCATACTTTAAAATTTTAAAATTAAACCTTGAATTATGACCCCTTTCACTATTAAAAGTAAGGAAAAAATTACCCAGCTGATCAGATAGACAAATACATCAAACCATTTTATGGTTTGTTTCTTATATAGTTGATACATCTGCACGACTAGTACCAAAAAATAGACTAATATGGTCCATAAGATGTCAATAGACATTAATTCAGAAAACCCATTTTGTGAAATGTGACTAGGATTTAATAATCCAGTGAACTGAAACACAATTGTTGTTGCAATCATAACAATAAGCCAGTTGCTCGACAAAATAATTGTATGCACAGGATTTTTCACAATTTTGCCATATAGATAAAATATATAGTAGCAAAAAGTAAAACTGACATAGAAAAATAGTAGGTATACGATTTGAGTTTGTATCTCTTTTATGAGGTCAGCATTAATATCAAAAAATGCTTCATTTATACCAATATTAGCGATGATGCAAAAAATAATAAACTTAAAAACCATGAACCCTTCATTCGTAAGATCTTCCGCTGTCTTTGATGTGCAATTTTTACAGGTGATACTATTGATGAAGAAATTATATATAAAAATAACATGTGATTTAATAGCAAATACCATTTCTTTCAAAGGTTGCACAAAGAAGAGTTGAAATGAACGAAATAGCATAAAGTATGTTTTTATTTATTTCTCTGACGAAACAATATCGAAACTTAAGACAATATAAAATAATTTTTTAATATAACAATATTTAATAGATTTTCTTTTCCTGAAAAAGAAAAATTGAGAGAATTCACTATTCCCTGAGTAATTTAAGGACGCTCTCGCCAATACAAATTATTCCGAGAAGATTTAACTCTATTTATTTTGTTACAAAAATTGATTAAATCTTAAAGAGACTGAGCCATATAAGCTGGTTATTTAGGTAGTATTAAAGTTATCAATTTTATCTATGATCATACCAATACAACCCGCCTAAAAAAACTATAGTATAGATGATGTAAAACAGCTTTTTCTTTAACGAAAGCTTAAAAAATGGCGCAGACATAATGAGCTGGTATAAGTTTGTGAGCATTTGTTTCATCTTTTTTTTCAAAACTACACACCCAAACCGCGCTCTATTGGAGGACTTAGATTACCCTATAAATTATTCCAGTGGCAACATGCCCAGCCTTATATAAAAGTTTGAATTGGGTGGACACGTCACCAAAACAAATTCGTCAGTTCCATTTACTCTAATTTCTGGTGATTCGTATCTGCCATTTAGTATTATTTTTGGGGTCTTGTTTTTACTTACAATTTCAATATGCAAACCTCCCTCAAAACCGGTAGTAATTGAATTACCTGCAAATGCACTTTTTTGAGCCATCATTATTAGCGCATCAAAATTGTAGGCCTTATCCATGGTATTTACCAATACTCCTTCGGGTAAAGAACCAGTAAATAATTTAACCTCCTGAACCTGGCTTGTACTGTTGGTTATATCTATTATAAATCCGTGCTCCATATATAAATGTTTTTTCAAAACTAGCATTCTTAATTAGAGACCGCTTTGGATTTAGATAAAAATATATTTAATATTTCATGATTTATTTTAACGTACTCAACTAGTTCCTTTTCTTCAAATTTAGTCTTACCTTTTCCATCAATTTGTTTCTCATTATTTTTAATATTGATGTAAGCTTGCGCATCATCAATATGCCAAATTTTAATTTCAGAAAAACTATTTTCTGCTTCAGGAGAAACTAAGTTTTCAAAAAATGATTTGTCGCCATCTATAAGTGCCTGATTCAATAAGTCTAAATTGGAGATGTAACTTAATTTTATCTCAAAAGATTTTAACCATTTATTTTTGTCTATACTAAAAGGCTCATTAGCTCTTTTATAAGAAACAAAAGCCGAAAAAAACAACACAATTGCCATCTCTAGAAACCAAATTAAATACAAACTAAAACCCTTTGGTTGAAAAGAGAATATTTTGTAATACCCATCCTTGGCTATTTCTGGTATTACATTTAAAAAGGCGAAAGGGTGAATAAAAAGATAAACGATTTGCTCCAAACTTGAAGAACTCATCGTTATAGATGAAATAGGAATTTTAGGGTGGTTAATATCAATGACCTCTCCTTGATTTATACATAAATCCATCCAGGTCACCCATCCAAAATAGTGACAAATAAATGCAAAAATTAAAATAGAAAAAATTGCAACATTTGAATTCGTGCACTTACTCCATTTTACAGGAAATATAAATCCCAAAATTACCCCAAAAACTGCAGCAACAATTATGTTAATATAAGGAAAAGGAGAATACCATATTATATATGCATATATAAAAGAAAAGACAAAACCAAAAGGAATAAGAAGGAATGAAAATAAAATTAATAGTCCTATATTATAGGTTTTAGCACTTTGATATTTCAATGTTTCATCAACGACAATTGATGGATTTTCAATAATCACTTCATTATTGTTTACTGAATCTTGATCCGAGATATCTACTTGTTCAACCTCGGTATCTATAGTTTTTTGATAGTTATCATAATTTATAATTTGTATACAATCTTCGCTAGAGAAAGGGAGAAAAAGATTACCTACCTCTAAAACTTTATTATCAAACTTTATATGCAACGAATTTTCACTTTCTTCAGAAGCCCAAATAGTACAATCTGGATTAGCTAAATAGTATTTTCTGATTTTATTGTTTTTCCTTTTGGAAAACAAACTGGTTATCCAAATTATAACCATAAAAAATAAAATAAATAACAGACAACTCATAAAACCTGCACCAGATTCAGTTTCTCCAATAAATGAAGGAAAAATAGCGCATACAATAGGACCCACAATACATAAAAGCAAGAAAATTTTAATGATTTTTTTGTATTGCTTATTCGCTTCAATAAAAAGGAAATTAATTAACTCTTGCCTATTTGTTAAGTTATTTAAATCAACTATATTGTTAGGATTTGTATAGCTCTTTTTCCAAAAATGTATAACAGGCCATACCAACAAAAGCCAAAATACAAAAATAATAAAAGCAATAGCCGAACCACTGACCACATCTTTACCCCAGTTGATTGAAATAGATAAAAAACAAAGAAATATCATTAAATACCAATGATACTGACTAACCTTCTTTGTAAGTGAAATTCTTTTTTGCAATTGATCGCTAACATCCAAAGAATTTTTTTCAATTGATTTTGAACTATTATAAATTTTTAATAGATAAATACCTACTATGATCAATAAGATTTTTAAAATAATAAATACAAAATATGGCGATAATTTATCCATCCAACTAGTTAAATCAGAATGGATAAAAAGTCCATCTACGCCTGCGCCTATTGAACCCAAGCCAATTTTGTCATAAAAGCTTTTAATTCTCATATTACTATATTAAATTATCTTAAAAATAGCAATAATTAAATTAGAATATTAAGTGTGCCTAAATAAAGATTATATATAAATTAGATAAAATATGATACAAATGGCCAGTTTGAATATTTTTTAAATTAATTTGGGAGGGCAAATACAAATCGCATGCCCAAAAACAAATCAGCCGTTATCAGACACCGCATTATAGACCAGATGCTTACCAATAAACGTAGGCCCTATCCTACTTTGGAGCAGTTAGCGGCTAAGTGCAGTGCCATAATAGGTTCAGATGTATCTACTTCTACCATAGAAAAAGACATTAGGGCAATGCGCGAGCAGGCACCCAAGGGTTATAGCGCCCCTATTGTGTATTCTAAACTTGGTGGCGGTTATGTATACAGTGAAGTAGGTTTTTCTATTGCCGAACTTAGCCTCAACGAAGAAGAATGGACGGCCCTTCAATTTGCATCCGAACTCTTATACCAGTATAAAGAAGTGCCCGTATTTAGCAATTTTAAAAATGCTATTGAACGCATCAACACCAGGTTTTCGTTGGGTATAGATGGAAGTGAAAAATTGATAGACGAAGTAGTGCAGTTTGAAAAAGCTGTTCATGCCAATGGAATGGAATTTATTGAGTTCATTTATAAAGCCATCAAAAGCAAGCAGGGCTTCACTTTTAACTACCGCAACATTTATAAAAACAAAACAAGTGCTACCAGCCTGATCCCCTATTTAATTAAAGAGCACCGCAACAGATGGTACGTAATAGGCTGGAGTACCGAAAAAGAAAAATTCACTACCTACGCCCTAGATAGAATGTCTGGTGTAGAAACAACAGATACTATTTACAAGAGACGTTCCGATTTTAACGCCTCCACCTTTTTCCAACACAGCACGGGTATCATGGAAAGTAAAGCCAAGCCAGAAGAAGTGTTACTAACCATACATAGCCCCATTAGCAACCTAGTATTACTTGAACCATTACACAGTACTCAAAAAGTGATCGTAGAAAAACCAGACGCTATACAATTAAGCCTTAAAGTTTTACTCAACGAAGAGTTTACTTTTAAACTACTAGGCATGGGATCTTTTTGTATTGTTAACAAGCCGGCAAGCCTTAAAAAAACAATTAAAAATGCCATTAGCCTTATGAATGCTAATTACCTCTAAGCAGCACCGACCCTATTGGCATTAAATCTTCCCCTACTGGCATCCAAATATGACCGTCAAATTTTGGGTTTACAAAAAGCTTTTTTACAGTAATACTCTCACACACCATTTTAAGCCCTGGCTCTATATAAAAGCCAAAACGGTTGCCAAACATAGGCAGATGCGAGGCGTGTGCCACATAATTAGGGCGGTCATACTTGTTTACAAAAAAGTAATAATACCCCTCTAATTTTAAAATAAAAAAAAACTGCTTATTACCACTTGTATTGTAATTAAAAAACAAATCACTAAACCTGTGCTTTTGAAAACTATGATTACGCTCAAAACTAGACACCACAAACGACTGCTCCTCCGAACTAACCACAAACTTGTTTAAAGATCTAGAGTCTTCATCAAAACCCCATACTAGTCCATACTGCCCAAAACCCTTGTGGTTTTCTACTACCTCAAGCTCAGCCTTAATAATAAAGTTGTCGCCTAAATTATTAGGTAGCTCCTTATGGTAATAGTTCCAGGTATCGTCTGTTTTGTTTTCCATAATATAACGGCCCATCTTAAAAAAGGCAGACTCGGTATCACTCTCCACGGTTTCCCACCCCTCCTGCCGCTGGCCAAAATTGTCGTCTATAACTATCTCTTCTTTGTAAATGTCTGCAACGGGTAAAATTTGTATCATAATTTCTATTTAAGACACAAACTTACCTAGTCAAACCTCCATGTATTGGAGGGGTAAAATAATATTGAAGTTTCTCACTTTTGGATAATACTGGGTAACAATGAAATTATTTTAGACCCTACAATAAAACAATTTAATCAAAATGATTTACCTGTTAACTTGGGCCATATTCAAGGAGAAGAAACAGCTTGTTTAAATACAAAAATGAAATTCAAATGCTTCACTAATGGTCTGGAGTTGAATAAGCTCTAACTTAACAACTACCCTTTTTATTGCTGACAAATCAATGCCGCTATCAAATACCCTATTGTCAATTACTTTATTAAGCTCAAAAAATGGCTTACTATTATAAGGGTTATTAAATAGGTGGATAGGGCCCGAATACTGCAATAACTCATCTGCTATTACATGAACCCTTATCTCAAATTTTGGCAATAACACCTGCCAATTAACCCCTTCAGGCACAACTAGCTCAGCACTACTAATTTGGAGTTTAAAATCTGGTAAACGATACTCAAACTGCTCAATTGGCTTACTACTGCTTAGTTTAAACCCCTCCAAAGCTTTCATACAATCTATTTAGAACACAAACATACCCCATAATTAAGTCCTCCAATAGAATGCGGTATACCTTTTTAGTTTTGAGTTTTAATACCAATACCATGGAAAAACATAAGCCTAGTAACGTTAACCTCATTGAACCCATTAGTAACATCCTAATTAAAAATCTTACCCAGGATGCCCAGGAGTCTGGCTATACCTACCTCCACTGCGTATATGCAGCCAAACAAAAGTATATTAACGGCGGATGGATTAACATCTGGCCTACTACCTACCTATCAGGATCCGGTAAGTTTTTAGACGATCTAGAAATGATACAAGCAGTTAACATACCTGTTGCACCTAATAAGTTTCATTTTGCCGAAAAAGGTCAGGTTAAACGGTTTACACTGATATTTCCGACTATTCCTAAAGACTGGAAGGAGTTTTGCCTCGTAGAAATGGTGGATGATAGGAATATTGGGTTTAAATCGCGGAAAATTAGGCGGAATGAGACCGGGATTTATAATGTGTTTGTTGAGTGATGGGGGGTGGGTGATTGAAGGAAAGGAATTAAATATAATTAAAAATGATATATTTAGAGTAAAATATTATAAAATGAAAGATGCATATGACATATTATTTAAATCCTACAAAAAAGAAACGTTTTTTAAAGATGGCTTAGAGGCAATAATATATGTGGAGGATAGTAAGATTAATAATTTTTGGAATGAAACTAAAGAAAAGATAAGAGACGGTGGAGAATTCTTTATAAGAGGTTTTGGCAGAGACGAGAATGGAACAAAAGCTTTTATAATTTTATATAAAGAATTATTTCCTAAAGCTACAATTTTAAAAGATCCTTCAAATAACTTTAAACCAACTCAAATAATTTCTAAACTTAAAGGGTTAGATAAAAATATTAAAGCTGATACAGACTCTTTAGTGAAAATTCAAAATTATCAAGTTTCGCATTTATTCGGGAAAACAAAAAATCCATTACTTTTTACAGCACCATGGAATATTGCATTTATTCCTAAATATCTTGACCCATTTACTGGACATGAAACAAGAGGTCAATATAGTATAGAATTTAAAAAAATATTCAATGAATCGAATATGAAAAGATTTAAAAAATATATTGCTGATTATGACAATATAGTCTTGAAAGACATAAAGCCTAATTTTTCAAAAGCTCTAGACAAGACCAAAAAGGAATTGATTTCATTTAATTTTGACCAAAAGAAAATTAACGAATTCGAAAAAGCAGCATTAGAACAATTAGATGGAATTTCGAAATCGATTTTAAAATAGATATTAAAAATAAGAAGTTTCAATTAAAATTTCAAAGAAATGACATTCGAAGAGTTTGCAAACACAATTTCTAGAACAGAGTATTTCGATTACTCTCATATCATGGAAATACCAGAGTCATCATTATCGTATGCTAAATTGCTAAATAATGAACAATGGAATTTCATTTGTAAAGAAAAATATGCTATAGCACTTTGCTGTTGCATTGAAGATAAAGTACATATTATTTTTTCAAGTAATTGCTACAAAGTAACTGATGTATTAGAATCAACAAAAGTTGAACAAAGTTGTATAATTGAAAATCTGAATAATATTAAAAAAGTATATATTACTTCTCCTCGAAATATTAATGGAGAAATATATTTTTCGGATGAACCTCATGAATTAGGTACAATAAAATTAGTGTCAGAATTCTTATATCAAAAAACACCCGTGTACTCAGAGCAAAGCCAAAAATCTAAACATATAGATTTAAAAGATAATTTTGAAAGAGTTTTTGATCTTAGAAGAAATACATGCGCTCAAGTATGTGTTGATGATAAACCATTTAATGTTTTTGAACATGAATTCAAGTATTTGGTTTTACAAAATAATGCTTACTTTTTTACAAATGATTTAATTCAATTAGTTGATGCGTCCAAAGTCTTATCAATTAATATAAATAAATTTGAGATAGATTACGCCACTTTTATTTCAAATGAATTCTTTTACTATACCACTATAGAATTTGATGCAAACTTTAAAACCTATACTAAATGCGGACTCATTAGCATTTCAAAAGGAGAAATAGTGAAAAGTAATCGTTATTCTAGTATTAGTCACTTTATAGAAAGTAAATATTTTATAGTCAATTTAAAAGATAAGAATGAGAAATATAGAGTAAATGATGGACTGATTGACATTAATGGAAATGAGTTATTACCTGCAATTTATTATGAAATAAGAATAATCCCAGATAATGATAATAAATTGACAATTTGGTTAAAAAAAGATGAGAAAAATAATGAATGGTTAATTTATGAACAAGATTCAAATAAAATAAGAAAAGCAACTGAAAATGATTTTCTTGAAAATTAGTTTAAACCACAATCGTATCATAAAACAAAATATGTACCATTAAATAATTTTATACATTGGACTTTCTGCCTTACAGAGTTAATATAGCGGAGTATATAATGAATTTGTGGAGTGAACTCTGTTCATTACTAAACAAATCGACCATGAAAACACAAGAAAAATTTACAGTTGTAATTATTAATAAATAAATGATATGTAAAATAACTTATATGAGGGATTTTAGCTAAATTTCTAATTCTAAAATTTTAAATAATTAATATATGAATAGGTATATAGAAATAGTATATGATAATAGTGGCAGCATGAATGAAAATGTTGGCAACACTAGAAATGTTTTCATATTTGATTTTTTATAAGGTTAGTTTTATTGATTTGATCTTTTGCTGGCAGCCACTAACAATCTTGCTTTGTTAAATGAAACATTTTACATATTGAAATTTGTTGTAGCAGAAAATATAATTGATGCAGGTGTAGTGATTGATATGGAGTTTGAGATTGAATAATTATATAAATAAAGTGAAAATATATTTTTATGTCTAGACATAATTTAATAAGAAATGAACAATAGTAATTTTATACCTTACAAAGAGCCGGAATACTTTTACCGAGTTGACATATTCCTGACAACGTATGAAATGGATGTAAACAAGACGAAAAAATTTAGACACTCCGAAGAGTTTAGAGGTGATGACTTACTCCAAATGAGAAATGAGGCATTCAATTACCATGATTCCGCAAAATACAATATTGAGGCGGCAATCTTTGCCACCAAACCACGTACGAACGATATTGAACACAGTTTAAACGCTTATGCCTTATTATTTGAAGGCGAACGTCCAGTATGGGAAATCCATATTGAGGGAAAAGTGTTTGAGTATATATCTAGCCCCGAAGATATTTTAGAAGAAGGTGTAAAGGAATTAAACAAGCATTGCCAACCTACAAACCAAGCAATAGACCTATTGCATTCAGGAATTCATTTTACCCTACTTACTTAGCCTGGAGTGTATATGCCTAAAAAGTGGCACAGATTGTTAAATGGCAGGAAGAAGGGGTGATTATTGCTGAGAGAGTTGAGTTGGTTGTTAGAAATGAGGGGGATGAAAAATTAAGGGAGATGAAGGGGTTTGTGGATACTATGAATGGTTTAATAGATAATTCATTTAAACCAATGAGATATAATAAACGACTTAAATAATTACGTAGGTTTAGAGTGTTAACTTGTATTTTTAAAAAAGCCCAAATTTTTGCCGAAAGTTCATAATAATTGGATGGATTGGGGTGATTTTATGGCTGGTATATGCTAGTTATGCCTCATTGTAAAAAGACAGCAAACCGCACATTTTAGCACGTTTGGTTTTTCCCGACACAACAGCCGACCCTTCGCAAAACCAAAAGAGCAATTTTTTGCCAACGCCACTATAATAATTCGTAAATTGCAGACACATTTTATATTATGAAGAAATCAGCGAACGAACGAACTTTTCAAGGCAGACTATTTATTCTTGCTCAAAACGCCATTGACGAGAATAAGACCATTTCTTTTGATAAAATTTATCAAGAACAAAATACTGGAACAACGACAGCTAAGTTTTCTGACGGCATTATTACCTCCAGTTTAGATGCAACGAAAAAGGTTTTCATAGAGTTAAAGAATGCAAGTTGGGACGCCTCCGATGACGAACTCGTTTTCGATGCAGCTAACAAAGCAAATATTAATGGAGCAGAATATTTTATAACTGGTACACCCCGACAACTTATCATATTTCAAACCTTTAAACCAAATACAACATTACAAGAACGAAAACTGAAAATTTATACCTTAAGTAAAGTTAAGAAGGATGATGAAATTCTCCTCCCTCAATATGAGCGTGAAATAATTCCAAAACTCAAAATCTTTCTTCAGGAACTTTCCGACATAGTTCATGGTGTAAAAGAAGTTACTTGGGATAGTATTGATAAATTCTTTGTAAACCGATTATCAAACTACATTCTCGAAGCTTCCGCTTCAATGATTGAGCCAATGCACAAACGAATTTCAAAAGACAAAAAATTACAGAAACGTTTACGTGAATATCTGACTGAACAAGATATTTTTAATGTTACTTTCAAATTCGACAGCAATGATGTTTACAACATTTGTCAGCTAACTAATTACTTGCTTTTCCTAAAACTTATTTTTTATACCTATCTGCAACGTGATGTACCAGCTTTGCAATTAAAGCCGATAGTCATCCCTAGGGATAAAAAAATGCTTAATAAAACTTTACGAAAACATTTTGATGATGTATTAAAGCATGACTTCGAAATGATTTTCAGCGAAACAATTCTTGACGAATTTGAATTTGAAGAACGATACCTGCCAGTTCTTAGTCAAAATGTAGTGCAAATAGGAAATCTAAATTTCAATGAATTAAACGCTGATATTATTGGTGCAATTTATAATACATTAATTGACAACCAAGAACAGCACGACAGAGGGCAGCATTTTACCAATACGAATGAAGTTGATATTGTGAATGCTTTTTGCATTAAGCATGATACAAAACTTATTCTCGACAGTGGTTGTGGAGCAGGTACATTCTTAGTCAGAGCTTATTATTTTATGAAATTCTATAATCCTAAAATTACACATGAGCAATTACTAGAGCGGCTATGGGGTATCGAAATTGCGGCATTCCCTACGTTTCTTGCTACTATGAATCTATCTCTACAAAGTGTTAAAACATTTGACAATTACCCAACTATAATTCAAAGCGATTTCAGTAAAGTAGAAAGTAATTCGCATTTCAATTTGATATTTTTAAATGCCAATAAAAATTTCAAAGTAAAAAAATTAGATGGTAACAGAAAAGATGTTAGTATACCAATATTCGATGCTTGTGTTGGTAACCCACCATACATTCGTGAAAAGTTAATTCAAAATAAAAATGTATGGCTTAACCTAGCTGCCAAAGAGTTTGGCTTAAAGAAAATTAATAAGCAAAGTGATTTATATGTTTATTATTTAATGCACACTGCTGCTTTTTTACGTGAAGGGGGAAGGTTAGGATATGTTATTAGTAGCAGTTGGCTTGATGGAGGATTTGGCACTGGATTACAAAAATTTTTACTTGACCACTTTAAAATTATTGCTTTAATAGATCATCAGAAAAAGAGGAGTTTTGAAACTGCCTCTATTAATACTGTTATTCTTATTTTAGAAAAATGTAGCGACCAGAAAGAGAGATTGAAAAATCATATCCGTTTTGTAAAAGTGACGAATGATTATGAAAAAATACTTGGACATTACAACGACAAAAACAGAGTAAAGCGAGTTGAGAAATGGACAGACGAGATTGAAAATGTAAAGAAAGATGTTATTTCTGAAAATTATTCGATTGAACTCGTTAATCAAAAAGAACTGGAAGGGTTCAGTACAATAGAGGGAAAATACGAAAATGGAAATTGGGGAGCACAATACTTTCGTGCATCTGGAATTTATCATAAACTAATCAAAGCAGGGAAAGGAAAACTATTACCTCTCAACAATTTTATTGACGTTCAATATGGCATAAAGTCAGGGGCCAATGATTTTTTCTATGTAATTGACGAGACAGAGAAAGTTCTTGCCCTTTCTAATAATGATTACAAGCTTCAATTTGGAATAAGGCACGATGCTGATATAACTAATCACAAAAAGGTTTGGGATAAAATCGGCTGGTTTTATAGCAAAATGAATCATCAACATTATTTGATTGAGCGTTTTAATACTGCACCACTTTTCAAAACACAAAGTGAAGCTAACAATCTAGATGTAGATTTGGATAAATTAAAATATCGAGTAATAATTTGTACAGATGACAAAAATAAACTAAGCAAATTCAAAAGTAAAATTTTAAAATATATTGAAGATGCCGAAGAAAATGATGTTGATAAAGTTCCAAGTGTTCAAAGAAGTCAGCAGTGGTATAATCTGACTGCTTCAGCTCGTGTTGGAGAATTTATTTTCCCATCTAAAGTTGGCGAAATTTTCCGTCTTATAGATAATCGGAATTCAAAAGTTTACTGTGATAAAGTAAATTATACAATGACGATAAAAGATAAATTCAAAGAACATGACGATACACTTTTTTTATTAATGAATAGTATCACATTTCGCTTTCTATTCGATTTGTTTTCACGTCAATTAACCGGAGCTCAAACTCTAAGCGATATAGATGTTAATGTTATTGAAAAAACTTTAATATTAGATCCAAAACTGCTTAATTCTAAAAAGAAAGAATTATCAAAAATATTACAATCTTTAAAATCACGTGAACAGGGCACAATTTTTCAGGAGATTTTACAAAAAGATAGGCGTGATTTGGATATTTTAATTTTTCAAGCAATCGGGTTAACAATTAATGATGTAGATGAACTTTATAAAGAAGAGGCTAAATATATTAACGACAGAAAAATTAAATCATCCTCTGTTGTAACAAAAAAAACAAAGGGGTCATTAAATAATGAAGATGCGACAGAATTAATTCGCGAACGTTTTTCAGAAATAAGAAGTTACGATTCGCTAACTGAAAATATTAAAACACGGAATGTAAACATTCCAGACTGGGAAGCCAAATATCCTAAAGGTGGTTTAGGTACAGACAATTTATTTGGTCACTATGATGTTTACTTCAAATTAGGAAACAAACAAATGAAACTTAGTTTTAGCAACCTAAACCAGATGTATTTATTTCGCTTTTTAAACGAAACAATTGATTTGAAAGGGCAGAAAATAAATTTACCAGAAGACGAAAAAATCTGTAACGAGACGTTAAAAATATTAAAAGAAGATTTTGACGAATCATTTCCACAAATAAAATCACTTTTAAAATCGCATCGCAGTAAAGCAAATGCAATTAGTATTTATCGCTCTTTACTTTTTTCATAAAAAACTTATGCCAACGCATTTACAAGCACATTTAAAAACCACACAAGCAACTACATGGCCTCACAACTCAATGTGGTATGGGATCGTAGTGATTTAGAAAACAAAAAAATCATGAGTAGAACCCTATTTCCTGAGGGTGTGCTGTATGACCCCGAAAAACACCGTTATCTAACCAAAAATGTTAACAGTTATTTTGGTCTAATCAATACATTATCAACGAATTATAAGGAAAATAAAAAGGGCATAAACCAATCTAATGCTGATTTATCCCCTTTAGTAGCCTGTATTGAACTACATTCTAACCAAATGTGGAAGGATTTGAGGGAATTCCACAGTCTGGTAGGTGTATTTGAGAAATCCCTTAAAATCAAAAAAGCAGGCC
>Ga0209088_10000316_pt1 | contig 35246 bp, 26 predicted proteins | sample S_140625_EF_Meta_FD_187324 | JGI IMG/M metagenome (GOLD analysis project Ga0209088, IMG submission 187324) | Freshwater microbial communities from Lake Simoncouche, Canada to study carbon cycling - S_140625_EF_MetaG (SPAdes) (version 2) | ecosystem: Environmental > Aquatic > Freshwater > Lake ... | reverse complement strand
CATCAGTGTTTTTGGATTCATCGCTTATTTTTTTGAAGGCATTGGAAAATTTGCAGCCATCTTTTTCCCCTGGAATCTGGCGGCCAGTCTGGGCCCTTTGTCCATCACGAGTGAACAAGGATATGCTTTACTAATCATTGGCATAACAACTATTTATACCATAAAAGGTGGAATGTGGAGCGTCGTTGCCACCGAAGTATTGCAATTTGTCATCATGACTATATCCTGTTTTGTTGTTGGATATATTGCCTTCATGGCAACTTCAGGAGAAGCAATACAAAATGCCACCCCATCGGGTTGGAATGAATTGTTTTTCGGATGGAAGTTAAATCTTGACTGGAGTCAATATTTATCCTCAGTAAACACCAAAATTGAATCTGATGGATTTGAATTGTTTGGTTTACTCATTGGCATGATGATATTCAAGGGTATTTTTGCCAGTTTAGCGGGACCTGTTCCCAGTTATGATATGCAACGAATACTTTCCACCCGAACGGCTGGTGAAGCTGCCAAAATGAGTGCTTTAACTATATTAGTTTTATATATACCCCGTTATCTTATGGTTGCAGGATTTGGTGTTTTAGGCGTAGTTTATCTAAAGCCTGAAATTGCCCAGATGGGAACCTCCATCGATTTTGAGCAGGTATTACCTATGGCTATGGAGAAATTTGTCCCTCATGGATGGCGCGGATTATTACTTGCAGGATTATTAGCCGCTTTTATGGGAACTTTTGCTGCTTTTATCAACGCTGCACCCGCTTATTTAGTGAATGATTTATATAAAAAGTATATTAATCCTAATGCCTCTGAAAAAACATACCTGCAATACAGCTATTTTGCCAGTATAGCTTTAGTTATCATAGGTATTATTTTTGGATTTTTGGGCAACAGCATCAATACCCTCACCTTATGGATAACTTCTGCATTGTATGGCGGATATGCTGCGGCAAATATGCTAAAATGGATTTGGTGGCGATTTAACGGGTATGGTTATTTTGGAGGAATGCTGGCTGGACTGATTGGAAGCACGTTTTTACCTTTAATTTTCACGGATACACCTCCTATTTTTATTTTTCCAGTCTTATTGATCTTTTCTTTAGCTGGATGCTTTTTAGGCGTTTTATTATTTCCAGCTGAATCTGATGAGATCTTAATACATTTTTATAAAAAAACACGTCCCTGGGGATTTTGGAAACCCATAACTACTAAAATTCAACAAACTGATCCATCATTTGTCCCAAACAAAACCTTCAAAAAAGATGCCATAAATGTGGTTATTGGAATTATCTGGCAAATGAGTCAAGTGGTATTACCTATGTATTTTATGATAAGACACCATTATGGCACAGCTATTAGTCTCCTGTTATTTTTCTTAACTACCTGGTTATTGAAAAAAAACTGGTACGACCGTATTCACGAAGAAGAATCATTGATTCGCTAATTTTTTATTCAATGCATATAACAGGGACTTTCCTCGATGAAATAAGCCATGACATTCCACATCAAAACTGGAGTTATGAAGAATGGGATTTAGATTTTCAGCACATGAAAGCGATGGGAATCGATACGGTAATTCTCATTCGATGTGGTTACAGAAAATGGCTGACTTATCCTTCAAAAGTTTTAATGGATAGAGAAAATGCTTATCGGCCACCCATTGATTTAGTGAAAATGTATTTAACACTTGCTGAGAAATACGGATTTGCCTTTTATTTCGGGTTGTATGATTCGGGGAAATATTGGTGGGACAAAGGTGATTTTGCCAGTGAGATTGAAATAAATTTAAGGGTTGTAGATGAGGTCTGGGATTTATATGGTCATTATCCCGCTTTTAAAGGATGGTATTTAAGCCAAGAGGTTAGCCGAAAAACGGGGAAAATTATTTCTCTTTATCAGGATTTAGGTCGTCGGGTAAAAGATTTGTCTAATGGACTACCTACTTTAATTTCTCCATATATTGATGGTAAAAAAGCCATTCTAGCTCAAGAAAGTTCCCTGACGAAAAATGATGCCGTCAGTTTGAAACAGCATGAAGAAGAATGGAACGACATTTTTGATGGCATCAAAGAGGTGGTAGATATTGTTGCCTTCCAGGACGGACATGCTGACTATGATGAACTGGCAGATTATTTTCAGGTAAACAAGCTATTAGCCGATCGTTATGGAATGAGCTGCTGGACTAATGCAGAAAGTTTTGACCGTGATATGCCCATAAAATTTTTACCCATTAAGTGGGAGAAGTTAAAACTTAAATTAGAAGCTGCACAAAAAGCGGGAGTAGAAAAAGCCATTACCTTCGAATTTTCTCATTTTATGAGTCCTCAAAGTGCCTATCATCAAGCTAAGCATTTGTATAACAGATATATGGAATGGAAGAGGTAAATATCAGGCTTTTGACTAATTTTGTATGAAATACATTTAAATGGATTATTTATCTATCGCGAAAGAAATAGTTCTTAAACATATTTATGTCCAAAACTACAACGTTTTTCTTTTCGGAAGCAGAGCGGTTGGAAATGTCTCAAAGTTCAGTGATATCGATATAGGTGTCATGGGAACAAAACCTTTAGATCCAAGAACTATCTTTGAGATGGAACACGAACTGGAGGAGAGTCTGGTACCCTATAAGGTCGATATCGTTGATTTTTTCTATGTGGATCAAGCTTTCAAAAAAATGGCTTTAAAAAAAATAATCGAATGGAGCTGAATGTATCAATAGTTTAAATGGAAAATTCACTCAAATGAATCCCTAATAGCGTTTGAGTTATTTCGTCTAACTCTTTTATGTTTCCTTTCAAATGAATGGTTCTATGCGAATGGTGCACACTTTCACCTACGTTCAATGTTGCCGCCGGAGAAGAGCTTTCAAGTTCATAAAATTTTCCCATCTGTTTCCCATCTATTAAACCATCATTGTAGGCATTTACCACGTCACCATCGAAAGGATTTTCCTGCATTTCCCAGAGAGAATTGACATAATCTGCAGGATATTCGGGCAAACTAAACTGTGCAAAGGTAAGCACCTCATTAACCCTGTCAAAACTGGCTAAAATGGGTAAAGCTCTCTTAGGAGAAATGCCTATTTTACTACGATAATTTGCATCTGCATTCAAGAAAATAAACCCATTTTTAATTTTCAATCTATCTACTGGCACTTTGCCAAAGTAATCATCCGTAACTATTTTCCCTAAATCAGCCTCATTTCCTTGCTTGTAAGGTACTGCGATCGTTGTTTTATCACCTGCGTTAAACATACTTAATATCCAGATAGAAAGAAGACCCGTTTCCTTTGTCCATGGGATATTACCCGTATTTGTTATGGAATTATTTGATTCAAATCCAACTATTTGAAGGTTTTCTGGTATAGAAACCCCTAATAAAAGAGGAATCTCGGTTTTTGACAATAAACGAATATTACGAGTTACCCTTAGGTTAAATTCAAACCCAGTATAATTCTTAAGAGATATCTCACGCTGAAAATTTGCCTCCGTTTTAGATGCTGATACCAAGATAAATGGTTCTGTATCTATCGCTTTGGGAACATACCAATGATCAAAATTAAAAGGATCTCCCTTTTTAAAATAAATAGAAAACTGTCCTCCTTCTGGTCCAAGCCAAAATCTTTCTTCACCTCCAAAGGCATGAAAATGTTCCTCTTCCCTATTGGAATCAATGAGTTCATAGTTTATCCAGCCAAAACTCATTCCACCGTCTCCTTCTGCTGTACTTGTCATCACCCTTCCCTGATAAGCTGGTAAAATAATAATTTGAGCCCCAGTATCTGATTCATCACCCAAAAGAATCAAATCTTTGTGGTATTTTTTTAGAAATTGAAGATCATAACCAAAGGTGCCTTTTATATATTCCATGTGCGTTTGTTTCCTAGATTTATTATAGATGCAGTACGGTATATTTTGTATTGCAACCATATCTTAATTATTTAAAATTAAATAAAAAGGGTAAAATAAAAGTTACGAATGAAGTCCATATCACATAAACGGGCAGAAAAATGGCAATCTGTCCACCTACTTCCACAATGTTTGATTTCTTGGTGACGACGCCAAACAACTTAATAGTTACCAATAGCAGGTTTATCAAGATAAATATATTACTTCCCAGTACCGCTAATCTGTTGGGCGTAATTCCCCAGGTAGAAATTCTAAACAAGATAGCCGAAAGAGCAATAGCATTGACCAAAATGGTTACCACTGAAAGAAGAAATAGTATCCATTTTTCTGTTTTACCCTTCTCCGTATTCGTCGCTTCTGCGACGGAAAAGAAAATAATAGCCATTACACCTATTAAAAGGGCATTAAACAAAAGCAAAAAATCCCGGTCATTATATGGGTCCTTACCCGAATAAAAAATGGCAAACAGATAAATAACCAGCATTACTAAAACAATCGGACTAAATATTCTGGCAATAACGGGAGAGACCTTACTCACTAATTGAGGATTTGTCTGGGTTAGAAAGGTGGCGACCAAAGGAACTGCTGCTAATCCAACCACCACCACATTTTCAAAATAAAAATTTTCAATTTGATAACCGATAAGGGAAAAAAGTCCAATCGTTATGCCTGTGGTAATACCTCCAGCGATTAAAATCAACGTGGACATAACGACAAAATCACCATTGAACCGAAGAAAATCGAGTCTTTTTAAAGTGTGACCAGCTTCCCCAACAAAAGAAAATCCTAATAATGACCAAAGAAAGAGAAGTAAATGAATACAGGATAAAGTTAAGGTATCACTGTTCGGATTATTTGGAAACAGATTGATAAACAGCAGGGAGATTAAAGAGATACCTCCGAAGAGCATCCATTTTTGAATACCCAGGTTATTTTTCCAGGAGAAATAGGCAATTAAGGTTGGAAAAACAATAAAGCCCACATTTCTGGAATAAAAAAATTCTTCCCCAATGCTGGTAAATGAAGGTATTTTTGCAATAAATCCGGCTATTAAAGAGGCTATAAGTACAAAAATTAGCTCTTTTTTTGATCCAAACTGGATTTCCTCCCTTGAATCCTCTAGTCTTTCCTTCCAAAACTGAGCCATAGGTTTATCTTTAATTTGGGGATAAACATCGAGGAAAGATTGTTTGAACTGTGTTTTGTTTTGTCTATACAATCTTTCAAGTTCCTTTGGATTATCCAGATGGATAAAAATATCATTTTTCATTTTGCTAAATTTTAAAAGTACTTTGTTTTTCAAAGTAATAGTTAAAAAAATTATTTTGAAACCCCTTTTATCAGACTTTCAAGGGCATTCAGATGATTCCTAAAAGATTCCCTTCCCAGTTTAGTTGCGGCATAGCTTGTATTCGGTTTATTTCCAATAAACTGTTTTCGAGATTGGATAAAATTCAATTTCTCCAGTGCAGACAAGTGACTGGCCAGATTACCATCGGTCACCTTTAAATAATCCTTTAGTTCTACAAATTCAACCCAATCGTGAAGAATCAATATAGACATGACCCCTAACCTGACACGGCTCTCGAAAGCTTTTTGAAGACTGTCTATGGATATTTTCACTTTTCGTATTTAAAATAAACATATATACCGTAAATGATATGAACTACCCCGAAACCTATGGCCCAGAAAAGTAAACCTAAGGATACTTTATACACACTGATAAGTCCCAGTAAAATCTCTATCAGACCCAATATTTTAACTTCATCAAAGGTGAACTTACTGATGGTAAAAAGGGCCAGTCCATAAAATAAAAGGGAAAAAGGAGCAACAAATCCAATGAAACCCTTTGAAATAAAGAGGAGAATCAGGATACCTCCTATAAAAAGAGGGACAGCCATATTCATAACTAACCTTTTCGCCGTTGGGGTCCACAATAATTCATCCTTTCTTTTCGCTCTTCGATGGGTGAAAAACAAGGCAAACGAAATGGCAAGCAGGAATACAAGCAGAGCTAACTGGACTACTGAAAAAATCTGTTTTTGTTGAAAAGGATTATTCTCAGGGTCAACGGAAAGAGATTGTGGATTAAAATCAAGATAAGTTAAGGCAATATAAGACCCCAATAAAGCAAAAACACCTGCAAATATTCCGGCCCAGCCTGACAAAGAGATGAATTTTGAAGATTTCTCCATCAAAGATCGTATCTCTTCTATGTCTTGTAAATAATCTGTATCTTTTTTCATTTAAAGTACTTTGAATCGCAAAGTTACTTAATTGAATAGTATGAAACAAGACTTTCTGCAAAAAAATCAGCTATTAGCCTTTTGAGATTTTAAATAAGGTCTGCCATTTTTCCAGCCTATTTCAACTTTTGAAATATACCAGCTTTTACCTTTATCCTTATTACCCTGAAAAAAAAGAAAATACTTGCCCTCCTTCGTTTTCAAAATATGAGGATGACCACTTTCGCTTTCATTCCAGGTTCCAGCGTTGCCATTTTTCAAGAAAGGTTCTTCAGAAATTCTTTCCCAATGAATCCCATCTTTACTTTTTGCCACACCTATTTGCTGAGGTTCATTGTTATAGGCACCGGCATAAAACATGTATAAATATTTTCCCTTTTGAATACAAGAAGCCGCTTCGATACAATTTTTCTCCCACGGTAAGGTAGGTTTCAGCATAGGCATATTGGGTACTTCAGACCATGATTCCTTGTTAAAATTTGAATTAAGGGCAGTTAAAGCGACCCCTTGCTGCTGGATTTTATAACTTGTATCTCGGGTTGCAAAATAAAGGAAATAATTGTTTTTATAAGAAACCACTTCCGCGTCGATAGCTCTTCCGCAAGACCAGTCACTTTCCGTTGGATGAAAAATAGGATTTGTAGTATTTCTGGTAAAATTTATGCCATCTTTAGAGGTAGCGTGACAAATAGCGTCTGATTTGCCGTTTCCATAGGTTTGATAAAAAAGGTGAAGCACGCCGTCTTTTATTAGGGCACCCGGAGCACAGATTCCCTTTTCTTCCACCGTACCTTTCAATCCATAAATATCCCCTACTTTATCCCAATGAACCAAATCAGTGCTGGTTGCAATCCCGATATGCCATTCTTTTTTCAATGCATCAGGTGTTGAATAATACATCCAATATTTTTGCTGAAAAAAAATAACATAAGGGTCTTTGGAGAAAGGTCTAGCTGGTAAAGATTCATCACCATAATACATGGCAGGATTTTGAGCATTTCCAACTGTCAAAATCATACTGCCAAAGAATATGAAAAACAAGAAACGTAACATCTTGATATTTTTGAGAATGAATAATCTTTTCAATTTTTCCATTGTTTCAGCGGCTTTATTTCATTCTTTTTAGGGAGTTTATTTCCCTCTGGTACAAGCACCACGGTAATATTTTGCGTTGAATTTTTGGGCAGTTCAAACTCAAACCCTACAAAAAGGGTATTTGGATTAGGGGCATCATAATCTTTTGCTGATTGAGTTGTCCATGTTTTAAGCTCCACGTTATTAGGTTCTAACACCTTCAAAAAAAGCTTTTTCCCATTTTGGGTTAAGGTAGCTTGGCCTTTATCATTTATCTCCACCTTTGCAGGTGTTACCATATTCCAGCGAACCACCTTACTATTTTCCGAAGTTTCCATTTCATCCCTAATCACAACATAAGATTTATTAACGATGGCAACACCTCTGGATAATTTATTAATCTGGCCTTTATAGACAGAAGTCAAATCACTTTGAGCGCTTAAAAAGGCAGGAGCATCGGTAAACCCATCTATTTTTGCATAGCCATCCACCTTTTGATATTGACCATCTATGGCTAAGGTACTGTGCGCTAAATTATTATACCTAAACACGTCCCATCGTTGCGAACCTTGTTCTTTACCCCATAATTTTATACCTTTTGATTCCAGCGATTCATATTCCTGCATGCCAAAATCCATGGACCAACGTTGCCCCATAGCATCCATAACAAAAGAACCTATATCCATGTGACCATGGTTCACACTGGGCGAACCTGCTTTAAATCCGACATAAAGCGCATTGGGATCTCCCCAGGCACTTCGCATTAATGCTACGGGATTGGGACCAAGTCCTGTCCAGATTAGTTTTTTTGGTTCTTCAATATTCGTCAGATTGAGTCCTCTACCCCAGATCATAATGGCTGGAAATAAACGGTCCCCTCCTATTTTTTTATCCAGATATTTAACCTGATTAAAAAGAAGGGAAGGCTCTTTCGTTTTATTTGCAAACCAGAAAACGGAGGCAGTCAAACCCGCACCACCTTGTGCATCGGAATAATTAAATGCTTTTCCCGAAGTACCCACTAAATTTTCAAAATAAGCAGCCGTTTTAAGAAAGCCTTCTGTTTCAGACAATTTGAAATCGTGTCCATAAATTTTTTCAATGGCACTAAGAAACATCAAATTAAAGCTGGTTCCATAAACCCAGTATCCATAACCTTCAGGGTAAGCACCATCAGGTTTATAATCGGCCATAGGCAACTGAATTGAAGTTACCGATCTTCGAATAATATTTTTTGCCAGTTCTGGATTGTCCTCATAAATAGCTAAAGCACCAAAAGTCATTCCCGCATTACAAACCTGATTCCAGTTATGTGTTGCTTTAAGCCAACTATTATGTTTTGCATTCATGGATGGCTCCAGCCCTTTTTTCAATATCGCATCTTTAATGACCCGACGAGAATCTTCAGAAAGACTTTCAAACAACCAATCATACCCTATTGCGACGGCCATGGTCATTTCAGCCACATCTAAAAAATGAGATGGATTCCAGTCCGAAAAATTAGACACCTTTAATAATTCCTTTTCCGCTCTTTCCAGATATTTTTTCTCTTTGGTAACTTTATAGGAATAGGACAGGTAAAAAACCCTTTTTAGACATTCTCTGGATTTGTCGAGCAATCTTTTCCCTATTTGAATTCTTTCCAAGGTAGGCAAGGGTATCATTTTATCACTTTCCGTCAAGATAGTTCGATGGATTTTACTCCAGTTTGCATCTTTTGAAATTTCAAGAAGTAAGGGCGAAATATCATCTTCAAACCATAATAATCTGGGATGAGAGGGGATTTTTGTTGACTCAATGGACGATAAATCCTGACCTTTTCCAATAAAACTAAACAAAGAGATAAAAAGAATGATGTAAAAGAAAGAATATTTCATTTCTTCGTATTTAGTTGTTTTTGGGTGTCATTTTTATCATTAAATTGACGTTTCCTGACTGATTTGGCAAACGAACCATCAATCGGGAATGACCGACATTTGTTTTTTCAGGCGCTTTTTGAATCGCTGATTCTTCTGAAAATTCTGCTCCTTTGGGTGAAATAATTTCTAACTCCATCCATTTTGTTGTGATGGTTGCATTTCTCAAAACAGCTTTTCCCCCTTTAATCAATTCTACAGAATTACCTGTTAGCATTCCCCAAGCAACCTCCGTTGCTTTTGTCAGGGAATGGAAATCCTCCATCAGGATATTTTTTCTATTATCAACTAAACTGATTTTCCTGGTCGATTTTGAGGAGAACTCTTTATAGGCCTCTGTTAGATCAAGGGTTGCCGAAGGAATAGGCACATTTAAATCCTTTTGGATAAACCTTGCTTTTGCGAGTTCATACTGGTTTTTATTTCCCAGTAGGGGCACATTATGACTAAAAGAATTCAGTCGGTAATAAGACCATCTTTTACCATTTACACCCATCGTCCAATAACCCTCTAAATTATAATCATCAGATCCAAGGTCTTTTGCCCATCGGACGCCACCGGCTTCCACCTCAAAATTACCCAAATCGAGATGGGAATGAGGGGAACTATTCACCCCTGATTTCATGCCAATCCAGGTGGCATTTGGATCAGTCCAGTTACTGCGAAGAAAAACCAGTTCATTTATCTCACCATTTAAATAATGATCTAGTTGAGGATTTACAATATCAGAAGTAGGCGCTTTATACCAAATCACATGAAAAGGATTTGCCAAAGCACCAGAAGATTTGATATATTGATGCAGATAGTTGGATACTTGATTTTGTTGATAAACATTACTCAAAAATAACATAGCTGCAGAAGTAGTCGCTTTTGAATTTTCCCCTGAATCGGCAAAATTTAAGATTAAATTTGTTGGTCCGGCACAGATCATTGGAACAATCCCTGAGTTAGATAAGCCCTCTGTTTTCTCAAGACCTCCCATGTTTCCTAAAGCTGATTGCAAGGCTGCCATGCTATAAGACAAATATTCTGTTGCATAGGACCAATAACCAGGCCCTTCATACCAGGCGCCATCGGGAGCATAAAATTTATTTGAAAATGGAAGATTGGCTAAGGCTTTAGGAATAAAGGTAGTTGCATAGGAAGGATCGGTCTCTGCGATAGCAAGGGAACCAACGATAAGTCCACCGTGACAAACCTGATTCCAGTTATTATCGCCTTTGCTCCACCAGGCGGCATCATAGGCCTTTTTATATTCGTCCAGACCTTTAATCTTTAAGCCAGCACGAATTAATTCTTTATCGTCTTTAGACATGTCGTTATAAAGCCAGTCATACCCAATGGCTACCCCATTAGTCATTTCTGCAACATCAAGAAAATGAGAGGGATTCCAATCGGTAAAGGAACAAACGGTTTTCATCTGGCTAACGGCTGAAACCAAATATTTCTGATCTGAGGTGAGATGATAAGCCAGAGCTAAATGAGTAACCCTGTTCAATAAATCTCTACTTACGCTCAATAGACGAGGACCAGTAAGAACCCGAGCGAGAGGTGCCCTATTTAACATACTATTAGCAGATGAAATAATTGCATTTGCGTATTTATCTAAGGTAGCGTCACTTTTTCTTTTTAACTTAATTTCTTCAACCTGTGAAAGAGAAAGCATAAGACGGGGATGATCCTTTTTTAAAGTGCTTAAAATACCCGTCAATGGCATTTGAGGATCTTCAGGAATTGCAACAATTTTGTCCTTACAACTGCTGGAACATAAAACAAAAATCAGAAAAAGAACTTTTAGTTTCATAATGGTGTATTTACAAAAAAAAACCGTTTCGAAAGATAAGCCTTCGAAACGGTTTTTTTATAAGGAATAATTTACCATCCTGGATTTTGTTTCAAATTAGGATTGAGCGAAATTTCATTTAACGGCATTGGCCATAAATAATCTTTAGCTGGATCAAATTTCCTGAAACTTGCGGGCGTCACGAGGATAAAATTATCAGGTGTGAGGTTAACTGTAGTGGCCGTTCCGAATTCCACCTTAAAGAAGAAATTCCCCAACACAGGTTTTGGAAGTTCAATTTCAGCAGTTTTCCAACGGAGGATATCCCAATAGCGATGACCTTCCTGAGCTAACTCAACTCTGCGCTCTCTTCGAATTTCAGCTCTCATATTGAGATTATTGTTTGTAACTAATCCATTGGTAAGTTTTGCAATTTTACCTCTGGAACGAAGTAAATTAATAGAAATATCAAGATCTGCATCTGTGATAGAATTCGTCAGTTCAAATTTTGCTTCGGCATAAATTAGTAGCACCTCAGCATACCTCAAAATTGGACGATCTATAAAAGAAGCCTGATTGTTCCAGTCATCAATATTTGAAAACTTTCTAAAGCAAAAACCCGTTTTTTGAAAGACCAAAGGAGAAATATCAAATATTTTTCTTGTAAAAATATAAGCGTCGCCCTTTTTAAAAACAGAATGAGAAAGTCTTTCATCTCTATTGGTAAAAACATCGGTCGAAACTAAGGGTGTTTTATACAAAGATGATTTTGTAATAGGTAATCCATCTGTCATTAAATAAGCATCAACCAAACTTTTCGTTGGGTTTTTATTTCCATTTTCCAGCGTACCTCTAAAATAAGTATGGGTTAAAACACGATCGGCTAAGCTAACACCGTAGGGTTTAACGATGATATTTTCCTTATTGGCAAAGCCCTCTCCTGCCATTTGAAACAAATCAAAATAATTTGCATAAAGGGTATGTTGTTTTCCATCAATGATTGCCTTTGATGCTTCAACTGCCAGGTTTAAATGTTTATTTGGATCACCGTAGCCATGAAATTTTGATCTTGTACCTTCAAATAAAGCCACTCTAGCTTTAAAAGCCTGTGCTGCTGTTTTAGAAATTTTTCCGTAGTTTGCCGTTCCTAACGTTGCCATTGTAGGCAGTTTTGCTATGGCAAAATCAAGATCCTGATAAATCTGATCAAAGATTTTTTCACGGGGACTTGCTGCTTCCAGTAACTCAGGAGATTCATCACTCAAGATTTTTAAAATCAATGGTACGTTTCCATATTTTTGAACCAAGGAAAAATAACCCCAGGCTCTGAAAAACCTGGCATCAGCAATGTATCTGTCCAGTGTAGGAGCGGCTACATTTGAAGCTGCTAGAGGTGCCTTTTCAATAATGTTATTAGCAGCCCGAATAAGACGATACGGTTCCGTATAGTTGGCGTCAGTAGAAGGTGCTAATCTGGAACCATCACTTATCTGGTTAGATGCCAGGCCGATAGCATCATCAGACCATACATCCTCGTTATTGAAACCAGGAATAAAGGTATAAAGGTAATTTGTTGCTGCAATCAAATCTGTTTCTGATCTCCAGAAAGTCTGATCGCTAATAGACGTTTCGGGCAAACGCTCCACCTCACAAGATAACATAGTAAAGAAGAAGAGGACGAAAGCAAGCCTTTTATATAATAATGATTTCATATTGGACATAAAATTAAAAATGATAAAAACTGTTTTTTTAATCATCAATTAGAAGCTTAGGTTTACACCAAAAGAAGCGGTTGCGAAGAAAGGATAATCATTTTCTACGTTATCACGCTGCTCTGGGTCGAAATAACCTTTGTAACTACCTAATTTAGATAAAGTTAGAATATCTTGAGCTGAAAGGAAGAAGCTAACCCTTGATAATTTAACTTTAGCTGTCCATGCATCTGGTAAGGTATAGCCAATTTGAAGATTTTTCAAACGAGCGTATTGTCCATTTAACAACCATTTATTAGAAACCAAATAATTGTGGGTACCCCCTACAAATGGTCTTGGATAAAGAGCATTTGGATTTTCAGGCGTCCAATAATCTCTATGAATTCCCAAAGCTTGTTTCCAGGTTACCATTAAAGGAGCGATAGTTTCTCTTTCTGGTCTAAATACCCTTTTACCAACCCCTTGAATGAAAGCAGAAAAATCTAGCCCTTTCCAACTGAAGTTGAATGAGGAACCAAAAAGATACCTCGGCATTGTAGAACCGAAATGAACTAAATCCCCCATATTTTTGGTATTTCCATCCCCTATTGTAATACGACCGCTTCCATCAAGATCAAGGTATTTAACATCGCCTGCACCCGTTCTGTTATCTTGGAAGGCCCAAGCTTTTACTTCATCTGCATTTTGGAAATAGCCATCTGTTTTGAAGCCAAAAATACTATTGATTGGAAATCCTTCTACCGTATTCACTGTTCCAGCGGCGACAATATTTCTTCCTGCAAAATTTCTTAATTCATTTTGATTATCCGATAGATTGGCAGAAATCGAATAAACAAAATCTGAACCTATTTTCCCTTTGTATCTTAACTCAACTTCCCAGCCCCATGATTTTAATTCTCCATTATTTTTTCTTGGCGTGCCGATACCAATGACGGCAGGAAGATTTTGAGCAGTCAACATATTACGATTATATTTTACATAATAATCGGCATTGATTTGAATCTTATTATTAAACAAAGATAGATCTACACCACCATTGGAAGTTTCAATAGTTTCCCAGGAAAGAGACTGGGAAGGAATTGAATTTTGGAATAAATAAGAAGTTCGGGAATCACCAATCACCAGAGCAGAACCTCTGCTTAACTGGCTTAAATAGTCATAATTACCAATTACGGAACCTAATGCACCGCCTAAACGGCCCCAGGAAGCTCTGAACTTTAATTCAGATACAATATTCGTATTTGGGAACCAGGATTCTTTATTAACATTCCAACCTACGGACGCTGAAGGAAATACTTTTGTTCTCAGGCCGGTAGCTAATTTTGAACTTTCGTCCCTTCTCAGCGTACCTTCCAGCAAATATTTTCCATCATAATTATAATTGAAGCGACCAAAAACGGATTGAAAAGCGTTCGTGGCGATGGACTGACTATTTGTTTTAGTTTTGTCATCACCAAGATTTAAGGTAGGTAAATCATTACTTACTAAATTGGTAGCGCCTGTTACGATATTTGAATAGCGATAATCTTCCCATTGGTAGCCTACAAGAAGAGAAAAGTCGTGTTTACCGATTTTCTTTTTATAATCAGCAAGGAATTGTAAATTTTCATTTTCCGTTAATTCACTGGTGAGGGTATAAGCATTCACCTGATTAATATAACTAAGTACTTTTCCATTTCCCCAAAGAGGTACTGTTCTAGCAAAATTCTCTCTATTTCCCGTTCTGTATTGCATGCCTAAAATCGTTGAGAAAGTCAAACCTTTCACACCTACCACATCTTTAATACGAAGGGTTGCTGTTGGATCAATAAAATTTCTCTCATAATTATTATATCCCCCTGCTTCCAAACGAGCATAAACCGTTGCTGCAGAACCAGCTCCATTATATTTGCCGTCAGGCGTAAAGAAAGGCGTTCTGGTTCTAAGTCTGTATATTTCATAGATTAAACCCTGTCCATTTAAATTTCCTGAGGCTTGAGAAAGATTGTCACGGGTATAAGATATTCTTAAATCAAGGGAAATTTTATTTGTTATCTGAGCACCAAGATTCAATCGAAGATTATAGCGTTTATAATCATCCGGGCCTACCTTAAATACCCCATCTTTGCCATAGAAACCCCCAGAAATAAGAAAATTAAGCTTTTCATTACCTCCGGAAATATTTAAATTATGAGTAACCATGGTCGTGTATTTCTTCAAAACCTGGTCTGTCAAAGGAACCTGATTGTAGAATAACCAGGTAGTAGTATCAGCTGGATTTACCACATAAGGTACTCCGTCGCGGATACGCTGTAGTTCAATCTCATTATATTCAGGACCACTACCTGAGTTTTTTCTTGCCAGATTTGAAAATTCCGCCTCTTCAAGCAAAGTCAATCTCTGTGGTACGTTGATCGACCAATCCGTTCCGCGCTGGCCTAGGTAACTCATTTTTATTTTACCAGCTTTGGCCTTTTTTGTAGTTACCAAAATGACCCCACCCGCAGCTTGGGCTCCATAGATACCTGCGGCGGCGGCATCTTTGAGGACACTTATACTTTCAATATCATTAGGGTTCATGGTCGTAAGGGTATTCCCAGGTACTGATACACCATCAAGTACAATTAAAGGAGCTACACTACCATTTGCTGTTGTTGCACCACGAATTTGAATACCAATACCTTCAGAACCAGGTTGCCCACCTTCTCTGGTAATCATTAAACCTGGACTTAGTCCTTGAAGAGCGTTTGCTGCATTACTCACAGGTCTGTTTTCCAGGGCCTGATCTTCAACGCTCGAAACAGCACCGGTCATATTAACCTTTTTCTGGGTGCTATACCCCACCACAACCACTTCTTCCAAGGTAGAATTTGACATTAACTTTACGTTAATTTCTGAACGACTACCCACTTGAATTTCCTGAGCATCGTAGCCAACAAAAGAGATAATCAGTACAGCCTTTCCATCGGGAACCTCGATAGAAAATTTACCATTTTCATCCGTCACGGCACCAACACTCGTACCTTTCAACTGAATGGTTGCACCAATAACCAATTCTCCTTGATCGTCAATAACCGTACCGTTAACTTTAATAGCAAAAATGGCATTTTTTGCAATAAGGTGGTTATTTTCCAATGTAGCATAGGCTGGCATTGCCATCATACCGACTAAGTAAGGCCGTAATTAAACTAAACCGAAAATAAACAGTAAGTAGTTTAATAAGGTGAAGTTTTCCTTTCATAATTATGATTTTTTTTATAAATTTAGGATAAAGAATTAAAGTTTTGTGTTTTTCAAGTAGGATATTTGTTTTTAAATATAATTTTTTAAAATTCAAATTAATATTTTCCTAATTTTATAAAAAAAGAAGATAATGACACAAACCATGATACCTAACAATGAACATACAGACATTCCTGGAAATCCTTCCACTTCTAAAGGAAGTCATTATAAACTAAATGACCGTTCGAATGGAATGTCACTTAGAGTGCTAACGGAAGAGCAATGGCAATTTTGGAAATACGAGGGGTATATTGTGATAAATAATGCCGTTCCTAGGGAACAAGCATTAAAAACGGCTGAATTTTTATGGGAATTTGAAGAAAAAGACCCAAACGATAAATCAACCTGGTACACAGAGCCCAGAGCTGAAATGAAAATGAAAGAACTGGCTTATACAGGTATGGTTGAATGTTATAATCATTCCTATTTATGGGCTAACAGGCAGGTTCAACGTATCTATGATGCCTTTGTGGATATTTGGGGAACTGAAAAACTATGGGTCACCATTGATCGCGCCAATTTAAACTTTCCCATCAGACCAAACTTTGAATATAAGGCCTTTATTCACTGGGATTATGATCCAGAAACAAGACCCGTAAATGTTCAGGGCGTTTTAGCTTTAGCAGACCAAACGGATGAAAATATGGGAGGATTTCAATGTATACCTGAACTTTATCGAAACTATGACCAATGGAAATTAACGCAACCTGCCGATAGAAACCGTTTTATACCCGATGTTTCTGAATTCACCACTACGAAAGTGAAGCTGGAAGCGGGAGATTTATTAATTTTTAATAGTACACAGCCACATGGAATCAGAGCAAATCTGAGTGAAAATAAAGTAAGAATAGCGCAATATATTTCCATGATGCCAGCCGAAGAAGATAATGAACCTTTAAGGCAATGGCGTATTAATTCTTGGAAAAATAGGGTTGCCCCTGAAGGTTATGCTTTTCCTGGAGATCCCCGAAACTGGGAACAAAATAAATATGAAACGGCTGAGTTAAATGAATTAGGTGAAAAATTGCTGGGGCTTGAAAAATGGTGAGAGGTATAAGAGATATATTATCAAGTAAATATTTTAATGTATTTTAAAGATTTTATAAAATATCTATGGCCATGAATATCGAGAATTAGTATTTGAAGTAAAATAAGTTTTTTTTCCTATGTGGTATGCTAAGTTGTACCGAATTTATATCAATTAATAATGTTTAGGAGAAGCTGATAATCAGATAAATAAGTTTAAAAAAAAGTTGCATTTTTTATATTAACTTATTAATATCTAGTGAGTTAAAAGCAAATTTCCAAATCAATTAAAATACAACTAATAATGTTTTTAAAATCGTTTAAAAACATCATTAAAAAAAAAACATCGATGGCAATGTTTTATCGAATTTGATGTTGTCTGGGAAATATTCCTCCAAAGCCTGTCGAAAATTAAACTTAATATTTTAAAAAGGCAGAAAATCAATTTAAGTTTTTGAAATGTCAAAATAAAAAATGTCGCTTAATTTGCTCTGCGACTTTAGTTAATTTCTTCATTGCCAGTTAATAAACGCCATTAGGTCGAAAAATCTATTCCAACATATCCTCGTTTATTAGTTGTATGTTTACTCAATCAAAGGTGATTTGGTATAAACCTGACAAATGAAAACAAAATATTTAAACCCTTATACGGATTTCGGATTCAAGAAAATATTTGGAGAGGAAGCAAGTAAACCTTTGTTAATTGATTTTCTGAATTCCATTTTACCCACAGGTAAAATTGTTGATTTGACGTTTAGGAACAATGAACAACTGGGAGAAACTGAGGCAGATCGAAGAGCTATTTATGATATATATTGTGAAAACGATAAGGGGGAAAAATTCATTGTTGAGCTTCAAAAGGCCAAACAAAATTTTTACAGAGAAAGAACTTTGTACTACGCAACTTTCCCCATCAGGGAACAAGGAGAAAAAGGCATTTGGGATTTTAATTTAAAGGCAGTTTATTGCATTGGTATTTTAGACTTCACCTTTGATAACGAAAAGTTTGACCCAATAAATAGCGAATTTCAACATACAATAAAACTTAAAAACCAACATGGGAAGACCTTTTATGAAAAACTAACTTTCATCTATTTCGAGATGCCTAATTTCCAGAAAACAGAAGCGGAATTAGCAACCAGGTTAGATAAGTGGCTCTATTTCATCAAACATCTTGAGGACTTTCAAACCATTCCAAACAGTATAGCGGACGAGATCTTCTATCAGGCCTTTGAAAAAGCAGAACTAGCTAAACTTGGACCTAAAGAAATGGATAATTATGAGAATAGTCTCAAAATATTCAGAGATCTGAACAATATTTTTGATACGGCCTATAGTGATGGGATTGAAAAAGGGATAATGGACGGGAAAAAGGAAGGGAAAAAAGAGGGTTTAAAAGAGGGTTTAAAAGAGGGTTTAAAAGAGGGTTTAAAAGAGGGTTTAAAAGAGGGTTTAAAAGAGGGTTTAAAAGAGGGAAATGCAAAAGGTCGGCTTGAAATGGCAAAATCATTGAAAAAATTAGGCATACCATTAGAGACCATCATAGAGGCATCCGGTTTATCAAAAATCGAAATTGACAAACTTTAAAATCATTTAAAATTGAAAAGAAACTAATTAGATTTAACAGGTAAAGGATGACCTTCGTCATACACACTTAGTTCCTTGAAAGAAAGCACTTTAGACTTATCCTCGTCTATATTACTCTCTTTATTCAACACAGCTGAAAGATCAAGATTAAGATGTTTTGCCATAAATTCATAAAGTGCCTTTCTTTTATTAGGCCCATAATTATGTATTTCCGTCGGCAAATGTACATTTTCAACTTCTCCTTCCTTATGGTACAAACTATAAATTTTCTTCAAATAAGGAAATTCTACCAAAGGGGTATTTTTTGTCCAGTCATTTCCAATAGAAATAAGTAATTGAGGTTTTGGAGCCATTAATGCCGCAATTTCCACATTATTTGTTTGATTTTTATCATAAAAATGAATAGGCAATCCACTTTCACAGACACAACCACCAAAAAAGTGGGCTGAAACCATGACCGCTGGAACTGAAACTTTAATTCTATCATCAAGTGCAGCCAACAAAAAGGTCTGGGTTCCACCACCTGATTCCCCCGAAATGCCAATTCTATCTGGATCTATATTTTCCAAAGAAAGTAGAAAATCCAAACTCCTTATGCTATTTATCGTTTGAATTTTAAGTGCCAGGGAATCTTTATGATTCATAAATCCAGCATCACCATAGCCAATAAGATCCCAGGCAAACACCACTGCGCCCATTCTGGCAAGCGTTGCGGAACGAATTTGCGTTTGTTCATGGAATCGTCCATTTTCGAAATGACCATGAGGATGCAAAATACCTGCATAAGAAGCATATTGCTTTAAAGGTCTATATAGATTTCCAGATATAAAATGACCTGGCTGGCTTTCAAAATAAACATTTTCAACAGAGTAGCCGTCCATTATTTTCTTTGAATGGATAACAGGTTTTAAGTCAGGTTTTGAGGGAATTTGACCAAGTCCCATACCTCTTCTAATCTGTGCTCTAAGTAAGATTGCTCTTTTCTCCCATTCAACGAGCGATTTTGGCTCAATGTTATTTAAAAATGCTGCGCCTTGCTTTTCTGTAAAATAATTGCCTTGACATAAGACCACAATATCGGACTGTGCCACTATATCCTGGCTAAAAAAGAAAGTTGAACAGCATAAAACGGTTAAAATAACAGACAAAAATCTCATTTCTCGACTTATTAAACGTTAATTTTTAATTTTAGAAACCAGCCAGCTTGTCAATTTTTCCCCTTGCTCCGGATAGGTCCAATGACCTGTTTCTAAAGCTAAAAACAATTCTTTTGGCGCTGAAATGAGATTATAAGCGGCATACATAGAGGTCGGTGGACAAGTTTCATCATTAAAACCCCAAGTGTACATTCCAGGAACCTTAACTCGCCTCGCAAAATTCACCACATCATAATAACTAACTGTTTGCAATACTTCTGGAAAGTCGTGTGCAGGTTTATTGTTTTTATCAAAATAATGAGGCCATCCACCTGCCCTGTTTTGCAAATAACCCGTTACATCGGAAATGGCTGGATAAAGGGCAGCCAGAAACTGCACTCTTTTGTCCAAAGCTGCGGTGACGATACTTAAAGCTCCACCTTGACTACCACCAGTTACAACCAGATTTTTACCATCATATTGTGGTAAAGAAGTTAAAAAATCATTTGCTCTAACACAGCCTAAGTAAACTCTTTTATAATAAAATCTATTCTTGTCCTGAATATTAAAACTCGGATAACCCCTAAGTGAACCGTTTGACAAATCGTTATAAACACCTAAGTCCATATTCACAGGAACCCCATGAATACCTATTTGAAGCGTAATAATTCCTTTTTCTGCATTGGCTATATCACCAGCATAAGGTCTGACACCTGCACCGGGAACATGGAGAATAGCTGGATATTTACCTTCCTTTTTCGGAACACACAAAATGCCATATAGTCTTGCACCAGGCGCATTATTCTGAATATTTACATGATAGACTAGCGTTTTTTCAGTACATCTTTCAGGTAAAAGCGTCATTTTTGCATCCATTGGTATTTTAGCGAGATCTTGTAATGCGGTAGCCCAAAAAGAATCGAAATCGGATGGATTCTGCACCGTAGGTTTAATCTCTTCCGGAGAAAAGGCAGCAGTCGCCAGATTTCTATATTCTTTTCCATCGACTTCAGCTATAGCAGTCAATCGAAGAAAACCAGCTTTATTTAAAGTTCCTCCATTAATTTGTTGCATCCCATTTGCCAAAATAATAGTCTCAGATTTCAGTGGATCCATTTTCTCTTCGCCAAATTCATATTTCACCTTCGCATTCGGCACAAAATTCCCATTTTTCAAAACAGAAATTGTAAACTTAACTGGCTCCCCTTTTTTATACATCCAATCGCTATGATCAGGAGCTACTATAACTTTTATAAATTTTTCAACAGGTTGCCCTGACAGAAACGCAATCGAAAAAAAGAGGTTTAAAACAAGTAGGAAAGAGAATTTTTTCATCACTTATGGTTTAAGATGTTTCTTAAAGATAAAACTAAATTTGTTTTATCTGTTAAAAAATATTTCCTTGGCATTTTTCCCAATATTCTTTACTATAGCCTCTAGGGGTAAATCACTTTCATCACCGTTAAAAGGATTTTCAATTTCCTCTGCAATTAACTCGATTGAAGCCAACACGTATAAAATAAACATGGTTACCGGTATGATAATAAAAAATAATTGGGTACTATAAACAATAGGAAAAAGCATCACATATATGAAAATAAATTTTTTAATAAATACACTGTAAGTGAAGGGAATAGGCGTATTCTTTATGCGTTCACATCCTCCTGCAACTTCCATAAATTTATTTAATTCTGTTCGAAACAGCTCAAGTTCATGGATGGAAAACAAACCATGTCTGACATCCGTCTTCAAGGCAAGGAATATTAATTTAGCTATAAACTGAGGTTGATTATTTGTTTTTAAAATTTCACTTTTTTCTTCGAAAATGGGATTTTTATCTTCAAATATTTCAAAGTGGTTACCATGCAATCTCTTATCTTGCAAATGTTGTTTCAAAGCAATTGAAAACAAATGCATCAATGCACTATAATAATGTCTTCTTTGATCATTTTCAATGGGTAAACAGCTATGAAGATGTATAGAAATATTTCTAATAGCATTATTTAGATCACCCCAAAGCCTCCTTCCCTCCTACCAGCGATCATAGGCGGTATTTGTTCTAAATACTAAAAACAAGGAAAGAGTGAAACCTAAAATAGAATATATTATTCCAATATTTTTAAATAAATCAATTATTTGATTTTTAGCTAAATAAATATTTTCAAAATAAGCCCAGGCACCTGCATAAAGACCTACACCAAACAAAAGTGGAAGCAGCTTTTGCATGGTTTCTGTCTTATGTATTTTAAATATAAAAGTAAACCAGTCTTTGGGATTGTATGAAATCATAAAAAATGTTTGTTGCCCTTAAAATAGTTTAAGGGCAACAAATATAATTAAAAAGCATATCCCACTGCTACTGTAATCCCAGGTAACAAAATACTTGCTTTTGCATTATCAACTCCGTTAAAATCTAACTGGTCGAAACTTCCGAAAAAGGTCGTGTATTTGGGGCCTACACCAATATCAAAAACAACACCCTTTTTAGACCCGATCTGGTAACCAATTTCTCCTCCTAAAACAAAAGTTCCATATTTTATATTCCCCGAAGAACCTGTATTATAGGCAGCTTCAGGATTGATATAAAACCCACCAGGTGCTGGTTTTTTTGCATGCGACAAATAGTAACGATAACCTGCGCCTATTCCCGCTACATTTACCTTAAGTCCCAAAAACTTATAGGTATATTTTGCTTTAAAAATAATAGACGATGATTCACCTAAAACTTTTTCATAGGCAAGATTGAAATTACCAAAAGCTAACCCAAAAGGGTTTGTCTTTATTACCGAACCTGGAGCTTCATCCTGAGCGGACAGAAGATTTAAAAATAGGCCACTAAAAAGAACAAACAACAACATTTTTTTCATGACTAATGATTTAATATGTAAGAAAAATTAATCCGGAATGACAAATGTTACATAAGCATCCCCAGATATCGTTTTAAGTTTTCCACCTCCACAGGCAATGGTGATAAATTGCTTATTCCCAATTTTATAAATTGCGGGAGTTGCAAAGGCAGCAAACGGTAATTCAAATTCCCATAATAATTTACCATTCATTTTATTAAATGCCCTAAACATTTTATCGGGAGTACCTGCTATAAAAACCAATCCACCAGCTGTTACCACTGGACCTCCATAATTTTCAGTTCCTGTTGGTGGAACACCCATTTTCTTTAATTCCGGATATTCCCCCAATGGCATTTTCCATAATAATTTCCCACTTTTGAGATCTATAGCATTTAACGAACCCCAGGGCGGAGAAATTGCAGGATTTCCATCAGGTGTTAAAAATTTATTATAGCCTTTCATTTTATAGGGTACACGATCATAAGCTGTTTCTTTCCTTTGACCACTGTCCCTATAAATACTATTGCGTTCAGGCAAGTCAAGTAAATACGAGGCAATAGCCAGCTTTTCGGATGCAAGAAGTCTTTTAAAAGATGGCATCATTCTTCGTCCATTATTCAATAATGTGGTTAGGCTGGTTTCATCATATCTAGAAGATATATTTTCTACACTGGGATTATTTCCCAATCCCTTTTTGTTTTCGCCATGACAGACTGCACATTGTTCCTCAAACAATCTTTTTCCTGCTGCAAATTTTGTTTCCTTCCTAATTTCTTTCTTTTTTACTGCTTTCATTTCCATAATCCAAGGCATTTCATTGCTGTTAACCCATAAAATAGAAAGGAAAGGATCAACTGCTGAACCGCCCCACTCTCCACCACCGTCAAATCCTGGATAAATTAAGGAGGGAGTTTTACCTGGTAAAACAAAAGAATGACCATAACGTAATGTAGACATTTTTTCTTCCACCCAGGCCTTTTCGCTTTCCTTCAAATAAGGATTAATTTCTGTTTTTGTCAATGTTTGTCTGGAAAATGGTTCTGGAAGGGAAGGAATAGGTTGTGTTGGCCAGGGTTTTTCACCTTCTAAATCAGAATCTGTAGGTACTTTTGTTTCAACAATAGGAAAAAATGGCTTACCTGTCTCTCTATCAAAAATAAAAATTTGCCCATTTTTAGTCGTTTGAATAATTACATCTATCGCTTTTCCTGCTCTTTCAATAGTACTGAGAACAGGAGGCGTCGGCAAATCTTTATCCCATAAATCATGATGAATAAATTGGAAATGCCATTTTCTTTTACCCGTATTCGCATCTAAAGCAAGGAGACAATTCGCAAATAGATTGGAACCTTTTCTGTTACCACCGTAAAAATCATAAGCTGCTGATCCTGTTCCCGCAAATAGAACTCCCCTTTTTTCATCCATGGAGAAGCCACTCCAGACATTTGCTCCGCCAGCATATTGGTGAGCATTTTTATCTTCCCAGGTTTCATAACCAAATTCTCCTGGTTGGGGAATGGTATGAAAAATCCATTTCATTTTTCCAGACCTGACATCATAAGCACGGATATGACCAGGTGCAGCAGGAGAATTCTCATCCACACGCGTTCCAAGGATTAATAAATTTTTATAAATCATGCCAGGAGAAGTATTCACAACAATTAAATCATCTACTTCCCTTCCCAGATTTTTATGTAAATCAAGGGCTCCACCTTCACTAAAAGAAGTAACCGGTTTCCCTGTTTTTGCATCTATGGCGATGGTAAAAGAACCGACGGTATAAAATAATCTTTCCTCCGCTTTATTATCAGTCCAATAACAAAGACCTCTGGCATTAATCATATTGTGAAAAGAGGCTCTGTCTGCAGGTCCGTTTTTCCATGATATGGTAGGGTCAAATACCCATATTTCTTTGCCACTTTTCGCATTTAACGCAAATAATTTTAACTGCGGAGTAATTCCATATAATATACCATTCATCACAATGGGATTTGTTTGAATCTGAGAACGAGCCGCTGTATCCGCATCACCTGATTTATACGTCCAAATGGGTTTCAAGGAAGTAACATTGGTCGTATCAATTTCATTTAGGGAAGAATATTTAAGGGCATCTGAAGTACCATTATAATAATGCCAGTTACTGTAATCTATTGAATTTTCATCGTTGCATGATGAAAAGTAGTTAACCAAGAGGATAGCTAACATAATAAATTTAAGGTGAATTAAGGTTTTCATGCGCTTGAATTTGCTTATAACCTTTAAATTAATTATTTTTTACTAACTTAAAGTTTAATATGGCTTATTAAATGAAAGAATAAATCATTTCCCATGAAACCAATTTTTATATTTTCCTTATTAACCCTTTCCACTTGGGGTATTTGTCAGCAAGACAGTATGGTTGCTAAACTAAATGCATACTTTAAAGATATTGACCATACGAAACATCCTGGGTTGTCCATAAGTCTTCTCGAAAATGGTAAAATAGTGTACAGGAATAGTTTTGGTATGGCAAATTTGGAAAATGGAACCCCATTTAAAGAAGAAACAGTATCTGATATAGGATCTGTGGCCAAACATATCACTAATTTTGCTCTCCTTCATTTAATCAATGAAAATAAACTGACTTTAAGCGACTCTTTAGCCAATTTTTTTCCAACCTTAAAAAATCATACAGCAGGAAAAATAACGCTGCAGCAGCTTATGCAACATACCAGTGGGTTAAGGGAAATATATAGTAAACTGGGCCTTCAGGGAGGAAGAATGGGTCAGCCTATTTTCCAGGAGGATGCATTAAATTTAGTGGAAGCTTCGGAAAGTCTGAATTTCCCTGCTGGTTCTTCTTTTAGTTATTGTAATACTGGGTATATGCTTCTTGCCGAAATTATTCATAAAGTAAGTAAAATGTCTTATGAAGCCTATTTGAAAGAAAAAATATTTCAGCCATTGTCCATGTCCAACTCGTATGTGATGGATAAGCAGGGAGAAATTTTTCCTAATATGTCCAATTCTTATCATTTATCTCAAAATAAATGGACTGCTGTTTATGATAACAGCACTGCATTTGGGCAAGGTGGCATTTATATGTCCCAACAGGATATAGAAAAATGGTTTTTATTTTTAACAAGTGAGGAAGCCAATAAAGAAAGACCCATTCAAAAGCTCCTGAAAAAGACCATTTTAAATAGTGGTGACAAGCTGAATTATGCTTTTGGCATTGAGAATAATACTTTTGGGCCTGTAAATTATTGGCAACACACAGGTTCAAGTGCCGGGTTTCGCGCTGCATTTACCTGGATACCTGAAACTAATCTGGTGCTTATTTTAAAGAGTAATTACAGTTCTTTTAATGCGATCAAAACAACGGAAGACCTACTATCCATTTTATTTTCCCTTCCTCAAAAAGCTGAAAAACAAAAAGTTAATGGGATTAATACTGAAAATCATCTTTCTTTAGACCCCAAAGATGGAATTTCATGGCAGGGTGATTATTATTGCAAAGAAATGGATGTCATGTATTCCTTTATTCTTTTGGAAAATAAATTATACTGCAAACACCCTTTACGTGGTAGCACAGAAGTAAAAAAGGTTGTAAATGGGAACTATGCTGCAAATCCCTTTTTCACCTCTTTAAAACCAGAAAGAGATAAAAAAGGAAACATATCCCATATTTATATGAATACGGCTGACTTAATTCATTTAAAGTTTGTGAAAATGAAATAAACTCATTCCACTACATAGGTTTTTCCAGAGACGCCAGTAATAATTAATTTTTGCCAATTTTTAGGTAAAGTTGACTTTACTTGATTTATGCCTTTATCGGTGATGTCGAGCCCACCAAATCCCATTAAAACAGCCTGTAATACACCGCCTGCACCGGTCCCAAAATAGGGATTGGTTCCCCCTTTTGTTTCTGCAATCACTCTAAACGGAGGATTTAAATTTGGCTCATACGATTCCTTGAAAAATTGATAAGCTCTATCTGATTCTCCAAGTCTGGAGGACAATAACGAGAAAATGGCATGTGTCATGGCAGGCGTTCCCTGGTCTGGAACTCTGCTGGCATAATAATATAAATCTCTTCGTATTTGGGCAGTATCCGTAATAAACTTTAATGGAAAAGCCAACAGATTTACATCTGCCTGTTTAATACCTTCCCCTTTATAGCTTGCATGTTCCTGTGTAATAATCTGTCCTGAAGATTCCTCTTTCATTTTAAGTATTGGTATATTTTGTGCGACCAACAACCAGTCGGGATCAGGGGTAAATCCGAGTAAAACAGCTGCTTTAGTAGCAGCTTTTAAATTTGTAATCGCCACCGCATTGGTAAAAGCATTATTATCGACATTTTCAGCCCATTCATCTGCGGCAACGACATTATTAATTTCAAATTTCCCTGGTCCTTTTCGCTCTAACCTACTGGCCCAAAAATCGGCTGTTTCCTTTAGCAGAGGCCAGCCAATATTCCTCAACCAATCTTTATCTTGTGTAACCGCAAAATAGTTCCAGGCTGCAAATCCGACACAACCCGTAATATGATGTTCAAAAGGACCGCTCAAAGCCCAGACCGGCGTTTCCTCAACCCCTGTTCCGGCACTTTCCCACGGAAACATAGCGCCTTTATAACCATGATTAAAAGCATTGCGTCTTGCAGCTTCTAATCGGTCAAACCTATATTGAATCATAGATTTTGCCATTTTTGGTTGCATTACCAATAGGGCTGGGTACATCCATAATTCAGAATCCCAAAAAATATGGCCATTGTACCCTAATCCTGAAAGCCCCATGGGAGAAATACTCATATTTGAACCTTCCCTTACAAAGGAATACAAATGATAAAGCATACTATGAACATCTTGCTGAGCCTGTTCATCCCCAACAATCTGAATATCACTTTTCCATAGTTCTTGCCAGGCAGCATTATGATTATTTATCAACCTGTCTTTCCCTTCCAGTTTCGAAAAAATGGTTAATCTTTCTGCTTCATTCAGCGGGTCATCATGATGAGCTGAGGTGATGGAGCTCCCGGTAATCGCAAAAGAATACGTTTCTCCCGCTTTTAATTTTTTTGAAAATTTCATGAGATGCATATTATTATCCCACATTTCATGGATCACTCTGGGTTCATTACCATGATGTTCTGAAAAAAGAAACGAAGTAGAAGCTGCCATTTCTAATTTCCCCGTTGGGCTTTTTGCCAGAGAAGTTAGCAAACTGATGACCACATGAGGTCTGTCAATTTCATTATAATAATTCTGAACTTCCTTCAGGGCATCTGGAGCTTCCATTACGCTCGAGGCACCTAAAGTAATATCCTTTTGGGCCGTAATCGACACATCCATCAGGACACAAAAAGGTAATTGTCGCAGTGCATAATAAGAATAAGTAATTACCGCTTTATCCCCAAAATCTAACCGGACACTGAATCGACCATTTTTCATGTCCAGTGTTTGATTTAAATTTTGGATATTCCCCTTATTTATTTGTTCCCCGTCAATACCCACCTGCATATTTAACAGGTTAAAACTTCTGAGGAAATTACTAACCCTACCTCTTCCATATAAATCATAAGCCCCTGATAAAACGACATCTTTCACTTTAAAAGGTTCTTGAGAAGATACAATGCCAATCATACCATTTGCCACCGTAACGCCTGCATATTTTTCCTTATCCCAATTTTCTGCTTCTATCACCCAGGGGTCAATGACTTGAGCATTTAGGTAAGCAAATGTTTGGTTTATATATAAAAATGTAAAAATGATAATAATCCTCATATCAACTTTTTTTACAAATATAAACATTGTATACCCTTTAAACCATTATATTTGATTGTGGAAATAATCAAAACAACATAGTTATGTCAAAAAAAGTATATCGCGAACTGATATTGTGGTTGTTTTTAATCATACCTTATGTTTATTTGTTCAAAATCTGGAACCAATTGCCCGATATTGTTCCCACCCATTTTAATCTTGCAGGTGAGGCCGATGGTTGGTCATCCAAACAATTCCTTATTTTTTTACCCGGCAGTTTAGGTATTGGCATTTATTTTTTAATGTTGATACTGCCTCAAATAGATCCTAAACACAACCTTTCTTTGGAGGATAATAAATATTATGCCATCAGATTTTTCTTGGGCGTTTTCTTCTCCATCCTAACCACTTATATTCTATATACCAGTCTGGCAGGAAAAATTTCTAACTACTCCGTACTTTTTGGATTTATCGGTGGCTTATTTGCTGTGTTGGGTAATTATTTTAAGGATATTAAGCCCAATTATTATATTGGTATCAGAACACCATGGACTTTAGAGAATGAACGCGTTTGGTATAATACCCATAAATTAGGATCAAAAGTTTGGATTATTGGAGGTTTAGGCCTGCTATTAGGCTCTATTCTCATAAATAATAATGAAAGAGTTTTTCTTCTTTTCATTATGATCCTTCTGATCATTGTATTTATTCCCATTATTTATTCATACATCGATTATAAACGAGGTAAATAAAGGTGAAAAAAATAGTTCCGTTTTTTTTCATGGTTCTTTTCATTGCCCCATTTTATGGAACCTATTTTTATTTATCTCTTCAACAAAAGGCTATTCAAGAAACCGTAAAACGTAAACTAAAGGAGGGAATACCCGCAAATGAACTGGTTAAGTTAACCTTTTCCAAAAAAGAAATTCCTACGTTATTGAAGTGGGAGCATGATAAAGTATTTGAGTACAACGGGCAAATGTATGATGTTGTGGAAGTTGCCGACATTGGGGATTCATTACAATACCTTTGTTGGTGGGATAAAGCTGAAACTGCTACTAAGACAAATAAACAAAAACTGCTATATGCCGGGATAGATTCATCGAACCCCTCAAAACATTTTCCGTTCACATTTTCAGATTATTATAAATCAATCTATTTTATAATCCATCCATTTAACGGAGGAGAACCGCTCGAGAATGGGCATAATAATCCCATTACAAGCAGCACATTTACGGGTATTTTATTAGTCCAGTCACTTAGTCCGCCTCCAAGATTACGTTATTAAACCACTTTAACATTTTCATTTTAGTAACGTATAAATCATTTCCATGAGAATTATATTATCATGGTTTCTATTATTTGGTATGCTTCCTATCGGACATGCTCAAATAGCGACCATATTAAATAAAGAGGGAAAAACTCCTCTGGAATCTGTTCTTATTTACAGTAAAATTCCAGACCTCCAAAGAATAACAAATAAAAAAGGACAAGCAGACATTAGTGCTTTTTTGACTGCTGAAAAAATTGAAATCCGTTATATTGGATTTAAAACCATTACAGAAAGTTATCAATCTATAAAAGAAAAAGGATTCATAATTTATCTGGAAGAAGCAGGCATAACCTTAGATGAAATGGTGATTTCCGCATTCAGGTGGCAGGAATCCTCAAAAGGTATTCCCTCTAAAATAAGGACCATTTCAAAAAGTGAAGTAAATTTATTACAACCACAAACGGCGGCCGATTTACTGGGAATATCTGGTGAAGTTTCCATTCAAAAGAGCCAGCAAGGTGGTGGAAGCCCTATGATTAGAGGCTTTGCTACGAACAGATTGCTTTATGTGATTGATGGCGTAAGGATGAATACAGCCATTTTCAGAGCTGGAAATATTCAAAATGTTATTTCACTTGATCCATTTATTATAGAAAAAGCAGAAGTTATTTTTGGTCCTGGATCAGTTATGTATGGTAGTGACGCTATTGGAGGTGTAATGAATTTCCAGACGACAACGCCCAAATTAGCCATTGATAAAAAATGGGTTGCCCATAGTGCTGTAAACTCGAGATATTCATCGGCCAATAAGGAAAAAACAATTCATGGTACCCTTGAACTTGGAACAAAAAAGTTGGCATCCGTGACCAGTTATAGTTTTCACCATTTTGGCGATTTACAAATGGGGAAATATGGACCAGATAGTTATTTGAGGCCATTTTATGTAGATCGAATTGAAAATGTGGATAAGATTGTTCAAAATATCAATCCCCGAATTCAAGTTCCTTCAGGTTATGACCAACAAAATGTCATGCAAAAACTCTTGTATAAACCTTCGTCAAAATGGGAAATTCAATACGGATTTCATCATTCTGCTACCACCACCTATCCTAGATATGACCGGCTGATAGAGCTGAATACTGCCGGAATGCCTGTTTCAGCTGTTTGGAACTATGGCCCTCAAATTTGGCAAATGAATCATTTTTCAATTCAACATACTGGAAGTAATTCATTGTATGATGCTTTAACTTTTCGAATGGCCCATCAATATTTTGAAGAAAGCAGAATTGATAGGAATTTTTCTGGAAGCAATAGATTTAGATTAAGGACGCAAGTTGAAAAGGTAAATGCCCTGTCTATCAATATTGATTTGAAAAAAACGTTACAAAAAGGCATTCTTTATTATGGTGTGGAATCTGTTGGAAACAAAGTCAGTTCTCAGGCAACGGCTAAAAACATACAAACAGAAGCATCCATTTTAGTCGCCGACCGGTATCCGCAGGCACGGTGGAATAGTTATGCCATTTTTGGAAATTACCAATATCCTGTTTCAAAAAAATATACCGCACAACTGGGTATTCGATATAATTTATTTAACATGGAGGCTGATTTTTCGCGAAATCTGGCATTTTTCCCTTTTGCATTTAAAACAACGAATATCCAGAACGCTGCATTTAGTGGTAATGCAGGACTTGTCATTTCACCTGACGATAAAACCAAAATAAGCCTCAATGCAGCAACAGGTTTTCGGGCACCCAATGTAGATGATATGGGTAAATTATTTGATTTTGTATCGGGTGAAGTGGTTGTTCCCAATATTGATTTAACGGCTGAAATAGCCTATAATGGTGAAATTAACGTATCAAAATTATTCGGAAATTCGCTGAAAATAGATCTTACTGGATATTATACTTATCTTAAAAATGCGATGGTTCGCAGGGCAACTACGGTGGAAGGAAAAGATAGTATTCTTTACAATGGCAAAATGAGTAAAGCCTATAGTATTCAGAATGCCGCTTTTGCCGAAATTTATGGTTTTCATGCCGGTTTCGAACTCGATTTGCCCTTGGGTTTTTATCTCTCCAGTCGATATAATGTACAGATTGGTAAAGAAGAACTGAACAGTGGCGCGACAACTAATTCCCGACATGCAGCACCCGCCTTTGGATTGAGTACGCTTGGTTATAAAAAAGGAAAAATACATCTTCAATTTTATGCCGTTTATAGCGCCTCCGTTTCTCATAAAAATTTAAACGAGGAAGAGCGTCAAAAACCAGCCATTTATGCCAAGGATTTAAATGGAAAGCCTTATTCGCCAGACTGGTACACCTTGAATATGAAAGGAATGATTACCGTTTTTAAATCTACCACCTTAAATATTGGCCTTGAAAACTTAACGAATCAAAGGTATAGAACTTATAGTTCTGGCATCGTGGCACCCGGTTTCAATGCTATTATTGGATTATCCTTGAAAATTTAAGCATACAAACTTCTAAAAAACAATCTACTAATTTTTATAAGAATATAATATAATTAGCCAAGCACCCGATATTTTTATTTGGTGCTTGGCTATAGTAATATCAATAATTAACTATTTCACTTGATAGATAACCTATTCTCATAGCAACACATTCAATAGGTTGACTTGGCTTGTTTATTGGCTCAGTGTAAACATTCCAGGATTTTTCTCCTTTGCTTCTCCAACCAATAGAGGCACCCACCGTGGAACATGAAATATGTAACTTTTCTGCATTAATAGTCATTTCGGGTAAGGTAGTTACAGGTGGTTCATTTTTGCCTTGCCACCAACCAGCAATCAAATCCTTTTCAGGAATTGCCCCTTTATCTGGAAAATCTTGTTGCCATTTATCCATTTGCTTTCGCATTTTTACTAATATCTTGACATATGTAGGATCTTGAGCAAGATTAACTAATTCAAAGGGATCTTTTTCCCAGTCATAAAGTTCCTCAGAAGGTTTTGTTTTTTCAAACCATAAATTTTGAAAACCAGTTAAATTACCTTCTTCTTTTTGTTTTAATAAATCCCTCATGAGGGGTTGTTGTTTTCTGTATTCCAAATCCATATATCTTGGTAATTCTGGATAATAATTCCTGATATACTGATATTTCGGAGCCAACACCGTTCTGACTCTGTCATAATGAGAATCGAGACGGTCTCTGGCGGCAAAAACCATATCTCGTCCATTTTTTGATGCATATTTGCCTAAAAATGCTTTTCCTGCCAGTTTTTCTGGTGGCTCAATGCCAGCTAATGATAAAACCGTTGGTGCAAAATCGATGGAACTTATCCATCTCGCGTCTCTACTTCCGGCCTTTTTCCCATCGGGAAATCGCACAATGAAAGGAACATGCAGACCTCTTCTATAAATTTCCCTTTTAAAAAAAGGTAATCCATCGCCATGATCTGTCCAAAAAAAGATAATGGTATTATCGAGTAGCCCATCCTCTTCCAACTTTTTTAATAAAGCACCAATTTCTTCATCCAGTATTGAAATATTAGCATATTGCCTGGCTACTTCCTTTCGTGCAACTAAATTATCTGGATAAAAAGGAGGCAAAAACACCTTCAAAGGATCAACGCTTAGTGGCTTATCTGCATTGGCCCAAATCTGAGATTCGTGGGTGGTATTAAAATTAAAGACACTGAAAAATGGTTTCCCTTTAGGTCTGTTTCTCCAGGTAGCTTTGTTAGAAACTTCATCCCATGCAGTGGGTGGCGCCTCAAACTGATAATCCGTTTTATTATTATTGGTGGTATAATAACCTGCGGCCCTAAGATATTCAGGAAAACATTTTACCTCAGGCGGCATAACAACACTATATGATTTTGGAAGGCCTGTTTGTTCAGGATAAGTATTATTTAAGGTTCTCATATTATGTCCCCCATTATAAGTTTGGTACGAACCAGTGATGATTGCATTTCTGCTTGGAGCGCAAACGCCAGCGGTAGTATAAACATTTTCATAAACGATACCTTCTCCGGCTAATCGCTCTAAATTGGGCGTTTTAATTGTGTTATCACCATACATGGATAGTCTTGGACTCATATCTTCTGCAGAAATCCATAGAATATTGGGTTTATCCTGTGAAAAAAGTCTTTCCGGGGATGATAAAACCAAAGAGATAACAAATAAAAAGGGATAAGCTGGATTCATGGCTCGCAATAAATTCATCATTGATTTTTGTTAATAAATTAATTAATCTAAAGGAAGTTTTTAAAACCTGTTTCTCCAAATAAAGGAGACTGATATGGATAAAACTACGGCAAAGAGAAAGATATTTTAAATTCCATAAATCCACCAAGGTATTTTATTTCACCAAGCGAATAATCTTCTTTGGAAGTGGTCATTAAATAAACCAGAATAAACAATCCATCACAGATTCCCAGTTTCATACGATGCATAATAAAATTTAAGTAAGATTCCATTGATCAAAAAACCAATTCTTACTAAAGTTACAAAAAAACAGGAAATACATTCCTGCAATAAAAAAAAGATGCCCTTCCAAGAAGAGCATCCCTAATTTAAACATTTGACTCAAAAAAAAAGCATTATTTATCCCACCAAATTTTGGTTGTAAATAAATCAGCACCCTGGCGGCTATTAGCCACATCAATATTAGGATTAACACCATACTCACCTTGAGAATAACGAAGTCTTCTTGGAATTTGACCATTAGTTTCGTTTCCTGGGTAATTAACAGGCGTCAATTTAGGTAAACCTGTACGACGCCAGTTACTCCAGGACTCAATATGATTTAAAAGCGAACCATTCATTAACCAATGTTCTGTATGAATGGCTTCTAATTTTGCATCGAGAGTAGTTGAAGGATATGGGTTAGCAGCTAAATAAGCTTGAGCAGCAGCTGAAGAAATAGCGCCTCCATAGGAATTAACCTGAGTAACGCCAGAAATCACACCTGCATCATAAGCTTCTTTGCCGCTTCCTGTAGCCCAGCCTCTTTCAATGGCTTCTGCTCTTAAAAGTTCTGATTCAGCAAAAGTCATTACAAATTGAGGATTATTTAAAGCATACATATTAGGTGCAGGACGAGAATATAAGGTTCTGTCGGCCGGTGTAACTTTTGCTAACATTGCTGCATCATGACCAATAGGAAGACCAATTTGATTTTCAGGCGTTTTATCGCCAGATTTCAGGGAAGAAATAACAGCAAGACGGGGATCTTTGCGTGCTTTCATCAAATCAATAAAGGTTTTACCCCATTGAATATTATCGGCTGTAACGATACCTCTGCCTTGAGGCGTCATGTTCCAAGAATTAGGATTGGCATTATTACCGGAACCTGTATTTTCAAATTTCACAGAAAAGCTATTGTCATTTGCGTTCATCAATCCTCTGTCTATGGCTTTTTTAGCCCAGGCCTGAGCACCTGCAGGATCTACTTTTTGCATACGCATAGCAAAACGGAGCATAAGTGAATTAGCAGCACGTTTCCATTTATTAACATCCCCCGCAAAAATAAAATCCGATTTTGCTGGCATATACGAAGCCGCTGACATGGCAGAACCTGCTGCTTCCAACTCTTTTAAGATATCAGCGTAAATATCTTTTTGTGGATCATATTTAGGCGAAAAAATTCCTGTTAATGCACCATATCCTGCTTCAGAATAAGGAACATCTCCATAAATATCAGTCAACAACCCTAATTCTATAACTCTTAGAATACGACCCATTGAAAGAATATT
>Ga0209088_10000315_pt1 | contig 35361 bp, 55 predicted proteins | sample S_140625_EF_Meta_FD_187324 | JGI IMG/M metagenome (GOLD analysis project Ga0209088, IMG submission 187324) | Freshwater microbial communities from Lake Simoncouche, Canada to study carbon cycling - S_140625_EF_MetaG (SPAdes) (version 2) | ecosystem: Environmental > Aquatic > Freshwater > Lake ... | reverse complement strand
GCATGGGCGCGGCCTTCGCCATCGTTGATATCAGCGCTGTCGGCGACACCGTGGAAGCGCAACTGCGCGTGGGGACCAACACGCACGCGGGCATCTTCCGAGATTTCGCGCTGAGCCTGATGAAGATCGGCGAGGTCTGATCGACCCAAGCCCCGCCGATAGCGGCGGGGCTTTTCTCTCTTGAGGTGACACCGTGGCCGTCCGCATCGCAGACACAGTCCGCAACTCTCGCGTTGACGCTATACGCGCTGCGGTCGACGCTGGCGCGTCTGGCGGCTTCCTCCGCATCTACAGTGGCAGCAAGCCGACAAAGGGCGGCGTCCCTGCTGGGCTTCTTCTGGCCGACATTCTGCTGGCCGACCCTTGCGGGTCATCGACGGGTGGCGTGCTCACCATCACCGCACCACGCACAGACACAAGCGCCAACAACAGCGGCACGGCTGCATTTTTCTACCTCGTCGATTCGACGGGCGCGTTTGTGTGTGATGGCGACGTTGCGGTGTCTGGCTCCGACCTCAACGTAACGACGACGACGATTGTCTCTGGCCAGCCTGTTGAGATCACGTCGTTGACCGTCACCGACGGGAATGTCTGATGCCCGACAATATCGGCTACACACCTGGCGTCGGCGCTACGATTGCTGCCGACGACATCGGCGGCAACCTCCACCAACGCATCAAGATGGTCCTCGGCGCCGACGGCATCTCTGATGGCGATGTGTCGTTGACCAACCCGATGCCGATTCAAGGCGTGGGCGAGCTCGTCGAGCAACTATCCGCGATTCGCACACTGCTGCAATCGCTGACACGCTCTGTCGGGCAAGCGATGCCTGATGCCGCTGGACGCTTGATCGTCAACATCGGCGCAGCCCCCGTCAACGTCCCGGTCGTCATCGTAAATGGCACGGTCACGACGGTCACAACGCTGACCAATCAAACGCAAATCGGTGGCCTTCCGGCTACCGAACAAATCCCCTCACTGATGCGCATGGGCTCCGATGCTCTGCGCCGCAACATTCTGGTGACCTGATGGCGACGACAAACGGCAATCGCAAGATCCTCGACCTCAAGCGCTGGGAGTTTTGCACTCCGGCCCCCGTCGCCACGACGGCGGGCGCGTTCGTCGCCTCGTCGCGACACTTCAAGCAAAGCCAACTGTTCATGTCGTCGGCGACGGTGCACTACATCTACAATCCACAGGAAGATGGATTCACACAAATCCCATCCGGTGCGCTGGCCGGTACGTTCGGCGCTGGCGCCTGTGGCGTCGCTACTGCTGTCGGTCCAAGCGGCACGGCGACGGCAGGCACGACGACGACGATTACGACGGGCCTGTCGTTGCAGCGTGACCTGCGAGGCTACTCGATCCACATCACTGGCGGGCCAAACGCTGGCGTGACGCTGGCGATTGCAAGCAACACGCTTGGCGCGGCGTCCGTCATCACGGTCCCGGCTCAAGCGTCGGCGTTCACCGTGGCGACGACGTTTCGCCTGTTGACTCCACGTTGGTATGTGCTCGACGCCATCACGGCGTCGGGCACGACGACGGCCAACGTCTTCAAGTTCTATGACCTTGCGCTGAATACGTGGACCGCTGCTGAGACAGGCGCCACTGACGGTATCGCCCCCGCTGCCGTCATCGGCACCGACAGCAAACTGATCTCCACGCCGTCATGGGTCGGCTCAAACTACGAGCAGTTTGCGACTGGCACTGCCACCGCCGGCGGCGCATCGACGTTGACGAACGCGGCGAAGACGTGGACCGTCAACCAGTGGACCAACTCGCAAGTCCGCATTGTGTCCGGCACTGGCGCGGGCCAAATCCGCACGATTGCGAGCAACACCGCGACGGTGCTGACGACGTCGGCAGCATGGACAACGGCGCCTGACGCGACGTCGGTCTACTCACTGGAGGGCAACGACGACTTTGTCTATTACATGGGCTCCGGCGCCGTCACGCTCTACCGATATTCGATCAGCGCTGGCACATGGACGACGCTGTCGCCAAGTGCTGCGCGTGCTGCCGCTCCCGCCGCTGGTATGTCGGGTCATTGGGTGTTTGAATCCGCCGACGCGATGTGGACCAACGAAAGCGCTATCATGAATGGGCGCTACATCTATTCGTTCCGTGGTGGCGCTGGCGCCGTCCTCGACCGCTACGATATCGCTGGAAACACCTGGCTGTCTGGTGTCACCTATGCGCCGCAGGTGGAAACGCTTGGCGCTGGTACAAAGTACAACTACGACGGCGACTACATCTACATCCAGAAGGACGCCACTGGACGATTCTTCCGATACAACGTCGTCACGGGCGAGCAGGACGGCTGGTCGACGATGACTTACACTCAAGGCGCGGCTATTGTCGGCGACACCTGTTTTGATGCTCGCTACACTGACGGCGCTACGACCATCATCTATGTCTACATGATTCTCAACACCAGCAATATCATGCTGCGTTGTATGGTGGTGTGATGACGATTGACCAACTGATAGCGATGGCAACCGCTCGCGTCGCCTACCTTTCGCAACTTCGCCAGTCGGCGCTGGCCATCGGCGACGTTGCGCAAGCGGCTGCCGTGGACCTCGACATTGCGACGACACAAGAGACGCTCAATCAACTTCTGTCGCTGAGGTAAAACCGTGCTGCTGACGCTGCTATCCCCTAGCGGTGTCGCGGCTGGCGTGACGGCGTCGGGCGCCATCACGCTAGACGGTGTCGTCGTCGATGGCGTCGGCACGTCGTACGTCGTCTCGTCTGGCGTCATTGCGCTTGACGCTGTCTCCGTCGCAGGCGCTGGCACCTCGACGGTCCAGGGTAGCGGCGCTGTCACGCTAGACGCGGTGTTGGTGGCTGGCGTCGGTACCTCCACCGTGCAAGCCACTGGCGCCGTTACGCTTGGCGCTGTGTCGATTGCTGGCGCTGGCGACTGGCGATACGGGTCGACAGGGACGGGCGCTATCTCTCTCGACGATGCGACGTCGTCGGGTCTCGTTACGATGATCACGCTCGTTCGCCAACGGCCAACAAAGAAAGCCCTACTGTTCTCCGTCCCCAACCCCTGGCGGTAGGTTGTCGACTCACCATGAGTCCGCTACTGTAGGCGGCATGCCAGACCTGATGCTGTCCCTTGCCTCACCACAGTCGCTCCAGTCGATGTTGGTGGTTCTCTTGGCGTTGTTCGCCAAAGACTTCATCGTCGGCATTCTGCGGCGTGTGTCTCGCCAACTGTTGAGCGACAAGGACAAAGGCAACGACGTCATCGGCGTGGCGCTTGACCAAGCGGCTGACTCGATTGAGCGCGTGGCGAAGAAATGACGACGTCAACAACGGATCGGCCAACCGGCGTCACGCTCCCCATGTGGTCGATTGGACTCATCGGCGCATTGCTGACGGCTGCTACCGCATGGGTGTCGTCGTCGTTCTTCTCGCTTCGAGACGACACTATCCGCATGGATCAACGTGTGTCCGTCGTCGAGCGTGACTTGCGCCGCGTCGACAGTGTGCCTGCCGCAATGGCCACCATGAGCGCCGACATAATCACGATCAAGGAACAGCTTTCCGAGTTGCGTGAGGACGTCAAACGTCTGGCAAACGCACCCAAGCGATGAGCGCCTACCGCGTGGTCTACGTCGATGGGCCATCGCGTGTTGTAATGGCTCACGACATTGTCGAGGCGTTGCGCTTGGGGCGGTTGTTCTCGACGTCGACAATCAAAGTGGTGACGCATGCGTAGCGGCTACATGGATCAACCCGTCATCTGGCAGGGTGCCTATCCGCACGGACCCATGAGCGTTGGACGTGGTGCGCAGAAATGCGGCGCCGTTGGGTGCGTGATCACGTCAGTAGCGATGGCTCTGCGGTTCTTGGGCGTTAGGGCTGGCGCCACACCGACGACAGTCCAGACCGCTGGCCTGGCTCGACCCGGCGTGTGGGCTCCCGGTGCGAGTGGGTGCGTGGTGCCCGAGCTTGTGCGAGCGCAAACGGGCCTGACTGTCGATGTCGACGCCGATGGCCCCGGCATCAAGGCGCCTGTCGATCGGCTGTCTCCGTTGATTCTAGACACTTTGGCAGGCGGCGGTGTCGCCTTGCTGTCTGTCGACTATGACGCTGGCGTCAAGGGCGGCGACGCCATCGGCGACCATTGGGTCTGCGCCTACGCTGCCGACGACGCGTGGATCTATCTCGCAGACCCGGCGACGGCCAAGGTGGAGAAGGTCGACAGGGCCACACTGGCGGGCACGGTGATGTGGGGACGTCGTCGACGGCCCTACGTTGGTGCGAGGGCTGTCACGGTTTTTCGTGATTGACGTGACTCATGCGAACGGCGGCTAGCCGCTTCGCATGGTCTTGCTTCGCTTTGTTGCGGCGCTTGTTTCGTTGCGACTCGTTGCGAGTGAGACGTGCCTGTCGTCGTCGCTCTTCTGCCTCGCCTGCTATGACGACGACGGGCGTCAGTTCATCCTCCAGACACCGCACTGGTAGACGCGGCGCTAGTGCGTCGTCGTCATCCCAGACGAAGGTCCATTTCATAAATCATCAAGCGCACGCTCGCAAGCCTTGAGCACCCACTGCGACATCGTCACACCATCGACGGCGGCGGCTTCGATGATGGCGCTCCGCACGTCGACAGGACACCGCACGAATATCTGCGAGTCTCGACGAGACTTCCCCTTGCGGTTGGTCCGTGCCTTCCAGACTGTCGTCGTGGAGACGCCAATGCGTTGGGCTATGACGGAGTCGACGTCGTCGGGATAGGTTGCGAAAACTGTCTGCCAATCAATGGGCACGTTGCCTCCGTCTCGCGTTGCGCGCACGCTTGGATTCGATCCGGCACGCTGGCGCACGACAATGCGGAAGCGTCGCATGTTTGGCCCCGCCGACGGATTCGTAGACAGCGCCACAGTGGACACAGGTCAGGATCGTTGGCTCTGTCTTGGGCGCTGTCTGGCGGTACTCTCTGGCTGCTGCCGCTCGACAGATGCGACGGAGGCACCACACACGCGGCGACGCAATCTCGTTGCTGCATCCCTTGCAGGGGTTCGTCTTCTGCGCTACTGGCGTCTTTCGAGTCGACGACGGGCCCGCATTGGATTCGCCATTGCGGGCCTTTTTCTTTTTGTAGCGGTTGCGTGCCTCTCTATCGAGGGCGCCGCTACTCGACAATGTGCGACCAACGCACACGCTCGCCATGGGCTTGTCCTGGCTGTCGTAGCAGGGCTGACCTTCGGCGGTGCCACACTCGCGGCATCGGTCGTACTCTGCGACTGGCGTCCGCTTGGCGAGCGTCGGTGGCTTGTCGTCGGGTGGGAGTGCGGTTCGGCGGGTGAGTGTCATGGTTGGTCCAACACTTTCTGCAGCAACTTAGCGACCCGCTCGTCGTCCTCACAGAATCCGCACGACGGGTGCTTACATCCGCATGGACACCAGCAAGAAAGTGCGTCGAGCATCTCGGCCACCATCTGTTGCGCCTCGTCACGCTCGCGGATGGCGTCGTCACGTTCGGCCATCAGGACATTGATTCGTTTGGCCATCAGGGCGTTGATCTCGGATTGGGTCCAAGCGTTCACTTTTGATCTCCAGCAATAAAAGAATCTAGGGCGCGCTGCCGTCGTCGATTGCGGCGGGCGTCGTCGATGGCCTCGACGATGCGGACAACCAACAACAGGGCACCGATGGCAACAGCGCCGACGGTGGCGATTGTGAGCAGGCTCATGGCTCCATCCCTGGCACGGCATCCCATGCGGCAAGCGCCGCGTCGGTCTTGCGGTGATCGAAGAGACGCATGGCCGCGATGACCTCCTCGGCCAGATGCAGTCGGGCTTTCTGCGCGACCACCTGCACCCCAAGCGCCCACACTTCGGCCTCAAGCGTCTCGGCTCGCTTGATGGCGCGGTCTCGTTCGCGGATGAGTTCGGGGTCATTCATTATCCACCCTCCGTTGCGCCGCCATCACCCGATCCATTGCGACTACAAGCGCCTCCAGTTCACCGATGGCGGACAAGACCGCCTCACGCTTGGCGCCTGGCCTCGTCGCGACTCTGGAGGCATCGTAGGCGACGTCGCGGGCTATGCGCATAATTGCCGATGCGTCGGCGAGATCGGACAAGGCGCGGACGATTTGGCGGCGGATGATTTCTTCGGGGGTGATGGTCATGGGGTTCATTCGTCACCGTCGCTGACGTCGTTGCGGTTCTCTACGATGCCGTCGTAGATCGACTGACGCAGGTTGTGCGCCCACTGGAGGATCTGGGCATCAGTCGTCAACCACATCATGTCGACGATCTCTGCATCGCAATCCGTATGGGTGGCGATGTGCTCCGCAATCTCGTCGTCGGTTGGCTCGTCTCGGTCGTCGTCAGGCTCACGCATTGGTCGTCTCTCGGTGGTAGGTGGCGAGCAGCCAAGCCCAGACGGGGAGCCCCTCGCGGGCGGCTTGGCGGATGATGGCGCGTCGGAATCGTGGGGTCATGCTTCCTCTTTCGGTTGCCAAAACCAGGCGAGGCGCTCGGCGAGCTCGTCGTCTGAGATCGGCGTGTCCCATTCGATTTCTGGCGCGTCGGCGTATTCGTCTCGTTGCTCGTATTCAGCTTCGCATTGCGCGCATCGGCATTCGGTGATTGTCATTGATGAAAATTTCCTTTATACAAAAGTTGGTGATAAATGAAATATCTTATGCAATCCGGCAGAGTAATGGAAGAAGAAAAACGACATATTACTTCTGCTATCAATTATCCATACTTCTGGTCATCATATGACGAACTAAAACTGTTTCAGAACAGTGAAATTATTGTTCCAGTTGGAAGTGTTGAGTTTGTAAATAAGTATTGCTTATTGAACGATATAACGCTTCCTGATAATATTTCTTATCCATCCGAACTAAAAGGTTTCCTAAACAGAAATGTTTGGAGTGGAGTTTATGGCGAAGTAAAAGAAAACCAGTTTTGTAAGCCAAAGAATACAAAGAGTTTTACAGGTGGGATTAGAGCAGATATTGAAGAAGTCGTAAATCCAAAACAACCTGTTTGGATTTCAGATAAAGTTTGTTTTTCTTCTGAGTGGAGATTTTATATCCTTAATAAGAAAATCCTTGGATATTCAAGATATGATAATGGGGATGATAAAGCGCAGCCAAATGTAAAAACCGTTGAAGAAATGATCAGTGTTTATCTTTCATCTCCTGTTGGTTATTCTATTGATATCGGCTATGTTGATGGAAAAACAACTCTCGTTGAAGCAAACGATGGCTGGTCTTTGGGTTTCTATCGTTGGGGAAATATGAAGGGTGAATATTATATCAAACTGATTACCGCTCGTTGGTTAGAAATTGTGAGGAAAAAATGAAAAAGTTTTTATTGCTTGCCGGAGAAAGTTATCCCTGACGCCGAAAGCCCCGGCTGACGGGGCGATGCGGTTTTGGTTGTTGGGGGGGTCAGTGGTGGGCAGGGGCGTATGCGAAGACGTCTTTTCCGCACCAGTCAACGGTGCGACGTGTCAACTTTCCATCCTCGGTTAGCCGCTTGAGCGAGGCACGAACGCGCGCGGTTTCACTAAGAGACGACGTCGACGCCACCACGGCGACGGTGCACATTGGCTCTTTTGACCCGGACTCTTTCCACCGGAGATATCTGGCCTCGACAGCAGCCAAGACAGTGGCGTCGAGTGCTTTGGCGTCTTCCTTTGACTTGCTGATCCGGGCCTTGTTTTCGGCCTTGATGGCCAGCATGGTCGCGGTGTTGGGGGTGCTCATGACGGTAAAGGCGTTCATTCTGTCTCCCTGTTGCGGCTCCGTGTTTGGCGCCGTGAGCCCACTCTACGCAGTGCCAGAATAATGTCAAGCACTGTGTCGAGGTTTATTTTCTGGGGCGTTGGGGTGCGGTTTCTCTAGAACAGATCCGGCGTGTAGCCCCTTGCGATCCGCTTGCGGGCGATCTCGTAGTGATCGGGTAGTTCCTCCGATGTGATGCATCTGCGGCTTTCGGATGCGGCGGCAATGGCTGTCGTGCCGCTGCCACAGAAGGGATCGACGATGAGGTCACCGGGGCGGGAGTAGTCGCGGACGATGGCGCGCATGAGGCCGAGGGGCTTGCAGCCTGCGATGCCTGCACCCTTGACGGTTGGCGCATCGTAGGCCCCCGGCAAACAGCCCCAGGTGGCCATCTCGCGGTTGCGAGGGCGAGCGACCATTAGATAGACAGCCCACGACGACGGGCCGTCTCCGACGAGCCTGGGGCGCCTCTGGACGATCGGGACGGAGGCGAACGCATACAGGCCAGCCGCGCGGTACGCCTCTTTCCATGCTGGCGCTAGGTCGTCGTCAGTCATGGCGCCAATCCAGCCCGTGCAGCGAGGCGCCCACGACGAGACGAATTCGACGACGTCGGCGGACGTGAAATGCGAATAGGCGATCGACTGACGATCGCTGCCATCCGGCATGGTGCTGCCTGCTATGTGGTCGTTCGTCGCATCATGCGTCCTCGCCGAATACGGCGGGTCACAGATGACCGCATCACACGTCGTCACATCGGCCAGCGTGTCCTGCCATCGGCCAAGGCGTAGGTCGATCACAACTCCACCTCCTCGACTTCTGCCGCCAGTCTGGCGAGGTGGCGGGCTTCGGCTTTGGTCATGGCTTCACCTTCCTGATTGGCTGTCTCGTCGGGACATTGGGAGCCATCTCGATCATGACGACGCGGATCACGTCGTCGACGCTCCGGCACACCTCGACGATCTGGCCGTCCTTGCGCAATCGCTCATGCATCTCCTTTTGCACTGGCGAGACCTTGCCTGTCGGCGTCTTCATTTCGATGAAGAGACTCAGCGCTGGGATGTGCAGATCGGGAATGCCTGCAAGCACTCCCTCTGCCTTCAGGGCCGCACCTTGTCGACGTCCACGACTGCCTCCGTTGGGTACGGCGTAGACAACGTACGGCGTGTTCTGGCGAATCCATTGAATGGCTTGGCATTGAATGACGTGTTCTGATTCGATCATCGCACCATCCGTTGATAGATCGCTCGCACTCGTCGCACGTCGTCGGCACAATATGCGGCAACCTCATCAATGCGACCGGCTCGCACCATGCCTGCGACCATGCTGCCGTCGACGCCTCCCTTCCCTGGCAGGCCGAAAGCCAAGCACAGGTCATCCAGGCTCACTCTGCCCATGCGCGAGTCAGTCCACATCGCCATGGTGCAACGCCAACGCGAATCCCACGGCTTCACGTCGATCGACGAGTAGACGCGGGGCAGAGCCACACCCAACACGATGGCGCGCTGGCGGATCATGCTGCGATCAAACTCTGCATTGTGCGCGACGATGGTGTCACCATCGACGTCACACTCCGCGAACGCCTGCAACATCTCGCGTTCACCGTCGGCGCGATGGAAGTTGCGCACGAGGGTGCAGGGCTCGTCGTCGTCGTTTGCCCAACTGATCACGGCGAGCTCACCGAAGAGACCAGAGAGAGAGGTCTTCTCAAGGTCCTTTGTTGCGGCTTTTGCGGCTTTCTCGACGTCGTCGGCGTCAAAGTGCTTTCGCGCAAAGTGCTCTGCGACGTCGACGCGCAGCGATGGGATTGTTTCGGTGTCGAGATAGACGATCATGGACGCACCACGCGAAGAGCGCCGGTGCGCTCGAGTTTTTTGCCAAAGAGGTCAACGATTCGTTCGATCTGCGGCAACGACGGGCATCGGGCCTCGGTCTCCCACGACGACACAGCAGCCGATGTGCAGCCGATGTGCTCGGCTACGTCTGCCTGCGTCTGCTCGGAAGAAAGGCGAAGCGCCCGAAGGCGCTCCCCGTCGAGTTCAATCCGTGTGCCGTCCCGCCGTTGCCACACGATCATGGCGTCGGCTTCCGGTTGGCCAAGAAGCCAGCGGGAGCCTTGGCCGTGGCGGGCGCGGGCTTGCTCGCAGCGGGCCTGCTCGCCACGTTGGTGGCGGGCTCGCGGCGGCTCACCTTGTTCTTCGCGGCAAAATCACCCTTGGCCGCTTCGGTGGTGATGGCGCCGATGCACTCGAGGCCGACCATGGGCGTCAGACTGTTACCGCCGACCCCGTAGGCTGTCATCATGCGCTTCACGTCGGCGCGACCACGGGCCATCACGTCTGGCTTCTCGTGGGCCACGATGTAGCGCGACCACACCTTGCGACCGGCGCCAGGGCCGTCAACCACGGTTTCCTCGATGTTGGCCATGACAGTGGCAGGATTGTTCTTGCTCGGCTCCACGCGGGCCGACGTGCAGATCAGTGGGTAGCGCCCGTCCGCCAGCAGCACAAACTCAGGCGCCTCGACGGTGTCAGAGTCAAAGCCAAGGGCGCCCAAGTCGCCGTCGTTGTTGTCCCAATCGCTCATTGCATTCTCGTTGTCTGTGACGGGCGCCTATCTCCCGTGTGAGGCTGGACCGGATGCGCTCCGGTGGGCGTGTTCAGGTCTCGAAGACGTACAGGTCTTTGTCTTGCGGATAGACCTTGCAGAACCGTGGCGCCTCGTGACCGCTGTTCAAGCGGTTCCACTGGCCACCAGCTTGAACTTCATGGGGCACCCTTTATCTTGTCCACGATGGCACCAAGGTCGGCCACCTCGAGGGCGTCCAGGCGACCGCTACGGTCCTTGGCCACGCTCTTGCCGTCGGTGTTGGTGAGCAGGTAGCGCGATGCCACCTTGCCGCCTCGCCCGTCTTCCTCGTCGATGACGATCATGCGGAAGACCTCATCGAACAAGTAGGGGATTCCCTCGCCCAATTTGCTCCCCGGCATCCCGATCCCGTAGCTGACACGCCCGGTGGCCTCGTCCTTGTTGGCGTTCAACTTCGCTGAGAAGTAGACGCCGCAGGCGAGATCGCGGAAGGCTCGCATGATCTTGACCATCTCGTCTTGCAGGGCGCCGTAGGCTTGGCGAGGGTCTTTGGTCTTGGCCTTCTCGGCAGACAGCACCACCTCTGCAATCTCTGAGACGCTGTCGAGGATGACCCAGTCGTAACCGTGGTCACCAGCGCGCAACTCTTGGTAGACGGATCGCAGCGCGTCTATGGTTTGGACCTCGACCACATCGGCGTCGATGTCAGCGCCCGACAATGACAGCAGGCCGGATTCCGCCGACAGAATCAACAGCTTGCCATGGAGCGATGCGATCAGCGTCGTCTTCCCGACGCCGGACCCGCCGTAGACGATAAACTTCGGAGCACGCGCGTCGATGGCGTCTTTCAGGCTTTTCTTTCCGATCACGATTCACCTCTTTCCGTGAAGGTGCACCAGCCCGTTGCGCGTGTCAACAATGATTGTTGAATCTAACGCGGCACCGCGTTAGGGTGCGCCTATGAAACTTCGTGGATACCAAAAAGAAGCCGTCGACGCTGTGATCGCCTACTGGGAAAAGGGAGGGCTGCACCCGCTTGTGGAGATCCCGACGGGCGGCGGCAAGACGGCGGTCCTTGGCGAGCTTGCCCGGTTCGTTGTGCAGGACTGCGGCGGTCGCGTCGTGATTGCAACTCATCGGGCTGAGTTGATCGACCAAGACGCTGCCGCCGTCCGCAAGATGTGGCCAGAGGCCCCGCTGGCCATCTGGTCCGCCAGTCTGAAGAAGCGCGGCGTGGCAGCGATCACCGTCTGCGGCGTCCAAACTGTGGCGCGCAAGGCTGAAAAACTCGGGAACGTCGACGTGCTCATTGTCGACGAGGCCCACCTCATCCCACCAGAGGGTGACGGACAGTACCAGACGATGGTGAAGGGCCTGCGGGCGATCAATCCCGGCCTGCGGATCGTGGGGCTGACCGCAACGCCCCATCGTCTCGGCCAGGGCTACCTCACTCAAGGCGAAGGCGCGCTGTTTACCTCGATTGTTTACCGCTGTGACGTCGCCCGGTTGATCGGTGACGGCTTCTTGTCTCCGCTCGTGACTGGCACGGCATCGACGCAGATCGACGTGTCGCAAGTGGCAACGCGCATGGGCGAATTTTCGGCGCGAGACCTCGAGCTTGCCGCCGACATCGAAGAAGTCACGCAGAAGGTGGCCGACGATGTCCACGAGGCGCTACAGGTTGGCCGGACATCGGCTCTTCTGTTTGGGTGCTCCGTCGCCCACGCCAACCATCTGGCGGACGCTGTGCGGGATCGTGGGTATTCCTGTGAGGTGATCACGGGAGAGACGGAGCAGATGGTTCGTCAGTCGATCATTGGGCGCTTCCGCCGGCGGGAACTTGCTGCCTTGGCGTCCTGCGATGTGCTCACAACGGGCTTCGATGCTCCGGTGGTCGACGTTTTGGCGATTGTCAGGGCGACGCAGTCGACGTCGCTCTACCAACAGATCGTCGGGCGAGGGATGCGGATTGCCGATGGCAAGACCGATTGCGTGATCCTCGACTACGGCGGCAACGTCGCCCGTCATGGCCCCGTCGACAACGTGCGGGTGAAAGAGGCGACGAAAGGCAAGGGCGACGGCGACGCTCCAGTCAAAATCTGTCCAGTGTGCATGGCGATGCAACCGACGTCCGCTAGAGCGTGCTCCGAGTGTGACAGTGAGTTTCCGCCACCTGAGAAGAAAGCCAACTCCGTTGCGAGCAACCTCCCGATCCTGTCAGGACCAGCGACAAAGCCAACGGCGACAATCCACGAGATCACCTCTGTCCGGTTCGCTGTGCATCGCAAAAAAGGCAACGCCGATGCACCGTCGACGATGCGTGTTGAATACTACAATGAGGAAAGTTTTCTTGAGATGGCTCCTGTTGCAGTCAAGGTCGCCAGTGAATGGGTGTGCATCGAACACGACGGATTCGCCTACAACAAAGCCGTTGCATGGTGGAAAGAAAATGTCTGTGGCGTTGACATGCCGGACACAGCAAGCGAAGCCGTGGCACTGATGGAGCAGGGCTACATGCGCCGCGTCGTCGTCATCAAGACGATTCCCGATGGAGACTACACGCGCATCGTAGCAGTCGATCACGGACCGGCGCTTGTCGCCGCGACGTGGGACGAAGACGAAGAGATCCCTTTTTGACTCTGCATGTGGTATGCAGGTTGAGAACCGTGGCGCTCGAAAGGCGCCATCAAGACCGGGCCGAAAGCCCAGAGGTAGACAGTGAAACAGCTTTCCAGTGCTTTTGTCGTTGTCGATGAGACACGAGACGTAACCATCTGTGAATATCTTACGGCTGACCGTCAGCACATTCATCGCTTCGCAATAGTATGGGACGAGGACCACGACGTGCGCATTGTCGAGGTCATCGAGCAGATGATCGCCAATGACCTCATGTTCTTTGTCGCGGCGCTCTCGGAGTCGCGGGGGCATGTTATTTTCTGCATGCTTCAAGGTGCGGAGGCGCCCGATTCGTTCACCATTAGCAACGACTATTGGACGACGGAAAACCATGACCTCGGAGATCAAAGCAGGCTCACCGACGTGGCGCGCGCGTTCCGTTGCGGCTCGCGTGCGTTCAAGATCGGCGGTGTGAAGTGACTAGCCTTGATCTTGCTCTTTCCCTCGCCAGCAACGGCTGGGCCGTTTTCCCCATCGGCAAGCAAAAACGCCCGATTGTCGACGCTTGGGACGTCGTCGCCAGCAACGATGCGGACAAGGTGCGGGCGCTCTTCAAGTCCTATCCAACGTGCGCTGTCGGCATTGCTTGTGGTCGGTCATCGGGTCTGTTCGTCGTCGACGTCGACAGCGCCGATCCGGCTCACCCGATCCATGAGCGCATGGATCCGACGTTGATCGTGCAGACACCTCGAGGGGGCTTCCACTACTACTACGCCATGCCAGAGGTAGGCGACGACGACGACGTCTTGCGCAACACGCAAAAGGCGAAGGGCTGTTTGGGGTTCGATGACGTCGACACTCGCGGGATCGGTGGCTACGTCGTTGGCCCCGGCTCCACGACAGCGGCTGGAACCTATGAGGTGATCTGCGACGTCGAACCGGCTCCCATCCCGACATGGGTGATCGAGGCGATGCGAGCCTACAAGCGGCCCAAGGCGCAGGCACAACAGATCCTGCCGTCTAGCGTGTTTGACCCATCGCGGCGCCTTGAACGGGCGCGGGCCTACGTTGCTCGCATGCCTGGCGCCATCTCTGGCAGCGGCGGACACAGCGCCGCTATGAAAGTGGCGAGGGCGTGCGCAACAGGGTTCGGCCTGTCTGAGTCGGAGATCGTGGACGTCATGGGAGAATGGTCGCAACGATGCGTGCCGCCGTGGTCTCAAAAGGAGCTCCAGCACAAAGCCAAGGAAGCGGCCAACAAGCCGGACCCAAAAGGCAACAGCCCCGGCCACATGCTGGTGTCACGATTCGACGACGCCCTAAACGGCATGCAGATCACGGGACAAGAGGTCGAAGGAGAAATCGTAGACGCTGTCGTTGACAGCACGCCAGCGCGCCAGTTTGTGCGCTTGCCAGAGCCGGACGACGATGCGCAATGGGCGCTTCTTGACGACGTGCGGGCGCTTGGCGGGCTTTGCGAGTCCTTCCCGGCATGGGTGCTTGACGGCGCTGACTACCCTCAACCGGGGCTTACCTTGGGTGCGCTCGTGGCGCTCGGGTCTGCTCTTGGTGCAAGGCGCTGGACATTTGATCGGGCCACATCGGCGCAGATCGTGTGTGCCGTGGCACCGACTGCAACAGGCAAGGGCCGACCACAGGGTGCGCTGTCCCAAGTCCTGCGGGATATCTGGCCGGGGTCCATCGGCGCCAATGATCTGTCTTCAACAGTCAGCACGATCACGCGCATCGAAGAAGCCACTAACTTCGGAACCGGCTTGTTGTTGGTCTTGGATGAGTACGGACCCCGGCTCAAGGCGCTGTTTGACGCCAGATCGGGCCATCAGCGGGACATGCGGGCGCTGCTGCTGACCATGGCCACGATCGGGACCGGCTCCTACGTTGCGGCCACAAGCGCCACCAGAGGCGGAAAGGACCGGACGATCATGGCCCCGGCATTGTCGATCTTTGGCTCGAGCACGCCAGCCGCTTTGCATGATGCCATCGGGCAAATGGCTGTTGATGACGGTTTCATGGGTAGACATCTCTGGTGCGAGGGGCTGCTAGAACTCCCAAGGCGCCAACGGGCTGCACCCGGTAGCGGGTCCATCCCTCTGGCCGTCAAGGAAGCCGTGGCAGCGTGTCGGGCCTCCCATGAGGCGTGGCACAAGCGGCACCCTGAACAGGGCGACGCGGCGACTGGCGCTCTGCTGCGCATGTACCAGAATGATGAAGTCGAGGATAGCGGCGGCGCTGCTTTGCTGGCGGACTACGCAGAGCACTGCGATGAGCGCCGACGCGAACCACAACAGGGCGACGTGCCTGCGGCGCTGCTTGGCCGGTGTGCGGAGCAGGCAACACGCGTTGCGCTGTCTCTGGCCATCCTACGCTGTCAGTGGCCTGCTTGGCCGGTGGTGACAGAGGCGGTGGTCGAGTGCGCCATCAGAATCGTGGAAGCGTCAAGCTGGACCATCGCCCGGTCATTGCGCGACCACAAAGCGCCGCAATGGAACGATGTTGCAGGTCAGATCGCCTACGTTGAATCCGCCATGATGCGCTTGGGCGATGCCGACGGATGGGTGCAACGGTCCCAACTTCTGCGAGCTTGCCAACGCCTGGACGCGATGGCGTTGGACGGAGTTCTTGACCGACTGAGGCAAGAGGATCGGTTGATCGTGGCTAAGGTCGCAACAGGTGGCCGTTCTGGCGTGACAATCAAGCTGAAGTAGGCTAGGGTTGCGAGGTCCCTCGTTGGAAAACAGGAAGTGCGGCAGTTTGCCTCCCCTTCCTTCATTCTTCAACTAGGGTCCTTATAGGTGTACGTGCGTCGCACTACCTATGAATGAAGAAAGAAGTTCTCTGGTTATATAACCAGATAGATAGTCTTTTTCTAAATCTAAAAGAGTCGATATTTCAACCTATTGGCGCGCCAATAGCCTTGACTCCCCCCGCCTGACCTGTACCCTCCTCCCACGGGCTCGACCCCGTACCTAGTCCCGACGTCTCCCCTCTGAGGGATCAGGTTGATGACGCCACCTCACAAGGTGGCGTTTTCTTTGGGGGTGATCTGATCTGTCGGACAGATCATCCACATACGAAACAAATGTTCAGGAGTGCGCCTGATCTGGCTTTGCAATGCGGTGTAAAAATAACATCGACACAGTGCTTGACAGTGTGGCCACTGTGCTGCATAATGGGCGCACAGACAGCAACGCAAACGGGAGACAGCATGAACGACAACAACCGCACGAAGATCAACTACTCCATCAACGAACGCCGCGAGTACATGTGGTCACAACCCACCTATTCCGTTTTCGTTGACGGGAAAATAGTTGAAAAGAATTGGACCTCTTTTCACGAAGCCCTTGATTGGGTGCATAGCCAGCCAGCTTGGCACCTCTGACCCCCCCCAACCCCGCTACGGCGGGGTTTTTTCTTTGGTGATCTCTTCAACAGATCACCCGAGTTGGCTGATCTGGCTTTGCAAAGCCCCCAGATATTTCTTTCAGCACAGTGCTTGACAGTGTGGACACTGTGCTGCATAGTGTGGATGTGGGCAGCATAAAGCGGCTCGCAAGGGAGACAGAAAATGCTTAGCACCATGAACGAATACGGCCACTGCAACAACTGCGACACCAAAAGCGGCCGTCTCTGCCCCAAGTCCTGCGCCGTCAACAATGAGCGCACCGCAGAGATGATCGCGGCTCAAGTCAAGCTGGGCTATTCGGTTGCCAACGCCACTGCCTACGTCAAGCGCCTGTCAAAGTACCTCGCCAACCCCAACGCACTTTGACCCCCCCCAAGCCCGCCACACACTGGCGGGCTTTCTTTCTGGAGACACAGGCAGATCAGCCGGTTGATCTGGGCTGACAAATCACACCTAGCGGCTGATTTGGCTTTGCAAAGCCACAGAAAAAAAACATAGACGCTGTGCTTGACAGTGCATCGTCTGTGCTGCATAGTGGGCCTACGAGCAACGCCGCTCGCAAACGGGAGACACCAACATGCTGACCATCACCTTCAAGACCTTCTCGCCCATCCTCAAGCAGACCTTTGTCAACGTGAAGACCGTCAAGAACATGGCCGACTTCACGCTCTACGCTCGGTCGCTCTACTCCGCCAACTGGGAGATCATCTCCGTTGTTGGCGCCTGACCCCAACCCCGCTACGGCGGGGTTTTTTTTCTTTGGTGATCTCTCAACAGATCACAAGCCGCGCCTGATCTGGCTTTGCAAAGCCCCTAGATTTATTTCTCGCGTCTGTGCTTGACAATGCGTCCACTGTGCTGCATAGTGTGGATGTGGGCAGCACAAAGCGGCTCGCAAGGGAGACAGAAAATGAACATCACTGAAATCCTCGCCAGCAAGCCCATCGCCGAAACCGCAAAGAAGCCAAGCAAGGCGCTCGCGTCACGCAACCGGGCGTCAGAAAATGCATGGTATGGACGGCTGACGCGTGACGACCGCGCCGCTTATGACGCCCATTGCGACGCTCAAATGCGCGCTTCGGTCGCCGCGATGACGCCCGCCGACGTCGCCATGCAGGCTATGGTCATCCGCGACATCGAGAGCATCATCCGAGAAGAAGCCCGCCCTGTCGGTCGCATCAGCCGCGAGGAGGCCGAGCAGATGGCCGAGGACCTCGGCGACTACTCACATCAAGCCTGACCCCCTCACCCCAAGCCCGCCGCACTGGCGGGCTTTCTTTCTGGAGATACCAAGATGATCAAGACCCCAAAAGAGAACCAAGAATTCAAGCGCTGGATCAATCCCAATCCTAAAGACCCCGCCAAGCCTCGCCAAACCCGCCCTAAGCGCCTTTCACCGTCTGGCCGTGCTCACACCTGCCAAGTCTCGCTGACGCCAGCACAAGCCGCCTGGCTTGCTTCTAGAGGGTGTCCTGCATCGGCTGTGCTGAGGATGCTGGTGGATGATGCGATGCGGATTGACGGACCTGACATCGGGCCACAGGTTATGGTTGTCGAGCCGTCCGATATCGGCTAGCCTGTCCACGCGTGGCAAGCACTTCGCCTGAGCCCTGCAACCTGCAATTCCGCAGGTTGTGGGGTTTGGTTTTTATGGTGGTTGCAAAAGCGTGCCATTGCGTGGCATACTTGTCGCGTGACAACGACCTACCCCAGCAAGCCGCGCCTATCTGGCAAGCAGGCTGGGCGCCTTCCCCTGCCGCATTGGTTGCGCAGTGGCGCCTATGACTGCTTGCGGATTGAATATGCCATCGGTGTCGGAAGACCAGAGGCTGCTGTTGCGCCCGGTGACGATGTGCCCGACAACGTGGCGTCTCTCGTCATGGATGCACAACCCGAGTTGCGTGCGTCGTGTCGCCGGTTTCTGTTGGGCCATGCGCTGGCGCCTCATGCCAAATGGGCACCAGAACCCGAGCCTGTCGAGGAAGACCTACCGCCCGTCTCCGTCGCAGACCTTGAGCGCCAGTTGCGAGAGCTTGCCGACGCTGGCGACCGTAGCGCCATCGTGACGCTGCTTGCGGCCCTCGACCCCGCTCGATACGGCCCGCCTGGCCGGATGACTACGGCGGCTGCTGACAGTGTCGACGGTGTCGACTTCACGCCTGTCATCAAGTGAGACGCTCCTCCGTCGTCATGGGCGACAAGCACCTCATGGTGCTCGCAGATCGTGGCCCTGGCATCCGCGTGGTGTCTGGCGGCTACGGATCCGGCAAGACATCGCTGGGCGTCGCATGGATGGTGGACCTCGGTCTCCGTCACGGCCAACACGGCCCAATCCTCGGAACGGAGCCTAGCTACCCGATGGTGCGTGACGTCATGGAGCGCAGCACCATGAGGTATCTCGACGACTGGCGCTTGCCCTATCGGCATTGGAAGAGCGACCACATCTTTGAGATCGGCGGCGCCAAGCGGTTCGAATTTTGGTGTCGGTCATTGGACAAGCCCCGAGCTGTCGAGGGTATCAACGCCATTGGTCTGTGGGCTGACGAGTGGGAGCTATGTGACCCTGAAGCCCTTGTGCCTGCAATGCAGCGTGTCCGATCTGGCACTGCCCTGGAGACGCTGTTGACCGGCACACCCGAGGGCTACGGGCCTGCCTATGAGTTGGTGCTCGCCAAGCCGTCGACGACGACGAGAGCCTACGTTATTCGGACGGCAGACAACCCCTTCTTGCCTCCGTCCTACGTCGACGAATCGCGGTCGCGTCTGGGCACTGACGAGGCGATCAAAGAAAAGCTCGACGGCGTGCGCACTGCCAGAGGTGGACGTGTCTATTCTCGCTTTGACCGGCGCATTCATTGCGGCACGCCCCCTGTCGTAACCCCTGGCCGTGGCCGTCTCGTCATCGGTTGCGACTTCAACGTCAGAGATGCGCAATGGATCGTAGCCGAGGTTGACGACGACAGGCGCGTCTTGCACGTCGTCGGTGAGGTCATCAAGCAAGGCGGCACGACGACAGATGAGCACGCCGAGCGAACCGCCAAGTGGATCATGGCGCACATGGAGAAGACCAAGGGACGTCGCTACACCCGTGAAGACGTCTTCGCCATGCGCATCAAGGCGCACCCTGACGCAAGCGGCGCGTCGCTGCATACGACGTCGACACTCTCCGACATCCATCTGTTGCTACAGGCAGGCTTCCGCCCCGATCATCCCAAGGCCAATCCGCCGATCATGGAACGCGTCAACACGGTTAACGTGCTGTTGCGGGATCGACGTCTGACAATCGACGCTGACGCCTGCCCGCACTTGTGTCGCGCCCTTGAGACCCAAGCCCTAGACCGAAATGGCGAGCCTGAAAAGAAAGTCGGCACGTCTGACATGAGCCACATCCTCGACGCCCTGGGCTATGCGGCACATCGGCTGTTCCCTGTCCATCGGAAGGCCAACGTCGTCAGGTCGCAAGTCGATGCCGTCGTTGATGACTGGGGCCGAGTGGCCTAGCCCCTTGACAGGCGATGTGATAGTGTGCGTGCCATGCTCAAACTCAACGCTGAAAGCGACGCCATCGTCAATCAGATCCGCGCCGACGCTGGCGTGTGGGGGCCAGAGCAGTTGCTTGACCTGTTGACCGCTGGTCGACGCCAACGGCCTGCCGACTACGAAACGGTCGTGCGTGGTCTCGCCAAGCGCTACAGCGGAGACCAACAGGGCATCGTCAAGGCGGCGTTGCGCGATCGATACCCACAGACCGGCGACAAGATCCCGATTGACCCGGTCAACTGGCTGCGCTTCTTCGCTCGCCAAGACTCTGGCGTCTACACGGAGCCTGCCCAACGTGAACTCTTCACCGCCGACGACGTCGCCGTGGACCATGAAGACCCACGCGCTGAAGCGTTCGACGAAGCCTTGGAGGACATCGGCATCAACGTGCTGATGCCGGAGATTGAGCGCCGCGCCAACACTGGCGCTCGCGCTGCCGTCGTCATGCTGGGCTATCGCAAGGTCGACGATGCCGACGATGGCAAGCCCGTGGCGCACATCTACTGGCCTCATGACGTCGTCACGATCAACCACCCATCGGCGCCCGATGCGCCTGAGTCGCTGTGGTTTGTTGCCTTCCGTCAGGCAAGGGCACAGACGTCGTCGGCTGTCGAGCTCTGGTGGGTCTGGTCGCGCACGTTCACTGAGCACGACGACGGCACCGTTGCCAAGTACGGCCCGTGGACCCATCGGCGTGTCTCGGAAGACGGACACAAAGCAACGCCATCCGAGGTCTACGTCGGGCTCTTCCCCGGCGTGTTCTTCCGCACCGAACCACCGTCGGGCGGATTCTGGCCCGAGCCTGACAGGGACGTGTTGATCAACGTCGACAGCCTCAACGTGTCGAGGTCGAATCGCCAGCACGTCATCGACATGCAAGCGCACGCAATGCTCATCTACGCGGGCACCATGCGCGAGACCTCTGAGTTGGTCTCTGGCCCGTCGACGGTGGTGCAAGTCGGCAACGGCGAGACGATCCAATACCTGACGGCTGGCGCCAACCATACGGCAATCGAGACAAGCGCAACGCGTGACCTCCATGAGTTGGGCGTGTCCCGAGGTAACAGCCCCGATGCCTACAGCGTCGAGCCTGGCTCGCCACAGTCGGGTATCTCGCGGATGATCGCCAACGCCCCGCATGAACAACGCGTGTCCGAGATGCGCCCGATCTACAAGCACACTGAAGAGCAATATCTGTTGCCGGTGTTGATAGACATCCTTGAACGCTACAGCCCATCGGCGCCGTCGTCGTTTGGTGGCGCGTATGCTTCGGTGTCCATGGGAATGTCCAAGACCTACGAGGATGACAACGCCAAGGCACAACGCGTGCTCGACCTCAAAACGGCGGGTCTCATCGACGACGCCGATGCGCGTGTCATGCTGGGCCTGTCGAGCGACCGGGCGGAGGCGATGGAATACCTTGGCGAGGTTGGCGCTGTTGTCGATGCGCCTTCGCCATTGCGTTCTCTGCTGTCGTCGGATGCGTCGATGGTCCGCGAGACGACTGTTACAGAAGACGTTGCCGATGTGCCTGCTGTCGAGATCGCGCCTGCTACCTCCGTCGTCGATGCAGGCATCACGGCTGCGGCTGCTACTGGCGACGTCCAAGGAACCGCACTCAACGGAGCACAGGTAGAATCGTTGCTGTCGATCATTCAACTTGTTTCGTCGGGCGCACTCCCAGCGTCGACGGCACGGGCGCTCATGGTTGCCGCGTTTCCCGCTATCTCGACGGACACGCTCGACGAGATGCTTGCAGGGCTCGACGGCTTCAAGCCTCCGGTGCCTGACGTGGTTGTCTGATGGCGTCGAAGAAAGACCCGACGGGAGCCATCGCTGACGACGCGGTGGCAGACCTTGAGATCATACGCAAGCAACTGGATCGGGAGATCCGCAAGGCGCTTGCGAAACTCAACACCGCTCCCGGCGAGGACACGCTGGTCAAGGCGCAAGGGCGTGTGGCTGCACAGGTTGCCTCTCAAATAGACGCGACGATGAAAGCCAAGGGTCTCAAGGTCATCACTGGCGTGTTGCGTGACAGGGCGATTGAGTCCGCCCTGGCGGCATTGGGCGGTGTTGACCTGCCGGTGTCTGTCGAGTCGGCTGTTGATCAAATCTTGAAGAGCCAGACCAAAGACATTGCCGACGTATTCGGCGATGCGTCGTCGACGATCCGCAAAGCCATCGCGCTAGGCACGACGACAAGCGCAAGCCTGTCTGACCTTATCGAAGGCGTGGCCGAGAAAGTCGGCGCCACTGTCACCAAGGCCCAAGCCGCTGTTGACGCGTCGGTCATGGCGGCGGGCAGAACCGCCGTCATCCGTGCGGCGACGGAAGCTGCCGACGGGCTCGTCGATTTGGTGTACCTCTACAGCGGCCCCAAAGACAGCCGCAACAGACCCTTCTGCCGTGTCCACGTTGGCAAGGCGCTGACGGAATCGGGCATCGCCCAAGCCAACAACGGGCAGGGGCTCCCTGTCGATGCGTTCGCGGGCGGGTACAACTGTCGGCATGTCTGGTCCCCGATGACGTTGGCGGAAGCCCGACGGCGCGGGATCGAGATTCTGGAATGAGCCTTGTCGTGACCCGCTCCGGTGACCCCCCGCGTGTGCCATTGGAGCGCATCGCCAAACTCGTCGCGACACTGGCGCCTAGCCTGATTCGCGACCGCACGGGCGAAGGGCTCGACGTCAAAGACAAGCCGTTCGTAAAATACAGCAAGCACTATGGAGACGCCAAGGTTGCGGCGGGTCGCAACCCCGGCGTCAACCTCACCGTTACTGATGGCCTACTGGGTAGCGTTGCCGCTGTCTCCGTCGTCGTGACGGAACAGGGGTTCACCATCGTCATTGCTCCTGGTGCCGGTACAAGCGCCGCTACCAGATTCGTCGGCGGTGTTGCGAAGCGCACGGGCGAGCGTTCGCCGACGCACAGTGTGCTAGGCGCAATCCATCACTACGGGCGAGGGCGCATGCCAGCCCGTCCGTGGCTGGCGCTGTCACCCAAAGACATGGCCAGCCTGATGCGTCAACTGTTAGATGCCGGAATTGGCATCCCGTTGCGTGGCCGTTAGCGGCGTGTTACATAAGCCGCTATGCAACGCATCCTGCTGGGCACAACGCAGTCGGTAGTGTCCTATCCGCGTGTCCTGCGAGACGACGTGATGCGCCTGTCTGGCGTGCCGACATCGGCGACGGCTCGACGTGTGGGGCAGGTCTCTCGCGACTCTGAGACGGCATACGTTGCGGCATCCATTGACGCGCTGTCGACGACGACACAGGGCGCACATCAAGAAGGTGACCAATCGATCACGCTTGCCGGTGCTGTCGCTATCGTCGCCGGTCGACGGTATCTGATCACCGATGCCGTGCATGGGCGCACCCTCGTTGTCGAGGCGACCAAGACCGGCACGGCGTCAGAGATGTGGCTGGCAGAACCACTGCTTGCCAACGTCGCCAACGGTAGCGCCGTCCAAGGTCTTGAGGTGTCTGTCGCACTGACGGCGTCGCAGACGTCTGAGCCTGGCCCCGGCTATGTGCTCTTCCGTGCCACCGTCGACGGCATCCTCACCGAGTGGGATGAGGCGTTTCGCGTTGTCCGTCGCATCACGTCAATCGCTCTGACGACGACGACGCTACAACACCTCTACCCTGTCGTGCGTCGGTTGGCGTCGTCGACAGACACCACGCTTGAAGAATCCATCGGCGCCGCATGGCAAGCGATGGTCTCACCGTGGTTGGCTGCAATCGGCATCCTCGACGAAGACGTTATCACCGATGACGTGCTCATCCCTGTTCATGCGGCGGCTGTCGTGCTGCATCTCGCTCGCCAGTGGCCTGCCGCCGATGTGGCCTATGTCGAGCGGTTGCAGGTTGCCTACGACCAAACGAAAGCAACGACAAAGGATCGGGTCGACCTCGCCATCCGGTCGCAACTTGAAGCGACGCCCGATCCTCCGTCACCTGGCAATGAAGCCAAGCAAAAGATCAGGGTCACGCGATGACGTGGGCTCTAGCGCGTGCCCAAGTCGTCGCCATCATCAAGGGTGTCGCGCCTGTCGTGAAGACGCGTGGGCTTGCGCCGTCGTTCAAGGAAGACCCGACTGGCTCCGACCTTGCCGCCGTTGGGTCATCGCGGCGCTTTTGGATTCGGACCACGTCTGGCGCACCCGAGGATGTGACGCAACCGATCGCGTCCCGATGGCGTGTCATGTGTGACCTCGTCGTTGAGTACCCCGATGACGTCGCCTACACGTCAGAGATTGACCTCGCTGTCGTCGATGATGCGACGCGCATCATCTATGCGTTACTTGATGGCGCCAACTGGGGTCGACCGACGTCGACGATTGAGCGCATCGCTACCTTGGACAACACCCTGGCCCCGTTCGTCGTCGAGCAAATCACTGGCGCTCGACGCCTCCGCATCTCTCTCTCTGTGAGGTATCGCCAATGACCGACGTATCCCGCCTGCTGACAGTCCGCCACGCTCTGCATTCCGATTCGTCGACGTTCACGGGCACCCCCGGCACGTTGTTTCCTCTGCGCTGCACCGATGACGTCGCTGGGCTCTACCCTCGCAATCGCGTGGCCCTTGCGCGCAATCTGCGGTCACAGGGCGGACGTCGCTACAGCCATGCACGTGGCGCTCAAGACGTTGCTGACATCACGCTGGCGACTGAGTTTCGCGGCGTCGACAGCAACACGGGCGCGGCTGTGGCGGCATGGGAAGCGAAGATGGAGCAGGGGCTGCTGTTGCAGTCGATGTTCGGTGCTGTTGCCCCGGCAACCACGGGCGTTGCTCCCACCATCGCGGCGTCGGGTCATACTCCGGCGTCGGGAATCGTCGCATTCACGGCGGCGGCAAACGTGCAGAACGGCGCCGTGATTGCGTTCGCGTCGACAACCGGGCTCCAGATGGGTCGCGTTGAATCTGGCGGCGGCGCGGCGACGACGACGGTCACGTTGCAGCATCCCTACACAGGCACCCCGACGACGGCGGCAACCGTCTTCCGCATGGCTGTCTACACGGTGGCCGATAGCGTGACGCACCACGTCCACGCCTTTCTGACTGGCGAGGGCGAGTCATGGCGTCGTGACTATTCCGGTTGCGCCCCAATGAGCATGGCGCTGTCACTCGCCAGTGGCCAGCTTGTCGGCATGACGTCGGTCTTCTCCCCGACGTCATGGGCTGACGTTGCCGAGGCCGACCCGGCCCATGCCGAGCCGACGGCGGGCTCACCCATCGTCGCCGACCGCGTGCGCCTGCTCATCGACAACGTCGAGTACTTCGCCAGCAATCTGTCGATCAACTACAACAACGCAACGCAGATCCGAGACGTCGACACCATCGGCGGCAACGGTCGCTTGGGTGGCGTGTGTGGTGCTGGCGATGGCAAGTCCTTCACCATCGAAGGCGAAGTGCTCATTGGCGCAACGTCGCCAGCCTTGACTGGCGAGCTCACGGACGCCGCGATGGTCCCGCTCCTTGGGTCTGACGTGAATGCCGGCGCCGTCTCGACGGTGCGTGAAGTTGCCTTGCTTGTCGGGTCTGACGTTGGCGCCATCATGTATGCCTTGCTGCCAACGGCTGATTTCGTCGCGTCGACGGCTGTCGTCAACGGATTGTCGCGCATGAAGTTCACCGCTGTTGGAACCGGCGCACTCCCTGCCGTGTTGGCGGTGGGCTGATGGCGGCGCTTCTTCTGTACCCCGGCGACGTTGGTGAGCCGGTGTCGTTGCAAGCCATCTTGCGGGAGGCGCACGACGCATCCCGTGCGGCTGTCGTTGCCGAGATTGCAGCACGCGTAAAATCGAACGTGCCGCTCGATGACTCGACGGACTGGCGAGCGGTCGCATCTGCCGACACAACGCTGTCTACGGCCATCGTAGCGCGTGACACGTCGGGCGTTGGTGCATCGGCCCGCGTCATTGCGGGCCTTGTGTCTGGCTACACGCTGGCCGACCCCGGCGAGTACATGGACAACGAAGACCTCGACGGCGTGTCGGTCACGCTCCGCATGTGCTCTGACGCGCAACGGCGCGGGTGGATAGCGCGGCGTGCATCGGCCTGGCGTGCTTGGCGGGATGCGACCGACGACGAAGGCAAGCGCGACGCCGATGAACGGCTGTGTCTGCTCTACGAAGAGATGATTACCGTGTGTGTAGCGAGCGTGACGGGCCTGCAAGGCATGCGCTCGACGTTGGCTGAGTCGTTGCCGGGTCTGCGACTTGCCGGTCTTCTGGTTCCATTCCACGACGCTGTGCGCTATTTCCTGGAGTTGCCACCGGGAAAAGCGTTGCGCTGTGGGCGGCTACAGCCGTTGACCTGACGGAGTTCGATTGTCGTCGGTGTCCCGCTCCACGGCGCGACCTACTCGGATGTCACGGAGGCGGGCGCATGACGTCGTTTGTCGGGACAGAATATGCGAGCGACACTTGCCCACGACGTCACCTGTTGAACAACAGCGACGTGGTCGGCACCTTGTCGCTGTGGCGCTCATGCGAGGGCAACCCCGGCGTGGCCGCGCTGTCGTCGCTGTCGCCACACACTATCGACGCCTTTGAGATTATTGCCGCCGGTCGTGCCGCGCGCACGGCTGAGATTGAAAAGAGGCACCGATGAGTGATCAACAGGTCAAATACACAATCACTGCCGATGCGACGCAGGCCAACACGGAGTTGGCCAAGGTCGACAAGGCGGCGGTGTCGCTTGTCGGCAATGAGCAGAAACTGGCGACGGAAACCAACAAAGCAACGGCGGCGCTCAAGGAACAGGGCAAGGTGGCGACGACGACGGCGACGTCCACCGAAACGTTGCGTCAACGCATCGGTAAGAGTGCCGAGGGATTGAGCAAGCAAGCCGCTGCTGTCTCATTGGTGTCGTCGTCGATGGAGGGTATGGGAGGGCAAGTCGGCAAGGCTGTAGCCGGTGCTGGCCAGATGGCTGCTGCCTATGGCGCTGGCGGTCCTTTCGCGCTTGCTCTCGTCGGTGGTATTGCGTTGATTGACGCCATCACAAAAGCGGCAACGAATTCTCTCGATGAAACAGATGCAGCATTCAACAAGTTTTACGCAAACATGGATCGGGCAAGCGTTGCACTCAACGCACAGCGTAGTTCCCTTGATGCTGTCATCCGTGCGGGTCTACCTGCTGAGGTGCTGCGGGCTCAAGACGTCAAAGCCCGCAAGGCTGAAGCTGAGACCGAGATAGCAGCCATCAAGAAAAGCATGGCCGTGTCATCAACGGAGGAAGAGCGCAAGGTAAATGCCGTCGCCATTCGCAATCGCGAAAGAACGATTGAGTTGATCGACGAAGAGACAAAAAGGCTCAAGTCAAACAAGGACGCCCAGGACTCAATTTCTTTCCGTGCGCAATTTCTTGCGGATGCTGAGAAGAAAAAAACCGAGGCCATTGAAGCCGGAACACGGACGCTTGAACGTCGACTAAAAATTAGTGACGCCATGGGCGCCGCGTTGAAATCTGACGCTACCGCTGCCAATGATGCCATGAGCGGAGGCACAACAATCGACGAAGTATCCCGTAGCATGAGAGATCTACGAGCCGTTCAGGGCGGCGGGCTTGGCGATGTCATGCGTATGGGTGCTGCCGATGACAGCGACATCCTGACAGTCAGCAGCAAACAAGTTGAATTGCTCAAGATGGAACGAGACTTCAATCAAACGCTTGGCGATATCAGAGATGAGTTTCGCGACAAGGAGACCAAAGCCTATGACGAGTTTTATGGCACGTTTGGGTCACTCGCACAGCAAGGCTTTGGCATCGCCATAAGCGCATCACAGGACTACATCAAAGCGAAGATCGAAGGCGACAAGCATGCAGAAGAGATGTTTGCCGTGTCCATTATGGCGCAAGCTGGACAGGCGCTTATCTCGACGGGTACCCAACTTGGTGGGCAGGCTATTCAATCTGCACTGACTCCAGGCCTGCAACCATTGGCGGCGCTTCAAGGTGCTGCCGCTGTCGGTCTCATCGGTAGCGGCCTAGCGCTTGGCGGTGTTGCCGCTGGCGTCAATCAATCGGTGTCAACCGTTCCAGACAAGTCCGCATCTCGCGACAAGGGCGCAAGCCCTGGCCGTGGTGGTAGCGGATCGGGTGGTGGCCCGCTCACTGTCAACGTGGCATACGGTGTCGGCGGTCCTCTTCCCGAGGACACAGCGCGAGAAATCTCAAAGGCGGTCAACACTGGCCGTCGACGTGGTGGACGATGACGTACCCTGTCTTCCTTGGCGCCATCGTCATCACTGCCGCCAATCGACGCATCAGATTCAAGGAAGCGGCAAGCGCTGCCGTCAACGTGGACCTGCCACTGAGCACGACAGGGACGCCCGCCTACTACCTCCGAGGCGACGGCACCGCGTCTGATTTCTGCGCTGTGTTGGCGACGGCGTTGTCTGCTGCCTACGGCACTGCCAACACGTACACGGTAACGGTTGATCAGAGCATCAACGTAACAGCGGGCCATACGCTGGTGACAATCACGCGGTCGGCCGGCGCAGACACGTTCCAGATTCTTATCGACGGGAATCAGACTTTCCCGATGGTGCTGATCGGTTTTGTCGCCAGCACTGCCAACGACGCAACGCCCAAGGTCTCCACGCGGTCATGTGCTGCGGCATGGGCCTCAAACGACGCATACGCGATTCTGGAACCGTTTAGCGAGCGGGTCGCCAGTGTCACCCGTGCGGCGAGCGGGCGCGTCTCTGGCGTGTCTAGGAGCGACCGTATGCAGTCCTGGCGTGTGTCGCTTGGGTTCGTTCACCTGTCGCGCACGTTTGTCGTCGATGCACTGGCGTTTGCGTCGGACACCCTCGAAGGCTTTATCGAACGATTCGGCGCTGGCGCTTCTCTTGAAATGCACGACGTCTCGATCTCGTCGGGCACCGTGCTTGCGGCTCGCACATCGTCGACGCTCGTTGACGTGGTGCATTTCAGTGAAGACGCACTGACGACCTACGAGCCGCAAGCCATCGGCGCTGGCGTGCCTCTCTACTCTCTTGACCTCATCATGCACGCTGAGGTGGTCTGATGACGCTGTATGACGACCTTGCACAACGCGGCAAGCACATCGATCTGATCCTCGGTCTCGTCGTCGATGGCGCGCCATATGTGTTTGTCGAGCGGCCCATACCGTCGACGTTCGCGATCCTCACCAACAGGGCGCAAGTCGTTGCGGTCAAGACCGTCAAGGAAGGCGAAAGCAAACTAGACCTTGAGATTCGTCGAGAGGTGTCGGCTACTGTTGACTTTGATTTGATCGGCAACGACGACGGCTCGCTAGATCAAATCCTGTCGGTCAATCGTCGACGGTCTGCATTTATAACGGCTGGCTTTGCCGCTGGCGCCACTACGATTGTGATGACGTCGACGGCTGGCATGGTCGCTGGCGATACCATCTATATCGGCGCTGAGTCCATTCTGGTTGGCGTGGTCGCATCTGCGACGACGTTGACTGGCTGCACTCGCGGCTACCTTGGCACCACGGCTGTTGCGCTGTTTGGCACTGCATCCGACGGCGACCCGGTCTACCGCTACGTCCCATCATGGGAGGGGCGTCGTGCATGGCTCTACGCATGGACGGTTGACCAGGGTGTCGCGCTGTCTCAACAGATTCTGTCGACGCTGATTATCGACGAACCACCGCGCTATCAAGGCGCATACGCGTGGTCAATTCGTTGCGCTGGTGTCATGCAAGAATATATGGAGCGCGCTGTCGGTGTTGGCTTGAGAGAAGCCAACATCACGGAAACGCCAACCGTTGCGGCGTCGTCAATAACGCTGCCTGTCGACGACGCTACAGCGTTCGCGGTCGGCACCACGCCTGCCTACGTTGTGCTGTCGACGGGGCAAGTTAGGGAGCTCCTTTCTGTTGGCGCGACCTCAATCACCATTTCGCGTGAGAGGTACCAACAACGGTTTGGCTTGCCGTCACCGATACGCGCTGAGTCAGTGCGACAGATCGGTGTCTCCAGTGGTGCAAGCGCATATCCTCTCGTCTGGGCTCTGCTGTCAAAGTACGGATCTGGCGTGGGTCTCGACGTCTTAGCTGGCGTTGCGCCTGCCAACACGTTTGACTTTGGCTGGCGCTTGGGTGCTGGCCTTGACGCTGCCGACGTTGACACGGCGTCATTCATTGCGCGCACCACGGCGCCACACACCATCGTCATTGACGACGAAAAGCCCGTCGGCGACTTGATCCAAGAATGGTGCATGCTTTCAAGTAGTGCCGTCGTCGTCACGTCTGACGGACAACTAAAGGCCATCTCAATCAGCAACCCCCGGTCGACGACGTCGGTCATCATTGGCAAAGCGAATCTGGTTCCCGATAGCGGGATCGATGTCGTCGCCAACGAATCGGTCATCACGCCACTGGCAACGATCGAGTGCGACTACAGCCCGGTAGCAAAGGAGACCCGTGCAACCGTCAACCTCATCGACGTCGACAACCTCAAGCGATACCCAAGGTCACCACGTCGACGAGAGATTGCGCTACCGTCGGTCGGCTCTCAGGATGCTGCGCGTTTGGTACGCGACGACCCATGGGCGCACCCGTCGTCGGCACCGATTGGCGACATTCAGAATCTTGCGTATGACATTGTCGGCGGTGAAGGCCCGCTGGCGAGGATCGAAGTATCGATCACAGTGACGCTTGACCTGCTGTCGTTGCGCCTTGGCGACGTGACACAAATCGGGTCCGGCCTGCCTGATGGATTCAACGCGCCAAACATGGCCGGCGGCACCATCTCTGGCATGTATGCCCGCGTCATCTCTCGTCGTCCCGACTACGACCGTGGCGTCGTCGGTCTCACGCTTCAGTTGCTTGAACCGTTGGTGCATGTGTGCCCCGCTGCTGTCATCGCGTCAGCTGTTGGCGCGGTCTTGACGCTGTCGACGACTGGCCCCGAGGTCCGCACGGCGTTGCCTGGCGATGACTTCGGCATCGGCCTGTATGTGCGTGTCTACGACGTGTCTGCTGGGCTCTACGAGAAGATCGAGATAGCCAACCTGACGACGACGACGATCACGCTGGCGTCGGCTCCTACGTTCGTGATTCAGGCAGGCATCGACTACGTCGTCGTCGATCACACGCTGTCGCCAAACACTTCAACCGTGAGTGGCTACGCTCTCTCCGAAATGGCACCGCTTGCCGATGCACCCGGCACGGTGGTTGGCACTGGCCAGACCTTCAATCCACGGTGGCGCTGATATGGCTCGCATCAAGAACCTCACACCGCTTGGCAGTCCACCCCGTGACGTCGCACGCGATGCGAGCATCTTTCACCGATGGCTGAGAAACGCCGTCGGAGACGCGGCGCTTGCATCGGACAAGATGACCGGGCTCAACGCTGAGGTAGACACAATTAACCACACTGGCGGCGTGCGTGGTTGTCCGATGATGCTGCCGCCTGTCTCGACGGCGTGTGATATCGATCTGACGTCGACGTTGCTCAAGGAATACTACGTCTGGGCTGCGCCAATTTACGTTCCGCCAAGTAGTTCGGCATCCGATGACTATGCAGTGCAAGCCGACATTGTCAGGAACGGAACGGTTCGTTCGTACTCTGTCGAGGTCCGCTCGTTTGCGTGGGCTCTGTTGCAGGCTGGCGAGTTAGACAACGAGGGGGTGGAAGAAACGCACAACGTGATTCTGCCACTGGCCCCCGGCTGGCAAGTGCTACTGATAAGAGCCACGCTTCCGATCACGGCAAGCAATCCAGAGAGAATCCGAGGCGTCCGCGTCTACCGCAAGGGTCGCGCCTTCCGCGATCCCAACAATGGCTTCTCTCCGTTGTCGACGTCAGGCACGGCACAAGTCAACATCTACCCTGTCCCGTCAACGCTTTCGTCGTCGCTGCTGACGTTCGACGACGTGCAAGTGGAAGTTGACGGCCCGATGGATGGCTACGTCTTGACGAGACTCAATCGCGGCATGAACGCGCTGTGGGAGTACGTCACGGGCGCACCAGTACCAGGCCACAACGCCAGGACGATGCCGACGACGGTCGACAACAACACGGCGCCCGCTCCGTCGTTGGCTATGCCGATGGGATCGTGGAGCACGTCATGCGTCAACGCCGACGGCACCGACAAGGTAGCGCCTGGCGTCGCTGGCTTTGCTCGCTATCCGACGGCTGAGTTTGCGACGACGACGATTAGCCAAGTGCGGTTGCAGTTTCCTGATTTTCTATTTGCAACCAATCCGCTCAAGTGTCGCGTTATCGTTTGGCAAAAGGCAGGGGTTGCAACCAATTGGCGCTTCAACACGTCGACGGCTGCTGGCTCATCATCGGTTGTCGCCGTCACCATGATTCCCACAACTGAATTCGGCTACGTCGACATCGTGGACGGCAACTACACGTCAGGACAAGCGCAAACACTGAGTCTGCAAGCAAGCCACAATGCGCCCGGTCCATTCTCCGACGAGATTTACCTAGTGGGCTGGTCTGCCGCTTTTGATCCATGAGGTCACATGCAACGTATTATCTCTTCTGAGCCTTTGACCGATGCCGAATGCCGAACGCTGGCCCCGGCCAACTCGCGCAAGCTGGCGCAATCAATCGCGGGCCGTGCCCTGGCGCTCTACGAGCTCGCCAGTGGTGACTCTCCCGTTGATGCGGGTCTCACTGCGGTCAACCCGCAAGGGCGGCTAGGCGTCGATCGTAGTGGGCCACCATGGGGCGATGCGCATAGGCACGCGTTGCTGTCGTGTGAGTATCTCCCGGCAACAGCAAACATTGCAGGCGATCCCAAGTTTCTCGTCGAGTTGACGACGATCGACCAACGCTATTTAGTCCCGTTGCGTCTGTATGTGCGTCCTTTTGCAGACAGCCCACTGGCGCCCTACTCGCGTGGTCTGTTGCAGGTGGTAATGGAACGCACTGGCGCTGGTACGTCGACGATTGAGGTAACGGTGCGCACCGATGACGGACCGACCGTCGTCACGCGATCGGTAGCAGCGGCGGGAATCAACATCTTGACGTCTGCTGTCGTCGTCCCCTTGTCGCCTGCCGTCGTGCAGACACCAATCGCAGAAATCCGACTCACTACAGCGGCACCAAACGGCATGCGAATCCTCTCCGTCACCCTGTCTCAGACTCAACGGACGTCGCACTAGAACGCCGTTCTAGCGTTGCTTGCATAAGCGCTTACATAATGATAAAGTCCTTGACATGACCACCTCATCCGCCCTTGACGGCGCGCCAACCATGGACGCCGCACCCTCTCCCGAGCCTGTTGCTGTTGCGCCTGTCGTCGTTGGGCCTTCGCCTGAAGCAAGAGAACTTGCGGCGCTCAAGGCTGAGATGGCTCTTCGGTTGACGGAGATCGAAGCCTACAAGCCCCTCGCCAATCGTTGGCGTGCCCATGAAGAAGCCGAGTCCAAGCGGCTCGACGCTGAGGCTGCGGCGTTGCCCGAGGCGGTGCGTGCCATCTACAGCAAGCAAGGCGACATCGACGCCAAGCGCGAGATCCTTGCGGCGTTTCGCTCGACGTCGACGGCGCCGCTCAAGACCGTTGGGCAACCTCCTTCGATGGGTGCGCCACCCGCTGTCAGCGTCGTCGACTTTGATGAGGCGCTGGCTGATGTGACTGGCAAGAAAGCCGCTGAGGCGAAGGCACGCGATCCACAGGGCTGGTCGTCGTGGCTCGCATCTAAGATGTCCGGTCGCTCGTCGTCGAGCGCTTCCCTTGGCATTGGGCGATTTGCCCGAGCGAAGGCGCAATAACCCAACGCGGCTGAGCGCCGCACAAGGATCGAATCAATGGCAGTCTCCACGTCCACTACCGTCGCCAACTGGCTCCTTACTGAGGTCATGTCGCAGATCGCGCTTGACCCATTGCGCGGCAAATTTGTTCTGTTGCCGTTCCTGAACATGGCCGACATCTCTGGCCGTAGCAGCAAGGTCCGCAAGATCCGGAAGAAGTCCGCGATTGCCGCTGCCGTCGACGACACGGAAGCCACCGCGTTCAGCAACCCCGCAACCCTTGGCGTCGTCGCCAACATTTCGATCACGCCGTCAACGAAGGTTCAGGGCATTCAGTTGACTGCCGACGCCATTGAACTGGCGCTTCCCGGCGTTGCTCGTTCACAGGTCATCGACGCCATCCAAGGCAACGGCGCTGGCGCTCTGCCTTTGGTCCGTGACGCCATGACCGAGATCCTTGAGTCGCACTACTTGCGCGCTGAGACCGACGCTCTCGCGTTGTTCTCCGGCCTGTCGGAGTCGGCTGGTACGACCAACACGTCGCTGTCGTTTGCGACCCTGTTGGACGCCATAGTCAAGCTGTTGGACAACAATCCCTCCAGCGAAGACCTCGTCTTTGTGCTTGAAGAGATCGGAGTCGGCGACTTGCGCACCCTCGCGTCGTCGGGCTCCGGCGCTGCTTTGTCGTCGGTCTTCACCGGCAACGGCGCTGCCGACCTGTCCTTCTTCAATCAGCGCCCTGACGTGAGCCGCAACGGTTTCCGTGGTGGCTTCTGCGGCATCCCGATCTACGCGGCGAACAAGAACGCGATGGCCACTGCCAACGCTGGCGTCGACCGTGTCGCCGCTCTCATCGTCGCTGGCCGTGGCGAGACTGGCGCTCCAGGTAGCGTGCGCGGCTTTGCCGAGATGACCGAGCGCTACGAGCCTTCGCTTGGATTCCAGTACGACCTCGCCGACGACAGCCTGCTGGCCGTTGGTCGTTGGTGCTACGCCCTTGCCGAGCACACCGATGAGCATGGCGTGAAGATCATTTACGAGAAGACCTGAGTCTGACCGCTAGCACGGGCCCGAGTGGGCCCGTGCTTTTCCTTTCCCTCCCATGAGGCGCCGACGTGAAACGAACCATCAAACTACGCTCAATCAAAGACCCGCACACCGTCGAGTTTCCCGACGGTGGCGTCACTCGCGAAGGCGAGGCAACGTCGCAACGTCAAGCGTTGGCGCGTGTGCTGTCAAAGCGCATCGACGTCGACGGAAAACAGATGCCGGTCTTTCTGATTGAGTCCGTCGGAGATTGGAAGTTTGCGCCTGGCGAGGTCATGCCGGGTGGAGATGAGTTTGCGTCGTTTGAAGAGGACGTCATCAAGCGAGAACACCCCGAGCACATGCTCAAAAAGTGGAACGAATCGCGGGCTGTCTTCATTGCCAAGTCTGTTGAGTCTCGTCGGCAGGCAGAGGCACAGATGGAAAAGAATCAGTCGGCTGACGTCGCCAACACCATCACGCAAATGGTCCGCGCTGTCTCTGCGAAGGGTGGCGCCCGTGTCTGAGATCAAGACCAACACCGTCGACAAGGTCGCGGAAAAGATCAAACAATCCTCCCCCTCTCTCACCTCGGAACAGGCGCGCAAGATTGCGCGTGAGAGTGCCGAGCGCATCAACCAACAACAGCGCCAACGGCGCTAAGAGGTCATCATGTCCCT
>Ga0209088_10000314_pt1 | contig 35384 bp, 32 predicted proteins | sample S_140625_EF_Meta_FD_187324 | JGI IMG/M metagenome (GOLD analysis project Ga0209088, IMG submission 187324) | Freshwater microbial communities from Lake Simoncouche, Canada to study carbon cycling - S_140625_EF_MetaG (SPAdes) (version 2) | ecosystem: Environmental > Aquatic > Freshwater > Lake ... | reverse complement strand
ACGCCAGCTTCTTCATCGTCTTGGCATAGTCTTTCATCGTTGTTTCGATGACTCCCGAAACTACCTCTTTGGAGATTCGCGGATGGATTGGAGTGAGTACGATCGAGCCGCCCTCGTGGTAACTCATTGTGACCTCATCCCCGACCTTGAGATGAGCCAACTCCATTAGGGCAGAATCAAAAATGATGCCCTGCGAGTTTCCAATTTTCGTAATCGCCTTGATCATTCTGTAATACTATGTTTAACAGGCCTTTTGTCAAAGCTGCTCTTCGCCTTTAGGGCGACTTTTTTAATTTCTGCCAGCTGCCGTTGAGATCTGTTCGATTTTAGGGGATGTGTAGGAGTAGTTTTCCGCTTTTTTCATCCAAGTCCAACCTGCGACTCCCAAAAACAGGGCAATCAGAAGGAAGAATATCGCTCGGACTTCAAGCAGCCTTCCGCTTGGTACTCCAGAGCCCTTGTGTCTGGCCGACCTCGAACCGATCAAAAATTTGACGAATTCCATGCTCTAATTTTGGTGGCCTCCAGACCATCTCTCAACCCCTTTATTGTGAACTTTTTGTGTCAATCTACTCATCCTAACATTCTCATTTTTAGGATAGAAAACGTCTTTAGGCTCGCCTCACTGGTCGAGGTAAAAACTATTTAGTTTTTTTTGCTGGGGAAGATTTGTCTGGCTTGGATTTCTTTTTCTTAGACTGCTCAACGACCTGCTCTACATAACGTTTTCTTACCTGCTCAATTTCAGGTGAAACAGTCATAACTCCGTCCCCTCCCTCGCCGCGCTCAATCGACTTTAGCACCGCTGCCACATCTGCAGATGGCTCGACTCCAGCCCGTACGTGACTGAGGTATATTTCGATTGCATTAATGACCCTCGCGTTTGGGTGAACATGCCCCTTCGCGTTTTGAGCCGCTTCAAGCCATACCTCATCAGCTTTCATACGGTCGCCTAGTTTCACATAACCCTCCGCTACTCTCACCAAGCCTGGTGGTTGGAAAAACGATGCCGGGAGCCGGCTGGCAACTCTCGCCTTTTCGAGCATATCTCGGGCTTTATCTTTTTGACCAAAATCTGCTGCAATACCGGCAATTTTTGCTTTTTCAATAGGCCCATCCTCGATCAGATCGGATAGCAGGGCACTTACAGCGATTGCCTCATCGAGATATCGATTAGCATCTTCTTGCATATCGAGTGTACGCGCGGTTTTAGCACAAAGAGCAAGCAACCTCGGCCTTTGAACAGGGAATGTGGTCCGCGCATTCGAAACGGCATTATCCAAAAATTGCTTTCTGTCCGATGGCGGAGCTTTCAGCACACGAGCACACCATGCCTCGGTTATAGCAGGAGTAGCCAAAGAAGTAGTGATTCCAGTAGTCAGACGGCCAGTACGAATCTTTTCAGCAGTCACCCCTGTCTGCGCCTCCTGCCGATCATAGGGGGTAGTGATTGCCTCCAATGCGCGCTCTGCGCCCGAGTCATCCATAAGCGCAGAACGAGCAATAGCGGCTTGGATCATCACCATGCGAGAATCTGTATTTCCTTTTTCTTTGGCTAGAGATTGAGCCTTAAGGTTAATATCACGTGCCGATGACATATCTCCCTTATGAGCCATTTGGATGGCGAGTGAATAGAGCGTGTAGGGGCCATGAGCAGAAGAGTCAAAGCTCACAACCTCGACTGCTTTGTTCAGATATCCCTCCGAGGCAACTGTTTCTGCAATCTTCTCCGTGTAGTATCCCCTTCTATCAATATCCTCGGTAATTTTTGGAAGTAGTTGAACTGATGCATCCACTGATGGAGAGAGTTTTGTCGCGGGATCCTGGTGTGAAGTTCCGCAACCCGCCAGAAGGACAGTGGCCAATAATAGGTAAGAAAAATTCATGATTAGATAATAAAGAAAAGGGGGGCTGGATGACCAGCCCCCCTTCTCAGTGCTCTAGAATCTAAATCAGAGAGGCACTACGCGAACAAATGTAAGTGCAGTCGATGTGCCCAAATCGGCAGGGTAACTGGCGCCAGTGCCCGTAACCGTCTGCTTGGGCGTGAATGTCTTATTATCCGTAGAGGTCTCAACGGAATACTGAACACCTGTGACAGTTGGAAAGTTAGCAATTAGCTTTCCGCTTGTGCGATTCAGGGTCACATCGGGGATTGCGATGTTGCTGGCTTCGCTCATGGTGCCCCACTCATTCAAAAGAGACCAGCCGTTGAGCCAGTTACAATCCTTCATAGCACCACGGAAAGTGTTATCCGTGAAGAATGTGCCACGATCAACAACAGTAGCGACTGGTCCGGATGTTCCAGAACCAACTGAGCTGGTACCCGTGCGAGGGCTGACACCATTGCCGCGACTTGCAACACTAGCTTTCAACCTTGGATCCAAAGAGAATACATCGATGCTAACCAAATCGATGGTCCCTTGGAAAATATTGTTGCCGTTATTGGTCTTGATCTTCGCAACGATATTTGCATCGTTAATAGCCGACCCACCGCTGCTTGTGCGACCGCTGGTGCTCGGGAAGAGCACAGAATCAGCAGGGACTGTATCGTTATTCGAACCACAACGCATCCAAGTAACATAGTTCAGAATGGCATCGGGCTCAGTTGCAGCAGTCGTTACGCCGAGATCATTGAACTCACCGCCACTGGTTCTAATTTCTTGGAACCTAGCGATTGCATGCGCACCAGATGTTGAGAGTGACGTTCCTTGAATCTGAACGGCTCCTGTAGGCGCATTCACATATAGGGAATTAAATACTTTACCACCTGCATTGTCCTTGAAGTTAGGACCAGCTTTATCCGTTTTAGTTGCAGAGCCATATCCAACCCCAATACCAGTGTAGTTGAACATCGTCCAAACCGAGTAGGGCTTGCTGGTGTTGGGGGATTCGGAACCGTCGAACTCACCTAGATTGTCACCAGCATTGGAGCTGTTTCGGCCAGTATCCCCTGTCGTCCCGTTCAATCCATACTTGTTATTTTGGACTTGGAGGGCGAACTGGATTTTGCCGCGATAACCTTGATCGATGTCGATTCCGTCGTCACCCCCAAACAACCCGGCAACATACTTCATGTTGCAAAGGCCGCCGAAGTGCTCGAAGTCGTCGTCCGCATTGTTCACCACTTCGATGAATTCGAAGTAGGTGCCACGACCGGTAGCACCTGTGGTCAAGCCGTTGATTTCGTTGTTAGGCGACAGAATAAAGCCACCGTAACGAATCGAGGCGAAGCGGATGAGACCGGAATTGTCGTTATCATCCGATCCACCGTAGATCGAACCACTTCCCTGTCCAAGAGTAGCGCCGTCAATGGTTTGAAAGCCTTCAATAAAGTTGGCTCCTACACCCGATGTTAGCGGGGATGCAGAGGGGTCGGCGAAAGTGCCGCCCAAAGAGGCTGTTGCAGTAGCACCAGAACCGCCACCACTTGTAAGAGCTACTGTAGGAATGCCTGTAAACCCAGTTCCAGGATTGGATACAGTGATTACTGCCACACTGGTACCCACTAGTTTAGCCGTTGAGGCAACTACACCCGCCGTGGTCGGTGCACTCCCACCAGTAGGCTGGGTGAGCGTAACTGCAGGTGCCGTTGTATAAGCAGACCCACCACTCGTTACATTGACAGCGCTAATTTCATAAGTTCCGTCATCAGAAGTTCCTAAGTTGTTGTCCACGCCAGCACCGCCGTTAATTAGAGCCATCGTAACAGTGGCTGTGGCAGCATTTCCTGCATCCTTAGCGATAGCAACGGTAGGTCCGGTTGATGTGGGGTAAACACCCTTAGTCGTTACAGTGACGTTAGCCGTTCCAGTTGCAACTGTGGTAGGACTTAGGATTGCGGTGAATGAAGCACTCGTTCCCCCACCGCCAGAGATACCGACGGTCGGACGGGAAGTATATCCCGTGCCTGCTGCAGTGAGCGATACGCTGATTCCTCCACCGACACCAGGGTTACCAAACCCAAGGTTGGATCGGCCAAGAATGATCAAACCACCGCAAAGTGAATCACGGCTAAAACGACCATTACCAGTATAATCCTTAACTACAATAGCTGATCCATTGTGAGTTGTCGGGATGGTGGCTGCACCGCCCGCAACGTAGGGATCGTCCATCGAGGTAAATACGATCGGAGACTCACACGTACCGTTAGCCACGATCTTCGCACCACGACAGATGATCAAGGTGCCGGGATCTGCCGGATCAGTGATGGAGGTACCACCGTTGAGCTTCTCTTCCATCCGGATGATTGTACCGGGCTCGATAGTCAGAACGGCAGGAGCTTCCACAAAAACGAGGTTCGGCAGGATGTACACATTGTTCGCAGTCCAGCGCTGGCTGGTTTTGATCAAGGTCACCTTAGTGCCATTGATCGTCGAGTTGCCAGGGATCGACCCGATGTCTACAAAGCTGGGAGCAGCGTTCAAACCGGACACTAAAGACAGTCCGGCAGTTAGGATTGAGAGGATTTGTTTATTCATTGTATTAATTTCCTTAGTATTTTTTTTGTGTTCAGACTTTCCTGCGGCGAACTGCGAGAGCAGTTACAACTCCTAGAAGAACAAGTGAACCAGTAGCTGGTTCTGGGACTGAGGTGGTCTGGATATAGTCCGAACCACCAGTACCGATCACCACATCGTTGACCCCGCCGCTGATGTCGTAGGCTAGAAGTCCCGTGGAGGGATCGCCATCACCGAACCCAGAGTTCATTCCGAGCAACAGCACCTGATATTCACTTCCAAGAAGTGTTGAGTTCCATGATGTGGCGGCACTGTTGATGGCGAACAGATACAAATCCTGCCCTGCAAATTGTGTCGCATTATCAGGGGTATAACCTTGGACTCCACCTTCATCTGTGTAGTTGATGCCGGTCCCAACGCTGAAAACCCCTTGCTTCTCGCCTAAAGTCAGCCCATCCACTAGTCCACCTGTTAACCCGAAACTGGTGTTCGGACGGAATTTGGAAAATAGGGTAAACCAATCGGACGACATGACGGCCGATTTACTCAAAAGACTGCCCCCATTATTTCCGAAGTTCCCAACCCAAAGACGGCCGTTGATTCCGGCAGTATTTTGGGCATTTTGAATGGGCCAATCGTTGGTGAGGATGTATTCGCTGTCGGCAGCGAACGTAGAGAGCGTGGCTGACGCAATAAGCATCAGCGCCAGGGTTGCGGATTTGATTTGATTCATATTTTGTTTGCCTTTCTTGGTGGTTGTAGATTACGAAATTTTACTGTGAAGATTCTTTGAAGACGCCCGGCGGATCGATGAAAGGCCAAGCAAGAGGGCCGATCCTAGCAACAGCAACGATGCAGAGGAGGGTTCAGGCACTAGCGCGATTGCTGAGTCCATAGAACCACTCATAATTCTCACTGCGCCATATCCTGCCACTGCCTCCAAATTAAGGCGGCCATCATCATAAGCCTCATTTGCAAATGAAAAATAGGGAGTGTCATCGGAGGTGAGAGCAAAGCGAGACACATCTCCAGTGTTTCCACGCCATGTAAACAGTCCAAACAGATTCGATCCAGATGTAACCGCAACGTACAATTGGAAGGGCTTCTCGACTAAAGTTGTGGAGGCGTAATTTTCAACGAAAGTCTCAAAGTTATTGTTGAATGTGTACGTTGCCATTAAATCTCCAGGCAAATAGGTTGCAGTGGCGCCGTATTGGGTCCACTTTGCGCCATCCGCAAGAAGCGCATCGAAGGATGTTTTATCTGAAACTGCAAGAGCGTTCTCCGCAACACCCAATCTGCCAATTCTGATCGATCCACCGATGATTTCATTTAGATAAGTCGTGTCAGTGTAGGTTAACGCCAACTGGTCGATGCCGATATCAACAGTGATAGCTCTCCCGCTAGCAACCCCAATGAGTGAGGAGACAATCACAGCGTAGCAGAGTTTTTGGATGTTTTTCATAGCGTGGATTTCCTTTTATTTTTATTCGTACTGAGTTCCTTATTGGGCCAGGTACTGAGGCGCCCAAGCAACGTCACGAGTCAGAGCAGCAGAGCCTACCTTCTTAAAGGCAAAGCCCTCGCCTGCTGGAATCTCTTTGGTGCCCTGAGAAAGACCAAATCTCAACGTCGATAGTTTCCATTCCTTGCTACTGTTCGAGAAGTAGTTGACAAACTTCCCGCTCTCCATAAAGCGAACCTCGTCAGCTGATCCAGCTGAGCTGGCTTTGGTGACATAATCAGCCAAACCAGAATTATCCAGCGTGACAGCGACGGGATAAGGATTGGCCAAGAAGGAATTGACCGCAGAGACGGTAATCTTGGACCGAGTTCCACGATACTCTCCATTGAGGTAAATATTTTTTGTGGTCACTGGGGTCATTAGGACCCCTGTTCCCATTGAGACACGTATAAAATTCCTATTTACGCCGAACCGATCTGAGATGTCCTTCCAACCTGCGGCAGACCTAAGGAAGAAACGGACAATTTTTCCAGTGGAATCGATGATTCCGAACTGGTCGGCTACTCCTGCCGCACTTCCCGCGATGATGCCTGATGCGGTAGCACTTGTCTGATCTCCAAACAGGCTCGCTAGGGTGTGATCTTTACGCACAACAAAGCGGGTCCCAGCGTCAATCGTGGGAAGATTGCCATCCACAGTAACGACACAAGAGGTGGCGGAGGGCGTAGCAAGCGCACTAAAGGCTGTCACTCTCTTGAGCAATCCGGTGTTAGGTCCGGAGGTGAATTCGACGATATAATGGTCATCGGACGCAGGAGCCAGATTCCAATCTCCCGTCCAACCCGCGATCGCGGTAGATACCGGAACAAATGCGGTTAATGCGGTGGACGTGGCCGTCGCAGTGAACTGATTTACTGCGGTTACGGTTGTAGAAACATCTCCTTTTGCGAGAACAGGCCGCGCCAAAACCGCACCGATCACTTTCGGTTTTCCGGTTACGACAGCCACTGGCAATTGGAGGTTAGCTGTCCCGATATCGGCGGCGTGGGTGAAGGTGGTAAGGCCACCGAAGACGATGGCGAGGGCAACCGCAGCGCGGGCGGTCGAGTGAGCGAGTATGTTTTTCATGTTTCTGACTTCTCCTTTGGTTGGTTTTTTCTGAAAGTTGATTGACGGCATATAAAATTACTAGTGCAGCCTTTTTTTTTCTCAACCGGTTTATTGTGACAATTTGGTGACAGAATTGATGTGTTTTGACTGCATATCAACACTTTGCGAATTTTTGAGCCGGTTTGGCACGATAATGCCATATTTCGGATTCTTAAATTTTTAGATTTTTCAAATCAAGTCGAAGAAATAAATGCAGCCGCCGATACTACTTGGCAGGTGCTTTCTGTTTGTTGGCCCTGGCCCCGATTTGCTAACCCGTCCAGGCCAGCGGGCCTGGGATGAAACGAAATTGCGTGTGACAATATGATGACAAGACCAAAAGCATTGGATTTTCTCGCGGCGTAGAAGTAGTTTCCACCATAAGATGAGTTTTGGCCACTACACGAATCTATTCTCCGCCAAAGTAGGTTTTCCAATTCGGAAATCTTTTCTTTTGCCATATCTTGTATTCACAGCTCTTTTTGTCCTCCAAGCAACGCCAACGATTGCGGCAACTATCTCGTTAGAGACTTCAAGTCGTTTAAAAGATTCTTTTGGGGACGACCTGAACAATGGGTTGGTACTGATTGGAAGCTTTCTGGATCGTCCTGATACTTTTGGCCCAAATGCGATCAGTACTCTATTTGCCGGTAATCTGGCCACCACCCAAACCCGCCTAAATTCCTATTTTACGATTTTTGGGGAGGGTTCGGTTCTGCAAGGTGGAGACCAGTTTGTAGGAAGAGATTACACAGCCACTCCTAACACGACCCCGACCGGTCTTAATGTAAGTTTTGTGCGAACAGGCTCTTTGGCTACCAGCCTAGAGGATCAGAGCTTGTTTCTTTTGGTCTTTAACCAATCCACGATCGAAACCTCATCGGAAATGATGATTTTCCGCCCTTACCTTGCAGAAGACCTGACACGTAGGGCCTTTCCTGTGGGAGACGGTGATTTTACCTTTTCTCTTGCAGCCCCCCCCACGGGCTTGTTTCCTGAACTTTTCTTTGGCACGTGGAGTGATGACGGAATTAGAGATAGCTTGGAGCGGGGAGGTTTTTTCTACACTGCCCAAATGGATCAGCTCTTCGGAATCACCAGTTCCTCCACAGCTAGTGCGACCAACGGTTCCCCTTTTAGCTATCGGATTGTGGCTAACAACGGACCGATCTCCTATGCAGCAACCGGCATACCGTTGGGATTGGGGATCAACACCGCCACTGGCCTGATCTCAGGAGTTCCAAATGATACTGCGGGCACCTATCGGATCCTTCTACAATCGGTTGGGGGTACGGTCACAAGCACTCAAACCCTTACTTTGACGCTGTCCGCTGCCGTTGGGAATCCCCCAATCATTTTGACGACGACAAACGTCGTAAACCTCTTTGCTGGAGTTTCGTATTCCAACGCTTATAGCATTGTCGCGAGCAACGCCCCGAGTAATCCCCCTATCACGTCTTATGGTGCCTCCAATCTGCCAACTGGACTTTCTGTCAATACCAACACGGGGGTGATTTCCGGAATGCCGACCCAGTTAGTCACAAACCAGGCAATTGGGATCTCCGCCTACAATGGTGCGACTGGTAACGGACAGTTCAACCTGACGATCAACGCTCCCACCGTTACCTATCCCACCTTGACCTTCACTGCGGGTTCGTCCTCCAACTCTCCCGTCCCGACACTTACGTCAGGATATCAACCCAACAATTTCACCGCATCAAACCTTCCAACCGGACTCTCCATAAACTCCAATGGCGTGATTCAAGGGACACCGACGATCGGGGGTACGATCAGCACAAGCACGATTACAGCGGTCAACGCAAGCGGAGTGGCTTCCTTTGTCAACCAAGTGATCACCGTCAATACCCTCCAACCCACGATCAACAGTGCGCCTGTTTACACGATTGCCAAAAATGCGAATTCCGACCCGTACATCCTCACGACGACTTTGACCTCTACGGTGGTTCCAGCGACGGAATTTGCAATCTCCCGTGGAGCGCTTCCGACAGGCCTTCAGCTAAATCCTACGTCGGGGGTGATCTCTAGAAATACCAACCAAATTCAAAAAGGAATCACGACAGTTGGATTCAAAGCCAACAACAATGCTTCCTCCGCCCCAGGGGCTGGAGCTGGCCCGGAATTTAATCTAACGATCCGTGTGGATTTGAATCCGCCCGTTTTCAATCAGACTCTCAAGAAAAATTGTGCTGCGGGATTTCCCCTGAATGCTAATAACAACTTTCTCTCAACGGCGAACGACCCGGAAACTTTTGCCCTCAGCGGTGCTCCCTCCTGGCTCTCTATTGCAAATGATGGAAAGATTTCAGGCACCCCACCAACAGCGGGAACATGGACAATCCCAGTCACGATAGCCAACACCTCTCTCGCGGGCCTTCGTCAAGCCACCACCCAGAACCTAACGATTACGGCAGTTTCAAGCGTCGCCACTGCCGCTTCCCTGGGTGTCCGACCCGGCACCTTTTTCCTCAACCAGAGACTAATCGACACTTACCCCCCAGACGGCTTTTTTGTCACTGGAAAGGATATGGGAGCCGATTCGGTAGCCTCGGTCAATATTTTGGGCCTCCCCCCTGGGGTCTCTTTCGCAAACAATGTCCACCGGCGCCGAGGTCTTCTTACTGGCACTCCAACGGCAAAAGGGACTTACTCTTGTACCGTATATGTTACCAATCCCAAAGGCTTCACACGAAGCACCATGACATTTGTGGTACAGTGATTACTTATGAACTATAAAATTCTTCTGACTCTTGTTTCGGTTGCTGCAACAGTTAGCTCTCCTTTTCAAGCTCTGGGACAGAGCCAAGAAGAACTGCCCCTTGAGGTCGTCAACTACAGGATCGCTCAGGGGACAAACTCCTTCGGCATACCCCTTCTCAGACCTGCCTTATGGAGAGGGAAAATTGCTTCGGTTTCAACTTCGGGGCGTGTCATTACCGATCAGGACACAAAATCTTCGGGCCCGGTTCTTTCCCAGATTCCCCTTGAGCGTGCGTATCTTGAGGTCACGGCTTCTACCTTTGACCCCAAGCTCGTTGGCGAGCGGTTTGAAGTGGGCGTGGTTGAGACCCGTGGACCTTTAGGCACAAAAGGACAAATCCGTCTCGTTTCCTCCTCTTGGGATACCCGACCCGATGTTCCAGCTAGCTTGGCAGGATGCTCCTATGAAATCCATCCCCACTGGACTCTGTCCTCCTTCTTGGGAACGCCTGACAAGGCTCCACTTCGCCGAGCAAAAAGCATTGGAAGCGCCGATTTTGTAAGGATCCCATCCAGCACTTCATCGGGAAAGTGGGACAGTTTTTTTATTGTCGAGGACAGAAATATCGTCGGATGGAGAAACGGCCAACTGCGCGTTGGCGCAGATGCTGGTGGAGAGGTGATCCCGCCAGGAGTAGGAGTTCAAATTGTCATCTTGGCAGCTAGCCTCACAGAAAAGCCGTTGGTGCTAACGGGCGAAGCCAGAAAGCATGCTTTCCGCCAGCCCTTACAGGCGGGAAAAAACCTGATCTCTCTGGGTCATCCTAGATCCCACTCGCTAAGTTCTATCCTGGCAAATCGCGAGTATGGTTTTCAAGCCGGCTCCAACTCTGCGGATTCGGACGAAATTCAGTTCCGGAACCATGGTCGATGGGAAGTGTTGCGGTACGTTCAAAATTCCTCTGGATCCGCAGAGCCCTCGTGGCAGTGCCTAACCGCTCGGTATGGAGGCAAGCTGGAGAATCTTCCGCTCTTGCCAGCGAACCAAGCTTTTTGGATTCAAAAAGTTCAGCCAGATTCCGATTTCATAATCCCGGCACCTACCCCTTAAAGTTAAAGATCCTTAAAATCCGTAGGCCATCGAAAGGGAAAGATCCCAACCTTTGGTGTAGGAAAGATAAGTTTTTTCAACCCCGTTGTAGGTGACCGTTTGCTGGAAAAGGGGATTCAGCAGGTTTTTTCCTCGAAAGGTGAACTTCCAGTTGTCAGCAAAAGTCTGAGTCAGGTTAAAATCGAGCGAAGGAGCAGGCTGCTCATAAATGTCCGGAAGATAGCCCAAGTTACCACCTCCCTCTCCTCCTGCCGCAATCAGAAGCGGTCCAGTTACATTATAAAATAGACCCGCATAAAATCCCGCCTGGGCATTATTATAATCCAATCCGGCATTGATGATGTAAAGGGGCTGTCCTTGGAGAGGCCGGTTGGGCGCAATTCCCAATTCGGTTCGCTGATCTTGCTGCTCCTGACTCAAGTCCACCTGAGATTGGATGTAGGTAGTGTTAAAGTTCACGGAAAAGTCTTTAAGGACCTCACATACCTGATCCAAACGCTTCCGTGCCTCGAACTCCGCACCCCAAAGAGACCCGCTGGGAAAGTTCTGATACTGATAGAGCTGCGATTCGCCTTGCGAGACCTGCGTTTGTTCGATTGGGGAGAGGATCGATTTGTAAAAAAGACTGACCGACAGAACCTCCCCTGGACGAGTAAACCACTCGAGGCGAAAGTCATAGTTGTTGATTTTTGAAAGCTCAAGATTTGGGTTTCCCACATAAAGGATGGAATCGGAAAAATCTAGACTGATCACTGGCCCCATTTCTTTGAAAGAAGGGCGTGCAATAGTTTGAGACCAGGCAAGGCGGAGATTTACGTTCTCCAGCACCTCATAGGTGGCCGCAGCAGCAGGAAGAAGATCTAGCTGCTGAATTTTGGCTACGCCGTTAAAATCACCAAAGAAGGGAACCGAATTTTCAACATATCCGGGGGAGACAATTCGAATGTCTGTGTTTTCATATCGGGCTCCCCCCGTCAAGGTGAGTTGTGGGAAAAGCTTTAGTTCGGCCATGCTGTAGGACGCGATCACTTGCTGATATGCGGTATACTGGCTAGCACCCGTTCCAGTAACGCCCCCGACTGTGCTGTTGTACATCGACCAAGCCATTGCTTGATCGCTCTCGTATTGGGCTGGATTTGGGTTGGTGAAGCCCGAAAGATTTTCCGATAGAAAAACATCTCCCCAGCTGTTATTGGGATTTGTCGAAGTGAACTCAGAGACGTTTTGTCCTTGGACCCCGGGCGCTAAACCATCTCTAAAACTAAACTGATACTGGTTGTAGTCACGTTGTGTGTTGTCTAAGTAAAATCCGGTCTTGAACTTGCTGGGGTTCTCTTTTTCCTTAAAAAACGGAATGCTAATGTTTAGGATCGCATTGTAGTCCGACTCTGTCAGCCCACGCTGGTAGCGAACGACGGGGCTTCCAGGATCTAAAGAAGGGGAGGGGTCGGTACCAAGCAATGGTCTGTAGGTACCATCTGTCGGATCATATTGAGCCTGAAAGAGCCTTTGATCAGGTTCCTGTAACTGTGCCTGCCCCAACCCACCCACCCAATCGATACTGATGTTACGAGCTTCTGGAAAATTATTCTTACCACTAAACTGAAGATTCGCGAGCTGCCGCTCGGAATACTGCATAGTGGTATACTGCAACTGCTTTGTAGGACTTTTATCCTGATACTGGAAATCGCTTGTGTCCGTTGCCTGCTCGTTGAAAAGGAAATTCACGGCAAACTGGTGATCTACATCCCCCTGATAGGCAAGATTGAGAAGCCCTCCCCACAAGACATCTTCGGTGGCCTTCCGGTCATTAAAGTCCAAAACTTCGTCTAAGTTTGCTTGGCCACTCGCGCTGACCAGCTCGTAATTGGCGCGCTTTGTGTTTGGTTGATAGGCGAATTTTTTCTTATAGCTAAAAGCCCCAAATGAACCAAGTTTTTGATCTCCTCCAAGGTCAACGGTATCCCCACCCTGCAAATTTACGGAAGTATTTGGCCCGGGGGTTTTCGTCTTAAGCGCCATCACGGGAGAAAGTTGCCTCATGGAACCCGTGATGCTTTCCGCAAGTGCTACGTCTTCTGCATTGGTGTTCAGAATCTTTTCAGGAGTACTGGCCTTTGCGGAGCTGAGAGCTGGGTTATTGATGACGGAGTCGGGAAAGGCGCGGGAGTTGCCTTGAAACCCAAAAGGTCCAGTGCCGCCGCCCGAATAAGTAAGAAAATCCGGGTTAAAGGTGGATTGGCTATTATACTCGACCGCGACCGACATGCCGAAAGAGGGCTTTTCGGGAAAGGACTTGGTGCGAATATCGACGCTCCCGCCCGTAAAATCACCCGGTTGATCTGGAGTAAATGTTTTTGCTGTATTGATGCTTTCCAAGGTCGGCCCGGGGAAAAGATCCACGTTGATAGCACGCTTGTCCGGATCGGACGAGGGCAACCGACCTCCATTGAGTAGTGTATTGACATAGCGATCCCCCAAACCACGGACGACCACATACTTTCCATCCACGACTGTGGTTCCGACCATTCTTTTCATCGCATCGCCCGCAGTCGAGGCCCCGAGTCGGGAGATGAGATCAGCCCCAATCGTGTCGAGAACGGCTGTGGCCCCCTGTCGCTCCGCAAGGAGCCCAACCTCTGATGTTTTTTCCAGTTCACCAGGAACCACCAGCTCCTCCATCTCCTCCACTTCAGCAATCGTTTCAACCCGAACATCGCTGAATGTCCCCGAGGAAACGGTAATCCCAGGAACCAGCTTTGGAATGTATCCTCCACTCCGAACGTTAAGAGAGTAAGCCCCTGGGGGAACACCGCTAATGGTGAAGTTCCCCTGATCATCCGTCATAGCCCCAAATGGAGTATCGGCTAAAACGACCGAGGAGCGTGCAATCGGCTGACCAAAGTCCGAATCAACCACCTGACCGCGAATGCCCCCAAATCCTTGCCCCCAAGATTGAGAGTTGATTGCGGCTGCGAGAAAAAAAACAATGCATAGGGAATGCCGAATTGCTGTTGTCAGAAGCACTACTCCTTTTTGAATTCTTTCCCGCAGAACCAAAGGGCAACTTGATCTGCAATACTATATCTTGTGAACTTGAATCCAATAAGTTGTAGTGACAGTTCAATGACTCTTGACAAGTTGTTAATTTCTAAAGCAACAACTAGTTGAACCAATCCAGTCGGTTACCAGCATTCGGCAATGGCAAGGGGTGTGTATTTTCAAATAAGTATCGCGGGGTTCATAATCTTTGTTGCCACGGCCAAAGGAACCGACACAGCGGTTCAGGACGCCATGACTCCCAATCCCTATGCCCTCCCCTCGTCAAACGGAAGCGATCCATCCAAGGAGCTGACTGACGCCCCAATCCCAGGACAAAAGAGTACCGATGGAACCGCCCCAGCCAGTGCAGATTCGCAGGAATTATCCCCTTTTTATGTCCGAACAGGAGTCGGACTGAGTTTTGTCACAACAGTCGATTATCCGGATTTTGGAATAAACAGCGATGTCCCTATGGCTCCCGGATTTGCTACCGGGGTGATGCTGGGCGCCCAGTTCCACGACAACATCGCTTTTGAGATCGAGGGGGGACTTCTCTACAACGCTGTTTATTCGAATCAGACCTCGGGGATCACTGCCACCGATCTGGCCCAAGTGACCAATGTCCAACTTTTTCAGGTTCCCATGATGGGAAATTTCGTCTTTCGAACCGATCCCCTGGGAGCCACGCGGATTCGGCTCGTAGCTGGAGGCGGAATGGGGGGCATCTTCCGCCAAGTTTTTATCACAGGATCCCCAAACGATGTAACACGAAGCCAGACACTTACCGCCTTCCAAGGGTTTGGAGGTATTCAGATCAACCCTGGAGAGCCCGACCTGATGGTGGATGTCCAGTTTCGTTACTTGAATTCGATCGCGGGACAGTCGGTTCCCTCAATGTCAATCATGGGGACGGTAACGATTCGCTTCTAAGCCAAGGTGTGAATGTATGAAGGTGAGAAAGTGCGAATGTAACAAGGTGCAACCGAGTTTGGGTTTCCCATCCCTTTGTGCCCGTAGCGGACGTAGCGTGAGATGAATCCGATGTTTCACGCAACTTACGCCAAAGACGCAATGCCGCTCATAAGGGCAAGGTGCTTGCTGGCCGTGGTATTTTTTTGCGGATCGAATCTGTTTGCTCAGAGATTGTCCCTGACCGACGTGCAGGCACAGCCAGTCACGGGTCCAGGGCCGGGATTGCGGATTGCATTTGGTGGCACGGTCAATTCCGACATGTCTGTCGCCCAGCGGGACAATCGAGATTATCCCCAGACGAACATTAATCCCCTCTTCGCCACATCGGTTCCGTTCAATGGAACGATCAGTTATGAGTCGATCGGTTTCAACCCAGGCTTCCGTTTCGATTTCGCCCCAGGTTACCGCCTGAACCAGTGGATCAACTTCGAATTCGAAACTGGCTGTATCTACAACACAGTTGAATCGTACACAATAACAGGAAATGCAACGATTGCGGGGGCGGGGGGAGACACCAATATCGGCGGAACAGCGAAGCTTGATGCAGAAGGGTACCTTTTACAAGTGCCGCTCATGGTGAACGTCGAGTTTTCTTATCCGATCGGGGACGGGTGGCGACCATTTCTTGGTGCAGGCGGTGGAGGGATGTTTCAAAAGCTTACCGTCAGCACGATTTCAGGAAAGATTTTTGGTGCAGATTTTAGTTATCAGGGGGATTTTAATCAGTCGAACTTCATGGGGGCCTGGGAAGCGTTTCTCGGTTGCGGGTACCAGGTGGCGCCGGGATTCGATGTGTCGATCGCTTACAGGGTGGATGGGGTGCTAAGTCCCGATTTTGGGGGTTACACGATGCAGAATTTTTACACCCAAGCGGCCGAGTTTGAGATGAATTGGAGGTTTTGAGCCCCGACAAGAGTCGGGGCGGGCCCTGCTACGCTCAGTCTCGACAGGCTCGCTGAGCTTCGCAGGGTTTGCAGAGTAAGGCCCCGCAGTTGCGGGACCCGCTGACGCGGGGATTTTTAAAAGAAAATGCCAACGACCCACGTAGCGCCCCTAGCGAACGTGGCGTGAGGCTCAGGATTGCGCACGCAAAGGACGCAAAGGATAGAAAGGATTGCTGAGAGAAAATGCTAATGAACTACGTGGCGCTCATGGCGACCGTGGCGTGAGGTTCGGGTTTGCTCACGCAATGGACGCAAAGGACGGAAAGGATTGCTGAAAGACAATGCTGATGACCTACGTATCGCTCATGGCGACCGTGGCGTGAGGCGCAGAATTGCTCAGGTCCAGACATTGTTATCAAAACTTATTCTTACCTAGTTGGCATGAACTCTGAATTGTCACACTAGACATCTCGCCTTGGCATGCAGTGATTTCATTCTTAGGCAGATGCGTTGTTTCATGCTTATTTTAGGTTGTGCCTATTTTCTGACGGCTTTTTGCGCCCATAGCCAAGAGTCGACTGGCCGGCTTTCAGTGGCCCCCGTAGCAACCGCGCCTGCTGCTTCTCCTGCCCCAGCAACTACACCCGCACCCACTCCAACACAGCCACCTGTCGCAAAAGTGCCGGAGCCTACGTCGAATGTTGTGGATGCTCCTCTCCCAGAAATTGCCAACCAGCCCAAGGTGATTACCCCATCGCAGACCTCGAGCCCTAATGGCCCGACAGGCCCGCGGGACGGCCACTGGTACACCTCGATAGGGGCTGGAGCCATGGTCCAACAATTCACAGAGAACGGAACTGCCACTGCAAAAGGCCAAATTCCTTTGGATCAGGGGGACAATGGCCAATTAGGAACATATATATGCGTCAAGGGCGGTTATGATTTCGCGGTACGGGATGTCCAGTTAGCCTTCGGCAGCCCTATTCCGATGCGGACTGGCATGGAGCTGGAGTTCATCTACCTGGGCTCTTATGAAAAACTCGATTTGTCTCCAACCTCTACCGGCACAGGGAACACTGGAAATCAAGTCCTGCCGAGTGTCGGAACCGAGACTTACAACTTGAACGTATACAATGTGAATTTGAATGGACTTGTGAAATTTGAGGATCTGCCAGTAACTCCATACTTTGGCGGAGGGGTGGGGTGCGCGGTCCTTTATTCGACCAACCATAAAATGCAAGTCGATGGAACCGATGCAAACGGGAACCCAGTATCCTACGAAACTGCTCTTGGTTCAGCCAACAACGTTTGCCTCTCTTTGCAGGCTATTGTTGGACTAGAAAGAAAGATTTATGAAAATCTAAGCCTTTTTATTGAGTACAAGTTTTTGGCTTTTATGGATGTTCAATTCAATTACGGCAACGAGAGCACCACAACTACACCTCCCGTTGCAGGAGGAGCCAGTTCATCTAATGACTTTATGGCTCAACAAATCATCTCCTCAGGACTCAAGTGGAGTTTTTGACGATGAATTTTCTAATCTTATCTTTGGCACTTTGCCTTTTCCATTGGACGCCTACGGTTTCAGCCCAAACGAATGCTCCAGCCGCAACCAATGTGGCTACCCCAAACGCCCCCGCGATGAAGGTGACCAGCGAGACCGCCCCCATCATCGAGGCCACCCGCGAAACTTTGACCAAATGGGTTGAGACAAAACAGCTGATCTCGAAAGAAAAATCGGAATGGGCATCCGGCAAGGACATCCTGGAAGATCGAGTTCGCCTTGCCCAAGCTGAAACCACCACTGTCCGCGAAAAGTTGAAGGAAATCTCTACTGCCGTAGCAGAGGCCCAGAAGAAGCGGGACGAGTTAGCCGCCCAAAACGACAAGCTGAAAGCCACGGCAGAAAAATCGAAAGCCATGGTGATCGCTGCCGAAAAGAAGCTTCGCCCCCTCCTTCCCCAACTCCCCGAACCTCTCCGTGAAAAGCTCAAGCCGATCATTGCCCGGTTTCCTGAAGACTCGGAAAAGTCGACCGCTTCCTTGGCGGAACGCCTCCAAAACGTGTTAGGCATTCTTGACCAGGCCAGTGCGTTCAACGCTACGGTTGCCAGCGTCAAGGAGCTCCGGACATTCCCCGACGGAACACGCGCCGAGGTCACCACCGTTTATCTTGGTCTCAGCCAAGCCTACTACACCAACCGCGAAGGCACCCTGGCGGGAATCGGTCACCCCGGACCCGACGGTTGGGTCTGGAAGCCGGACAATGCCAACGGAAAGAAAATCCTCCTCGCCGTCCACATTCTTGAAGGAAAGGAAAAGGGGGCTACGTTTATTGATCTCCCCGTAAAAATACAATGAAACATCTATGTCTTCTACTCTTGTCTTGTCTGACCCTAACCGGGTCGGCATGGGCCGAGGCCCCTGCCTCCTCCGATGCCAAAATGGATCTCCGTGCCCCCAAAGCGGAGTTTGTTGCACCTCCATCGGCCCAACCTCCCGCCCCCGAGCCTGTTCCCACCCCTTCAATCCTCCCTACTGCCCCACCGAAAGCGACCGATCTTCTCGCCACTGCTTCGACAAAAGCCCGAGCCGACCTGGACGCCGCCTTAAAAGAGCTGACCGCAACCCGCGAGAAGATTTCTTCCGAAAAACTGCCCCTCAGCAAAAAACTATCTCTGGCCGAGGATGACCTCGCCCTTGCCCGTAAAGAACTGGATCTCGCCCAACGTGCCCGGGACATGAAAAACCTCGATCAATCCTCCCTGAAAGCCGAAATCAAACAGCGCGAAGAGGAAAACACCTACATGCTGAATCTTCTCAACGAGTTCGGTAGGAATTTTGGGGAAAAGAGCATTCATATTTCCGAGCGCTCGGGCCACCGCGAAAAACTGGACCTAGCCAAAGCGACCCACGAAAACAGCAACGCTTCCCACGAAGACAAGTACAAGGCCTCCTTCCGGGTCGTGGATGCCGCCCTCACCCGAATCGGCGACCTTCTCGGTGGCCACAGCTATCCAGGCGTGGCTCTGGATGCACAAGGGGGTCTGGTCGAAGGTAAGTTTGCCCAGATTGGACCGATGGTTCTCTTCTCATCTGCCGATGGCTCCGTCGCAGGTTGGGCCTCGGAAGCCAAGGGATCTAAAGAAACTGTTCTCAAAGGTGCAGAGCACTCGAAAATCTTTGGCCCTGCCTTTGCCTCCCTGATGGCCGGAGGAGAAGCGGTCATCGCCTCCGACTTCACGATGGGCCAGGCACTAAGAAATTACGGAAACAAAAATTCGATCATCCGCACCTTCATCCACGGTGGACCCATCATGTGGCCTCTCCTCTTTGCCGCCATCGTTGCTGCCGTTGTGTCACTCGAACGTTCCCTCTTTATTGTGTCTGAAAAACGACGCCAAAATCCTGAGCAGGTTGAAAAGATTTTCACTTTGGTGGAAAGCGGCAACCAGCCAGCGGCTATCCAAGTCGCCAACGCCTCCACCGATTTCGTGGCTCGAGTCCTCGGCTTTGCCCTTGCCAACGCCAATCTTTCCATCAGCCAAGCCATTAGTAAGGCGAGCGCCGTCGAGCTCAAGAGGTTTAGCCGAGGCCTGCCTATCCTCGATACCATCATCACCGCCGCCCCACTTCTCGGATTGCTCGGCACGGTGACCGGCATGATGAACACCTTCAGTATGATGGGCGGGGATGAGTTGGGAGCCCCAGCCGCCATCACGGGTGGTATCGCCGAAGGTTTGATCGCCACCGCCTTCGGTCTATTGATCGCCATCACCTGCTTGTTCCCGAATAACTATCTCAATGCCCGAATCGAATCTGCCCAACACGAAATGGAGGATGCGGGCCGCCGACTCGAACTGATGCTGATGGCAGAAAAAGCCTTCGAAAGAGCCAGTCATTCGCACGGAGGGGATCATGGGAATCCTCCTCCCCCACCACGTTCGACTCCACCTCCTCCACCTATACCGTCTCTCTCTTCTTCAACCCCGCCTCCAACACCTATGCCGTCTACAACTCCTTCGACTCCGCCTCGACCACCGACGCCAGCCTCCTCTCCTTCAACTGCAGCCACCCGCATGCCTGTGGCTCCTCCCAGTTCGGTCGTACCACCAACAAAACCCGCTCCCTCCCTTCCTACGGTGACTCCCCCGACTCCCCGCCTTCAAGCCAAACCTGCGATCCCGGCGAAGAAACCAGGCGTTGGCAAAATTGGCATCAACCTTCTTTCTCTTTTTAAGCCCAAATCGAGCGGCCCCTCCACAGGAAAGGGCTAAGCAAAATGGCAGGCGGAGGCGGCGGTGTTTCCAGGGGAGGGCGAAAAAAAGCCCGGATCGAGATCATTCCTCTGATCGACATCATGTTCTTCCTTCTCGCCACCTTCGTGATGGTATCTCTTTCCATGGTCAAGAACGAGGGAGTCTCCGTCATGCTTCCCGGTTCCAGCACCTCCGAGGCGAAGGAGAAGGACGACAGCATCACCACCGTTTCCGTGGCAGAAAGTGGTGACGTCTATATCAACCAAGAAAAAGTGACGATGAGCCAGCTTCCGCTCCGACTCTCTTCGATCAAGGCCTCCAACCCCGACCCCAAGTTCACCCTGAACGCAGATTCTCGCGCCAATTTTGAGAAGGTGGTGGTGGTCCTCGATGAAATTCGGAAGTTGGGCGTGACCAAGATCGGTATTTCTACCAAAACCCGCTGATGAGCCCCGTCGCCCCTCCTCCTCCACGGCCCTCGGCCCCAACGGGGCGACCTCCGAATTTTCAGTCCCGAAAGGAGCCGAATCTCTATGCGCTCTGTTTTGCCGCCATCTTTGGGTTGGCTCTTTTCCTAGTTGTCGTCGTCGGGGGAATCCTTTTTCCTGTCTCCACATTTGAGAAAAAGAAGAAAGTTGAGGCAGAGCAGGAGCTGGATATTTCCAACCTCAAGAAGCCGGACCCCGAGCAGCCAAAGGAAGATGTCGAGCAGGAGAAGGAACCTCCGCCCCCAGCCCCTATCATGGAGAATGTAAACATTGCCGCCCCTGCTATGGATGATGCTCCCGCCCTTGCCCCAATGAGCTTGAGCGATCTCGAATCTGCCCTCGCCCCAGGTGGTGGTGGCGGAATGTTCGGAGGAGGCGGAGGCTTCCAATCGGGCCGGATTGGCGGAAAAGGGGGCGGAGGAGGATTAGGAGCCGACATGGATCAGGCCTTCTCGATGGCCGACTTGGATCAAAAACCCCGTGCCGTGTATCAACCCGCCCCTGTCTACCCTGCGGCCCTTCGCTCACGAAAAATCGATGGCGTGGTTACAGTGATTTTTGTCGTCGATGCGAACGGTCGTGTCGCGAATGCAAAGGTGGAGAAAAGTTCCGATCCCGCGTTCGACAAGCCTGCCCTCGACGCGGTGCGCAAATGGAAGTTTGAACCCGCAATGAAAGAGGGCCGAAAAGTATCAGCCAAGATGCGTGCCCCCATTCGATTCGACACGAAAGCCTCTTCATGAAAAAGATTCTCCTCCTTTCTTTCGCTTGGACTCTTCCCCTGGTTGCCGAGCCAGCGGATCCATCAGCCCACGATCCCAAGCCTGCACCAGGCTCCCCTGGCGCTACTCGGGCTGCGGTGATGCAGGTGTTTGCAGACCCCGACTTCCGCAAACGCGCGATCGAAAACTTTAATATCTCCAGCGATCTGGAACCCAAACTTCCCGCAACCGAGAAGGAGGCCTTTACCAAGATCGCCGACCTCGCTGCCACTGATGTAGTCAAAGCCTACTTTGAGTTAAAATCGATCGTGACGGCCGATTCGAGCGCCGTGTTCGATTTCACCCTTGGATCGATCGCCTATCAGCTTAACCGTCCGAACGAAGCGGCGAAATATCTGGAAAGTGCGACTCGCAAATTCCCCAACTACCTGCGTGCTTACAAGAATCTGGGCTTAATTCAGCTTCAACAAGGCAGGACAGACGAGGCGATAAAAAGTCTGACCCGCTCAATCGAACTGGGTGGAGGAGATGGCAATACCTTCGGCCTTCTTGGGACCGCATATGTCTCCAAAGAAAACTTTGTTTCAGCGGAGGGCGCTTTTCGGAATGCGTTGCTGCTCCAACCTGCAACTCCAGAGTGGAAGCTGGGGTTAGCGCGATGCATCTTCCGGCAAAACAAGTATGCCGAAGCGGTCTCTCTGATGAACGACCTGATCGAAAGACAGCCCGACAAACCGGAGTTTTGGCTCCTGCTGGCCAGCGCTCACTTAGGCCTGAAGGAGCCTGTGGCGGCGGCAACCTGCTATGAGATGATCGATCGACTTGGAAAGTCGACGCCAGACACTTTGACCTCCCTGGCCGACATCTATCTTCAGGAATCGAACTATCCTTTGGCGGTGGAGACGTACGTGAGGGCTCTTGACCTAAAACCGGGCCAGAAGATCGATCGCCCACTCCGTGCTGCCGAGGTGCTAAATGGCAGGGGGGCTCCGGGAGAGGCGGGAATTCTTTTAGAGAAGTTAAAAGTTTATACAGGAGGCAATATCGAGGCGGATAAGAAAAAGAAGATGCTCAAACTGGAGGCGAAGATTGCTTCGGCTCAAGGCAAATCGGCTGAATCGGCAGCTGTCTTGGAGCAGATCCTGAAAGAAGACCCGTTGGATGGGGATGCCCTGCTTCTACTTGGTCAGCACTACGCGAAAAGCAACCAGCCAGAAAAAGCGATCTTCCTCTTTGAGCGTGCAGAAGGAATGGAGCAGTTCGAGGCGGATGCAAAGGTCCGCCACGCCCAAGTTTTGGTCACATCGGGTAAATATGAGGAAGCGGTTCCCCTTTTGAAACGTGCTCAGGAAATCAAAGCCAGAGAAAGCATCGCCCGTTACCTCGAACAGATCGAAAGACTCCTCAAAACACGCTCCAAAAGCTGAGTCTAGGCATCAGCCCCTGCCCCTTGATTTTTCAGAAACCTCGGCTTGATTGTACCTTATGAAGAGGTTCGCCCATTTTCTATCCTTGCTAGCAATCTCCCATGGGATGGCTTCTGTCGAGTACTCTTCATCCCTCGAGCAGAAGGCACGGTCGGGAGATCATCAGGCTCAAATGGAGCTAGCCATCGCTTATGAACAGGGCCGTGGTGTGCCGAAAGATGAACGCAAAGCGATGGAGTGGTTCCAGAAGGCCCGTCAGGGGGGCTATCCGGACCAAGAGCTGGCTCAGCTGAACCAACAGCGGGTGGCCCTTGCCGGGTCCAGAATCGAAATAGCTGTCCAAACCTATCGCGCCCAAAATGGGGATCGTCTCCCTTCATCCCTAGCCGAACTTTCCTCCTCTGGAATTCTAACCGAATCTCCTAAAGATCCGTGGGATCGAGAGATTGCGTATGTCCCCTCACCCGATGCCAAGACCTACTCCCTCTTTTCGGTGGGTCCTGATGGTGCTCCCAGAACCTCCGATGATATTGTTGCACTTCAGTCTGGACCGACTCTGGATGTCGAAACCGCTGCAGGAAGCGAAGAGCCTCCGATGCCGTGGTGGAAGGTTTGGCTCGTCAAGATCTGGAGCTGGCTGACCTTCTGGCGCCGCTAGCAAACAACCTTTTTTGTAGGTTTCTCTCTACTTACTAGCACTTTGTCTCGAAACATGGGCTCCCCTTTCTCGACGTGGCACCTATTCCACTGCATTTCAGAGGTGTGAATTCGTGCATTTTTCTTATAGGCCTTTTACTTCTGACGGGGACGATTTCCGAAGGCCAAACCCCGCTGGCTGCTCCTGCCCCCACCCCTGTGGATGAAGAAAATTATGTTCCACCTTGGAAGACGGATGAGGGAAAAGAAGCCTCCGGCTTCGACTGGTACGTCGCCCCGGCCTTGGGGATTTCGATGGTCCGCGATACCAATATCAATCAGTTCTCAGGAGTTACGAGTGAAACAACGGTCAGCAGTGGGGCAGCTACACTAGCATACAACCCAGGCTTCCGCATGGATTGCCCCATAGGAGCCAAAATTACCGACTGGTTTGCGCTCGAATTCGCTCCTGGGTTTATGCTGAACACGATTCAGTACATCGAGCCCACGAATGGAACTCTTTCGATCGGTTCACAAACTGTATCCCAAAACAGCCAGGCTTCCCTCGTCGGTGACTATTATCAAATCCCGATGCTTGCCAACTTCCTTTTTACCATTCCGATCCATCCCCAATTCACGATCTCAGCGGGATTTGGTGTAGGTGGAATGGTCTCCGCCGCCCAAACCACCTCCCTGCAAGGAGTCACCTTGGAAAGTTCCGATGGGATTAGCACCGCGCTCTCCTTTGCCTACGCCGGCCAGTTCGGAATCGATTTCCCCTTTTCGGAAAACATGCAGGCGGGCCTTTACTACAAGTACACTGGAACGGGAGAACAGGATTTCACAGGTGGCAACTTTTTCCAGTTCGTCCAAAACAACAACGGAACCTCCACTCAAAGCGTCGAAGGCTACTTCCTCTATCGGTTTTAAATCGGGTTGAGCTGGTCCGACTGAACTTCTAGCAGGCTTCGACAAATTCTTTCAAATCAACTCCAGCGTCACGCAAAGCGCCCTTCAACGTGTAGCGGTCGACCTCTGGATGAAATGGGAATACGATTCTTCGACCATCCGGGTGTTCCATTTTCACGTGGCTTCCTTTTCGATGAACCTCCTGAAACCCAAGCCTTCCCAAAGCACGAACAACCTCCTTTCCTGAAACAAGAGGCGCCTTCACACGCTCAGTTCAATAATCTCCTTTGAGCGATGAGCCGAAACCTCTGTTGCCGCTGGTTCCAAATATAGATCGATTGCATCGCGTATCCCCTGCAACGCTTCTTCTCGGGTCTTTCCCTGAGACCAGCAGCTTTTGAGCGACAAACATCGGGCCACAAAATAGCCGTCTTCCCCTTTTTCCACTGTTACTTTCAGGTTCATAAACGAAATTTACCTCGTCTTAAGGGATGGTCAATCTCCTCGGACTTTACTCCTTAGTTCCCGCGTTGCCTGATTCGCTTCCCGCCATCCCTTTGCATCAAACGCAGGGGGTGGGCTGAGCAGCGTCTTCCCAAACTTCTCCACCGATTCCACCGCCCCTGCCCACTCGCTTTCGGGCATCTCTGCCAAAGCGTCCCGTGCGATCTCCACACAGGCCGGATTATGACAAATCAGCAAAATCTCCTCTCCGGCACGCACCGCTTGCCGCGTGGCCTCGGCACTCCCATAGCGGTTGGCAATTGCCCCCATCTCCAAATCATCAGTCATGACCAGCCCTCGATAGCCCAGCGTCTCTTTGAGCAGACCGGTCACAATATCCCGATTCAAACTAGCCGGGCCCGAACTCTTTCCCCACGCGGGAAACTGGGCATGGCCCACCATAATCGAATCGCACCGCTGCCCCACCTCACGAAAAACCGAAAGCTCCTCCTCCATCTCCGCCCTTGTCCGATTCACCAGTGGCAAATCTCCATGCGGATCCAACCCACAAAATGTATATCCCGGAAAATGCTTTCCCGTTCCCTTCACTCCCAGCTCCTGCATCCCTCGCAAGAATTCCCCCGCTCGCCGAATTACCTCTTTTGGGCTTTTCCCAAAACAACGCCCCGCCAGAGAATTATCGATCCCTGCTCTCTCCGTTGGTGCGTAATCGAGGACGGGCGCCAAATTCAGATTCAATCCCACCAGCTTCATCACTCTACCCGTCCACTGACCATGCTCATAAAACCACTCCTCTTTCCCTGCCCGCGCCAACTCCTCCCCCGACGCCGGCCTCTCCCCCATCACTGCCAGCCGTGCCACACGGCCACCCTCTTGATCCACTGTCATAATCGTAGGATGAGCCACCAACCCCGCGCACTCCCTCACCAACCCATGAAACTGTCCCGCCTCTGCCATGTTCCGAGTGAAGAAAATAAACCCTCCCGGCTGAACTCTCTGAATCAGATCTCGTAGCCCATCCGTCAACTCCGGCCCAGGTAACCCCATGACAATCAACCGACCTGCTGGATGCACTTTCATCCTATTGGCTCTAAGGAAATTCCACCTCTTACGCACGCTCAATCCATCGCCTCCAGTCTCGACCTCGCCCCCCCTTTCTCGTAAGGTTTTCGCTCACATGGCCACCTTCCAGATCATCTTCACTCCCGCCAGCTCCTCCGAAATCACTCAACTACCCACCCCTCTTCAAGTCGAGGTCCTTCGGGAATTCGATGTCCTCACCGCTGATTTTCTTGAGAAACATCCTGACCGCTTCGGCACGGTTCGCTGCCCCGACCGCACTCTCTTCCGCTACCGTGCTGGAGAGTACCGTATTTACTTCGAAAAAACCTCCAAAGGACTCGTCATCCATCGAGTCCTCCACAAAAACTCCCTCAAAGACTTCGCCTTTCGCTCCCAGCTCCCCCATTCCGAAGATGAACTCCTTGCTGAAAATCCCAAATTCTGGGAACTGATCAACTCCCCCGACTCACCCCCTGCGAGAAAATAGGGATGCCACGGGCCCTCCTCTCTCTGCTTGCGCTTTTCCCTCTTCTTACGGGGTGCCAATCTTCCCATCGCATGAGCAACATCGTCGCCCTCTTTACCGACTTCGGCCCGAGCGACCCCTATGTCGCCCAGCTCAAAGGCTCCATCAAAACGATCGCCCCTTCAGCCGAACTTCTCGATCTCTCTCACTCCAACGCCGCCTTCGATATATCCACCGCTTCCTACCTCCTCTCAAAATCCACGCGCACTCTCCCCCCCGGCTCAATTATCATTGCCGTAGTCGATCCCGGCGTGGGCTCCAGCCGTGCCGGCCTTGCGGTGCGAACTCAGGCAGGCCGGATCTACCTCGCCCCCGATAACGGAATCTTAACCGAGGTCCTTGCCCGCGAGGGCTTGGCCGATGCCCGCATGCTCCCCATCGCGACCGAGTTGATCTACTCCACCTTTCATGCCCGGGATCTATTTGGCCCAGCCGCCGCTCGCCTTGTGAACTTGGAATCCTTCGACTCCCTTGGCGCGAAAGCAGAAAAGATTCTCCGTCTTCCGCGCAACACCGCCACGGTCATGCCCAACCAAGCAAAAGGCCAAGTTCTCTATATCGATCATTACGGAAATATTCTTACAAATATCCCTGGGTCCGAACTCTCCAAGCTGAAGGTCGGCCTACTCCTCACGGTCACCATTAAAGGAAAATCTCTATCTTTGCCCTTTCTCAGGACCTACGCCGAGGCCCCTTCCGATCGCCCCTTTGCCCTGATCAATAGTGACGGAGAGTTCGAAATTGCCATCAACCAAGGAAATGCAGCAAGGGATCTGGGAATCAAAGTCGGCGATCCCGTGATCTTAAAGCTGTAGTTTCTTAGCCTCGCTTATTCCACTCAAACACGCCCTTTTTGTAGGCGTAGAGGTGACCCACCTCGACCAAAAGCACGAAGGCCAACATCAATCCAAAGACCTGCCAGCCCAGTCCACTTTCCTTGAATCCCATCAGACTGACTGCCCACGGGTACATAAAAATCACCTCGATATCGAAAAGAATAAAAATCATCGCGACTAAATAGAATTTCACAGAGAACCGGGCCGAGGGAGATCCGACCGGATCTTTTCCGCACTCATACGCCATATCCTTGCCCTTGTTTCTCCGCCCCACCTTCCCCAAAAGAAGCCCCATGCCAATACCCCCCAAAGCGATGGCCAAGGCCATCCCCAGAGAGAAAAGCACAGGAATAAACTCACGAATCACACTCCTGTCCTAACGAACCCCCTCGAGTAGGGCAAGTCTCGCCCTTCCCCATCTCCTCCTTTATGTGCCATGATCAAGAATGCCCCTCGCCTTACCCCTCTTTGCATCCTTCCTCTATGCAATCGGCTCTTGGGGTCTGAAATCTGGATTACGCCTCGGGGCCAATCCACGAGTCGTGGCCGCTCTCTCCAATATATCGATGGCGGGTTGGTCGGCCCCACTGATCTTCTTTTTTCCAGGGCAACCCCACACCACAGGCTTTCTGGGGGCTATTCTTGCAGGGGGAGCACTTTTTTTGGGCCGGCTTTGTGCCATTCGTGCCCTCGCCCATGGAGATCTTTCCCACGCCACCCCCCTCCTCGGCACAAAAACAGTTTTTGTCGCTCTCCTCACCTTCCTGTTTTTAGATGAATCCATCTCGCACAGCTTGATTGCTGGGGCCGCACTTACGAGTGTGTCAGTATTTCTTCTCTCGATCACGCTCACTCCCAACTCCAAATCGTGGTGGCCTCACAATTTTGATCGAGTCACCACAGGGTGGGCTCTTCTCGCCGCCCTGCTCTTCGCAGTTACCGATATTACCGTTCAGAAGTTCGCTCGCCTCCTAGGCGTAGGCTGGTTTCAGCCAGTGATGTTCTCCACCCTGGCTCTGTTAACACCACTTCTCTTTGTTTCAGAAATCCGTAGCCCTCGATCCATCCTGAACCTCCTGCCGCCCTCCTCTCGTTCCAGTGTCTTAGTCGGATCAGGTGTGATTGGATTTCAAACCTCCCTTGTGATTTTAGTCATCGGACTGTTCGGCCATGCGACCGCTACCAACGTGGTGTATGCGGCGCGCGGACTTTGGGCCATTTTGCTCGAGGGCGCTTTGGGCGGTGGCTCCGCTTATCACGATAAGCGTATTTTGGCCGTTCGCCTATCTGGTGCTGCTCTTCTTCTTGCCGCCGTGGCAATCGCCGTCGGCTCACTATAAATCGCCCGCCGACCCCAATTGGAAAATAAGATAAGTTGTTAAACTCGGCCCAATTGCAGCATCACCAAGCCCACTACCGTCAGAATTAAACCCCCAAGCTGTAGCCCCGTAACGGGCGCCTTGAACCACCACCACGCCACCAACTGCAGCAGGACGAAACCGGCCCCCAAGGTAAATGCATAGACCAACTGCGGGCTCTGCTCTCGCAATGCATAGGTAATTAAGATCGGACAACCGAAACCTGCCAAATTCCCCGCCAGAAACCATCCCCACCACTCCAGCCCGCTTTTCGTTGCGGTAACTTTAAAAAGCAGGTTTGAAGCCGCCATCGAAACCGCATACCCCAACACCAAAAGGGCGAACTTCACAAAGGAAAAGGTTAAGCCAGCGCCGAACCACCACAGCAACTCGAACCATCCCGATGCCCCGGTTGGCAATGCATCGCATATTCCGCCCCACCCATCTGGTCACACCATGCGACAAAGACTTTTCTTTCCTCCGGCGTCATCGGGGCCTTGGCAGAAGCAATAATCGCCTGCTCAACGTAGGGGAACTGGTCCACTCCGATCATGTGAGTGCAGACTTCTGAATAGCTTAGGGAATAACGCATCACCTTCTCTGCCGTCATCAAACCCTTCTCGCTCGACCGCTTGCTTCCACCAAATCCTTTCATGCCGATGACTGCGATTTTCTTTTCAGCCAAAGCGGGAATCACCTCCGTCTCAAACCGGCGGGAATGAAGGGTGCCCAGGGCTGAAACCGGTTGAAGAGACGCGTCAAAGGGATAGCCCCCTTGGATCATTTTGAGATGAACCTCCGGTTCGTCATGCCCGGTAAAGCCGAGATAACGGACCTTCCCCTGCTTTTTGGCCAAATCAAAAGCCTCGGCCGCCCCGCCCGGTCCATAAAATTTCTCCACCTCGGCGACGCTCTTCATCTCGTGCAGCATCCATAGATCCACATGGTCGGTCTGGAGGCGGCGTAGGGAATCTTCCAAAAACTTCATCGCACCCTCTTTGCCCCCCTCCGGTAGGGGATTCTGGTGGGTACAGCATTTCGTCATCACAAACGCCTTGTCTCGGATTCCCTTTAAGGCCTGCCCCATCCACTCCTCAGCCCGTCCCTTATGGTAACACCAGGCATTGTCAAAAAAGGTAACTCCACGATCCACTGCCTCATGGGCAATTCGCGTGGCCTCACCAATGTCTTTCGAAAGAGCCAAAGTATGACCGCCAAAACCCACCACACTGACCTGCTCGTCATGTCGGCCAAATTTCCGCGTCGGCACAACCCCCGCCCCACTCGCCCAACTTTTCGCCAAGCCTAAACCGGGAATCAGCCCCAGAAATCCTCGCCTCGTAATCATGGTCTGATTCTGCTCCCCCCGAACACCTTCGCAAGTCAGGAAAAGCCCGGCACCAATTGTGAGGAAGTGAAATAAAAGAGTTTTCAAATCCCCCCCAAACCCCAAGCTACTGCTTGTGGTCATTCCGACCACGCAACCAAAGGAGAATCCCCTTATGTCATTCAGCAGCGCCAGCAAGAAAAACGGAAAAACCTACTACCTTCACAGCCGCCAGCAGACTCTTCGTGGCGGAGCCACCGTGACCCTTTACTACTTTGCCTCCGCCCCTGGCGCCGGCGCAATCGATGCCCTTCCTGAAGGCTATATCGTCACTGAGAACGAGCGGACCGGACTCCCTCTCCTCAAAAAAGCTAAATAACCCTCGCTCGAGCCCATTCCGATGGGCTCTGTCAGTGAGCCACAACTGCCCTTTAGGGTAACTAACTTTTTGCCAAGGGCGGCGCTTTTTGAGTCGCTTTATCCAAAGCGGCATTCAGCTATTCAGCTTACTGAGTAGCTACGATACCAATCGACAAACTTCTTCATGCCATCCTCAATCGAAGTCTTAGGACGAAAATCCACCGCCTCCGCTAAATCCTCCACCTTAGCAGCCGTCGCCATCACATCTCCCGCCGGAACAGGCTTCATCACCATCTTCGCCCTCTTTCCCGTTGCCGCCTCAATCGCCCTCACAAACCGACCCAGCTCTACCGGCTCACTGTTTCCAATATTATAGATCCGGTACGGAGCGCGACTTGTTGCAGGATCCGGTTTCGCCCCATCCCAATTTGGATTTCCCGCCGCAGGCTTAGATGTGAGACGAACGATCGCCTCCACAATGTCATCCACGTAGGTGAAATCCCGTCGCATCTTTCCCTCTCCATAAAGCTCGATCTCCCTGCCCTCTAAAATTGCTTGGGTAAACTTATAGTACGCCATGTCTGGCCTGCCCCACGCTCCATACACGGTAAAAAATCGAAGGCCCGTACAAGGAATTCCGTACAAATGCGCATACGAGTGAGCCATCAACTCATTGGCTTTTTTTGTCGCCGCATACAGCGAGATTGGGTGATCCACATTGTCTCTCTCAGAAAACGGCATGCTCTGATTTAATCCATAGACCGAACTCGAACTCGCAAAGATCAGATTCGGCGTCTTTTCCGCACGACACGCCTCCAACACATCCAACATCCCCTCCAAGTTACTTCGGGCGTAGGCGTGGGGATGAGTCAGGCTGTAACGCACCCCCGCTTGCGCTGCCAGATGGACCACCACACTCGGCTTCACCTCATTCCAAATTTTTTCTACACCCGTCCGATCCCCTAAATCCACTTTGAGGAAGCGAAAGGTTGGGTTCTTCTTCAGCCTTGCCAACCGAGCCTCCTTCAAACTCACCTCATAGTAGTCATTCAAATTATCCAATCCCACCACCTCGTCCCCAGTCTGAAGCAACCTCTCACTCAAATGATATCCAATGAAGCCCGCCGCTCCTGTGACTAGCACCCGCTGACTCATACCTTCTCCATTCGAGACCAAAGCATTCGGTCCTGCTCAAACTCAAACCAGCCCCGAAACTTTTCCCCTGCCAAAAATTTCGGCATCCAGTGCACATCATCCGCCCACATCCTCTCATACGGAATTTCATCCGTCCGACTCCAAAACGGCTTCGCCTCCTCCGTCTCCACTAGCTCCCCGCTCCAGCCCGCTGCCCGGTACACCGTGCAGTGGAGCGAGTAACCATCCCGAAATTGAAAACGCAACTCTCCCGCCCACTCCACCCCTGTCGGTGTAATTCCTACCTCCTCTTGCGTCTCCCTGATCGCTGCCTGCTCCGCCGTCTCCCCCTTCTCAATCCTACCCCCTGGGCCGTTCACCTTCCCCGCTCCCAGACCCCTTTTCTTCTCAATCAACAATATCTTTCCATCTTTCACCACAAAACAGAGAGTCCCCTTCTCTTTTGGTTTCCAGTTGGCCCCATCGACTCGAGCCAAAACCTCACTCGCTGGGGCTACAGACATCACACCCCACGCTCCACTATCGCACCGAACCACTCGGGCGATCTTTTTGCATCAGCTTGTTCCTCGCTTCTTCTAAAAGCTTTTTTTCCGATGCCGTCAAAGACCCCATTCCCTCGCGCGAAATCTTTTCCAAAATCGGATCCACCCTCTCCAAAGGCACCAATCCCGATTTTTTCGCACTCACCTTCTTTTTGGACGCCTGCTTCGGCCTCCTCGAAAAAGAGATCTTAGGCCACGAGACTCCACCTCCCCGAATCCACCCCACCGCCAACATTGCCGTCGCCCAAAGCTGTATCCCACCCGACCAGTCCCTCCCCGCAAAATAGGTCAGGCTATATACCCCAAGCAAAATCCACCCCACCCACCTTGCGGCCAAGCCAAAGAAGAACTGCGCCCCAGGGTGCAGCGCACAAAACGCTAAAAAGATCGCAAAGTGAATCGTTCCCGAGCCCGCCAAAACCCCCGACCCCACCCACGGCGCAATTCCCGCTAGGAGCAGCGCAGGCCCCACCGCCAAAGCCGCGTACAGCAAGCCCAAGGATTTCCGCCCAATGGCCGACTCCACCTCCCGCCCGAACCAAAAAAACATCAACATCTCCAGTGCGAACCAGATCCCCTCCTGCCGAATATCATGCACAAACGGGTATGTGAGAAGCGTCCATACATGCCCCTCCCCCAACTGCACGGGAGAAAATACTCCCGTCGTCACCCACACCCCAAAACCGGCCGCCGTAGCGATTGCCCCCAGAACCATCGCCAACGTATGAACGCCCACCAGCAGCGTGGTAAGATCCACGCGAATTTGACCCACGGTAAAAATCGGCCCCTCCGCACCCTCCCAACGATTCCAAGAATTTCCCCAAGCCATATAGACAGACTATGAAACGGAACGCGGGGCGGAGCAAGCCGTGCCCCGTTAAATCTGATATTCGGTTGTTCTCCCTTTGGCCGTCATCTTGGCCCTGACCCTTTCCGCCAGGCGTCCTAAAGTTTCTGCCGCTAAAACCTTGCTCGCTGCACTCGCTGCATCCTTCTGCAGCTTTCCCCACACCTCCCCTACCGCGTCTCCTCGCCCCTCTCCACGTCCTACCCCTCTTCCATCCACCCAAGCCACCACCTCGCTCATCCGAATCTTCTCTGCGGGCCTGGCCAACTCATACCCTCCCCCAGATCCCCTTCGGCTCACCACAAAACCACCCTGCCTTAACCACCGCATCACCTGCTCCATAAACTTTCCCGGTGTTCCCGAAGCCAATGCTAACGCGGAAGCCCTCTTCACTTTTCCGCTTTCTCCCTCCAGCGCCAAAGCTACTAAGGCCCTCACTGCATAGTCGGTGGTACGGGTCGCTGCCATCCCCCCATCGTCTCGAGGGTTATTCGCCACGTCAACCCGCGCTTCCGCGCCTGCCGTTGCCAACCCCACCTTCCAAATGTAATCTAAAACCTATGAAAGCGGAAAATGGGCACTCCTCCGCCGCGCCGGCCCCTGAAACTGATCCAGGGATTGTGATCACAAGTCGCGTCCGCCTCGCCCGAAACGTCAAAAATTTCGCCTTCCCTGGATGGCTCAAAAAAGCGGACCGTCTCAAACTTCTCGAAACGATTCAGCCAGCCGTCTCCGACCTCACCTGCATGCGCCCAGCAAAAGTTTCTGTCGCCATGGAAACTTTGACCCCGCTCGATAAGCAACTCCTTGTCGAAAAACATCTCATCAGTCGCGAGCATGCCGCCAAAAATGCAGGCAGTGGCCTGGTGGTAAATGGAGACGAGTCCCTTTCCGTCATGATCAATGAAGAAGATCATATCCGCCTCCAAGCCCTTCGCCCTGGCTTCCACCTGCTCGAAGCTTGGGAAGCAGCCGACAAACTCGATACCGCCTTGGAGGATAAACTCGAATTTTCCTTCTCCCCCTCCCTCGGTTACCTCACCGCCTGCCCCACCAACGTCGGCACGGGAATGCGCGCCTCTGCCATGCTCCATCTTCCTGGACTCGTCCTTGGCGAGCAGATCAATCAAGTCATCAAATCGGTCAACCAATTGGGTCTCGCCGTACGTGGTCTTTATGGAGAAGGAACCGAAGCATTGGGCAACCTGTTTCAAATCTCGAACCAAACCACCTTGGGCGAATCGGAACGCCAGATTTTAGATCGTCTCGTCAAAGTGGTTCGACAACTGACCGAATTGGAAAACAACGCCCGCCAAAAATTGATCCAAGAAAAATCTCGAATGCTCGGGGATCAGGTCGGCCGCTCTTACGGCATCGTTCTTCACTCCTACTCCATCTCCTCCAAAGAAGCCCTCAACCTTCTCAGTCTTCTTCGTCTGGCGGCTGACCTCGCTCTTCTCCCCGCGACAATCAAACCGAAGTTGGATGCCCTTCTCATTACCACCCAACCCGCCCATCTTCAGCAAGCTTCCCAGAAAAAACTCGGAGCCGAAGAGCGCGACGCCTTCCGCGCCGATCTCCTACGAGAGAAGCTAAGAGGCGTGCCCGAGCCCGCAATGCGCAAATTGCACCTCTAACCGAGTTGAGTTAAACTCCCCCTTCGTGAACAACTTTACCCCACGTGCCCAGCAGGTCCTGGCCCTTGCCCGCAAGGAAGCAGATCGCTTTAACCACAACTACGTGGGCACAGAGCACATTCTCCTCGGCCTCATCAAGCTCGGCCAGGGTGTCGCTGTGAACGTTCTCCAAAAAATGGGCCTCGATCTGGAAACCGTGCGGATGGAGGTTGAAAAACAGGTCGGCACTGGCCCCGATACCAAGGTCACTGGCAACATTCCCTACACACCTAGAGTCAAAAAGGTGCTCGCCCTTGCCAGTAAGGAAGCCAAAGCCCTGCACCACTCTTACGTCGGCACGGAACACATCCTTTTGGGACTCCTGCGTGAGGGAGACGGCGTCGCTGCTCGTGTCCTCAAATCCCTCGAGGTGGATATCGAACGGGCACGCCAAGAAGTCCTCAAAGAGCTAGATCCCAACTTCGAAGAGGGGGCTGAGCCCGCAGGCAATATGGAAGAACCTTCGACAGGTGGTTCCGAGTCCGCTCCCGCCGGTGGATCCAACCCCGCACGCAAAGATGTAAAAACCCCGGCACTGAAAGCCTTTGGGCGAGACCTGACCGAGTTGGCCCGCAAAGGGGAAATGGATCCTGTCATTGGCCGCAAAAATGAGATCGAACGCGTCATTCAAATTCTTTGTCGCCGCACCAAAAACAATCCCGTGCTGATCGGGGAAGCAGGTGTGGGAAAAACCGCCATCGTTGAAGGGCTTGCACAAGAAATCGCTTCCGGAAACGTTCCCGAAATTCTGCGCGATAAAAAGGTCGTCACTCTGGATCTTGCCCTCATGGTCGCGGGAACAAAGTACCGCGGTCAATTTGAAGAACGAATCAAGGCAGTGATGGAAGAAATTCGTAAGCTGAAGACCGTTCTCCTCTTTATCGATGAGCTTCACACCCTTGTCGGAGCAGGCTCAGCCGAAGGGGCGATGGACGCATCAAATATCATCAAGCCGGCACTCTCCCGTGGTGAACTGCAATGCATCGGG
>Ga0209088_10000313_pt1 | contig 35447 bp, 21 predicted proteins | sample S_140625_EF_Meta_FD_187324 | JGI IMG/M metagenome (GOLD analysis project Ga0209088, IMG submission 187324) | Freshwater microbial communities from Lake Simoncouche, Canada to study carbon cycling - S_140625_EF_MetaG (SPAdes) (version 2) | ecosystem: Environmental > Aquatic > Freshwater > Lake ... | reverse complement strand
TGGATTTGTATATCCACTCCAATCAAGTCCAAAATAATATGAACCTAAAACTTGTTTATATGGTGTACCTAAAACATTTACAGAATAGTATGGGTCTGACGTTGAATTAGTCCAACCATATTCTTTAATGTTTGGAACCAAGAAATAACCTCTTCTAATTTCATTGGTTTCAAAATTAGCAGGTTGAGCATATTTTATTTTAAATCTATATTTTCCTTTTGTTGGGATACCAATACTTGGGTCTTTACTAAAAATGGTTTCACCAAATTCATTTGTTGTGACATAGTCCAAGTTCATTGGAACCTCCATTAACCAAGTACCATCGGCATCAATTACTTTACCACCTCTTGGTAATGTCGCTCTTTCTAAAATTGGTTTTCCATCAGTATCTTGATAGATTGTTTGTCTAATACCAATAATTTCACCAGGTCCTGTTTGTAGATTACAAAGGTTACCCATTTCTCTTGGTGGTTTACAATTCTTGGTAATTGACTCATCATTAATTCCTGTAATCAAAGAACCCATGAATATAGATGTTGGTTTGATTTCAATACCCGCCTTTCTTAAATCAAAATCATGACGTGCAATACTAACCTGACAAATTTCAGGTTGACCCCAAAATGGTTCAACATTTACAGTTTGATTAATGTTAACAATCTGTGGTAGTTCGTATAAATTTGTTGAACTCTTAAAAGTACCACCATCAATTTGGTCGGCAGTTGCTCTACCCATTCTAACTAAATCTTGTGGTGATAAAGAAAAAGGACCGATATCAGATAAGTCCATATCCATAACCAAAGTGTAAGTTCCAATTGGAACCCCCATAACCATATAATCACCACTACCATTTGTTTTAACGGTGAACTTATAATACTTGTCGTAAACTTCAATTAAGGCTGGATTTGTAAGTACATCTTCTCTTGTTGGAAAAGTACCTGTTGGGACGTGTCCTGTATGTTGTTGGACATATGGTAATAAGTTATATCTATAACCATCATCGTTAACATCAGTATTAACATTTCTATAAGGATATAAAGTTGAAATGATTTCATCATTGGCATCATCATCGGTTAATGGTATGAAAACAGATAGTCTAACATTTGGAACACCATAACCACCATTGGCAACAACACGACCAACTATGACACCATAATCGGCACACATTCTTGTATAAACTTCCTCAGACCTAACTTTCAGAGATAATATCTCCAATTGTTCAAAATCTTGGTCTATTTCAATGTTGACTTGTCTATCAACACCAACTTGTGTGCGAACTCTATACGTTTTGGACATTCCGATTACTTTCTTTCATAAATAGTTTATACACTATTTTATAAAAGATAGTTTATGTTTCAATAAAATAAATTATGAGAAGTTAGTTGTTTGATAATTCTTAACTCTAACTACAATATCTTTTGCTGGAAAACGAATTTGATATATCTGATTTGGTTGTGCAAAGATTGTATTGTCCACCAAACTGATTTTTTTAGTCGCATCATCCGAATAAGGCATTGATGTTTGAGCCGAACTGTATTGTCCACCAACTTTGTTAAAGATTGAAATGTCGGTAACACTTAACACACCATTTTCCGCTTGAATAATTCTATTCAATTCTGCTAATACAATATTCTCACCCAATCCTCTAACTGCAGGACTAAAGAAAGTTGTAACCCTATCAATCACACTTGATATAACAACACCTTGGTTTTGAGTTGCGTCCAATACAACAGACACATCAACACCCAAGTCAATTACCTCAGCACTTCCAATTGTAACATAGTCATTAATCATACGATAGTTTGAAAGATATTCCGCCAAGTTTTTCTTTAATGTTTGCGATACCTCAGATGTTAAGTTTCCACTAGCATCATATGATAATATCTGAACATTAATCTTATTGTTATTTTCAGTAATAGATACTTTGGCAGGAGCACCAAACTCACCAGGCATGTTTCTAATAATCGCCTCATAGTCATGAACAGTTACCGCTCTGTTTTGTGCGGTAAAGTTAAATGTAACATAGTTTCTAACTTCTTCCGTTGATGGATAACCTGCTCCACCAATAGCAGCAGTTACGTTATTACATGTTAATGAATTAATTACCGATGTGTTAAGAATATCTGAAGGACCATTTACAAAGAAATCAACCGCCCCAATTTGAGTGATTGTATTTACACCCAAGTTGGTTGCTTGTCCACCACCAATTCTATATTGAATAAAGATTGTTGTGTTGGCGGTTGGTGCTGAACCCAAAGACATTGAATTGTTTTGATATCTTTGAATCTTCAACGGAACATCAAGTGCTGTAAACTCTCTAAGTTGGTCTTCAGCCGTGTTTGTTCCACCACCAAAAGTAATCTTTAAAAATCCTTCAGGTGTGAATTCAGTAATGAATCTATTTTGTGTTTGGATATATGTCCCAACTTTAATCGCTGGGTCATCGGATGGTTTTGAAGGGTCGGCAATAAACACTCTATCATCAGCAAGTGCCGGTACCTCATACCATCTACCCTGAGCACCCATGAATTCTTGTGCTGTAGGAACATTTGAATATGCAGTACCGTCTCTTTGAATAATAGATGAAACCCCTAATACGTTTTTTTCTGGTAAGAAAAACTCAAAGAATGGTCTAACATCATTTGGTGTTATCACTCTTTTGAATACCTTTGTAATACCGTTAACAACTGTCTCTCTTTTTGTAATTGTATAATTAATCAAATTACCCTGAGCATCAAAGTTTGGTATTTTTAATCTGTTTGGAAATCCATCAGCATTAAATGGCGATGCAAAATTCACATCATATAAATTTTCAAATATCTGACCTGAACCTGATACTTGTGAACCACGTCTTAAGGTACCCAAATATCTTTCATCTTCTTTATCACCAAAGGCAGGAACCGTAATTGAAAAGTCCACCAAAGCAATTGATGGTCTTTGTCCAGGAATTTTTAATCCATATGTTCTTGCAATGTTATATATTGATGAACGTTGTTGCGCATATTGAAGAACTGTTTCTTGAATACTTCTGTCAATATGATAATGTAAGTTGTCGGCTACGGCTGCGTTTAAATCCAAAAACACAGAGAAAACTGAAGCATCATTAAAGTTATCAATCAACTCAGGATAGTAAGTCCTTGTGTAATTGATAAGTTCCTGACGAATTGCTTGGAAGTCCCTAACGGTATATGATATCTTTCTTTGTGCCATTTATGTTAAATATTCAGGATTACGAAATCTTTAGTGTTAAATACATCATTTGAAATAGCGTAATCAATTCTTACAGTAGCAGTATATTCAGTCACGTTTTGATTCGTCATTTGTATTTGGGGGTCAGTAGCACCACCTGCAGAATTTGCTGTTAATCCAGCGGCTTCTCCTGTTGGAGCAGTAATACTAATATTTGTTAATTGTAGTTGTGGCATGTACTTTTGTACAGAATCTCTTATTTCAGATTCAATGTTTTTAAAAGTTGGTCCATCTAACGGTTCAAATATATATTCCAACAATCCAGTACCAAAATCAGGTAAAAAATATCTACTACCTTTTCTTGTTAATAATAAGTGAATTAGATTACTTCTGATTTCCTCCGCAGAGTAATCCGACAAATCCAAATACTTACCGTTGAAAGAAATTACGAAGGGGAAGGTTAACCCGTATGTTTTACCATTAGCCATTATCTATAAATATAGTTGTATTTCCTTTTTTGTATTTAGGAAAATATGCACAATGTCTACAACCATTACCACAACAGTATCCACGACTTAAATGAAATTCTTCGGTAAAGACATATTTTTCATCTTCAATATAAAATGAAGAAGGGAGAAGTTTTACCTCCTCCCCTCCATTATTATCTTTTTGATTTATATTACTTGATTTCACAAGCTCCACCAGCACAAGCCAATTCACCACTCAAATCTGTGTTGTCTTGTAATTCAACAACTTTTGATAAGTCAATTGTGTGAAGTTTAGCGAATAATCTTTCGTATTCTTCTTTTGTACAATCTTCAAATGGTGCTTGAATGTAACTTCCACCATCATGAGGTAATACAGATAAACCATTATAGAAGTCACGGTTTTCCCACATCCACTCACCTGCCAATTCCCAATCTTCATTTTTCAAACTGATTGTTGCCGATACGTTGTGTGTGTTTGAACCAGTTCTGTGACCAGGTCTTACCCACTCTTGTGTGATTTTCTTAACACGGTCCAACAATTGAAATGGAGATTCTGTTCTCAAAATTGCTCCTTCAGGAGATTTTTGTGGAACTGAAATAACTGCCGTGTCGTGTGGACGGAAGAATTCATCTTCAACCAACTCAGGGTGATACATTGCCAAGTATTGATAGATTGCTTCGTTCTTACCTACACGGATTCTACGAAGGTAATAATCATTATGCCATGCGTGGATACCTGAAGATGTTCCCAATGTCAAAGATGTTGTACCTGCTGGTTTTACAGTAGTTGTACGAGCCGATTTGTTAATACCAATCAACTCAGCAACTCTTGCATTTTCTTCTTTAACAAGTTTAGCAGCCTCTTTCATGTTATAACCCAATACAACACCTGAACCGATACCTGTCATAGATACACCAATCAACGCTTCCTTTTCTGTAGTACGTTTCCATACGTCTCTCAAGTAATGGAAATCAGTATAACCCGCTTGGAGTGTTCCAATGAAAGTCGCCGCTTTAACACGGTTGTTCAAATCTTCTTGTGATTCAATGTCAGAAACATTTACCTCACATAAGTTACAGAATTGGTTTGGTCTCAATGCTATCTCACAACATGGATTAGTACCCCAATCTTTATCATTGGTGAAATAGATTCCAGGTTCACCTGCTCCTGATGCTTCAACCCTTTTCCACAAGTCCATGAAGAAATCTTTTGTGATTTTATGTCTAACCAAAGCCGCTGAATTGTTAGCCCTACCTCTTTGTGGATTTGTTTCCCACCAAGAACCTGATTTACAAGCAATCATCTCGTTGTCATCAGCTGAGAATAAAGAAATCAAAGCCGCCCTACGAATACCACCAGCAAGAACTGCGTCTGCAATGTGACATATCATATCGTGAACTTCAATTGATGATAATTTTTGACCATCTTCTTTTGCGTCCAACATACCTTTCAATTTGTGAATACAATCTTTCAAAGGTTGAGGACCCGGTGCCTTACCACCTGATGTTACAAGTTGTGCCCCTTTTGGTCTAACGTCTGAAAAATCAAATTCAGGTGTTGACAAATGCTCACCAAAGTAAGATTTCATTAACACTTTAATTGCGTCAGCCCATCCTTCAATAGAATCCCCAACCAAGAATCTTCTTGTTCTATTTGGGTTAGGTTTTCTAATTTCAGGAAGTTTTTCTACGTGATGTTTTTGAACTGAATATCCTACTCCAGTTCCACCTAATAACAAGAACATTGTTTCTGAGAATGCGTCCAAGTGGTCAATAGGAAGGTAAGCACAGTTGTAGATTCTGTTTGGAGAAATCTCAATTGGTTTACCACCAAATTGCATTGACCTCATTGAAGGTAATACTTTTTTAGTATACACATATTGATACACGTCCACAATCTCACTTGCGATGTGGGGGTATTTCTTAATGTGCATATTCATGTTTCTTGTTACAAGCTCTTCCCAAGTTTCTCTTCTTTCCAACTCAGGAATAAATTTTGAATACTTCATGTGAACCGTTAGGTCCGACAATATCTTTTGTGATGCGTCCATTTTATTTAAAATACTATTTTTTTTTATTAATTAAAGTTATTTGGTTGTTGTACTCGCTCTTTTCTTTTTTCCATAAGTTCTTTGATTCTATCTCTGTTCTTTTCTTCTTTCTTTTCTTCAAATCCTAAGAAGGTAACAGAACTTTCAGTATCAATTTCCAACAATTCGTTGTTGAACTTACAGTTTTCAAAGATAACCCCATCTTTACCCACACGAGACTTGGTAATTGCGATGGTTGCTAAATTCATTTCTTTTTGTTGTAAAGTTTTTGCCACGGAAATGATAACGTGTCCAACTTGTGCTTTTTTAATAGAACCACCCATTTGGTCGGTGGTAACAACCTCAGAAGATATAGAGCTTCTGTTACCCTGTGTTGCGGTCCATCCTACTACGTTAAGTTCATGACACATAGATTCGTAACCTCTCATAACGGAACCCTCACTTTTCCATTCGTCTCCCATATTTTTGTCAGGTACAATACAATCAATATAATCTAAAACAATCATATCAATCTTATGTCCATCAGCAACCATCTTTCTAATCATGTTCTTGATTTGAGTCATTGTGAATTGGTCTGAAGGTAGTTTTTTCAAGAACAATTTGTTGGTCATTTCTTCTTTGACCTGACGTGCTTTTTCAAGAACTTCTTCACGGTGTAATGGGAGGTCATCAGGTGGTATACCTGTCCACATTGTGAAGTGTTTACGTTGGATTACTTTTGGATTGTCCTCAAAGAATAACTGAAGAACATTGTAACCGTTATTAAACGCTGAGTTAGCAATTTTTGAAAGGACTGTTGTTTTTCCTACACCAGTTGGTGCTAAAATTACGCCCAATTCACCTTTTGCCAATCCACCTTTTAATAACTTGTCAATACCCGTAATTCCCATTGGAATTGGGTGACGGAAATCTTCATTCAAAACATCATCCAAGTTTTGGAAAACATCTTCAATCTTGTTTCCACTTTCCCCTACTTGGAGAGCACTTCTTACCAGTTCTTCAAGTTTGTCATAGTTTTCAAATTCTCCACTATCAAGTATTTTTTGTGATTTGGTGATTGCCTTTTGAAGTTCTTGTTGTTTACAAAACTTCAATGATTTTTCTTGTACAAACGATGCCCCTTCTATAGACGCAGTTTGTATCTGTTTGATAGTGTCGTTTAGAATTTTCAACATCAACTCTTGTGGAAACTCACTTTTCACCATTTGTGAAAGTGTTTCGTATGATGGAGTACAATCATATTTTACATAGTACTCCTTCACCAATTGGAGAAGTGTTTTGAAATATTTGTTTTCAAAGTGTGAGGGTTCAATTACATCAATGATAGAATGTGAGAAGTCCTTATCTAAGATAATCTGATTTAATAATTGTAGTTGAAATGTGTTACCTAGATACTCAAAATTCTTGTTTGACATAATTAAAATTCCCTTGTTAGTTTTGATAAATACTATTAGTTTAAGCTATAAGACATGTAACTTGTAACAAAATTTTCATCAGAAAAAATGTCAGTTAAGTCCTTTAATACACTTTTTACTTGCTGGCGTATATCTACGGTGTATCTTATTTTAGGTGGGAACAATTTTGCATCTAAAATTCTATGACAAATTGTCTGTTCTCCTACCTTTATTAAAAAGTTAAATGTTTCTGAACCATCAGTATTTGATGTTTGCAAGATACTTGGGTTCTCCAAAATTTCGTCTTTGTTTTCCAAAAGGTATACTACCGAACGCATCTTTTGTCCGTACTCAAACCCTTCTACAAAGTCTCTTAGATACTGATACAATTCCATAGAACTGCGAGCTTGTGGATTGTAATCTCTTACGTTAAAGTAACGTTGGATTACGATGTTGTTGTTCAAGGTAATCAAGAACTCCATTTTAATTACATCTGTTTCTTTCATAATTTTTTTATTTTTCTATTTGTTGTTTGTGTTGTCTTTTTTCTTTTCTTGTCAATTTCATCAAAGGTCGTATAAATTTTATAAATTCATCATCACTCTTACCGAGATATTTGAAGAATCCATCTTCTGTCATCATACGAATTAGATTTTTGTAACCCCTACCTTCAGGGTCTAAAGTGTCGGCATAATATTGTTCAACAAGTACCCTACCTTCGTCAGAAATGAGTGGATTCTGTAAGTCCACGATTTTTTTGTTTGTTTGGTAGAATGATTCTCCGAATTCTCCGTCTTTTGTTTTTCCACTTACAATATTTTTTAAAGTTGTGTTGTTTTTGTCTTGTTCTAAAAGTTCTTGTGCCTTTGTTAAAATATGGTTAAAAGTTACCATAGAATCAAGCATCTCAGGAAAGTATTTTATTACACTCTTTTCACCCAATCTTAATATACCGCTGATATTGTCTGACTTATCACCAGTTAATATCTTAAGTGTCAATACGTTATAGTGTGGAAATTCTGTATCACCAAATTTAACTTTATCACCAACTTTAAATGTGACTTTGGAAATTGGTGAATAGATTGATGTATGTTCATCAATCAATTGGAAGTAATCTTTATCTGCCGATAATATTGTTTTTGATTCTTCGTTAGCAATCTGACAATAGTAGGCAATTAAATCATCCGCCTCACATTCAGTTGCTCTTACCTGACGAACAAAACATTCTTCAAGGTATTCTTTTACTCTTTGTTTTTGGGTGTGGTATGACTCAAGTTTAAACTCGTTCATACTCTGTCTACGGTTTAACTTGTAGTTAGGATATAATTTACGTCTAACGGCAGAGTTGTCGTCACCGTCCCAAAAGACAATAATTTTGTCGTAGTTGTGTTCATCAATTTGTTTTCTGAGGGTATTGATAAAATGAAAGACACCCCCGATATGGTTTCCTTCCACGAAGAGGTCTCTGACCCCATGGAATCCGATTTTAAATAGGTTATCACCATCTACTAAGAGTGTCTTCACAATTTATTGTTTATACTGTTTCACTTTCTTTTTCCTCAAACAAGCTGAAATCTCCATCAGCCCCAATAATCTCTTTCCAATACTCAGCATTTTCTTTCTTGTATTGTTCAATAGATACTTTCTCTTCTGCAGCGTCTTTTCCTGCCAAGAATCCGTGTGGTGTTACGATGATTTTTCCATCCTCATATCCCAAACCATTGATGTGGTTTTTCATAACAGAAACTTTTGTACGGATTGCAAACTTAACAGTTCGTTTGTCTTTGGTTGCTGAAATTTTGTTTGTTCCAGCACCTTTTTGATTACCGAATAAGAATACCAAAGATGAGTTTAACCAAATTGCTTCACCACCTTTTGCTTTAATCTTTGGTTGTCCAAATGGATTGTCAGGAAGTTCAACCCAAGGCTGATTAACAATAACCAATGTGTTTTCATATTTTGAATCAGATTTACGAGAACCTGAAATACGTTGGTTGATACCCATTCCAATCTTGTCGGCAAGAACCGCAGCGTTGTGTTGTTTACCACCTTTACCTTCGTAAGTCATCTTACAAGGAACCGAACCTACTGAATCCCAAAGGAACAATAAATCATATTCCAATTCACCTTTTTCTTGAGCGTCCAACAAACTATTAATATAATCTGTAATTTGTTCAATGTAAGAGAAGTTGTTATTGAAGATGAAGAATCCATCCCAATCTAACTCTCCTGTTTCGGGGTCAACTACTTCGTCACAATCAAAACCCATAAGTCTTGCGTGTTCAAAACTCCATTTCTGTTCGGTGATGATGAACACGGGAAGGATATTTTGTTTCTGAGCTGATACGGCCGCTTTTACAAGAGCCGTTGTCTTACCTGTATCAGAGTGACCCAAAAACATGTTCAAGTGTCCTATGGCGGGTCCTGGTAGTCCTACAGCGTCCAAGAAATCTTTACCCAAGTCAAAGTATCTTTGTGGTTTATACTTCGCCGAAGTTGAGAATTTCTTCTTTACTGAATTAAAATCGTTTTTCTTGATTGCCATATGTGTTGTAAATTAATCATGTATGGTACCATACAAGATACCATACATGATGTTTTGTTTTATTAGAATGGTAAGTCCTCAGCAGGTTCGTCAAATAATTGTGGGTCTGCAGGAGCCGCAGGTGCTGATTTAGAACCACCCATCATCATATCTCCTGAATCACTATACAAGTATTTACCTGTCTCATTATCCCAACGAGGTTCTTCACCACGAGAGATTGCTTCCAAATATTCTACAGGTTTCTTAGAGTAAACATCATTCCATGTCAACTCATCAGCCAACCACTCTTCCATGACATTAGCAGTCTCGTGAAGAGGTGCTGGGTCATCATGCATAATAGTTTGGATTGTTGTGTAATCTTTTCCACCAGGAGTTTTAGATTTAACCAACTGTACAATAAGGTCTCTACCTTTTTGTGAATCAGTTACATCACCTTTCTGTCTCCAAATTGGAATGATTTTGTCAAGAATACCATCATTCTTGTAATTGTGTTTGAAACGCCAAAACTTTACACCCTCGTCTTCAGCATCACGGTCAATAACCTTTACGATGTAAAATTTACGAGATTTATATTGTTTAGCTAATTCTTTGTCTGACTCTTTGCCGGTAGACATCAACTCATCGTGAACCTCATTCAAAGGTGAACGCTCATTGTCATTTTTACCTGGGTCATAGAATTTTTGCCATTTACCACCCACTTGTAATTCATGGTACCAAACCTCTTTGAAAGGTGAAGAACCATCGGGTGTAGGAAGGATACGTACTCTACGTTGTCCTTGAGATTGCCCTTGTGGAAGAATACAAGCAAAATACTTTTTCATTCTTTCCTCTTGGGACATTCGGTTAGAGTCTCCGAAAGACTGTGTGTTTTTTTCGTACTGTGAAAGTACTGCGTCAAGTGAACTCATCATGTTTTTTGTTTAATTAGATTGTTTGTTTATAAATTATAGTTGTTATTTTTCTGTTCGTCAAATTATTTCGCCAAATAAAAAAGGGCCACAACGTGACCCTTCTAATATAGTAAAAAGTTGTTAAAAATCAACCCATTTTAAATGAAGTTCCAGTGGGTTCAGCACCATATTCATCAAATGATTTTTTAATATCTGAAGGTACAATGTTTTCAACATCATCGGATGTTAACACATATTCATTCTTTCCAGTCTTTTCCATGTCATCTTGTTTGTCATCAAAAAAATCAGAAAGTTTTTGGTTGAACGGACCACTATCAAGACTTCTTAAATTTAATTTTTCTTGAGGTGTTTTTGGTCTGTATTGTTCAATCTTTTCTTCCATGCTGTTTAATTTGTTGAATACGTCATCCATAGCATTTAACTTGGTTTGTAGACCCTCAATTTGTTTGAACATCATGTCAAAATATTCTTGTTGTTTACTTTCAACATTTTTTTGTGAATTAACCAAATCTGTAATATCCAATTCTTCACTACCAGAATCATCATCTGACTCTTCGCTTTGTCCGACATTATCAATTTTTTCAACTTCAGTGTCTGTTGCAGTATCAATAACTTCAGGTGATGCTGGTGGTGCCGCTAATGTTGGGTCTACTTCAGGTGTTGCTGCCGCATCGGGTGCTGGTGCCGCTGTTGGGTCTGCAGGTGGAACATCGCCCAAAGCATCTTGTTCCATTATGTACTTATTGATTGAGTTGTGTCTCTTAATCTCTTGAATTATTTTAATGTCTATTCCCATTTTTTTAACCATTTAATAATTGTTTAAATCCTTGTGGTGTTTCAACTTGGACTTTTCTATTAGTTTTTAAAGTGTTGTCTACTCTTTCAATAAGACCATCTCTATCTCTAACAGTGTAACAGCTACCTGTGTCCAAATCACACACTTCGGTAAATCCATTTCCGGCATTTTTTTCGGTATATCTTGTATTCTTACCAAGATAATTGTCTAAATGTTGTTTAATATTCATAACTATAGTTTTTATATAAATATCTTAAAAACTTACAAGATTAAATTTTATCATTATTTCTAATACTTCTGACGCGGCTTTTGTTAAATCAGGTATCATATTTTTATTTTTAGCAATAAAAGTTTGTTCTTCTTGTAAATTATTAAATCGTTTTGTTGGCCACCATCCAAGCCATGTTGAGACCATACTTAAGATATAATCATCTTTAGTTGCCCATTTATTAGTTCCTACATTAATCAAACTTTTTGAAACACCAGCTTGTTTATTAAAATAATAATTTTCCATAAAGTTTATTGAGTTTTCAAAACTTGTGAATACCGCAACTGGTTGTGTAGCACCACCTTGATTTGTTTTACAAGCAAATGTTTTTGTAAAATATTGTTCTCTTCCACCATAAGATATCTGAGGGAATGGTAGTCCTCCCAATGGAGTACCTCCTAAATCAAAATTAAATGAAACAAAATTATTATCATCGTGACCATTTAAATATGATGTGTAGAATATCATTGCCCTAGTTGGTATAGAACTAACATTTTCTTTTAATAATTTTGCCATATCACCGTATGATAATCTTTGAATAGTATTTTCAACACCAGTGTATTTTTGATATTTAACGTTTGCCGCTTGGATATCTTTAAGACATTCAACGGGCGCTGACGCGGTAAATTTACCATTTGTTTGAACACCATTACCAATTGTTATAATATTAACGGCTGGTTGTGCGGTTGTTGTAGCGGTTTCTTTAAGTCTTCTAACTTCTTGAACTAGTTCTGCTAATAAACTAGTGTTAAGTGTCATAATTTGTTGTTCTATTAACGGCAATGAATATAAAGGCATCCTAACACCAGTAAAGAATGTTTTAAATTGTCCTGCATCTATTGAATGTTCAACCGATTGTATCATATAAGGACCTCTAAACATTGGAACATAACGTAAATTGAAATACATGGTAGGTTGTATCATAGCATTACCCATAGACTCAACTCTACATTCATAACTTCTAGTTTTATACAAATTATATAAACTAACATTTTGTGTATTTGACCTTGTACCACCAGCTTGGTTTGCAGCATCTGTAATAACTCTATTACCTTCAGTTGTTGCCGCTGCAGAGTTTTGGTCTAACTGTATACTGTAAAACATACTTTGATTTCGTGTCCCAAAATCAACATTAAACGCAACAACTCTATTTGATTGAGCCCAATCTTTTTTTCCTTGTAATTTATCAATTAATGGCATTCTAGCAGGTGCAAAATCAAACGCATCCGTTTTCCATCTATACTCAGGATTTTCTCTCATATCCAAATGTTCACTTGGTTTTCCAGCATAATAACAAACAAACTTTGGAGATGCGAATCTATAATCAACATCTAAGAAAGTACCAAATAATGAATTTGCCATATCATTTGTTGGTTGAGCGTTTGGTGTTTCACCTTGTTTTACATCACCAACACCCCAAAAATTAATGTATGCTGGCATAGGCATCATTTGGAATTGATTATCAGCAATAATTCTACTAACAAAGTCAATACATCTTGTATCCAATGATGTGGTTCCTGAAAAGAAATCTTTTAATTTAAAAATGTCTACATAAACAGCATCACCAATATCTCTGTTGGCCCTATCTAAGAATAAAACATCTTGAAATAATGTTCTATCTTTATAGTTACTACCTGCAATCCATTTGTCATTAAAGGCTTTAAAAGTTTCCCAAAATTCAATCTTTGTCTGTATACCATCAACCGCTGATAAAATAGGTTTTTCATTGGTTTGTTCAACATTCGGTAAATCTTTTTGAAGTGTTGAAAACAATTGTGTTAGTGTATTGTTTAAAAATACGTTTTTACTTTGATAATATTCATTAATTGATGTGGTAAAATTACTACTACCATATACCGTTGCCGATGATTCATCAAGTAATTTTTGTGTACCAAATATTTTAATTAAAGGAGCAAAATTAACTACATTTGCCTGAGTGAATTCAACATTCATTGTTGGAAAGAAATCAGTATAGTAACTACCATTATTTGAGTACGTCATACCTGATTGTGTTGCGAATCCAACATAATTATACATTGCTTTCCAAGCATCGGGATTTAAACTAACTGATTGTGATAAAGTTAAAGTTCCTGTTGCTGTTGGTAAGGTATTTTGAACATAAGGGTTGTAAGTATATGGGTCAATAACTTTGAATTCGGGTAATGTTGTAAACGTACCAAATAATTTTCTATCAAAGTTACTTGGGTTACCATACTTAAAGGCAATGTTATAATTCATAAATGAATTAATCATTTCACTTATTTTGGTTCTTTGTGAATTATTACAAGTTGTTATATAATTGTCGTATGATTGGGTATTGTCAACATATTGTATTGTTAACATTTCACCCATAATTGATTGAAAGTTTCTATTAATAAATGTACTACCCGATATTTGGTCAGCGGGTAAGTCATTATATGATTTTGTAAAATTCAAAAATTCAGTTTCAAATGAATCTAAGATTTCTTTCTTAAACGTTCCAAAAACATCTTCAATTTTTGTATATGTTTGTCCAAATTTAACAGCGTTTTGTTTTGAATCTCCAGTAAAAATTTGTTTAAAATATTCATTGTAATTTGGTTTAGTAATACTTTGTAATTCAAAATAACCATAATTTGGTGCCGTCCAAAATGTTCTAGCCGAACCATTGTAGACCGCAGAATTGTTAAATACCTCTTGTGTTAAAGTTAATGTGTTACCAGTTGTACTTTGTTTAAAACATTCAGAACTAATCTGATTATAGTTTGTTGAAAAACTTGGAATTAAAATTGTTTTTTGTTGTTGGTATGTTTTAAATTTGGTTGAGTTTTTTGTATCAAATGAACTAAACCAAACATTCATATTTAAACTTCTATTTGGATTATTTGGGTCAAAACCATTTTGTAATGAAATTGCCGAATTACTAATAGGACCAACATTTAAACCTTCATTAACTGCGGTTTGAATTTCAGTATTTGTATATCCCGTTATTAAATCTTGGCCAGCAATTAAGTAATAAACATCATTCATTAACTTTGGATAAAATCCAAGGTTCATAATTGAAATTGTATTTCCACTAACAGTATTGTTTAATTGACCAACAATATTAAAGTTTTCATTTTTTTGGTTTTTAAAAGTGTATTGAGTTTCTAGTGAATTTGTTGTTGGGTCATATAAATTAGGTGCGTTGATATTTGTCCACACAGAATCTAAAATATCCACATTTGTTTCAATATATGTTTTATATCTATGCCAAATAGAACCATATCTTAATATCCAAGAATATGGTAATCTATGAACACCACCAAATTTTGTTAATGTTGCAAAAATATAATCCAAATAAGTACCCTCATTTGGGTCAGTACCCCAAGACCAATCAGGTGGTTCTAATGAAAAATATCTTTCACTAAGATTTGACAATGGTAATGAATTTAAAAAAAGATATGCGGATTTAATGTATGGTGATGTGACACCATTGTTTCTGTCAGCTTGCACATCTTGTTGTAACGCATTAATAAAGAACGGTGTATTCAACATTGACACTGTTTGTTCAGGAAAAACATTTCCTGTTTTATTTACATAATTTAAAGGACCTTCAGTTGGGAGGTATACTTCCGTATCTCTTCTTGTTGCATAAAAATTATTAAAGGTTGTTGTTACTATAGGTGTTTGTGATGTTAAAAATGAATTATTAACAAAAGGTTTGTTTTGGTTATTATCAGTAACCCCAACTTGATAGTTTGTAATATATTTCTTTGTGGTATTAAGATATAAACTATTTTTTGTTGTATATCTGTCGTACTTAACTTGTTTAATATTTGCCAAATGTTGTTTAGACCACGTATCACTTCTAAATGGATACACATCCATAATGTCTGTTGTTGTGGACTTTGATGATTTTACATACTCATCAACATTTTTTAACGATTCAACACTTTTTTCTGTAGATGTAGACGCTGCGGTTATTAAACTATCTTCTAAAATAGCATAATCTTTTGTTGTAATCGCCCTTAGGTATTCAGAAGTAAAAATACCTCTAATAAGTTGTTGCCAACTTGTACCAGTCCCATCATTTGATATTTGTCTTAAAACATCCAAATAACTTTGCGGAATAAATCCAATATTTTTTAAAGTTTTAGTTAAGGCGGGACTCGTTCCTGTTAAGGATTGTCTAATATTTGCAACTTCTAAATCAGATAAAGTTCTATATACTGATAATGATGTTGCTCCAGATGTAGAAATTCTATCCCAATAGGTTGCCAATAAAACCCTCTCATAAATTTCATATAAAAACTTAACAGTATCGTAGTCAGTATATGGTATATTTGTAGTTGGGAATTCAACAGCATTCATTGTGATTTTATTTACTGTACGTCCTTCATTATTATCACCTGAAGGACCAGTGTCAGTGCTTGAACGTTGAGCTAATCCTTTCATATATTCCTCAACAAATTCAACTTCAGGCCACACATCAAAATTATTTGCCTTTGTTCTTGAAATTTCTCTTGGGTCACCAGGGTATCTTAACTCATATTGTTCTCCTTTATCAGAATTTGTCTGAACATAGTATTGCGGCCATGGATAAACAGGAATATTACTTAAATTTGGTGTGTTTGTTGTTTGTGTTAAATTTTTAGAATCTGTAGTTGTATTTGACTTGTCATCACCGTAAACCGCGGCTTTTCTATATGGGTGTAATCTTTTTGACCAAGCATCAGAATGAACATCATCCATTAATCTATAAAAGGCTTCAATTGATGCAAATATCATAGCCATGATATTTCTCATAGTTGGTTTAAATCCTAAACCATTTGGACCTTCAATTTTCTTGGCTAAAAAGGCGGTAAGAGCAGTAACAATTTTTTCTTTTTGTTTTGATATCTCGTCAAAAGTTTTTGATATTACATCTGAAAAATTACCAGCACCATCAAACACAAAGTTAAATGTTGGTTGTATTATTTGTTGATTTTCACCTTGTGTTTCTAATGGAACAAAAAATAATAATGATTGTGTTTTTAAAATGTTTTCTTCACCATTTCTTGGTTCTCTATTAGTTCTTGCAACAAACGTTTCGTACCAGTTAATGTCGTCTATTGAAATTGCCTTTCTAAACGTGTCTTCGCTAACATACAATGTTGTTGCGGGAGATACTTTGATGTTTTTTATTACATTAATTTGAGAACCTTGTTTAACACCATCAATTGTAAAACTACCATTTTCACCTAAAGTTTTATTTTTTAATAATTGTGTTTCATACTCAGTAACAAATTGTCTTAACTCATTATAAGCATCAATTCTTTTTTGGGGATTATCTCTTGTGGCTTTATTATAAATCCAAGTTTTAACACCCGTTTGATTATTAGCGGTTTTTGACTTTAAAACAAATGGTAAACTAACATCAATATATTTTTTAAACCAACTATCTTCAACAGGTGATGAAACATCATCACTAAATTTGGTCACCAATTTAAAATAGGTATCCACATCCGATAATGGTGTGAAATCGGCTTGTCCAAAACTTTGAATTAAAAACTTTTCAAGACCCTCTAATCTCGCCCTTAATTCAGGAAATGAAAGTTCTGGTAATGTTGGTGAAATTAATTGGTCCGCCTTATATCTAGCATAAACTTCTTTAATTTTTTGATAACCTCTTGTTGTTCTTACACTTGACGTAACGGTTGTCGCGTTTTGTTGACCTCCAGTATCACCAATTACGACAGAATTTTGTGCTGCGTTTAAAGCTCCCGTTTGTGGTGCGGTTGCATTTATTTTAAAATCTGATGTATACATAAATGGAACCGCAAATAATGCACCCACTTGTGTTTCGGCTAATACCGTATATTTGTAAGAATAAAAATTAAGATTAATTCTATAGTTTCCAGTGTTACCATCAAAAGCCGCTGAAAATTTTGTAAGAATTAATTGGTATCTAATTGCTTTACCGTAATAACCTTTTAAGGTTAAATAAAAAGTTGGGTATGGTAAGTTGAAAAACGCGGCATATTCAGAATTTTCACCTTTTTCAAATAACGCTCTTCCTTGAGTATCAATTAATGTCATTTCAACACTTGGTGTTGCACTTCTATTATTTTTAACTCTAATAGTTTCAATACCTAATAATCCAGTATCTTGTGAATTTATAGTATTTTGTTTAAGATAAAACTCATCAGTTTTATTTTGTTGGCTAACATTTGTAATGTTTGGTTGGTTAGTTCCTTTCCCTGTACTTGTATTTAAACCAGTAATTTCATCAAGATATGCGTTTGTAAGTAATGTTTTACCACCAGGTCTTAAAAAGTTCATAGCAGCAATTGGTACATTTTGAATCGCATCAGTTAATGGTGCACCGACAGCAAGTTTTGTTCTTGGAAAGACATTTGTAGCTTCCAAGTTTGCATACATAACCAAATTTTCATGATGAATTTGTCTTTCTCGGGCAACACCATTTAAATCAACAGTTTTGTTTGGGTCAACTAAAAAAACATTTTGATAATCAAAGTCTACGAATATGTTATCACCACCATTTATATTGTTATCTGCCATAATAGAAGAAATAGTTTTCTATACCATTTTTATAATCTTGTAATGAAGATATAAGTGGATATGGTATAGTCAATAAAGAATTGTTAGGTATATTCCATTCTAATCCACCATACTCAGGATTGGCTTGTAAAATTAACCACCCAAAAAATGGTGTTCCATAAAATTGTTGTGATACCTTATCTAATCTACTGAATCCAGTTCTATAGATATATCTTTGGTCCGAAGTCTTACTTGGTAATGACACAAATGGAACTACGGTTTGTTCACCATTGATAAAAAATTGTTGGTATCGGTTATAATATGCGTCCATTAGTTAAATTTTCGTTTAAAGTTGTATGGGTTAAACTTACCACTATTATTCTTATTAGAATAGATAGTTTGAAGTGTCTTTTTATTACTTTCAGGTGCGATTAAATCTTCAGCAAATACGGTAATTCTTTTTTGTGTTGAGCCAAATGGTGGTGTATATTTGATGTAGTTTTTGGCGACATCACCTGTTTTATAAATTGCCAATAAATCTGAACCAGACTTATTAGCATATGTCCATTGGAATCTTAATGAAATACCACTTGTGTCATAATAAAATAATACAGCATTTGTGGTTGCTTGGTCTAATCCTTCAACTAAAGCTTTTAAGAATCCATCTTTTAAATCTTTTTGTAACAAAGCTCTACTCATCAAAGTATATTCTCTAATTTTATATTGGTTAGGAGTATCATAATCAAAATAATCAAATCCTTCTGTTGGTAATGTCCATGTTCCCGGCACTTTTGGGTTGTATCCATTCGTATTATATAATTGAGCATCTGTCAAACCTGATAAGAAAGTATTATTACTATTACCTATTGTAATATAGTCATTTCTTAAAGATGTTAAACTATCAATTGTAGTTCCACTAACATCTTCAGGTGTTCCACTTATAGAATATAAAATTGCAATGTTTTTTTCATTTAATTTACCATCATATCCTGTTGTAGTTCCTGATGCAACAAAGTTTAATCTATCAATATTAAACACATAACTTTGTTGTAATCCAACTAATGTTGATATTGGCTCAGTTAAAGAATTTAAGAATGTTGTTTGATATGTTTTAACATAATTTGAATAATTCTTTTTAAACAATCTTTTCTGAGCATTTGTTATAATTGGGTTTGAAAATTCATAACTTGAGAAAATTGTTAAATCACCACCATCAATATCTTTTAACAAATCTTTAAACGCATCATCAACATATGTTTGTGTTTTAGCTGGTTTACCATATAAATTTACCGTCAAGTCTGTTGATGAGTTAAAACTACCGGTATTATATGTTTGATTATTATTACCATAATTTAACATTGATAACACACCATAGTTATAATTTGTCAAAATACTATCAAACATATTTAAAACACCATTATAATATGATTGAGTTTGTTCAACCACTTTATTCATAAATGGTGCATATGTTAAAGTACCTGTTTGTCCACTTGCTGTTGTTCCAGTTGCTGTGAACACACCAATTGTATTACCACCATCTGTAGATATTTGAGTATCAACATTGGCAACACCAACAACAGGTTGTTGTGCTCTAATAGCACTAATAATTTCCTTATCAAGTTTACTTGTATCTTCAGTCGCCTCGGCTCTTTCATCATACATTTCAGTATTCGCATAATAATTGAATGATAATGCGTTCTGTAATGTATCAACAGGATTTGCAAGTCCTGAACCACCAACAAAGTTGAATCCCATATTAACCTCAACAATCATTGGTTGGAAACCAATACCTTCAGGATTAAAATCAAATGTTTGATATGTAAAACCTAAACTTGTTGGGATTATCTTTGTATTATAAAAATCACCAACACGTAAAACCAATACTGGTGGTGCCCCAAATGATGTGTTTAAAGCATCGTTATATAATTTATCACCATTGGGTCCAATTGTTGGAATTGTTTCACCAGGTCTCATACATTGTTGTAAGAAAGTTAAACGTGAGTTTAATCCTTCAGGTGTTGTTGAGTGGAACGCTGGTTGGAAATATTTTATTTTTTCTTTTATTGAATCATAAATGAATGGGTTTTCAGCCTTTAACACTTCAAAATAATCACACTCATTTAAAAGGTATCTTAATAATTTTTTAGATGCCCCTTTAAATAAAATCTCATCGGGTTGTGGTGAAACCACATTTGTTTGTGCGGGTTTTTTTGGTTCTTGATTATTTCCTGTGGCAGCAATTGCTTCTTGTGAGTCAGTATTGTTTGGTGCGGGCTGTGGTGCTGGTTGTTGAACAGTAATATTTGATATAATAACCGCCCTACAAGCCATGGCGTTTGTTGAATAAATTTTATTGTTTCCTGTTAAATCTTGGTGACAATCAACAGAACCAAATGAACTTGACGTTCCTTTTGGATTTGCGATTACAATATTTTCACCAACAGGTAATCCGTTTAATACCAATGAGTTACCAATAAATTCATTAACTGATTTTCCACCAGCAAATGTGTATGTTTTAAAGAAATTTTCAACAGAACTTATTCTTCTTTGAGATAGTTTATTATTATACTCTTCAGTATTTGGTGATGAAGCACTTCCTCTTAAAGTAAGAATAATTTTTTCAGCTTGTTTTTGACTCAATAAATCATAAATTTTTTCAACCAAAGTTTTCATTTGAGTATAATTTTCATCAACAATATTTGTAAAGAAAGTTGATACTGTAGCAGCACTTGGCGCGTTTTGACTATATTTTGTTTTATTAGTCGATGATGTATAAACATCATATGTTGATTGATATGGTGTTTCAGTTGTTGTGTTAGGATTTTGTTTTGGAATATCATTATCAAAATAAAATCCATACTCCTTATAACTTGATAATGTCTCAGTTACCGTGGCTTGTTGAGCAACCCCTACTTCGGTTGATGTATTTTTAAATACACTTTCAATGTTTTCATTAGTTGCTTGTGGATTATTTGCAACTTCTTGCCAAGCTTGTAATTCTGTTAAGGGAATTGTATTGTATATCTTTGCAAGTTCATATAAATCATACTTTTTACATCCAGCAAAGAATGAATTAACAATAGAATCTACTTTTTGTCTATCACCCTCATTGGACAACACCTTATTAACAATAACATTTAAAATTGACGGATGGTCAACAACCATCTTCCATTTCAATGTACCACTACGAGAAGTGTTTTTATATGTATATACAGGTTCAGGTCTACCCAAGAATGTAGTTTCATTAAATGTTGGTCTTGTATCCTCAGTAAATGATAAATCATATGGGGGGAACCACATAACTCTACCACCATTTGGTCCTTGTTCACAAGCTGGCAAATCACTAACTCTATAACCAGGTCTGTGTCCAGTTCTCCAAGCTAAGTTCTCAACTGAGAACATGTATTTCTTTACCTTACCATTAACAATACTATCACCTCCCTTTTCAGGAGCAATGTTTAAGTTAAATGTTGAATCAACAATAGAATATGAAAACTTACGAATATTTCCGTCTTTTTTCTGTAAACTATTAAAAGTATAATATGGAGTATCTTTTGTAAAAACACGACAATATTCAATACCCACATTGGCTTGTCCATCAGAATATCTAATAACTTGTGAACCTTTGGTAATTTCTTTATATCCATCAAAAAATACTTTTGATGTTTGGTCAATCGCATTACCTACGTGTCCAAATCTTGCTCCTGAATTTGGTTGTGAATCAATTAATCTTTGAGTATCATCTAAAATTGAGCCTGGTTTAAAAGCGTAATTAATTGATTCTGTTGCGGTTAATTGATTTGATATTGAAGGGAACGCAGGGTCTTGGTCACCATAGTCTCCACCAGGTTTTTGATGTCTACCAGCATTTGGTGCCCATTTACCACTAACCCATGTAAATCCACCGACAATACTACCATCATCATCAAATGGTTTTCCCGCCAAACCAAATTTAAAGTCTTTATCAACACCTTCATATTCTTTCCCTAAAATATCAGGACCATAAACAGGTGCATTAACCTGACCACCGAAACTATCAATTGGTACCTGACCAGGAGGTGATGTAATATATTCAGGTTCTCTTTGTGGACTTCCAACATAATAAGTTCCTTGACTTGCGTTGTTGGCAATCGCTCCTGTAATGGCTTGACCCAAAGCAGATATAATACCTGTTCCACCTGTGTTATATTGTGGACGGTATTTGTTTGTTGCTAAATTTTGTGTTAATTGACCTCTTTGTCCTGAACCTGTATAATCCAAAAACAATTGAGATGGTGATGTTGGTCTTGAACCAAACAATCCAAATAACCCACCACGTTTTCCATTACCAGCGGCCGCTGCGGCTGAAGCGGCAGTACCAAAATCTCTTGCTTGGTAATAACTACCCGGAATTGGTGAAAATGGAAGTTGTGCACCAGTTATTCTTTGCACAATATCCATCCCTTGTGATAATAAATTACCACCTGATGTAATAGTCCAATCGGCAACAATTACGGGTCTTTTTCCAGCTATAATTTGTGATAAGTTAAATGGGTCTGAAAGACCTGATAAAATATTAACTCTACCAATTGTTGCCGCTCTAACATTTTGGTCTACTCTATATTGAAAAGCTCTTTTTGCCCCTTCAATACCCATTTGAGCAAGTTGTGAATCATCACTAGCCGGTCCATTATCACCCGATGGGTCTTTTTGTAATAAAACAGCATATGGTGAATATGATGATGGTCTAAAACTTGGTGGACTCCAATATGTTTTATTTTTTTGTACTTTAACAACATCACCCATATCATAATAGTTGTATTGACTTCCTGGTGAATATGCGTTTTTAATGTACTGTCTCTTTTGGAATGATTCAGAATATACTTGTAAAGCATTAGTATATGGTGGTGTCGCACCATATGGACCTTGGTTTGAAGTTACTTGTTGGGTATTAACTAAACCATTAATATTTTTGTTATACCCACCTAAAGGTCCAAATATATTATTAACATAAAGTTTGTCGGCAAATGGGTCAGCATCAATTAATACATCGGGAGAGTCAATAACCGCATAATCACTTTGAACAAATTCACCCGAAGCAGGTGCTGATGTTGAAGTGTAAACACCAGGTTTGTTGTACGGAGTTAAGTTTCTTACTAGTAACTTATCTCTTAATAATTTTGTCGCACTAAAACTTAATTGACTTGGCATTTTTATTGTTTCTTCTATAAATAGAAGCTCATTTATTTTTTATTAAATCTTATTTGGTACTAATCCGTAATTTCCATTCATTTTAGATTCAGAAATAATTCTAGCGAGTTCTTTTCTAAAATTTTCGTTTTTAAATATCTCACTAATTTGTGAGTCAGTTAAAGATTGTGTTGTTCCATTTGGTGTTGTTACTTTAATATCTATAGTACCTTTATGTTCCAAAGGATTGAATTCTATCTTTTGATTATTTTGTGTAATATTTCCAGTTTCAATTGTTGGTTTCTTAGTAACGTCAGTTCCTGATAAGAATGATTTCGCCTTATCAGCCAAACTACTTAATCCTGTTACTGCGGCACTTGCGGCTTCAGCTATTTTATTTCCCGATGAAATGTATGGTTTAGATGCCTCAGTATCAAAGTTATTAAATGCTTTGGTTATATTTTTTAACCCTTCACCCATATCCATTCCCGCTGTTTTAAACACATTTGCAACGTCTTCTAAACCACCTTTTCCTGAAATTAAATCTGTTAAACCTTTACCTGTTTTTTCATAAAGTTGGTCAATACCCGCAATACCACCACGTGTGTTTCCAACAGCTCTCTCTGAAGTTGCTTGTCCTGATGCTAACGCACCTCTTAATACTTCTCTTAAATCCTGTGGGGCTCTTGACCCAGCAACAGGTGCTGCAAGTCTATCTCTAATTTGTTCTTGTACCGCAGTTGAGTATTGTGCTTCAGTAAGTTGACTTTTAGCCAAATCTTCTAAAGTAACAGGTTTTTGTGATTCTTTTAACTCATCAATATCTTTACTATTAATTTCAGTTACAAGTTTTTCATCTCTACCAATCTTAACCGTAAATCCACCTTTTTGTTTGTTGTATTGAGCAACATTAGCAACAAATTGTTTTGTTTCTTCATCAACACCGGCAATTTTTAAATCTTTAGATATTAAATTTAATTTTTGAGTCCCTTCAGACATTTTAATTAAATCATTGTAGGCAATACCTGTTGCTTTTTCAATTTCTCTTAAATCACGTTTAGCATTTGGGAAAACTTTAAACTCTTTTGTTTTTTCGTCAAAGTATGTAAACTTTTGAGTCATTTTAACAACTTGGTTTTGAAGTTCTTCAGTATCTTCAGAAGCCAAATACATTAATCTAAAAGGGTCTGCTAAATCACCAGCGGCGACTCCCATTCTTTGGAAAGCAGCTACAGTGTCAATAGCACCTTCAGGGTCAAATACTTTTTCAGCAAAATTAAATACCGAATTCATATCAATACGTAATCCTGCCGCCTGTGCCGCCATCTTAGCTAAACCAGCAACACCATTTTCAAAACCGTATTTATTAATTGAATCTAAATTATTACTAACCAACTTAAACACTGCACCAGTATTAACACCAACTTGTCGTGCTAAGTTAACAGTTGTTTGGATATTGTCTTTAATATTTCCTGTTTGGATTCCAACATCTTGGAATGATTTAACCATTTCTCCAACTCCAGCGGAAGATACACCAACAGCTTTTCCGGCAGCGTATAAATCTGTTACGGTCTCACCTAATGTAATAACATTTGTTTGAAGTGATTCGGCAATACTTTCTTGTATTGCCGCAACATCTCTAAAATTACCACCCAAACCAACTACACCAGGTGTGGCAATTGCAATTTCCTCTCTTAATCCTTTTATTGCTGATTGAGTTTGTCCAAACGTCCCAGAAATTGTCGCAGTGAATTGGGAGTATTGGTCTTCTAATTCAACGGTTCTTTGTTGCCAACCATCATAAGCATCATCAACAATTTTACTTAATTTTTTTACAACGTCTCCAACAGAATTAATACTATTAGATATTCCTGACGTATTTGGTGCGTTTGGATTTGGTGGAGTTTGTTGCATATCTTAATAAATAGAATAATTAAGTATTTTTTATTCCCTCAATTATTTTATCTATCAAATACCTACGAGCATATGTAGGCATTTTCATAAAATCAGTCCAAGATGTGTGTAAATTTTTTGCTAAAACGAAATATTCGTCTAACTGATAGGAGGCGTAATCAGAAGAAAACGCGAAAAAACTCAACCCCAAAGGCGATTTCAACATCTACCTTGTTTCCTGACGGGGCTATAATTGTTCTTCTTAAATCCAATCGTGGTTCATTTTCATCAATAAAGTTTCTGATAAATTTTGAATCCATTATGGGTAATCCTTCTACAAATCTATTAATAGTACCTTGTTCACTATCACCTTCAACACTAATAATCTGTTTTTGAAGTTTCCAAGTTACTTTTGGTGCCACTCTACCAGTTGGATATTGGTCAGCCAATTTGTTAATTTCACCAATTTCTTTAAAAGTCAAAGGTTTTACTTTAACAGTAGCATTTGATTTTGGTAATTTAATTGTAAAACTACCGTCTTCATTTGGGTCTTGGGAAGGTTTTCTAAAATCCAACTCATCCAACATGATTTCAGTAGAAAACTTTTTTCCTGTCTCGGGGTCAATACTTGAAATTTTGTATTCGGGTCCGAATGATGTGTTTCTTAAAAAAATCAAAATGGCTTCAATATCACCATTTAACATTTCATCGGGTCTCAAATCTGGTTCATACAACTTGGAACGTACCAATGTCATAACCAAATCATCAGGGTTAACCGACATGATTACATTCTCATCAGCAGCGGTTAGATAACCAACCTTAACAGATTTTTTCTTTGATTTATAAAACTTACCTTCTGAAGGTAGTTTTACCACATCGTGTGGTAAGTTAAAATCTTGTTGACCATATTTTAATACATTTTCGTCCATAAAAAAAAACACAGGGATTAGACCCTGTGTTAAATATACCGTGTTATTTTAATTTATCAATATAAAAGTAAATACAAAATTAGTAAACCAAAATACAACGGTCCATTTGTAATGTAACGTCCAATCCTGCTAATTTGTCATCACTATATGATACGTTATCCCAAGCGGATTTTGTAATCATACATCCCTCAAGAATCCATTTTTCCACAACAACACCTGTTGGGTCTAACATCTCAAGGTCAACATTCTTTTTATAACCCGCAGCATATCCCATACGACCTGTAACTGATTCAGCGTGTAAACGAACCCACTCCATAAGAGCTTGTGTTGCTGATGGACCAATTGGGTCACGGAATTTAACTGAGATGGCATTCCATTTGAATCTACCTGCTACAAATGTAGAAGTGTTCAAAAATTGTATCTCAACAGGGTTAATATCAATACTTGGTCTTCCTGATGATTCTACGAACCATTCATTAATACCTAAACTTGTGTCAAACCTTAGTATAAATCGGTTCGCTCTTTTTGGTTCGTAAGGAACCGGCATTTTCATTAATAAATCAGCCATGGTATATTCTTTTTAGTTTTTTGTTTTAGTTTATTTATCTATAAATACATGTTGTTTGAAAATTTTTGTATTTACTTTAATTTTTTAAAAATTATCATCGTTTAGTATCTAGTTTTAGCTCCTTTACCAGTATAGTAGTTCTTTAACATTGGTTCATCTTCAAAACTCTTCTTCATTACTTCTACATTCTTTAAATCATCATCTGAAAAGCCAATACTAGGAACAAATTTATTTTTTACATCATTTTTAAGATATAATTTTTTACCTAAACTTTTGGCTTGTGATTTTACATAAGAAATAAATTCCCTCATTGCGTCTACTTTTAATTGTTCGGGATTTCCGGCACCTGTTGGGTCCAAAAAACTAACGGGATAATATTTGTTCATGTCAAGATAGTCTTTAATTAATTCCATGTCTGACTTGTCCTCCATACCTGAAATGTCCCTGTATTTTCTAAGATTCTTTAATAATAAGTTTTTATTAATACCCTGATGGTCGGATATAATCAAATTGTATATTGCGTCTTTAATAGTTTCGGGGTTGTGACCACGAGCTGTAATAATTGAAAAAATTGACCCGTTATTAATTGCTTCTATAAAATCAGACCAAGCGGGACCTGTTTTTGCCTTCATTGCATCAATTTTAAATTGTTTGTCACCACCTTCTCTAAAATTTCTATAAGGTTGGTCGGCGTATCCAACAATTTTGTTTCCTTTGTAATCAAATTCTTCTTTACCTATTTGATGTCTATGTTCAGCAAAATCTTCTGTGGACATTGGTACTTCATTATCATTTTCATCTCTTAAGATAATTTTTGTTGGCATGTACATTAAGTTGTCATCCCAATCAAATGCGTAGTACTTTAAGTCTGGCGTACCAGCATCATCAAAACCTTCACGTAATGATGATACTGGATTATTTTTTTTGTTTTTCAACATAAATTATTAAATGTTTTCAAACGAAGCTCCTGTTGGAGTGATTAAGAATTCAATGTCAATGAATTCCAACGCTTTTGTTGGTTTCAAATAAATCTTACCTGTCATAGTATTTCTATCTAAATCTTCAGGTGAATTACTTACAGTAACACGGAAATCATATAAACCTCTGTCTCTTCTGATAGCATCCAAGATAGGGTTAACCGAATCCAAGAAGTCTTGTCTTACTTTAGCGTCGTTTTGTTCAAACAACAATCTTACAGCCACCGCTGAAATTAACTTACGAGCTTGTAACAACAATCTTCTTACGTTGATTCTGTTAAGTGCTGTGTCAGCAATTTGAAGAGTTTTGTTACCCCAAATTACAGTTCCAACATCAGAGAATGTTGCAATAGGATTAATTCTACCTTGATACAAAGTATCTCTATCTTCTTGTGTAAGTTTCTTACGAGCTTTAATAGCATTTACTAAACCTCTTGTGTAACCCGCAGTTGCGAACCAAGGGAATGATACGTTATCTGTCAAAGCTAAGTTTCTACAAACTTCATTTGTTGGTGGTAAGTAGATTTGTGTGTTATTAACAGTATCCCTAACCAAAATCCAAGGGTAGTAAGTTGCTGTATAGTTAGAGTCAATACCTGTGTTAGCCAAATTATCAACAGCTTCTGTTGGGTAAATAAAGTTGCCTGTATTTGTTGGAAGATATACATTACAATCAGGTGTTGTACAAATGTAGATAGAATCTGCTCTATTGTAAGTAACCATTGAAATTGAATCTTCAACCAAGTTTGAGTTATTAGTATAATCAATACCAGGTGTTGCAAACACATTTATGTTTACCGCTTCAGGGTTATTAAATGTATAGATACCTAACAAGTAAGCGTAGTAATCAGTATTTGCAAAATCAGTAAAGTTACCAATATTGATTGGTTTGAAAGCCCCCCAACCTGTTGCGTTTGGATATCTTGTTGTTGGACATGCTCCTTTTTGGTAACCTGTTCCACCCAACATAAATTCATCTTTGTTTGTTCTATATTCACGATAAATGTCCCAACCATCAAAACCATTTTGTAATAAGAAAGTGAATTTTCTTGCTTGTATTTGGTAATAAGGGTTTGCAGGTGTTTCAGGGTCAGTTTGGAATGAAGCATCACCACAGAAGAACGCTGGTGTTCCTGAAGTAGGACCATAAGCGATTGTTACTACAGTTGCTCCTGAATCCATGTGAAAACCTTTTGTGATATAATCCCAAGGTAATCCTTCACTTGACTCATCACAATATTGTGCTGCCGCTTGTCTACCTTTATATTCATAGAACGCTGGGTCATAACCAATTTGAGAAGAAATTCCCAAATATGTTGTTCTTACTCTATCACCAGAACTAACCACAGGATTATCAAGACCAGCAGTTGTTCCAAATGGTGGGTTATAAATAACTTGTCCTGGGAAATTATACTCTGTTTTATAAATTGGGAATGGAGGTGTTGTAGTTAATCCATCATATTCTCTAATAACATAACCTTCAAATCCACAAGGAACTGATTCTATGTTAGCATCAACATTTAGTTCTAACATGATGTATTTTGAATTCAATGCGTATTCACCATCACTAGTTCCAATTTTAACACCTACATAACTGTTTGAACCTGGGTTCATTGTACAGTTTGTGTATTTCTCTAAGATTACAGGATTAGAATCTGTATCAAAGAAACTACGAACCGCCAAATCAAAACTTAAGTTAGCGAATGATATATTTGAAATTGAAACTTTAATTTGTGTGTTAGCACTGTTACCATCAGCTACTGAGTAAATTTTAAATAACTTATCAACAGTACTACCGAATAATTGAGATACAACCCAAGGTGATTCAGGTGATTTATATGGTTGTAAATAGTTAGCAATTGTTCCTGTTGGATTTGAGTATCTAACACCAGGTAATGCAACTAAATCAACATTGATACCTTTAATGTAACCTTTATTGTATGCGTAGTTTAATAAGTTAGGGAATGTTTCCTCAACAAATAATGGTACTTCATTTCTGTCTTTACCAAAATTAGTAACACCAAACGCCTTTGTAATATAGTTTGAATCTGTAGTACTTAAAGATGTTGTGAATGAGAACGCATCTCCTGATGTTGTTAAACCTGAAATTGCAAATGGTGCGAATGGGTTTTGTGAAATTGCTGCGTAAGTTCCTGAATTATCAATAATAACATCAGTTAATCCTGATACTTTATAAACAGGTCCTGTACTTCCAGCACCATATGTAGCAATACCTCTTGAACGGAAAGTAGCCGCAATTAAATTATTGTAATCTGTATAAGCAGTTCCTGTGTAGTTATAAAGTGTTCCCGAAACAGTACCTGAGTATGCTCCTGAACCAAGACTAATCATTCTTGATATTACATTATAGAATGAATATCCTGTATAAGCATCTCCTGAAGTAATATCAAAGTTTGCATAATACCAAGTGTCATTATTACCTGATGTAAAATCAGCGTCTGCTGTTGTTACACCTGATACACCATAAACGTTAGTTGATGCTGTATAAGCCGATAAACTTGGTGACGCTCCTGATGGTATAGTACCAAAATAATCAATTGTAAAACCTGAACCAACACCAGCAGCATTGATTATTGGTGATATTTGTGAGTCAAGGTCATCTTGAAGAGTTGAAATACTACCATTAAATTGTGTATAATCTGTGTTAAGAGCATTTTGAATAATAGATGGAAATGAACTTGTAAAAGTAATACTTGTAGAACCTGTAGTACCTGTCCAACCAACAGAATATACTGTTGAACTTCCATTTAATCCAACGGTTGTTGTATCAACATTGGCAATTGTGGTTATTGACCATGACGGTCCTGCATCATACCCCGACAATCCCAATACTCTTGTAACGAATAATTGGTTAGACTGTTGAAGGTAGGATTTGGCGATGTACGCCAATTCATATTTAGGAATTTGTGTGTTTACAAATTTTTCTGGAATTGTACCCCCAAAATAAGACTCAAAGTCTGAGTAGTTAGTGATGAAAATAGGTTCAAAAGCTGGACCCATTAATGTCTCACCAACAAGACCAAGTGTGGTTACCCCAACACTTTGTGCTACAAAACTAAGGTCTCTTTCAGATGTGTATACACCAGGAGAAACGAAAACTTTATTTGATACTGCCATTTTTATATATGTTCAATTGATTTATTTATACATAAATATTATGAGATTGAAGAAAAACTTTACTTTATCATATCTATTTATAATATGGGCAGATTATTTTCTGCCTTTATTCTACCTATGGAAAAGAAAATAAAGAATTTGAAGATATCAGTAGAGGCACACGACATTTTGAAGAAATACTGTGATAAACACGGTATTAAGATGTACAAGTTTTTGGAAAATTTGATTAAAGAAAAATGTCAAATTAAAAGAGACATTTACGGGGAATCATAATAACTTAATTCCGTATTCTAAGATGGCTTCATCACCATCAGTTTTTTTAACCACTTCAAATCTTAAAATATCATTTGTATTAACTTGAATTAACGTAACATCGGTACCATAAAAATCATCATTAATATAGACATCATAACTATCAATATTAATCTGTCCTTGAGTTAAAAAATCACCTGTATAATCTACGTTTAATTGTTTTGTTGTTGTGTTGGCAGGTATTGTAACCGCTAACTGAAATGTGTCTTTATTTTCAGGAAACTTTTTTCTTTTTGGTAATGTGGTTTGTGCATTAATTTCCGTGTAATTCATAACTCTTGAAACTGCAGGTGCAACTTCAAATTCATCTTCATCTAATAAAAACGCCAACATTGTAAATTCGTAACTTTGAATGTAGTATCTTCTTTTTTCTAACTCAACAACTGACTCATCAGAAATGTTACCCATTACAATTGGAATATAATGTCCATTAATTTTTCTATAGGCTTGTCTTGATGCAAAAGTTTGAATCACATTTTTGTTAAACTCATTCAACTCCCTCATTCTATTACAAATAATTTTTACATTATAGGTAATATCAACGGGAACAGGTTGTGGGATTTTATAAATGTCCAAACCTTTGATGTTTCCATTCCAAGATGGAACGGCTGCGTAAAAATATTCTTTTCTATTTGGAATATTGTAAATAATGGCGGGATTGCTTCCGTATTTAACTTCAGGTTGACGAACCACTGTAATAAACGGAGGTTCAGGGTTATCATTTAAATCTGAAAAATTCCAAGTCTGTGTAAATTGAGACCAGTTCTGAGTTGTGATAATAATATCAACCATAGGTATTATACTACCAGCAACAATTGTTTGTAAGTCTTCTTTTACAAAATCCAAAAACCCCCTATCTAAGTCGGGGTGCATTAATGACTTTGGCAAATAAGTTCCGTCTTCTTTAATATATTGAAGAAGTTCTTCTCTACGCTGAAGAAGTATTTTTTCAGGCTTAAGATTAATCGTAGGTATAACTTGTTTTCTTGGTAATCCCATTATAATCCCATAAATTCATTTGCACTTACAGGTGATGCTACATATGAAACGTAGAATGGTTTGTATCCACCGTAAGTATGTTTATTGTCATAATTTGGTGTTCCCGCATTTACAACAGAATAATATCTAACATCTGCTTCAGAAACCCAATATCCAATATAATCACCCAAGTTAATGTTTATCTGTAAATCAATCAAATCTTGTGAATAGATACTGAACTTCATATTACCAGGTTCATTTTGAATAACTTTTGAACTACCCAAGAATTTGTTATCAGGTTGTAAAATCTGAACATAAGCATTGATTGATACTGGTGGTAAGAATTGAATCCCATTTTTTTCAACCTCACCATACACATCATCATTAACGGTTTTGGTTCTATCAACACTATACAACACAATCTTAAAATTCATATCCCCGTCCAACCATTCACGACCCATAGATACGTCAAGTGAAAAATCTTCACCACCAAAAAATTTACCTAATCTTGTAATTGGAACTAACTGTTGTGCCATACTTGATAAATATACTGAAATTGATTATCTTTTATTAGATTGGAAAATACTGAAAACACATATAATGTCTCTGTGTTAGAAAGAAGAGCTCTTGATTTATTAGAGACGTATCAGGGTGCTAATAATTACATCATACGTTTGAGACAAAAACAAGTTGATAACAAAAAGTTTTATCCAACTCGTGCTCAAGCCGAGTACATTATAAATTATCACGAAACCGCACCAAAGGTTGCAAAGAAATGGGTGGAACTTGATTCTTATTTTGCCCAAAAAATTGCTAATGATAAATTACTTTCATCTGTACCAACAAAAGTATATGTTGAAAAACTTTTGGTTGAAAAAGATACCGCCTACCATATTTGGGGAAAATATTTTGAATCAGAACAAGTCTACGACTTTTGGATTCCAAAGGTTGCGTTAATAAAAGATAATAAAGTTAAAGATGTTGTAATTGATTATGAAAAATATTCTCATCGTCCACCACTTGAACACCAAAAAGAAGCAATTAAATCTTTGGTTGAGAATAAAAAGTTTATTCTTGCCGATGATATGGGTTTGGGTAAGACAACATCAACCATTATTGCCGCTTTGGAAACAGGGGCAAAAAAGATTTTGATTATTTGTCCCGCATCTTTGAAGATTAACTGGCAACGTGAGATTGAAAATTATTCAGACAAACCAACATCAATTATTGAAGGTAAAAAATGGGAAGATGGTACTTTTGTTATTATCAATTATGACATTATTAAAAATTTCCACGATGAAAAAAAGAAAGCCGATTCTGTTTTATTAAAAACAAAGTTTGATTTGGTGATTATTGATGAAGCACACTACATTCAAAACAAACAAGCCCAAAGAACCAAGTTAATCAATGACTTTGTATCCAATGTTGAAAGGCTTTGGTTGTTAACAGGTACACCAATTACTTCAAGGCCAATTAATTACTTCAATTTATTAAACTTAATTGAGTGTCCTGTGGCTAAAAATTGGATGGCTTACGTTAAAAGGTATTGTAATGGTTTCCAATTCCAAGCAGGAAGAAGAAAAATTTGGAATGTCAGTGGAGCATCCAACTTGGAAGAGTTAAGAGACCGAACAGCACCTTTGGTATTAAGAAGATTAAAGGAAAATGTTTTAGATTTACCCGATAAAATTATCACACCTGTTTACCTAAGATTAAAATCAAAAGAATATGAAGCCTTAATGGGTGAGTATTATGATTGGTACGATAAAAATGGTGATTCTGATTCATTAACACTTCAGTTTACCAAACTTACAAAAGTAAGACAGGTGATTGCCGAAGAAAAAGTTCCATCAACAATTGAAATTTGTGAGAACATTGTTGAACAAGGTAAGAAAGTGATTGTTTTTACTAACTTTACCAAAACATTGGAGATGATATTAGAACATTTTGGAAAAAATGCTGTTAGACTTGATGGACAAATGTCCCAAAAAGAAAGACAATTGTCCGTTGACCGTTTTCAAAATGATGAAAGTGTTATGGTATTTGTTGGGAACATAAAGGCCGCAGGTGTTGGTATTACATTGACAGCGGGTGAGGCGGTTGTAATGAATGATTTGTCTTTTTTACCGTCAGACCACTCCCAAGCAGAGGATAGAAGTTACCGATATGGACAAAAAAATAATGTATTAGTTTATTATCCAATTTTTGACAATACGGTAGAAGGAATCATCTATGACATACTCAAAAAGAAGAAAGACATCTTTGAAACCGTGATGGGTGATAAGGTAGACAATGGCGATTATGTTCAAGAAATACTAGAACTTATAAATAATTGGAGGCGATAATCAAACTTCGGCTTATTTATAATTAATAAACATTAATAAAAGCCGACCTTATGAAGAATCTTAAAAATAGGATTGAAGTAATTGAAGAAGATTTACAAAAAAAAGAAGTTAAAAGACAACAAGAACAAAAAGTACAAAAAGTTGTCGCAGAAGCCAAAAACATTAAGATAGAAAAATTACCCTATTCTTATGCAGCACTAAAACAATTTATTGACCCCGAAACCATGAGTGTTCATTACAACAAACACTACAAAGGTTATGTTGATAAATTAAACGGAGCATTAAAAGATGATGAGGATTTAACCTTAGAAGAAATTGTTAAAACAATTGAAAGTTTCAACAAGTTCATCAGAAACAATGCGGGTGGAGCTTATAACCACCAATTGTTTTGGAAAATGTTGACACCCAAAACAACAAAACCAGGTCCAATCACACTTAAAAAAATTAATCAAAGTTTTTCATCATTGGCCGACTTTAAAAAGAAATTTGAAGGTCAATCAAAAGATAGATTTGGTTCAGGATGGTGTTGGTTAGTCCTTACAAAAAGAGGAACCTTAAAAATTATGACAACCCCCAACCAAGACAACCCTCTTATGGATGTTGTTGACCAAGGTGGTTTTCCAATTTTAGGTTTGGATTTATGGGAACACGCATATTATCTGAAATATAGAAATAGAAAAGATGATTATATAAAAAACTTTTGGAGAGTTGTCAATTGGGACTACGTAGAATCAGAACTTTCAAGAAAGTTAGATAAAACTGTTAAAGAATCTACAACGGCCAAAGAATTTTTAACTGAAGCGGTTAAAAGTGAACCTTGTTCAACCCAAGATAAGATGGCATCAAAGTTATTGTTTAATACAAACAGAGATGTTCTTAATCTTTACAAAAACGCCATAATGCAAATTTTGAAAGAGACATTTGCCGATAGATACTACAACAAAGATGAATATGCAAAAGGACAAATGTCGGGTGTATACAATTTGGAAGGTGAAGGT
>Ga0209088_10000312_pt1 | contig 35523 bp, 21 predicted proteins | sample S_140625_EF_Meta_FD_187324 | JGI IMG/M metagenome (GOLD analysis project Ga0209088, IMG submission 187324) | Freshwater microbial communities from Lake Simoncouche, Canada to study carbon cycling - S_140625_EF_MetaG (SPAdes) (version 2) | ecosystem: Environmental > Aquatic > Freshwater > Lake ... | reverse complement strand
GCACCATTGAGTGGGAATAAGTCTTAAATAAGTAAAGCCGCCTAAAAGTTCTTAGGCGGCTTTACTTATACCTACTAACCGAGGGTTATATAAACAACTCTGGTTGAAGTAGTGATCGGCTTCTTAGTCTTAGCGTTGATTGGTAGGTAGGTGGTAGGGAACATTCTGTATCTAACGATTGTTACCTTCACATCTAGACCAACATAGCCAGCCTTTAGAGCGTTGAATGCAGCTTTCTCTGTCTTGGCATTACAGAATGGCGTAGCGGCCTTGAAGGTCTTCTTCGCCATCGCAAGCTTTAGCTGAGCAGGTGTCTTAGAAGGCATAGCCTTCAAGATACCGAAGTCAACGCTGCACCTGTATGCCTTACCAGCGATAGTGAACTCGCTAACAGCATTGATCTTTCCAATCCAGATACCGTAGGTTTCCACCTTTAGCGCAGCTAGCTTCTTATCCCAACTGAAACCAGCGTCACCAAAGTTAGTGAGCTTTCCGCCGGCTAACGCAGTTGGGTGTAATGGGTCACCATTGTCAACTACAGGTAGTCCTGGATCTGTTGTGATGTCGAAACTCATCTTGGTAGCTGCGATAGGTGCAAAGCGCGCATCACCAGGCTGAGTAATGTTTAGTTCACAGCGACCAGCCTTAAGGCCTGTCACGTGACCATCATCTGTAACATCACAGATCAGTGGGGTTGCGCTTGTAAACACTGGCACTAGACCTGAACTTGCAGTTACATCCAAATCAAAACCATCTGAAGCATCAGTTGGTTTGGTTGGCTGAACTATGTTCAGAGTCTGTGTGCTCTTAGTGAGCACTATTGAAACATTCGCACTAGTTGCAGCATTGAACGCAGCTGTTGCAGCAGTAGCTGCACCAACAGTACAGGTTCCAGCAGCAATGAAGGTCAACTGGTTTCCAGCAACAGTACAAACAGCAGTTGTCTTAGAACTGTAAACAACTGGAATTGTTACTTGGCCAGATACACCGGTTGCGGTGATGCTTGAACTTAGAGTTCTTGAACTCTCACCAGCAGCACCGGTAGCACTTCCAGCATCCACGACGATAACCGGAGTTACCTTGCCTGGACCTGTATAGGTAAACTCACCTGCATCGATAGTGCCTTGACCATAGACCAAGCTCACTGGTACCACACCTGTTGTTCCGTTAGGGACCTCAAGTGTTATTAGTGTTGCAGTCTTAGTGAACTTGACAGTCTTACCACCAATAATTGCGTTGGTAATCAGGTCTAGGTTTACACCTGCAACAGTGATCTTGGTTCCGGCAGGAACTGTGTTAGTTGCAAAACCAACAGCAGGCACAGTTACAAACGGTGCTGGTGCAATAGTTCCTGAGTATGCCTGGCTAAATGCACCAGCAGAGTTGTATGCACTCACAGTGAAGGCGTAAGCTCCAACACCGGTTGGAATACCTGTGATTGCACCGGTTTCCTCATTAAGTGTTAGACCTGCAGGTAGATCACCAGCTGAGATTGTGTATGTCACAGCTGGGAATCCAACAGCAGTTAGCTGATCGCTGAAGACTTTTCCTGTCTGCAATGAGTTAATTGTTGTCTTGTTGAATGCGGTAGGTGCTTTGTTCACGACGAAGTTAGCATCTTCACCAGATACCTCGTTGTTAGTCAGATCTGAATCAGGAGTTGCTGAACTTACAGTTGCAGCGCCACCATCGGTGTATTCGCCACCAACCAATGAACCAGCAAGAGCAACAGGAATTGTGAAGCGCACTGAACCACCAACATTGATTACAGATGTTGAGGAACAGGTAACTTCGGTGCTACTGGTTAGAACACAACCAGCACCAAGTGGAGCAACAGCTGTTACACCAGTTGGGAGTGTGTATTCGACAGAAGCACCTTGAGCCTTAGCAGGACCATTGTTTGTAATGGTTAGGTCAATTGCACCCTTACCACCAGCAACAGTCTTACCAGCACTTGCAACAGTTACCGTAAGGTCAGTTTTTGCACTTCCAACAACCACAGTGTGTGTCAATGGAGTTGAAGCTAGGAATGCGTAGTCAGATTCTCTAGTTACCTTGAACTGACATGAACCATCAGCAATAGCTGTTACGTTCACACGCTGACCAGCAAGAGCCACTGAACAGATAGTTGGAGTTAACCCAACTAGTGTCAAAGTGCCGTAACCATCTCCACCTGTGATGATGATCTGAGTGGTGTTACTACCATTCCAAAGCGGCTTCACCAGTTCACCTGGAGCTACCTTGGCAATAAGTGCATCCTGTGCTGATTTAGCAATAGTGATAGTCACTGTTGCGGTGGCAGCATTGAAGTAAGGATCTGCAGCCTTGGTTGCGGTCACGGAACAAGTACCAGGACGTAGCACCTTGACTGTGTTGCCATCAAGTGAACAGATTGCAGCACTTGCAGCAGCAACTGCATAGCTAACTGCACCAGTACCTGATCCACCTGTTGTGCTTAGGTTGGTCACAACATCAGAGTCTTTGTTATAGGTCAAGCTGGTGTTATCAGCTGTAGCAACTAGTGCTGTCTGCGTACCCTTAGCAATCCTTACTGTGACAGTAGTCGATGCTTCAGAGTAGTTAACATCTCCAGCCTTGGTAACACTAACCACACAGTCACCACCGGTGATAACAGTGATTACGTTTCCAGCAATAGAACAGATACCTGCTGATGCCTCAGAGAGGGTGTAGCTAACTGCTCCAGTTCCAGATCCACCAAGAGCAGTAATTGTTGAAGTAACCACTGTGTTAGCCGCGTAGGTAAGGCCCGCAGGTGAAGCTGAAGCAGTGAGAGCTGCCTGCCTGGTCTTCAGGATAGGGATAGTAATTGAAGTTGAGTATGCATTGAAACCTGCATCTCCAGCCTTAGTGATGTTGATCAAACAATCGCCAACACGTAACGCTGTCATAGTTACCTTGTTGCCTGCTACAGCCACAGAACAATTACCTGCACTAGATGCGTCAACTGATGCTGTGATAGCGCTGTTGGCAACACCGCCGGTGATGGTAATCACATCGGTAGCTGCTGGGGTAGCAAAGTAAACAGATGGGGTAGCCGGGCTAACCACTACGTTGGTCTGGTTACCCTTGACGATTGTTAGTGTGACAATCGCGCTGGATGCAATCAGTGTTCCATCTGGGGCTCTTGAAACGTTGATCGCCAGAACGTTACAGGTTCCCTGAGCCAAAGTGGTTACCTGAGCTGTAGTTCCATTACCGGCAACTGAACATATGTTCTTGCTTGATGCATCCACTGAGTAACTGATGATGTCACCTTCAAGCGAGCCTTCAACAGTTAAGGTTGTTGCAACTCCTGGAGCTGAAACAAAACCAACAGTGGTGTCTGGGACACTTGCGTTGATCTGTGTACCAGGTTGAGCAATACGAACTGTTGCAGTTGCAGTTGCATCAGCAAAGTTCACGTCTCCAGCCTTAGTAGCTGTTACAACACAGTAACCAAAGTAGTTAGCTGTAATAGATGCAACACCGTTAGTAACAGTTAGTGAACAAACACTTGAGCTACCTGGATCTAAGGCGTAGCTAACTGCTCCAGTGCCAGTTCCACCGGCTAGGTTCAGCACGGTTGTTGCCTTAGGTGACTCGACGAACTTCAGATAAGGAGAAGCTGGGGTAAGTGTTAACTTAGCCTGGGCTACCTTGTTGATGGTCACAGAGAGCTTGCTAGTAGTTGCATTGAACAAACCATCAGCACCTGCAGCTTTTGTAGCAGTTAGATCACATCGACCTGCCTGAAGGGCAGTAATGGTGTTGGTTGCTGAGTTGTATGAACAAACAGCGGTTGAACCAGAGTCAACAACAACTGTTAGTGCCCCATTACCTGAACCACCAGTAATCGAGATAGTCGAAGTTGCTTTAGGGCTAGCAGCATATGTAAGCACTGAAGGAGTTGCGCTAATAACTAGTGGAGTTTGAGTTCCCTTAGTAATAGTGACTGCATATTGACCAGAGGTAGTTGCAAGGTAACCGGAATCTGTTGCCTTGGTAACTGTGAAGTAACAGATACCAATACCTATGGTCTTTATTGTGAGTGTTCCACCAGGGGTCGTGGCATCAGCACAAATGCTTGCAGAAGCTGGAACGATGTTCACACTTAGTGCACCTGTTCCAGAACCACCTGTGGTTGCCAAAGTGAATTTTGCAACAGGTGAATCGAAGAATGGAATTGTTGATACAGAAGGAGTAACGGTAAGACCAGTTGCCTGGTTAACCTTGGTGATTGTGAAACTAGCGGTAACAGAGTTTGAGTTCTCCCAGCCTGCGCCACCTGCCTTGTAAGCAGTCATGGTACAGGTTCCTGCGCCAAGTGCGAATACCTGAATGTGTGAAGGAATTCCAGGTCTCATGCTTGCACCAGTACAAACGTTCGCAGATCCAGCATCAAGTGAGAAGACTATATCTCCTGAACCAGTGCCACCACCCCAAACGAATGCATTCACCAATGAAGTGGACTGAGGAATGTAACCAATGGTTGTCCAGTAAGGGGTCAGCGTAAATGTAGCTTGAGTTCCCTTGGTGATAGTCAACTTGATTGTTGCAGTTGCCACGTTGTAGTTGGCATCTGCAGCCTTGGTGGCAACGATGTTGCAGTCGCCAGCAGCTAGCCCAGTCACGGTAGTTCCAGAGATAGAACACTTGTCTAAGCTGTCAGCAGCGATTGAGTAGGTGACCGCACCAGTTCCGCTTCCACCATTCGGGGTTAGCGTAGTGGTGTCCAAAGCAGATGTGGTTGCCCTCAAGGCGGTCTTCTGAGCAGTAACAGTGAAAGTCGCCTGATCAATCTTGGTGAAGGTGATGGTTACAGTCTTGGTTGCTGACTGTAGGAAGTTGGTGTCAGTGTTCTTGAAAACGTTGATCAAACAAGTTCCAGCTGTGATGTCCGTAACAACACCTGTGCTTTGGTTCACTGAACAAACAGTTGAACTTGAAGGGTCCACTACATAACTGAATACGTTGATTCCGGAACCACCAGTACCAGTAACAGTTGCTGTTGCCTTAGGGGATGCAACAAATGGCATTGTGGCTGAACCAGAAGTGATGGTTGCGTTAATCTCCGCTTGAACTGCTTTGCCTATAGTGAAGCTAGCAGAGAAGTTTGTAGCAACGTTGAAGTTGTTATCACCAAGCTTTGTGTACTGGAGAGTACAGGTTCCATCATCAACTGCTGTGACCGTAATCTTGTTGGTCAGATCAGCAGTAGCGGTGAAAGTTGCAGGATTTGCGGTGCTATCTCCACCACCGGCGATAGTACAAACGCTAGGTGTGATGCTCACAACCTTTGTGAAGTTACCAGTTCCAGTGTTTGCAACGCCAACTGTTAGGACAGAGGTGCTTGCAGTTGATCCCGGAGCAGCTAATTTGAAATCAGTTGACGGAGTCAAGGTGATAAGTGCCTGAGCTACCTTTGAAATAGACAGGGTAATTACCACTGAGTTTGAAGCAGCTACGTTATCGTCGCCATCTCTAGACACAGTAATCTTGCATGTTCCAATGGTTGTTGAAGTAACGTTTCCAGTTGCCTGATCAACAGAACAGTTGCTTGTGCTGTTTACTGAGTCCACAACAAATCGAGTGATACCTGTACCAGCCTGACCAGTTACGTTGATGGTCGTGATGAAATCAGGAGCAACCTTATAAGTCGGGCTAGTGCCGTTAGATGAGGTCGCGTTGATTGTCTGGACCATCTTGGTGATGTTGACACCAATGAATAGTCTCTGCTCGTTGTAGTTGACATCTGCAGCTTGGACAACGGTAATCAAACATAGACCTGCGAGGTTTCCATTGACTAATACACGCGTGGCCTGAACAGTTGCAATAGAGCAGTACTCTTCGGTCATCGGGTCAACATAGAAAGTGAATGATCCAGTTGAGTAAGTTCCACCAGCAACAGTCACCCAAGTCTGATTCTTGTTTGCAGCTGTTGTGTATGCGATGGTTGCAGGAGCTGCTGACAATGTAATCGCTGCTGGGTTAACCTTGCCAAAGATCACTGTTACGTTGTCGGTAGCGACATTGTAGTTAGTGTCAGCTGCCTTAGTAACTGTGATAGAACAAGTGCCAGCTGTGTAGTCAGTAATCAGACCACTGGTTGGATGCACGTAACAAACAGTTGAGCTTGAAGAGTCCACAGCATAAGTTACAGCTCCGGTGCCAGTACCACCTGTTGTGGTGATCTGGTTGGTTGCCTTAGGTGAGTAAACAAAGGCTTGTGAAGCACTGGCTGGGTTTGAAACAAGTTCAGCTTGGTTGAGCTTGTTGAATGTCACGGTAGCAGTTGTGGTCTGAACCAAATAGTTAGAGTCAGCTGCCTTTGTGATGTTAATCAGACAGGTACCAGCAGTCTTATCAGTGATCAATCCATTGGCATCTACAGAACAAACTGTTCCATAGCCTGAAGCAACAGCATATGTAACTGCTCCAGTACCAAGACCTCCAGTTACTGTGAGCTGAGTCTTAGCAGCAGTAGATGCATCAGTTAGAGTGCTTGGAACGAAATCAATGCTGGTGCTACCTGGAGTAGCTACAAGTGGTGTCTGGTTACCTGAAGAAATGTAGAACTGGAAGTTTGTTGATTGTAAGTTGTAGTTCACATCGCCATTTTTAGTAACTGCGATGGTACACCAACCAACACCAGTTCCAGTAGGAGCTGCAGTTATGTATGCAGTTGCACCATTACCAGAGACAACGCAACCACTAGTGTTGCTAGCCACATAACTGTATGAACCAGTTCCAGCTCCACCAGTGGTGGTTAGGACGGCCAGTATTGCAGGATTTGCTAGGTAGGTGGTTGTGAAACTGTTGTAACCAATGCTTGTGCCACTTGGGGTTGCAGCTGTGGTACTTATTGCCGGTTGGTTAATCTGGAGAATATTCCAAGTTACCTGAGCAGAGGTCATCCCCTTGTAGTTCAGGTCACCTGCCTTAGTTGCAGTCACCACGCATGATCCAGCGCTCTTAGCAGTTAGCACGTTGCTTGAAACTGAACACACGGCTGCACTTGACGGGTCAACGTTGTAAGTCAGCGAACCAGTTCCTAGGGCTCCACCAACATTTAGTGAAACGGTTGGCGGGGTAGCAGCGTTCCAATAAACAGATCCAGGGTTACCAATGTATAAGCCATTGATCTGAGCTTGGGAAATAACCCATGTGTATTGGAATGTTTGAGCTAGGAAGTAAGCGTCGCCTTGCTTGGTTACATTGAAGACACAGTTACCCGCTGATGTGATGCCTGGGTACATGTTGTTACCGCTGAGGCTTCCAACTGAACAAACAGACGCGCTGACTGGGTCAACAGCCCAAGTGAATGCACCGTTACCGTTACCTCCGGTTCCTCTGAGCCATGTGGCCGCTCCACCATAGGTTGTAGTCGCAGCATCTGGTGTGACAACCAGAGCGGCAGTTTGAGGGGCACGGTTTATTGGAACTGTGATTGAAGCTTTTGCTAAAGCAAAGCCACCGTCTGCAGCCTTGAAACCATTGATGACACAGTTACCGTAGGCAAGTACGGTCATGGTTGCAGTTGTTGCAGTTGCTGATGCAACTGAACAAATCGAAGATGATGAAGGATCAACTGAGAAGCTGTATGCGCCATTACCTGAACCACCGGAAGCAGTGATTGTCGCAGTTACAGTTGTGCCCTGAACAATAGTCACAGCGTTCTTATCTGATGACAGTGCGAAACCAGCAGGTGCTTTAGCGGCGATAGCCATGTGCACATACTCAAGAGAGCTTCCAATTGAGTTGATTGCCTTGATAGCAAATACAAAAGCACCAGTCTTGGTAGGAGTTCCACTAAGTGTTCCGGTAGCTGCATTGAAAGTTAGGCCATCAGGTAGACCAAGAGTCTCAAAGCTATTTGCACAGCTAGGAGCCACACCACAAGAAGGAATTGTTGTTGAGTCAGTCTTTAGTTCAAATGTGGCAACCGGGTAGGCAGCAGCTGTAAACACAAAGTTAGGTAGTGCTGTTCCAACGCGAATAGGGTTTGAGAATCGGGTAACAGATTCAAGAACAGAGTCATCACTTGTGAAAACCGGAGACTTACCAACAATAAGAGTTAGCTCAACAGTCTCATCAGATCCAGCATCGTTGGTTACTTTGACCTTGTATTTGAATGTTCCAATTGCAGTTGCGTTACCTGAAAGCACACCAGTAGAGGAGTTGATCGTGATTCCCGCAGGTAGTGCTCCTGATGAGATCGAGTAAACATTGCGATAGCCAGAGGCGGCAAATGTGTATGAGGTAAAAGCTGTGTCTGCAATTGTGCTTGCCGAAGCTCCAGTTGGATTTTCAGCTGTGAAATTCGGTACGTCTGTGACCTGAAGTGACGATCCGGATGTTTCCAGAGTCGGACCATTAGTGTCTGTAGCAGTTACTGCATAACGGAAGTATTTACCAACATCGGCAGCTGTTGGGGTGTAGTTACCAACCACTGCAGGGCTAATGTCAGTAAAGGTAGTACCATCGGTTGAAACCTGCCAAACCTTCTTGGTGATTGTTGGAGAAGAGTTTGTAGTAGTTGTCCAAGTTCCAATTGCTGGAGTCCAGGTCTGCCCAACGAATGCTTTAGTTGAGTCAGCGAATGAAGGCAAGACTGTTGCAGTTGGGCCTTTTGGATACGTGATTGCAATGTAACCAGAACTATTGTTTGGATAGGTGACGGTAGTTCCACCAGCTGGCACTAAAGACGTACCTGCTCGCGCCGATGCTCCACCACCAGAACCGTCTCCACCACCGCCAGATCCAGTTCCACCGTTGACACCTCCACCACCGGCACCACCACCACCACCGTCTCCACCGAAGTCAGATCCGTTTGCACCATTGGTTCCTGCAACGGTTGTTGATGCAACAGCTCCCGATGCACCGTTGCTTGAAATGTTTGCACCAGTACCACCAGCACCACCTCCGGCTACAGCGATTACACCTGTTTTATCTCCAGTTGCAACAACAGAGGCCGCACCACCACCACCACCAGGTCCAGAACAACCGACTCCACCAGATCTTCCGCCAGTTCCACCGGCATATTGGCCAGTCCAAGACGAAGCTCCTGCTCTACCACCAGCACCACTTTGCGCACAGCCACCAGCTGCAACACCTTTGTCACCTACATAAAGAAATAGAGGGTTAGCTGTTGTTGTGTATGGGAAAGAGAATGAAGCACCGTTACCACCAGCACCTCCACCACCACCAGCGTCAGTTCCACCCTGTCCTCCAGCCGCACCGGAAACAGTGATAGTCAGTGTTTGACCAGTCGCAGCGGGTGTATAAAGCTGCGGCGCACCTGTATATGTATATGTGACCGTACAGGTTGTCTCATTACATACTTTCGCTGGAGCAGCGGCTTCAGCAGAGAGAGAAGGGATGAACGAGATCATCCCAACGGCTAGTAGGAGTGAGGTCAGGATGGATAGTCGGCGTGACTGCTTCATTGAAGTGATTTCCCTTTTTAGTTGCTAGCGTAGAAAACGCATAGTTCTTGGAAATTTTATAAAAAACACCTGAATGCCCATCTAGAACTTTCGTATTAGCGAATCTTTTCAGAGTAAAAGATTCAATGGACTAGTAGAAAAGTTCAGAAAGACGAATATGAAGAACCCAAAGGTCATTGCTCACCGTGGTGCCTGCGCCTACCGCCCAGAAAATACCCTTGAGTCTTTCGAACTTGGCATAGCTCAAGGTGCCGATGGCATCGAGTTTGATTTAGTGACCACAGCTGATCAGCAGCTAGTTATTAGACATGAAAATGCCTTATCTGAAACAACAAACGTTTCTGACAAACCAGAGTTCAGTCACATCAAGCGATCAGGGCTAGTTGAAGAAGTTGAGCGAACCGATTGGTTCAGTGAAGACCTCACTCTTGAAGAAATCAAAAGCCTTAGAACTATTGAACGTCTTCCTGAGATTAGACCAGGTAGCGCAAAGTTCGATGAGCAGTTTGAAATTCCTACGTTTACAGAATTACTGAGTGCACCTTTTATATCAGGCAAGATTCTGGTTGTTGAAATAAAGCAGGGGACACATCTTGCTTCACTTACTGAAAGCGTTGGCCATTTGGTTACTCAAGCAATCGCTGAAAGTGATGCTTCAGATAAAGATGTTCATTTCATCATTGAATCTTTCAGTCTTGACCTAATTCTTCAAGCTAAAGCTGAAATGATGGCTGCTGCTATTTCTGCTCAATACTTCTGTGCAATTGATGAAGCAGTCTTAGATTCAAATTGGCTAGCTGAGCTTGCCAAAGATGTCGACGGGTTATCAATTTCAACCCACTTACTGTTCTCTGAAGCTAGCTGGGTTGAAACTGCTCATGCCAATGGTTTAGAGATCTGGGTATTTACAGCTAGGGCCGAAAATGCGGAGAACTCAATTGATGAGTACTACGAGAAGTTCATAGTTTCAGGCGTCGATGGCATCTTTGCTGATCAACCAGACCTACTTCGGCGAGTATTAGCCGACCGAGGCTGAACTGTCGCTAGTGCGACTTAGGATTACTTGGTTATGAACACCTTTTTAGAGCCAATCGGGGCACCTGACCTACTTGAAGGATTGAATCCTCAGCAGCGTGAAGCTGTTCTATATAGAGGTCCGGCACTACTTATTGTTGCTGGTGCTGGCTCAGGTAAGACCAGGGTGCTAACCCATCGCATTGCACATCTATTGGGCAATAAAGAGGCTTGGCCATCTCAGATACTTGCTATCACCTTTACTAATAAGGCTGCTAATGAGATGCGTGAGCGCATTAGGCATTTAGTTGGCGATCCAGAGGGAATGTGGATTAGGACTTTTCACTCTGCTTGTTTACAGATACTAAGACGAGAAGCAGAGAAGTTAGGTCATAACTCAAACTTCACTGTCTATGACACAGGGGACACCAGAGCTCTTATCAAGAGATTGATCAAAGCTGGTGGCTATGACATTGATAATCTCAAGCCTCAGTCTGTTGCAGCAGTTATCAGTAAAGCTAAGAACGAATTACAAACAGCCGAGGATTTTGCAGGAAACATCGACACCAAGAATCCAAAGGCATCAGCTATGGCTGAAATCTTTATTGCCTATGAAGCTGAGAAGCGTCGAAACAATGCTTTTGATTTTGATGACCTTATTGGTGAGACAGTTTATTTACTAAGAGCATTCCCTGAGGTTGCCGCTAACTATCAACGTAAGTTCAGACATGTTCTGGTTGACGAGTATCAAGATACCAACCATGCTCAATACGCTTTGATTAGAGAACTAACTAAAGGAATAGATCCTAAGTTTGCTCAACCAGATCAGAGGACAGGTGAACTCTTAGGTCCCGCCTCCCTAACTGTTGTTGGTGACAGCGACCAATCTATTTACGCATTCCGCGGAGCAGATATAAGAAACATCTCTGAGTTCTCTAAGGATTTTAGAGGTGCTCACACAATTCTTTTGGAACAGAACTACCGTTCAACTCAGAACATTCTCTCTGCTGCCAACGCTGTTATCTCTAAGAACTTCGATCGTCCAGATAAGAACCTTTGGACCGATGCAGGTGAGGGCGAGAAGATAGTTCAATTCACCGCTGTTGATGAAAGACATGAAGCCGGCTTCATTGTTGATCAGATTCAAGAACACCATGGTGAAGGTATTGCCTACTCTCAGATGGCAATTCTTTATAGAACTAACGCACTGACTCCAAGCATTGAAGCTGAACTTAAATCACAAAGAGTTCCATACGCTGTTATCGGTGGTTTGAAGTTTTATGAGCGAAAAGAAATCAAAGATGCTCTCGCTTATCTAACTGCTGTTTCTAGTGGCAGAAATGATGAAGCAGTTAGAAGAGTCCTCAATGAACCAGGTCGTGGCATAGGAGATAAGACAGAGCTGAAGATTGCAGAGTTTGCAAGAAGAAATGATCTCAGTTTCAGAGATGCTTTGGGCCATGCTGTTGAGCTAGGGCTTGGGCCAAAGATTACTGAAGCTATTTTGAAATTTGCAAACCTGCTTGATGATTTAGAGGCAATGTCGCAAACTGCCAAGATCAGCGATGTTTTGATTGATGCTCTGGTTCGTTCAGGTTACCGATACAACCTGGAGATGAGTCGTGACCCTCAGGACGAAGCAAGGGTAGAAAACCTCGATGCTTTGGTAGGTCAGGTAGTTGAGTATCAGTTACGTAATCAGGAAGCAACACTGGCTGACTATCTAGCTGAGATTACTTTGTCTGCTGCCGCCGATGAGATTGATGATGGCTCAGGTCAGGTGTCTCTAATGACTCTCCATACTGCTAAGGGTCTTGAATACCCGGTGGTCTTTATTGCAGGTCTCGAGCAGGGAACTTTGCCACACATGCGCTCGTTTGAAGAAGTCGGCGGCTTAGCTGAAGAACGAAGACTGTTCTATGTTGGTATCACCCGTGCCATGAAGCAGCTGTATCTGACTCTGGCTTTGCAGAGAACACTCTTTGGTCAGATGAACTCGACTATGCCGTCTAATTTCCTTTTGGACATCCCAGTAGAACTGGTTGATCAAAGAGGGGCTGAAAAAGAAGCTCCTAGGTATCAGCCAAGGGCTGTTGGTTCTGGTAGCTACGACAGAGCACCTAAAGAGAAGAAGGTCTGGAATAACGCCATTACTCAGGTCAGAAATAATGAGGGCTTGGTGTTGGCAGTTGGGGACAAGGTTAGCCATGATGACTTTGGGCCTGGCACGGTAGTGGCAACTTCTGGTGAAGGTGCTCGTCAGACTGCTGAGATCAGGTTCGAACGGGTTGGCACTAAGCGCCTCATGGTGCGAGTTGCACCTATCGAGAGGCTCTAAACTTATCTCTGGTGCACGTTCTGAGTGCCCTTTTTTGTTGAATGGAATCATAAGTGGATTTATTTGAATATCAAGCTCGTGACATGTTTGAGAGCTATGGCGTACCAGTACTTCAAGGCCTAATCGCAGATACCCCTGAGGAAGCAGCTCAAGCTGCAGCCAAGATCGGTGGCACTGTTGTGGTCAAGGCTCAGGTCAAAGCCGGAGGTCGCGGTAAAGCAGGTGGTGTGAAGCTTGCTCACACTCCTGAAGAGGCAGCAACAGCTGCTGAAGCAATCTTGAAACTAACCATCAAGGGCTTACCGGTGAACCGTGTGATGGTGGCAGAAGGTGCTGCTATCGATAAGGAGTACTACTTCTCTGTGTTGCTCGATAGAAGTAACAGAACCTTCCTATCTCTTTGCAGCGTTGAAGGTGGAATGGAAATTGAGCAGTTAGCTGAAGAGCGTCCTGAAGCGCTTGCCAAGATTGCTGTTGATGCAATTACTGGAATTGATTTAGCAAAGGCTACTGAGATTGCCCTTGCTGGTGGTTTTGATGCAGAAATCGCAGCCAAGGTCGCTCCAGTATTCGTGAAGCTCTATGAAGTCTTTGTTAAAGAAGATGCAACCCTGGTTGAAGTGAACCCTTTGATTCTTTCTAAGTCAGGGGAGATCATCGCTCTTGATGGCAAGGTCACTCTTGATGACAACGCTGAGTTCAGACATGAGCGTGAGTCAATGGAAAGAGATCAACTTGACCCACTAGAGGCTAAGGCTAAAGAGTCAGATTTGAACTACGTGAAGCTTGACGGTGAAGTTGGAATCATCGGTAACGGTGCAGGTTTGGTTATGTCAACACTTGACGTTGTTGCTTACGCAGGTGAGCGTCACGGTGGAGTAAAGCCAGCTAACTTCTTAGACATCGGAGGCGGTGCTTCAGCTGAAGTTATGGCTGCGGGTCTCGACGTTATTCTTGGTGACCCTCAGGTCAAAAGCGTTTTCGTAAACGTCTTCGGAGGAATTACCGCCTGTGATGCTGTTGCTAACGGAATTGTTGGAGCTCTAGCAAAGCTAGGCTCAGCTGCTACTAAGCCACTGGTTGTTCGCCTTGATGGAAACAACGTGGTTGAAGGTAGAAAGATTTTGGCTGATGCAAATCACCCACTGGTAACTGTTGTTGACACCATGGACGAAGCTGCTGATAAAGCTGCTGAACTCGCGAATAAGTAAGAGAGATTTTTAGATGTCTATTTTCCTAGATAAGAACAGCCTGATTATTGTTCAGGGTATGACTGGTTCTGAAGGTATGAAACACACCAAGCGCATGCTTGCCGGTGGTTCAAAGATTGTGGGTGGAGTTAACCCTCGTAAAGCTGGCGAATCAGTTGATGTTGATGGCACCATGTTGCCGGTGTTCGGAACCGTGGCTGATGCTATGAAAGCAACTGGTGCCAATGTTTCAGTTATCTTCGTGCCACCTGCTTTTGCTAAATCTGCTGTGATGGAAGCTATCGATGCTGAGATTGGTTTAGCTGTTGTTATTACTGAAGGTATTCCAGTGCACGACAGCGCTTCGTTCTGGGCATACAGCAACTCAAAGGGCAACAAGACCAGAATCATTGGTCCTAACTGCCCAGGTATCATCAGCCCAGGAAAATCTAACGCTGGTATTACCCCTTGGAATATTTCAGGAGCAGGGCCTATTGGTCTTGTTTCTAAGTCAGGTACTTTGACTTACCAGATGATGTTTGAACTTCGTGAGATTGGTATCTCAACAGCTATCGGTATCGGTGGAGACCCAGTTATTGGAACCACTCACATCGATGCTCTTGCTGCTTTTGAAGCAGATCCTGAGACCAAGGCAATTGTTCTGATCGGTGAAATCGGTGGCGACTCTGAAGAGAAGGCTGCAGCGTACATCAAGGACAACGTTTCTAAGCCAGTGGTTGCCTATGTTGCAGGCTTTACTGCACCTGAAGGTAAGACCATGGGTCATGCTGGAGCCATTGTTTCTGGTTCTGCAGGAACTGCTCAGGCTAAGAAAGAAGCGTTTGAAGCCGTTGGTGTTAAGGTTGGCAAAACTCCGAGTGAGACTGCAGCCTTGATGCGCGGAGTTATCGCTAGCCTTTAGTCCATGCGCATAAAGGCAATCGGTCAAGGAGCTTTACAGGCTTCGTTTGTCATTGCTGTCGGTTTCGTTGGCGTCTTCGTCCTAAATCTTGTTGTTTGGCTATTCGAACAAACAACTGGTTCTTCTTTCAAAACAGTTACTCAAACCTCTGCCAGAATCTGGCTTAATGCACATGGTGTTCCACTGCATTTCTCAGCGGGTAAGGTTGCTGGTTTATCGGTTCCTGAATATATTTTCGATCTCATCCCACTTGGTTTTGCTTTGCTAATTGGCTGGAGCATGTATCGAGCTGGTCGAAGACTAAGTGGTGAGAGTTATCTTGGTTTTGCTTGGGGTGGTGCGATAGTTATCTACCTAGGCGTAGCAACAGCACTAACTAGTGCTGCTTTTACAAAGTCAATCCATGTTCTGGATTGGCAGGGAGTTTTTATTCCAACAGCGCTGTTTAGTGCTTTATTGATTATCGGATCTGTTGTTGGCGATCCTATTGGTTTTACAGATCAGGGTAGTAGCCCACTTAGAGATCGAGTCAGAGATTTCTTTATTAGAACCATAGATAGATTGCCATGGGCAATCAAACCGTTATTAGCTCCTGCACTTCGAGCAGGCACCGGTGTTGTTCTAGCGATGAGTGCGGTGAGCGCTGTGCTTGTTTCATTGCTGTTTTTACTTAACTGGGTTGAAGTCATCAGGCTGTATCAGTCATTGCAGCTATCACTGTTTGGAACCATAACTGTGAGCTTTGGTCAACTAGCCCTACTGCCTAATGTTATTGCGCTGGGAAACTCATGGCTTACCGGTGTTGGTTTCTCGGTAGGGGAAGGGTCAATGGTTTCTCCACTTGGAACAGAACTTGGACCATTGCCAGCTATTCCGATGTTGGCAGCATTACCAGTAGGGGCTAATAGTTTTGGAATTGTCTTTATCTTGGTTCCTTTGCTGTGTGCCTTTGGAGCAACGCTACTTATAAAGTCACACACAGCAGAACTTCGATTCGCTTATGCATCAGCAACCTCGGCAGCTATTGCTCTCGGTGTTGCTATTGGCTTTGTGGCAGCAGTTGAGATGTGGATTTTAGCTGATTTCTCAGGAGGATCGATAGGACCTGGGCGTATGGCAACCGTTGGAGCTAATCCATGGCTGGTAGCAGGAGTTACCTTCCTGGAAGTCACTGTGGCTGCTATCTTGGCTGCTTTCTTCAGCGCTCGACCAGATGCAGCGGATGCTGAACTTATCCAAAGAACCCGCAGGATAAAATAGTTACATGCTCTCTGTTGTCGTACTTATCTCAGGCAGCGGATCAAATCTGTTAGCACTGCTAAAAGCAGCTGAAAATCCGCTATTTCCAGCCAAAATTGTTGCTGTTGGCTCAGATAAAGACGCACCTGGTTTAGTACATGCTGAACTCTATGAAGTGGACACCTTCGTGGTTGAGCCTTCAAGATTTAGTTCAAAAGAGCAATGGGCTGAGAAGTTATTGGCTGGCGTGCAGCACCATCAACCAGATCTAGTGGTGCTAGCTGGGTTTATGAGAATCTTGCCAGCCAACTTTGTATCTGCACTCAAGGGCAAACTAATCAATACCCACCCAAGTTTGCTACCTGAATTCAAAGGTGCTCATGCGGTTAGAGATGCTCTGGCTGCAGGGGTAACTAAAACCGGTGTGACCATTCACTATGTTGATGAAGGTGTTGACACGGGGGAGATTATTGTTCAAAGTGAACTTGAGATCCTCCCTCAAGAAACAGAACATGCATTGCATGAGCGAATCAAAACTATTGAACGAGCATTACTTGTCAAGACCATTGAACAGTTTGCTTTAAAGCAAAGAGATTTAGCCAAGGCATAACCAGAGGAAATCAATTGTCAGCTCAAAACGAATACAACCCTGCGGATTATCGTCACCGTGATCGCGTACAGATTAGACGTGCGCTCATTTCAGTTAGCGATAAGACCGGGCTAATTGAGTTGGCAACAGCGCTGAATAATGCAGGTGTTTCGATTGTTTCAACTGGTTCAACCGCAGGAAGTATTCGTGCTGCTGGAATTCCGGTTACCGAAGTTGTCGAAGTAACTGGTTTTGCTGAAGCACTAGATGGCAGAGTGAAAACTCTGCACCCAAAGATCCATGGCGGCTTACTCGCAGATATGCGTTTAGTAAATCATGAGGAGCAACTCAAGCAACTAGAGATTGAACCTTTTGAACTTGTTGTGGTGAACCTCTATCCTTTTGTCAAAACTGTTGCATCGGGGGCTAAGGGTGATGCCGTTGTTGAGCAGATTGATATCGGCGGTCCTGCGATGGTCAGGGGAGCAGCTAAGAACTTTGCAAATGTTGCCATCGTTGTTGACCCAGGTAAATATGCTGAGGTAATTGAAGCTATCAGTGCCGGTGGCACAACTCTTGCTGAGAGACGAGAACTAGCTGCCTTAGCTTTTGCTCATACCTCTCGTTATGACACCGCGGTGGCTAACTGGTTTGCTAATGAAGTTGAAACAAGAGCACTACCTAATCAAACTATTTTGACTTCACATAAGAACCCTGGTTTCCCCCAGAGCATTGAATTAGAAGCAGAGCTACTAAATGTGCTTCGCTATGGGGAGAACGCTCACCAGTCGGCAGCTATTTATAGGAATAGTGCACCTCAGGCTGTTTCAGGTATCGCTCAAGCCAAGTTGCATGCTGGTAAAGAGATGTCTTATAACAACTATGTTGATGCTGATGCGGCCGTTAGAACTGCCTATGACTTCTCAGAACCTGCTGTCGCAATCATTAAGCACGCTAACCCTTGTGGTATTGCAATTGCTCCTCCTGGAGCAGAGGACCCTATAGCTTCAGCCCATTCAGCGGCTTACCTGTGTGATCCTGTTAGTGCTTTTGGTGGTGTTGTCGCGGCTAATAGAACTGTAACTATGGGGATGGCGCAGAACCTTTTGGAGATTTTTACTGAGGTAATCATCGCTCCTGGTTATGAACTTGAAGCGCTCAGGTTGCTGATTGAAAAGAAAAAGAATCTTCGAATTCTTGAATTACCTAAGAACTACTCTCGTGAGACAAACGAGATTAGACAGGTCTCCGGTGGATTCTTAGTTCAAGAGGCCGATAGTTTTGATAACTTCTCTTCAACTAACTGGAAGTTAGTATCTGGTGCTAAGCCAGATCCAGCAACTATGACAGATCTTGAGTTTGCATGGCGTGCAGTTCGCGCTGTGAAATCGAACGGGATTTTGTTAGCTAAAGAAGGAGCGTCTATTGGCGTTGGCATGGGGCAAGTCAACCGAGTCGATTCTTGTAAGTTGGCAGTAACTAGAGGAGATCTTCGAGTTAATGGATCTGTTGCAGCCAGTGATGCGTTCTTCCCATTCGCTGATGGATTACAGGTTCTTATCGACGCTGGAGTGAAGGCTGTTGTTCAGCCTGGTGGTTCAATGCGTGATGAAGAAGTTATTGCAGCAGCAAAGGCAGCGAATCTCACCATGTTCTTTACCGGTGAGCGCCACTTCTATCACTAGAGGTTAGCGATATCTGCTTGCTTAGCTCTAACAGCTTCAGCGGCAACCTTTAGTGCTTCAAGCTCTGTTGCATCAAGTGGAGTTTCAACAACCTGCTTAATTCCACCCTTACCTAGCTTTGCTTCAACACCAAGGTAAACACCTGAGATACCAAATTCACCATCAACCCATGCACAAACAGGGAATACTGCACCTGAATCTTCATGCACTGCTTTAGCCATACGAGCAACAGCTGCTGATGGAGCATAGTAAGCAGAACCGGTCTTGAGTAAAGCAACAATCTCTGCTCCACCGTTACGAGTTCTATCAACTAGTTCGGCAACCTTTTCAGCACCAAGAACTTCGGTAATTGACTTACCGTTCACAGTTGAAACAGATGGAACAGGAACCATGGTTTCACCGTGTGAACCAAGAGTAAGAGTCTTCACATCAGCAACATGAGCACCGGTAGCTTCAGCCACAAAGTTGGTAAAGCGTGCAGTATCTAAAACACCAGCCTGACCGATTACGCGTTCCTTAGGAAAACCAGAAGCCTTCTGTGTTAGAGCTGTCATTTCATCCAGTGGGTTAGAAACAACCAAGATGACAGCGTTAGGAGCGTGCTTAGCTATGTTCTTAGCAACGCCGCCAACAATGCCTGCGTTGACTTCAAGAAGATCCATGCGGCTCATGCCAGGTTTGCGAGGAAGACCTGCAGTAATAATTACGATCTCGCTATCCGCGATAGCTTCGTAGCCCTGACCATCAACGGTTGTGGTAGCACCAATGACCTTGGTCTCATAGCCTTCAATAGAGCGGGACTGGTTGATATCCAGTGCCACACCTTCAGGCTTGCCTTCGAGAATGTCAGTCAAGACAACAGTCTCAAAAATGTCATATTCAGCTAGGCGTTGAGCTGTTGTTGTTCCGTAGAAACCAGAACCGATTACCGAGACTTTACCGTGGCGGGCCATGTTACATTTACTCCTTGTGGGATGAAATTAGGTGTGTTTTAGGGGTTTTATCGTCTCTAGCCTACTCCTTCCCGATAGACTGAAAGGCTTTGCAGCACAGGCCTTACCACCGTTGTGGTTCGCAACTCTTAATAGATTTAGGTAATAGTTCAAAGATGAAGAAATTGGGTACCGTAGGCACTCTTTTGCGCATATTCCCTTATGCCAAGAGTGCGCTACCTCGAGTAATGCTTGGCACACTTGCCGCACTTCTAGGGCATTTGTTTGCGCTGGCCATCCCAAGATACTTGCAAGGTTTGATCAACAACTTAGCTCAAACAGCGACTTTTGAAGTACTGCTCATAGCTGTCCTAACCGTTTTGGGTATGGGTCTATTAGAGGCCACCATGGTGCTCTTGCGCAGATGGCTAGTGCTAACCCCTGGCACACACGTTGAAGCAGGTCTTAGAAAGACTCTCTATGCAAAGCTGCAAGATCTACCTGTAGCCTTCCACGACAAATGGCCTAGCGGACAGCTGCTGTCTCGTGTTACGGGAGATCTAAGCATGATTAGACGTTGGCTATCTTTTGGTCTAGTGCTTTTGGTAGCTAACCTTTTGACCATCATCGTTGGCTTCGCTGTGCTCTATTCTTACAACGCAATTTTGGCAACTATTTTCCTAGTGATCATGTCTCCACTTTGGGTACTAGGTTTTCGCTTTGAAAAGGAATATCACGTCACCGCGAGAATGAGCCAAGACCAAGCTGGAGATTTAGCAACAGCGGTTGAAGAAAGCGTTCACGGTATTCGTGTTATTAAAGCGTTCGGCCGTGGCTCATTTATGACTGAGAAGTTTGCTAAAGATGCGATGAACCTTAGAGGAACAGAACTAAAGAAAGCCAAGATGGTTTCAAGACTTTGGTTCTTCTTCTCAACTATTCCTGATGTTGCACTTGGTATTTGTCTGATTGTTGGTATCGGACAGATTGTCAATGGCGATCTAAGCCTTGGTGCTCTCAGCGCATTTATTTTGACCACCCGTGTTCTGCACTGGCCTATCGATTCAATTGGTTTCCTGTTGTCGATGACTATTGATGCAAGAACCGCTGTTGAGCGTTTCTTTGAAGTTATTGATACCAAGGTTGACATTGCAGATCCTGAAACCGCTAAACAAATCACTAAGCCAACAGGACGTTTGGTATTTGAGAATGTTCATTTCAGATACTCTGATGCTCCGTTGGATCAGCCTGATTTATTGGATGGCATCAACCTTGAAATTGAACCAGGAGAGTCAGTTGCTCTTATTGGTATTACCGGTTCTGGTAAAACCTCTTTAACTGCTCTTGCTACCAGATTGTATGAAGTAACCGGTGGCTCAGTGAAACTTGATGGTGTTGATATCAGGGATCTAACTCGTGAAGACCTTCGTTCACATATTGCTATGGCCTTTGAAGATTCAACACTCTTTAGTGACACCATCAGAAACAACGTTCTGCTTGGTCGTCCTGGTAGCACCGAAGCAGAGTTGGCTCAAGCCTTAGAGATTGCTCAGGCTGGGTTCGCCTATGAACTTCCTGATGGATTGGATACCAAGATTGGTGAAGAGGGACTCTCTCTTTCTGGTGGTCAGCGTCAGAGAATCGCACTAGCTCGAGCAGTAGCTGCAAAGCCAGCGGTATTGGTACTTGATGACCCACTATCTGCTTTGGATGTTGATACCGAAGCCATGGTTGAAGATGCCCTTAGAACAGTACTGAAGGCAACCACGGCTTTGATTGTTGCCCATCGTCCTTCAACTGTTCAGCTAGCTGACCGTGTTGCACTTTTGCAAGATGGCAAGATCACTGCCATCGGTAAACACAGTGACCTGTTAGTTAGCAATGACCACTATCGCTATGTGATTAGCAGCCTCGATGCGGCCGGCAAGATGATTGAGGTGAACGACTAATGAGTATGCAAGGTGTTCAAAACGAAGAGAAGATTCACCTAAACAAAGAAGAACAAGCCAGAGTCAAAGCAAGGTCACTAAAACTTCTAGGTGAAATAGTAAGACCAGTTAGATCAAGGTTGTTTATGAGCCTTGCCCTGGTTATGACTAGCCAGGCACTTCGAGTATCAGGTCCATTCCTGATTGCAATGGTTATTGAACAAGGTTTACCGGCAGCTCAAGCTGGAGATTTTAGTGTTCTCTATTGGACCGTTGGTGGCATTTTCGCAACCACTGTCTTTGCCGGTATCACCATTGCTTTCTTTATGAGATTTGCTGCCAAGGTAAATCAAGACATCATGTTTGGACTTAGAAAGAGACTGTTTAGACATACTCAGAATCTTTCAATTGAGTTCCATGAGACCTATACCTCAGGTCGAGTTATTGCTCGTCAAACCAGCGACTTAGATTCCATCAAGGAACTACTTGACTCTGGTGGTAGTGAAATGATTTCTGGAATCCTATTCATGCTCTTCACAGCTATTGCTTTGATTGCATTGGACTTCACATCATTCTTGATTATGTTAGTTAGCTTCATTCCACTGTTCTTCCTAACCAGATGGTTCCAGAAGAACACCAGGATTAATTACCGTAAGACCCGCGTTGCTTCAGCTAAGTTGATTGTTCACTTCGTTGAGACCATGACCGGTATTCGTGCAGTTAAGGCCTTCCGTAAGGAAAAGCGCAATGAGGATACCTACAAGGAACTTGTTGAGGATTACCGATTTGTAAACGCTAGGGTGATTCAGCTTTTTGGTATCTATGATCCAGGTTTGATCATGATCGGTAACCTAACGGTTTCCTTCGTATTACTCTGGGGTGGTTACCGAGTCATCCAAGGCGACCTTGGTATCGGTGTTTTGATTGCAGCTATCTTGTATTCCAGAAGCTTCTATGAGCCAATGGAGAATATTGCTATGTTCTATAACTCATATCAATCGGCTAACTCAGCACTAGAAAAGATTTCAGGTGTATTAGAAGAAGAACCTTCTGTTCCAGATCCAATAGATTCAGTGCCACTTGCTCCACGTAAGGGACATCTGAATTTCAATACTGTTGAATTCGCCTATTCAAATGGCAAGGTTGTTCTTCCACCTTTCAACCTTGATATCCCGGCAGGACAAACCATCGCTCTGGTCGGAACGACCGGTGCTGGTAAGTCAACGATGGCTAAATTGATTTCTAGGTTCTATGACCCAACTTCAGGAACCGTTGAATTAGATGGCGTCGACCTTCGTAAGTTGAAAGATGATGACTTGCGCAAGGCTGTTGTCATGGTGACCCAAGAGGCGTACCTGTTTAGTGGAACGGTTGCTGAGAATATCTCCCTAGGTAAGCCTGGAGCTACCAGAGAAGAAGTTGAGCAATCAGCTAAAGCCGTTGGAGCTCATGAGTTCATCCTGAGCCTGCCTGATGGCTATGACACCGATGTGAATAAACGTGGTGGAAGAGTGTCGGCAGGTCAAAGGCAGCTCATTTCATTCGCTCGAGCGTTCATTGCTGATCCGACTGTTTTGATTCTCGATGAGGCAACCAGCTCGTTGGATATCCCTAGCGAACGCATGGTCCAGCATGGCTTACAGACCCTATTGGCTGGAAGAACAGCAATCATTATTGCTCACAGGCTCTCGACCGTATCTATCGCCGACCGAGTGATAGTCATGGAGCACGGCAAGATGATTGAAGATGACACCCCAGCTAAGTTGATTGCAGGAACTGGCAAGTTCGCCAAGATGCATAAGGCTTGGCGGGATTCACTCGTCTAGGCTATAAGTATCAAATCACCACTAAATCAGAAGGCACCACTATGGAAAAAATCAAGGTAGTCGGCAAGGTTGTTGAACTTGACGGCGACGAAATGACCCGCATCATCTGGCAGAACATCAAAGACTCTTTGATTTTGCCTTTTCTCGATATCGATCTTGAATACTATGACCTATCGATTGAACACAGAGATGCTACCGATGACCAGGTGACCATTGATTCAGCTAATGCCATCAAGAAGCATGGTGTTGGTGTTAAGTGTGCAACTATCACTCCTGATGAAGCTCGTGTAACAGAGTTCAGCTTGAAGAAGATGTGGAAATCCCCTAACGGAACTATCCGTAACATCCTTGACGGTGTTGTTTTCCGTGAGCCAATCATTATCTCTAACGTGCCAAGACTGGTTCCTGGTTGGACAAAGCCAATCATCATTGGCCGTCACGCCCATGGAGATCAATACAAGGCAACTGACTTCAAGGTGCCAGGTGCAGGACGCGTGACAATGACTTGGGCTCCAGCGGATGGCTCAGAGCCAACCACTATGACAATTGCTGACTACCCAGAGCACGGTGGTGTAGCGATGGGTATGTATAACTACATGGACTCAATTCGTGATTTTGCAAGAGCATCTTTCAACTATGGTCTTGCACGTAACTACCCGGTTTATCTTTCAACTAAGAACACCATCTTGAAGGCTTACGATGGTGCATTCAAGGATGCGTTCCAGGAAGTATTCGAAGCTGAATACAAAACTGCGTTTGATGCTGCAGGGCTAACCTATGAGCACCGTCTAATCGATGACATGGTTGCAGCTGCATTGAAGTGGGAAGGTGGCTACGTCTGGGCTTGTAAGAACTATGACGGGGATGTTCAGTCAGACACTGTTGCTCAAGGTTTTGGTTCACTGGGTTTGATGACTTCAGTGCTAACCACTCCTGATGGTAAGACCTGTCTAGCTGAAGCAGCTCACGGAACTGTGACTCGTCACTACCGTGATCACCAGGCTGGTAAGAAGACTTCAACCAACCCAATTGCTTCTATCTATGCATGGACCAGAGCTCTTATGCACAGAGCAAAGCTTGATAACACTCCTGAGGTTCAGAAATTTGCTGAGACTCTAGAAGATGTTGTCATCCAGACTGTTGAGTCAGGTCACATGACTAAGGACCTTGCAGCTCTAATTGGTTCAGGTCAGGCATTCCAGACCACTGAAGAGTTCATGGCATCGCTTGCCTTGAACCTAAAGACACGTCTTGGCTAAATGTTGAAAACAGCGCTTTAGTTAGCCTGTGTAAAACTCCAGCAGGAAATCTGCTGGAGTTTTATTTTTATCTGCATGCATTCTAAAAAAATAAACCGCTGGTTCAAGCCAATAATGCTTGCCAGCATGTTCTCAATAATTCTTGGTGTGATTGTTGTGCCACAGGTTCAGGCACAGGCAACCGCTCCAACACCGTCATGTAATGCTTCAAGAACAACATGCACGGTTACCTTCACCTATGCAGGTGATTACTACATGTGGTCGGTACCGGCCGATGTTAGATCTATGTCGTTATCAATCTCAGGTGCTCAAGGTGGCAGATCTGGTGGAAACGGAACAAAGACTCTCGGCACTTTCAAGACCGTTCCAACTGGAAACCTATACATCTATGTTGGTGGTCAAGGTTCATCAGGTAATGGTGCAGCTGGTGGTTATAACGGCGGTGGTCAGGCTGGCTCTGGTCATGGTGATGAAGGCTCTGGTGGTGGAGCGACAGACATCAGAACCAGCACATTGCTTACTGACCGCATTGCAGTTGCTGCCGGTGGTGGTGGCACAGGTGGTTGGATCGGTGGTTCAGGAGGTATGGGTTCAGGAACTACTGGTATCGCTGGTGGCAATGGTCAAGGCTTAGGTGGTGGTGGAGGAACCCCTGCCGTAGGCGGTGCAGGAGGAAGCTCCTATGGGGCAGCAACAACACCAGGAACAGCTGGAAGCTTAGGCCAAGGTGGAACTGGAGGAAGTGCAAATACTCCAGGTAGCACAGTTGCCGGCGGCGGTGGCGGCGGTGGCGGCTATCACGGTGGTGGTGGCGGTGGAGCTGACACCGATCCGGTTGGAGTTGACGGTGCTGGTGGCGGTGCTGGATCAAGTTACGCTAATTCAACAAAGTTGCAGTCAGTTGCCTATTACTCAGGTGCTCAAGCAGGAGATGGCATTGCATCCATTACCTATACTTTTAGCCCAAGCGTTACATCCTTCACAGCTCCTGCATCTCCTAGCAATGCCGTGAACCCGGTATTCAACATCTCGTTTGGTCAAAGCATCACAGGTATTACCGCTGATGACTTCACAATCTCAGGAACAGCAACTGGTTGTTACGTTTCAACCTTGGTTGGATCTGGTGCTAGTTATGCTGCGACAGTTGCTGGCTGTTCCGATGGAACTATTGCACTGACTCTCAAAGCAGATTCTGTTTCAGGTAACGTGTTAGGTCCAGTAAGGCCAGTATCAACTTCAACGATTACTTTGGATAGAACCCTTCCAGAGTTAAATGCTCTAACCAAGCAACCAAGCACTAATGATCTGGTTATCTATAAAGCAGTTTTCACAGAGACAGTAACTGGTCTTGCTGCCGATAGCACTGACTGGTTAGTCAAAGGTAATGGTTGTGTAATTCAATCAATGACTGGAACAGGCACAGATTACGTGATAACTATCTCTAACTGTTTGGATGGCAATCTTGCCGGACTTGTTTTGAATTCTTTAGCTGTAGTTGATACCGCAGGAAACATTGGTCCAAGCTTGGCGAATCAAACTGCCGCTACCAAGATAGACACGAAAGCTCCGGTCTTTAGTGTTACCGATGTCACAGCTCCTGGTGTTGGAGGATTACCAACTTGGGTATTTGATAGCGAAGAACCTACTACTGGAATGACTCAGGCGAAGTTTGTCTTTTCAGGAACAGCGACATCATGTTCCATGAATTACACAGTTCTAAGATCTGGTCTTGGCTGGCAGGTAGGGCTAACTGGTTGTGGTGTTGGAACAACTCAAGTAACTCTGGCAGCTAATGCTGTTGCCGACTTAGCTGGGAATCTAGGTCCAACAACTGCATTAGCGTCCAATGTGATAACTATTACCGCCGATGAAGTGGTGAACCAAAGAGTCAATCCTCCAACAGGTACTCAAGGAGGAATCACAAAGGTACCTACTAACCCTGATAAGACCAAGACTCAACCTAAAGATGAGTTCACTAAACCTGAACTTTCCTCAAGAGAACCAGGTCACCCTCAGGTAGTGGTCCCAAAGCCGGTTACTAAAGAACTAGAAAAACAAGGTAAAGAGAAACTAGTTATTAGCCCAACCCAGCAGCAACCGCTGATGATCGCTATTGGTTTAGTTGCTTTAGCTATTGCGCTCGGTGCGTTTGCTATTGGTTCGCAACTGAGAATCAGGCGAAGAAGACACTAGAGAGTTTTGAGACCCTCGTCTTAGTGGAAGATGATGGTGCGGTCGGTATCAAGTAATACTCGATGCTCCGCAAACCATCTGACCGCTTGGGCGAGGGTCTTTGACTCAACATCTTGACCGATGGCAACCAGTTCTGTTTTTGAATCACCGTGATTTACTCGAACAACGTTTTGTTCGATGATCGGACCTTCATCAAGATTTGCTGTTACAAAGTGAGCGGTAGCACCAATTAGTTTCACACCTCGAGCATGAGCCTGAGCATAAGGATTTGCACCTTTGAAGCCAGGTAAGAAGGAGTGATGAATATTAATAATCTTGCCTTCGAACTCTTCACAGAATTCAGGGGAGAGCACCTGCATAAATCTAGCTAGAACAATAAGTTCAATGCCAGCAAGTTGTATGTAATCACGAAGCATATGTTCAAAGGCAGCTTTGCTAGCCGCATCGGTCATTGAATGTGCTTCAAATTTGATGCCATAGAAGGAAGCTAATTCTGCAAGTTCAGCATGGTTACCAAACACTGCCGGAACTTCAATAGGAATTTGTCCTGATCTCTGATTGAACAAGAGGTCATTTAGACAGTGAGCGCTTTTACTGACCAGAACAAGAGTTTTGACTTTTCTGCCGACTTCATCAAGTTGCCAAGTTAAGTTGAACTCTGTGGCAACAGGTGCAATCTGCTCCGCGAACGCTTCCTTGGTAGCTGAAACCTCAACCTGTAGGCGCATAAAGAACTTGCCTGATTCGGTTGAGGTGAACTGCTGGCTTTCGGTGATGTTTCCGTGAGCCTTGACAATAGCCCCCGAGATGGCGTGGACGATACCTGGTTTATCTTCACAGACAAAGGTGAGTACCCAGTGGTTTAGGGGAGCAGTCATAGGGTCAAGTTTAGGCTCTAGTCGTCAAGAGGCTTACGAGCTGCTTTATCAAGACGACGATAGACCGCAGCGCGCCAGATCACTATTCCAGCCAAGATCAAGCCAACAGCAATCATGCTGACCCCAATTATGTTGGCTAAAGGCACTTGTCGAACTCGGCTCTCTGTTATTCGCTTCTCTATCGATATTATCGAAACCTTCGCTGGTATGAACTTCTCTGTCTTGCGGAGTGTCTTTTTTGAGGCAAATCAAGGCAGGTCTGGCTCTGGGTTAGAATGGGCTTATCGCAACTGGCGCTAAAGATGGGTTTCCATCAGGGAGCGAAGGCATTTTGGTCGTGCGCCTGGGCCAAACCGTACAAGCCATAGTAGGAGTTCCCAAATTGTCTAATTTACCCTCATCATTCAATGCTCCTTTAGAGCAGACCGATCCCGAGATCGCTGCTGTATTACAGGCAGAACTTGATCGTCAGCGCAACTTCCTTGAGATGATTGCCAGCGAAAACTTTGTTTCAAGGTCAGTTCTTGAAGCACAAGGTTCAGTGCTAACTAACAAATATGCTGAAGGCTACCCAGGTAAGCGTTACTACGGTGGTTGTGAAGCAGTTGATATTGCTGAAAACCTAGCTCGCGATAGGGCGAAAGAACTCTTTGGAGCAGAACACGCTAACGTGCAGCCTCACTCAGGAGCTAGCGCTAACGCCGCTGTTTTGATGGCTTTGGCAAACCCTGGTGATCGCATTCTAGGTTTAGAGCTTGCTCACGGTGGTCACCTAACTCACGGCATGAAGTTGAACTTCTCAGGCAAGATGTATGAAGCTCATGCATATGGCCTTGACCCAGAGTCCTTCTTGATTGACATGGATGTTGTTCGTCAAAGAGCACATGAAGTAAAGCCTGCAGTTTTGATTGCTGGCTGGTCGGCATATTCTCGTCACCTTGATTTTGCAGAATTCAGAAAGATTGCTGATGAGGTAGGGGCGAAGCTTTGGGTTGATATGGCTCACTTTGCAGGTCTTGTTGCAGCTGGTGTTCACCCGAACCCAGTACCTTTCGCAGACGTTGTTTCAACAACAGTTCACAAGACTCTTGCCGGTCCTCGCTCAGGTCTAATTCTCTGTAAAGCAGAGTATGCCAAGAAGATTGACTCAAGTGTTTTCCCAGGTCAGCAGGGTGGCCCACTGATGCATGTGATTGCAGCGAAAGCAGTTGCATTCAAAGCAGCTATGGAAGATGAGTTCAAGGAAAGACAAGCAAGAACTATCCGTGGCGCACAGATTATTGCTGATCGTCTAATGCAAGCAGATGTCAGAGCTAACGGCGTTGATGTGCTAACCGGTGGAACTGATGTTCACCTAGTGCTAGTTGACCTTCGTAATTCTCCGATTGATGGTAAGACCTGTGAAGACCTACTACACGATGTTGGTATCACAGTGAACAGAAACTCTGTTCCTAACGATCCAAGACCAGCACTGGTTACCAGTGGTGTTCGTATCGGAACACCAGCACTTGCTACCCGTGGTTTCGGAGATGTTGAGTTTACTGAGGTAGCGGATATCATCGCTGGAGTGCTACTTCCTAACCCAGACATCGATGCTCTTGGAGATCGTGTTCGTAAACTCACCAGTGCATTCCCGCTATACAGCGGTTTAGAGAACTGGTAAAACTTTGAGCGCAGTAATTCTTGACGGTCGTGCAACAGCTAAAGCCATCAAGGCTGAGCTAGCACTGGAAGTTATTGAACTCAAGAAAAAGGGCATAACACCTGGGCTTGGAACTCTGCTCGTTGGCGATGACCCAGGCTCACACACCTATGTTGCTGGTAAACATAGGGACTGCGGCGAGGTTGGTGTTCATTCAGTAAGAATCGATTTGCCTGCTAACGCTAGCCAAGCTGATGTGAGAGCAGCGATTAGAGATCTAAATGCTGCCAAGGATGTTACTGGCTACATACTTCAGTTACCGCTTCCCTTTGGTTTTGATACCAATGAAATGCTGGAACTAATTGACCCAGACAAAGATGCCGATGGCTTACACCCAATCAATCTAGGCAGGTTAGTTATTGCTGGCAGTGAAGAACTAGCCTCACCGCTACCCTGCACACCAGCTGGAATCGTTGAACTACTTGAGCGTTACCAAGTTCAGCTCAAAGGTGCTGAAGTTGCCATTATTGGCAGAGGCATCACTGTTGGAAGACCTTTAGGTTTATTGCTAAACAAAAAGGGAATTGACAGTACTGTCACCTTGCTGCATTCAGGATCAAAATATATTGCTCACGCTGTCAAGCGTGCGGATATAGTTATTGCTGCTTTGGGTGTTCCACACTTTGTGAAAGCAGAGTGGGTCAAGCCAGGTGCAGCAGTTTTAGATGTTGGAATCAACAGAGTTGATTCAGCTGAAGGATCTTCACTCATTGGTGATGTTGATCCAAAGGTTGCCGATGTTGCAGGATTTATTTCACCTAACCCAGGTGGAGTGGGTCCGATGACTCGCGCCATGTTGGTTAGGAATGTAGTAAAGGCTGCCAGTTACTAGAACTGACAGCCCCTAACTAAATTATTTCTTAGTAGTTTTTCTCTACTTCAGTAACCAATGATGGGCTGAAACAGTCTTTGTGTGCCTTGATGTCGGCAGAGTAGTTTCCTAACTCTGCATAACCAGGCATTTCATAAACCTGCTCATCGGCCCAGTTGGTTTCTATGGTCTCGATCAGCTCTGCATTCGCAAGACACCAACCTGAAAGCTTCGGCATGACCAAAGTTAGCGTGTAAACCTTGTAGGTCTTTCCATCAGATCCAGTTACCTTGATAGAAAGAGTATTGTCACCAGGCTTTAGACCTGAGTCACCAGTGACCTTAACAACTGCTTTACCGTCGGTGGGTCTTGCATCGACTCTTACGAACTCAACACCGGTAGGAAGCTGAATAGTATCGCCACCTTCAAGGCTGTAACTTACGTCGTCTACTCTGAGCATCTTTAGGGTAACCGGAGCGGTAGCCACAACGTTCAGGGCAATAACCACAACTGCAACTGATCCCATTACTGCCATTAAAATTGGCAAAGCAAGTTTCTTCACTTTTTAATCCACTCCTAGAATTCAAGATTGCGATAAAACGCAACGACTTATAGTTTCTCACGAAAAGTTAGGGTCTGGGGCTCTTTGAAGGGGTTGGTTTTGGTCGGATCCACCAAGTTGTCATAGGAACAGAGGTGGGTCTAGGGCTAAATGTAGGAGTTGGAGTCGGTTTCGGGCTTCTTGTTGGGTAAATCGTAGGCCTAGGGCTAGGGCTGGAAGTGGGCTGATAAATGACCGTCACCGTTGGAATTGGCTGAGGTGTAGGCAATGTGAGATCCGTAACCATGTAGAAAGTAGCTGTACAGAGGAAAGTCTTCTCATTATTAGAGCCACTTGAGTACCTAGCTCTAAAGCTTGGTTCGTTCCCAGAGTTAGAGCTATAAATGGCTTGAGCTGCCCCACAACCGCTATCGTTAGCCGAATACCCGCTACTTAGGTAGGTCAGAGTGACTTTCTTGTATTCAACTGGGCTCGTTGCATTTGCTGTAGCCGATAGTGAAACTGTGGCAGAGGCCACCATAGCCAGCACACCAACAATAAACATTGGTAGCGCTAAGCGTTCAATCATGTTCCTATTAGACATTTTTGTCTCCAATTGGGTTTAGTTGCTACTTAGAACACTAGACCCAGCTTCGGACAAACTAGTCAAGCATTTGAGTAGCTGCTAGTTCCTTATACAAAGGAGTGGAACGCAGTAACTGCTTATGGGTGCCGGTACCGATAACTTTGCCGCCTGCAATAACGATGATCTGGTCACTGTCCACCACAGTTGATAAGCGGTGAGCAATCACAATCATTGTTCTGTTCTTTGCAACAGCATCGATAGCCTCCCGCATGCGTTGTTCATTCAAGCCATCCAATGAAGAGGTTGACTCATCAAGGAGCATGATTGGTGGAGCGCTCAGCAGCGTCCTTGCAATCGCAAGACGCTGTCTTTCACCACCGGAGAGCATGATTCCCTGCTCACCGACTTCAGCATCCAAACCACGCTTATCTCTTTTGAGAACAGCGGTAAGGTTCACTTCATTTAGAACTCGTTTGAGATCTTTCTCAGTTGCATCTGGGGCACCAATAAGTAAGTTCTCCCTAATGCTTCCAGCCAGTACCGGTGCATCCTGTTCGACATAGCCAATCTGAGCTCGAAGATCTGATCTAGTCATAGCTTCAACTTGCTGCCCGTCCAGAAGAATTGCTCCACCGGTTGGTTCATAGAAGCGTTCCATCAAACTAAACACAGTTGACTTTCCTGCACCTGATGGACCAACTATGGCAACTCTTGAACCACGTTCAATTTTGAAAGACACTCCCTTGAGCACTTCTTTAGGTTCGCTCATTACAGGTTCGGCATCTGGGATTGGTTTACCAGTTGCGTCAAGTGCTGTTTCAGCTCTAGACGGATAGCTGAACTTTACTTTCTTGAATTCGATGGCTGTTTTATTTACAGCTTTGCGTCGTGAGACCTGAGCTCTTTCAGTGTCACTATCCTCGAGAGGAACATCGAGAATTTCTTGAATACGAGCAAGAGCACCAAGAGCTGATTGCACTGATGAATAAGCTCCAAAGAATTGACCTACCGGTCTAATCATCAAGAACATCAAAAGAATAAAGGTTATAAGGTTTGCAACCTGGGTCTCACCGGTTGCCACTCGGTAACCACCAACACCAAGAACAACAATGAATGCCCCGTTGGCAGCAAGGCCACCAATAGGCGTTACCCAGGCGTTGATGCCCGCGATCTTTACGCCTTGAACATAAGCCTCTTTAGCATCCTGTTGGATTTGAGCTGATTCTCTTGATTCTGCTCGAGCAGCTCTAATGGTTCTAACGGCCGATAGCGCTCGCTCCACTGAGGCGGACATGTTACCAACGCGCTCCTGAGCCTTGGTGGTAGCTGCTCTAATTCTTCTTGAGGTAATACCAATAGCAGCAACTGCAACTGAGATCATCAGAAGAGTTAGAACAAGTAATAGCCAGTCAATAACAGCCATGGCGATAACAGAACCAACAAAGATAAGTGCACCACCAGCACCATCAACAAGGCCTTGTGTTAGCGCTGCTCGAAGCAAAGTTGTATCTGAACCAACTCGGGAAACAAGATCCCCTGTTCTTCTTAGGTCATACTCTGCAATAGGAAGACGAAGCAGTCTGGTCGCCAGCTTACTTCTGGCAGAAAATACAACACCTTCGCCAGCTTTGGCTAGAACTAAATACATAGCACCGCTAGCTACTGCACTCAGAAGAGTGATTGCCAATAAGGCAAGAGCTATCGGTAATACATCTTTACCATCTTGAACGGTGCTAATGATATTTCCAACAACAAGTGGTTGAGCTAGGTTTACGGCTGCACCAATGATTGAGAAGATTACGGCAACAGTAAGTAAGCCCTTCTGTTCCTTCATATATGGAACAAGTTGACTGAACTTAGCCTTAGGTCCTGAATCTTTTTTGCCTGGTCTTCGACCGCGGCCACCTGTCATGCTCATTTGTTATCCTTCTTGCTGTTCTATGCCTGGATCGCCAAGTATTTCTTGATTAAGTAAATACCTAATCTCCTGAAGAGACAGTGCTTCGGTATATGCGGTGTTCTTATAAAACCTACTGAAATCAACTCTATTTAGGGCAGCTAGAACTCTTTTGTCATTGAGCTTTAGAAACATGACTGTGCTGTTAGGGATACGGTCAAATTCGGTTCTAACCTTCCCACAGCTATAGCCAAAGACAGTTAGAGCAACATCAGCATCTAACGGGGACACCTTAGTTATCAACCCAAAGTCTTTGACTTTGATCAGTTCTCTTGGGGTATCTCGCTTTTCCCAAATCTGAAAACAGGTATTTAGTCGGGCTTTCTGCCAAAGCATTTCGCCGGTTTCGTCAACGTAATCAATTGCGAGATCTTCATCGTGAATCAGGTGGAAGTTTCTGTCCAATCTGTTGATTACAGACCACTTGCGCCAGCTTCTAGGAAGAATGAAGGCAATGTATTCACTGTTCTTAGCTGCTTTATTGAAAAAGGGGATGCTCAGTGAGTTATTCCTACCAAAAGGTGGATTAGAGATGGTAACCGCATCAGCTACGCCTTTGATTTCACTGGTTAGGAAATCAGCAAGGATTACCCCATCGGCTTTTGGTTCAATATCGAAGCTAAGTACATTTTTTGCCCCTAGTTCTTTGGCCGCTGTGACAAATGAACCAGTGCCACCTGCAGGTTCAATGACAGTTCTGTTTGAAAACCCACCAATAACCTGAGCGACCTTATTTGTAAGGGTTTGGGCAAGCTCTTTAGGGGTATAGAACTGTTCTTTACCAGTCACCCTTCTATTGCCAGGGCGAACCTTGTCGCGCTCGGCAGGGGTCATTGCTCAAGGATATCACTATCCTTTTATAGACTTTAGGGCTGTGCCTAAAAATGCGCACAAAGACTCTAAGGAAAGACACAGGGCTGTGGCTGCGAAGAAAAATGAACCAGAGGCAATGATTATTGCTAAGGGCTTGACCAAAACTTATGGCGATTTCAAGGCTGTTGACAGCATTGACTTCACAGTCCGTAGAGGTGAATCTTTTGGATTGCTAGGACCTAATGGTGCCGGTAAATCAACAACCATGAAGATGATTGCTGCCACCAGCCAAAGAAGTGGTGGTGAGCTAACCATTTTAGGTAAGGACCCTAACTCCAAAGGTCCTGAGATCAGAGCGCACCTAGGTGTTGTTCCGCAGCAAGACAATCTTGATCGTGAATTAAAGGTTTGGGAAAACCTAATGGTTTATGGTCGCTACTTTGGTTTGCCTCGCAAATGGCTCAAAGTAAAGATTGAAGAACTTCTTGAATTCGCTCAGCTATCTGAAAAGCGAAACAGCAAGACAGAAGAACTCTCAGGTGGTATGAAGCGAAGACTTACCATTGCTCGAGGACTGGTCAATGAACCAGAGATTTTGATGTTGGATGAACCAACAACAGGTTTAGATCCACAAGCAAGACACATCCTTTGGGATAGATTGTTCCGCTTGAAGGAACAGGGTGTGACCTTGGTTATCACAACCCATTACATGGATGAAGCAGAACAGCTCTGTGATCGTTTGATGGTCATGGATAAGGGCAAGATCATGGCTGAGGGTTCTCCAGCAGAATTAATCAAGAAGTATTCCTCTAAAGAAGTTCTTGAAGTTCGTTTTGGTAGTGACAACAATGCTCAGGTGGCTAAAGAACTAAAGGGGATAGGCACTCGTCTTGAAATACTTCCTGACCGTATCTTGATCTATGCAGAAAACGGCGAGAAGTGTCTTGAGCAAATAGTTAAGAAGGGCTTACACCCAGTTACCTCTTTGGTTAGAAGATCTTCACTGGAAGATGTGTTCCTTCGACTAACTGGAAGAACATTGGTTGACTAATGTCTATCGATATTGCTAAAGAACCAAAGATGACTTGGACTGGGGCCAAAACAATCGTTGACCCACAGCTCAGCATCAGACGTGGTTCGCTCTATGTTGCGGAGAACCGCATCAAGAACATGCTCAAGTGGTGGAAATCCATTATCGCTTTTGGTTTGGGTAACCCAACCCTTTACTTACTCTCTATCGGTATTGGTATTGGATCCTTAGTTGATTCTTCTCTTGGTCCAAATGCTATTGATGGAGTTAGTTACCTAACCTTCTTAGCCCCTGCACTTCTTGCAACAGCAGGTATCCAAGGTGCCATGGATGAAGTTACCTGGCCAACCATGGAAGGTTTTGTTTGGGATAGAACTTTCTTCTCCATGAATGCCACCGCTATCACCGGCAAGCAGATAGTCAACGGCGTAATGCTTGCCGCTATGGCTCGATGTGTTTTGCAGGTGTTCTTATATGAGCTCTGTTTATTAGCCTTTGGTGCTATCAGTTGGCAGTCAGTACCAATTCTCCTGTTGGTATCTTCTGCTGCCGGATTCGGTTTTGCTGCCATCATGCTTGCCTTCTCAGCAAGTATCAAAGATGACGATGATGGCATGTTTGCTCTAGTGGGGAGATTCATCATC
>Ga0209088_10000311_pt1 | contig 35567 bp, 24 predicted proteins | sample S_140625_EF_Meta_FD_187324 | JGI IMG/M metagenome (GOLD analysis project Ga0209088, IMG submission 187324) | Freshwater microbial communities from Lake Simoncouche, Canada to study carbon cycling - S_140625_EF_MetaG (SPAdes) (version 2) | ecosystem: Environmental > Aquatic > Freshwater > Lake ... | reverse complement strand
ATTACCGTATCCTACACAGGTTACAAGGAAAAAATTATCGAAAATGTAACCCTAAGTTTAGGAACAGCAGCGACCTTTAATGTAGAATTAACAGCAGAAGCTATCGAATTAAGCGGATTAGAAATAATTGCCGATAGATCTGATTTGTTCAACAGTTCTAAAACAGGTGCATCAACCCAGTTTAATTCTAACGTCATTAATAGTATTCCAACTATTGGAAGAACTATTGACGATATTACGAAGTACAACGCTTATGGAAACGGACGTTCATTTGGAGGTCAAGATAGCCGCTTTAACAATTTCACTATCGACGGATCTGTTTTCAATAATGGTTTTGGACTTGGATCTTCTGCAGCAGCTGGAGGTAGAACTGGAACAACTGCCATTTCTTTAGACGCAGTAGAAGAAGTTCAGTTAAATATTGCTCCTTTTGATGTTAGACAATCAGGCTTCGTTGGAGCAGGTGTCAATGCGGTAACTCGTTCAGGTACAAATGAGGTATCAGGCTCATTCTATCACATTTTGAGAACCAGTGATTTAGTTGGAAAAACTGTAAATGACATTAAATTACCATCTATTTTTATTGATGAAAAAACAACAGGTTTTAGAATTGGAGCACCTATCATCAAAAACAAATTGTTCATATTTGCCAATGCTGAACAGTTCACAGGAACAAATCCAGCTTTAAGTTGGCAGACTAACAAAGCAGGTGCTACAGGAAACGTATCACGTGTAACTGAAAGTGATTTGAAAGATTTGTCTTCTTTTATGCAAACAAATTTTAATTACGATTTAGGAGCACTTGACAATTTCAATAATGATGTTAAAAGTACTAAAGGCTTAGTTCGTTTAGATTATAATATTAGTCAAAAACATAAAGCTTCTCTTCGTTATTCTCATCATAATTCAGAATCTGAACAGGTTATAAGTAGTTCAAATAGTAGTAATACTGCTGGAAACGGAAATCGCCAGAATTCTGCTTTTGCTATATCTGGTGAAAATACTGGCTATATCATTCAAGATAATACCCGTTCCGTTGCCTTTGAATTAAATTCAGTGTTAGATGGTAAAAAATCTAATAATTTTATTGCAACTTACAATAAACAAATTGAAGATAGAAAATACCGTACGGATATTTTTCCAACCGTTGATATCTTAAAAGACGGAACAACTTATACTACTGTAGGATTCGACCCATTTACACCAAATAATAAGCTAAATTATAGTACTTTAAATTTAACTAATAATTTTAACTTATCTTCAGGCAAACATTATTATACTTTTGGAGTAGCGTTTGAATATTTTCAGTCTAATAATGTCTTTTTCCCTGCATCAAATGGTGTATATGTATATAACTCTATTGATGATTTCAAAAAGGCGGCTTTACAGTTCAAGACTAATCCAACTAATCTAGTTTCTCCTGTTACCTTAAATCGTTATAATTTAAGATATTCTTTATTACCAGGTGGAATTGAGCCATTACAAACATTGAAAGTATCTACATTTAGTGCTTATGCCCAAGATGAGATTCAAGTTTCTGAAAAATTAAAAGTTACCGTTGGCGTTCGCGGCGATGTTGTTATGTATGACAATTCAACAGCAGCCAATTTTTATAATCCAATCGTTGGAGGATTAACATTTAAGGACGAAAATGCTCAGGCATTAAAGATCAACACAAGTGCATTCCCAAAACCAACTATTTTATTGTCACCTAGAATTGGTTTTAATTACGACCTTGACGGAGAACAAAAAACACAGGTTAGAGGTGGTACAGGTATCTTCGTATCCCGTGTTCCTCAGGTATTGGTTTCTAACCAATTAGGTAACAATGGTGTTAATACTGCAGTTATAAATGTAACCAATACAACAGCTTATCCCTTTACGACAGATCCGAGTAAATTTGCTCCAGCTTCAACTGATATAGCTAAATTACCTCCTTATGTAATTAATGCCTCTAATGAAAATTTGAAATACCCATCTGTTTGGAAATCAAATATTGCTGTTGACCAAAAATTACCATTTGGTTTAGTTGGTACAGTTGAAGGTATTTACGGTAAGACCTTATCTGGATTAAGGTATATTGATGCAAATTTAAAACCTGGTGACAGAGTTTTAAAGGATGGTAGATCTCGTTTTCCAGCTTCAGGTGTGACTAGCACAGGTTCAGGAGCTGCAAATACTGTTGCTATAGCAAGATTTTTAAACCCTACCATAGCCAATGCATTTGTTTTAACAAATACAGATAAGGGTTATTCGTATGCTTTTACTGCAAAAATTGAAAAACCAGCAGTTAATGGATTTGGAGGTATGATTGGTTATACCAATGCAAAATCTACCGATTTACAATCTGTAGGTAGTACAGTACAAGCTAATGCACCAACGGTAGGTGGTCAAAATTTCTTAGATCCATCTTATACAGATAATGATTTACGCCATAGATTTGTAGGTTATGTAAACTACAGAATAAACTACGGTGGTAAATTTGGTGGTTCAACAGCATTTACAGCAGGTGCAACTTCAGCAAGTGGAAGTAAAATAAGCTACATTTATGGCAATGATTTAAATGGTGATGGCCAAATCAATGATTTAATTTTCATCCCAAATAATGCCACAGAATTAACTTTTGCTACATTAACTACAGGAGGTAAAACGTTTACAGCAGAACAACAACAAGCAGCCTTCAACAATTTAATTGCAAACGACGAATATCTTTTATCTCGTAAAGGTCTATTTGCTGAAAGAAACGGAGGATATTTTCCTTGGTTAACCAGAGTAGATTTATCTGTAGTGCAAGAATTCTTTATTAAGGTAGGCGGAAAAAGAAATACCATACAACTTAGAGCTGATATACTTAACTTCGGAAACATGCTTAATAATGCATGGGGAGTTGGATATTCAACTACATCAGGAAGTTTTGGATCGGCAAGTCCTTTAACAGTTGCATCTGTTTCAACTGATGGCGTTGCAACTTATAGAATGGCCACAAGAGTAGTTGATGGAAGTACCATCTTACTTGACAAAACATTCGTTAAAACAATTAGTGTTGGAAATGCATGGCAAGCTCAATTAGGCTTGAGATACATCTTTAATTAAACATTAAAATTATAAAGAGGCTGTCTTTGGTTAAAGGCAGCCTCTTTTTTATTTGCATAATCAAGGTTTTTCTTTTTTACCAGTGATCCTTTTTTTAAGCTTTTTCAGGTAAGTAAATTTCGGCTAACATACACCTTACACTTCCCCCTCCATATTTTTCTATCGTAGGAATATTTCCTTTGATAATTCTTGAAAAGGATTTAATTTGAGTAATTTGCTCATTGGTAAGGGAATTATAAGCCGAATTAGACATTATCAACAATCTTTCTCCACTTACATTTTTTACAGCCAACATATTTCCTGCAAAAAAGCCAATTTGTTCATTTGAAATAGGAATGATCGTTTTGCCAGTCTCCTTAAATTGATTTTCAACCATTTCTCTTTCTGACCTATCAGGTAAACAATCCCCACCCCATATAACAAAATCTTCACCTATGGCCATCATAACATTGGTGTGATAGATATCCAGATTATTATTATCTCTTGCGCTAAAAACACATCGTTTATACTTCATTTTATCTGCCCATTGTTGAAGTAACAATTCATTTGTTCTGATACTTCTACAAGCATAAACCATTTTATTAGACCTATCGAGAATCAAACTTCCCGTTCCCTCTAAAAATTGATTATTAACTTCCGCATCTTCAAAATGAAAACGATTTGAAATTATAAATTTCTTTGCTAAAAGGTCAAAAATATCTTCTCTCCTCTCCAGTCTTCGTTGTTTAGAAAACATAGGATAGGTAACAACGGACCCATCTGCATGGGTTGAAAACCAATTATTAGGAAAAACAGCATCGGAAATGACAGGATTATTCCTGTCTTCAATAACCGTAATGGATAATCCCTCCCTTTTCAGTACCTCTACAAAATGGTCAAACTCATCTAATGCTAAAGCGGCTATTTGGGAAGAATTTAAATCCTTATCATTTGTCTGAAATGCATTATTTGAAGCTGTCTCTTCATTAAATCCAAAATGTTTGGGTCTAATCATTAATAAATTAGAGGTAATAGTAGATTCCAGCGCTATTATATTTTTCATCCACCGGAAATTTTAGTTTGATTATACCCTGCCGCCTGTAACATAGCAAGAACTTTAGTTCGATGATCTCCCTGAAGTATGATTTCATTGTCTTTGGCCGATCCACCGACGCCACATTTTGTTTTCAACATTTTACCCAGGACTTCACAATCATCCATTTGTCCAACAAAACCAGTAATTAAAGTAACTTCTTTTCCCTTCCTTTGTTTTCTGTCTAATTGAATCCTCAATATTTGTTTAGAAGGGATTAAGGTATCTAATTGTTCTCCATTATCTAATTCATAATTAAAATCTGGATTAGTAGAATAAACGACACCTACTCTGTTTTTTTCTTTTTTACTCATATTAAACAGGTTTATTACCCACTAACGCCGCAGCAACAGCGTGGTCTAAAGCTATTTCTGCTAGGGGTCTAGTAAATGAATTTAGTTCATGCATAGCCTGGTCGATAGCTGATTTATTATCCTCTTTGATTTTTTGAAGCAAAATTTCACCTAATTGATTCATTTTCTGAACGGAATCTTGATCGAACAGACCAATATTTTGCTTTTTAAACTTCTCCAAATGATGCAACACGTTATTTGCTTCATTTTTAGCTTCCTGTAATGCTCTCGCAGCTAAATCGGAGGATGCATTTTTGATAGAATCAATCAATAGTAAAGCCATTTCCTCCTCTGAAATGCCGTATTGAGCTTGAATTGTAATGGAAGTCTCCACACCAGAACGAAGTTCACTCGCTTTTACTTTTAATATTCCATCGGCATCCAATAGAAATTGAATTTCAATTTTAGGAATACCTGCAGGCATAGGAGGAATACCTGAAAGAATAAATTCTCCCAATTTTCTATTATAAACCACTAAATCTCTCTCCCCTTGGAATACCGCTACCTTTAATTTGGTTTGTCCATCGACAGAGGTTGTATAATTTCTTCCAACTTTTGTAGGAACCTTAGAATTTCTTGGAATGATAGTATCCATAAGTCCTCCAACCGTTTCAATACCCAATGATAGAGGAGTAATATCAAGTAATAAAAGATCTTCTTGGTTACCAGCAAGAATATCGGCTTGAATAGCAGCACCGAGCGCAACAACTTCATCAGGGTTCAACTGATCAAAAACATCTTTTTCGAAAAAGCTACTTACGGCCTTTTTAAAAGCAGGTACCCGGGTGGAACCACCTACCATAATCACTTGCTGTATATCCTTTATACGTAAACCAGCATCTTTCAGTACTTTTTCACAAGCTATTAACGTTCTTTCAACAAGAGGTTTTACAATATTTTCAAATTCATTGATGGTTAATTGAAGCTCGCCAAATCGATTACTCACTTCAACAAACGACTCCTCTTTAGACAAGTGTATTTTTGCTTTTTCCGCTAATTTTCTTAAAGCAGGAATATTTGAAGTAGGAAATCCATATTTCATACACCAATGATTAGCAATTAACTTATCCATATCATCTCCTCCTAAAAAGGTATCCCCATGCGTTGCTAACACCTCAAAAATACCGTCTTGAATATCGAGGACGGAAATATCAAAAGTGCCCCCACCTAAATCATAGACAGCCACTTTTTGAAAATCATTTTTGTCTAATCCGATGCCATAAGCAAGACTGGCAGCAGTAGGTTCATTTATAATCCTTAGTACTTCTAACCCAGCTAATTTACCAGCATCTCTGGTAGCCTGACGCTGGGCATCATTAAAATAAGCGGGAACTGTAATTACTGCTTTAGAAACAGGAAAATCTAATAGTTTCTCCACTCTTAATTTCAATGCCTTTAGAATTTCAGCTGATAATTCAATGGGGGTAAATGATTTATCTCTTAATTTAACCTTTACTAAATTTTCTGAACCTGTATCCAACAGTTCGTAACCGTAAAAATCTTTGTAAGCAAACAAATCATCGTAAGATTTACCCATTAGTCTTTTGACTGAATAAACCGTATTTAAAGGATCTGATGCTAAATAAATCCCCGCTTTTTCACCAACTATAAAATGATTATCCTGAGCAAGATATAGTAAGGAGGAAAGCAGAGCTTGTTCACCAAATTCATCTTTAACTACTTTAGGTTTACCATCTTCCATGATAGCAACCAGTGAATGGGTAGTCCCAAGGTCAATTCCAATAATAACTGGAGTTTCCTTTTTTATAGAACCACTTTTTAAATCTATAGCATACTTGGGCATAATTAAATAAAATTTAGATTTTGCAAAACTACTTTTTAATCTATAAAAAGGTAAATTTATATTCAGAACATATTTGAAAAATCTTTGTTTCAAGTTTAATTAAAATAAAAAAATGTCAGTACCCACCTCGAAAAATAATCAATCTTCCCATGAAATGAATAAAGGAACTACTTTATTTTTTCTTCTAGGTGGTTTCTTTATAGCCAATGCACTTGTTGCAGAGTTTATTGGCGTAAAAATATTTGCTTTGGAAGACACCCTGGGAATTCCAAGATTTAATATCCAGTTATTTGGCCAAACAGGTGCACTTCAATTCTCCGCAGGGGTTCTTTTATGGCCTATTGTATTTATTATGACAGATATTATTAATGAATATTTCGGAAAACAAGGCGTAAGAAAATTATCATTTTTCACTGCAGGACTTATCGCTTATGCCTTTTTAATTATATTTTTTGCCATTCAATTAGTGCCTGCAGATTGGTGGACTACTCAGAATCAAGCACAGGGGGTTGAAAATATGCAAACTTCCTTTAAAGTTATTTTTGGACAAGGCATTCTAATGGTTTTTGGATCATTAACAGCCTTTTTAGTTGCACAACTAGTAGATGTCTTACTTTTTCACCAAATCAAAAAAGTCACTGGTGAAAAAAGAATCTGGCTAAGATCAACGGGATCAACTTTTGTTTCTCAATTTTTTGACAGCTTTGTTATTTTAACTATCGCATTCAAATGGGGACCTGAATTAGTTGGTAACGTAACCCCGTGGAGTTGGGATCAGGTTTTAGCCGTTGGAACGATTCAATATTTTTATAAAATCTCTATGGCCGTCCTATTGACACCAGTCATTTATGGGGTTCATAATACCATTGATAATTATTTAGGAGAAGAGGAAGCATCAAAAATGAAAGGATTAGCCGCTTTATAAGCTAAAACTAAACCTATGACTTTGTTGTAATTCAGCATCCCTTCCTTAATTCCTTGTCCTTTTAGGTAAGCGTCATAAATTTTGTACTGCAATTGAGGCATCCAGTCTTCGTATTTGTTGCTAAATTCCTGCATTTCCTGTAAGTCTAATTTCAACCCTGTGGGAATTTCATTTATTTTGCGATTAAAAAAATCAGGAGAAATCCTTCTTACATTAGATGCCAGGTAACGCCAATATCCCATAGTAGCTGTATAGGCTACCCAGGAATTCTTATCATTATGATGGCAAATATAGGCTAAGAAATTACACGTTCCTTCATCAGCGAAGCCATACCCATGAGCCATTTCATGTGCCATAACAGAAGTGAATTGCAAAGGATGCAGACCAGGATCGACATTCCCTTCCCCGGAAAAGGGAAAATACATCCCTGCCGTGCTAAAGTGCAAAAAGAATCCCTTTGGTATATTATATCTTATTGAAACAGGAGCCTGAGTTGGAAATTCATTATTTTTTAACCACTGTCGAAGGTTTTTTTGAAGAATCTTTCCTTGAGCTCGCTCATTAATTACTTGATTACTAATAGATATCTTTTGGGAAGAATCGGATAATAAATTCCTGATTTTTAACAATTTAACGGTCGTTTCTTCATATTCTGATTCTAATTGTTGCACCGTAAAAGGGACTGATTTATATTTCCATCCATTATCAATGGGTAATCTATAATAATTAAAACCCCAAACCAGGTAAAATATAAAGTAAAGAACGCCCATACTATTTAATATCCAAAGGAACTTTGATAAAGTACTTTTAAAGGATTTAATACTAAATATAATCGTAGCAAAATAAATTATTGGTATTAAAAATAAACCAGGTAAAATTAAAACAAAAGAAAAAGCACTTAAACAATAGTTGATAACTATGAAAATGCTCCTGGTATAATATTGCTCTACAAAGCCTGGGAAACAAGAAAAAAAATACTTAATAATTTCAGTGATAATGAGAAGGACAATTCCTATAAAATGGTAGTATTTCATTTTTTAACTTAACTTTACAACTAAATTAGCAAACGATTTGTTTTGTTAACTTAATATTTAAAATAATTAAAATGGCATTCGAATTTACTGATAACAATTTTAAAAGTACGGTTTTAGATACTCCTGGTATTGCCGTAGTTGATTTCTGGGCTGAATGGTGTGGTCCTTGTCGTATGGTTGGTCCAATCATTGAAGAATTAGCTAAAGAATATGATGGTAAAGTTTTGGTTGGCAAACTTGATGTTGATGCAAATCCTGAGGTTTCTATGAAATATCAAATTCGTTCAATTCCAACTATTTTAGTCCTCAAAGATGGTGAAATTATTCACAAACATGTAGGTGTTGCCACAAAACAAAGCTTAATTCAAAAAATAGAAGAGGCTACTACGGCATAAAAAAGTAGTCCTCCTTTTATTTCAGCGTCTTAAGAAAAATCTAGAGACGCTGAAATTTAATAACCAAATATGGCATATTGGGATAATCCGGAAATTCGTCAGTTTAACAATCTTGATCTTTTAGCCAGACAAGTAGTTGAAGGCTTTATTATTGGGTTACATAAAAGCCCTTTTCATGGTTTTTCTGTAGAATTTGCCGAACATAGAATTTATAATCAAGGAGAGTCAACAAAAAATATTGACTGGAAAGTTTATGCCCGTACAGATAAATTATTTACAAAAAGGTTTGAAGAGGAAACAAATTTAAGATGCCAAATAGTCATTGATACTTCTTCCTCCATGTTTTTTCCAGAAAAAAAAGCTGGTGATAAAAATTATATAAACAAATTAACCTTTTCATGTCTGGCTGCTGCTTCATTAATGCAATTACTTCAGAAGCAAAGAGATGCGTTTGGCCTCAGTCTTTTTGACATGGAAGTGCATACCCATTCTCAATGTAAGTCAAGTACTACGCATTACCGGCTTTTATTGAGTTATCTGGAAAAAAAATTAAATAGCCCCACCCCACTTGTTTCAACTGCTACTTCCCAGGCACTTCATCAGATTGCAGAAAGTATTCATAAAAGATCTTTGGTGATTATTTTCAGTGATATGTTTGAACAAGCTGAAAACCAAGATGCTATGTTTGCTTCTTTACAGCATTTAAAGCATAATAAACATGAGGTTATTCTATTTCACGTAACTGATAAAAGTAAAGAAATAGATTTTGATTACGAGGATCGCCCCTATCTTTTTGTAGATTTAGAAACAGGAAACGAAGTAAAATTACAAGCTGGTCTGGTTAAAGAAACGTACAAAGAAAAATCATCTTTACTTTTGAAAGATTTAAAAATGAAATGTCTTCAATATAAAATCGACTTTATTGAAGCTGATATCAAGGATGGATTTCATCAAGTATTACAAAATTATCTGGTTAAGAGATCTAAAATGAAAGTAGGTTAACATGCAGGTTTATATCCTTCCTGAAAGTAAAACAAGAATTGACAAATGGTTGTGGACCGTCAGAATCTTTAAATCCAGAACCATTGCTACTGATGCATGTAAAGCTGGTAAAATAAAAATTAATGGATTAGAGGTAAAACCCTCTGCTTCTGTTAGCAGGACTGATAAAGTTGAGGTTCGAAAAAATGGATTTAATTTTCAATTTGAAGTAAAAGAATTACTCAAAAATAGAGTACCGGCTCCCATCGCTCAGGAATGTTTTAAAAACAATACCCCCATTACTGAATTAGAAAAGTACAATGACTGGTTTACCGGAAAAAAATCAAGTGTAATTAGAGCAAGAGGCACAGGAAGACCGACTAAAAAAGAGCGAAGAAGCATGGATGACTTTAGCGATTTCGATGAATTTGATGAAGAAGAATTATAGAAAAAAAATTACTTATTACCACTTTTCTTTTTCTTATTAAGGGTACTTTTTCCAAAAATATCTTTCTCCTCATTTCCAAGAATAGGTTTAGGCCTTATTGCATCTTCATCGGTGGTTATAACGGGTAACATTTCTATGTATTCCAACTTATCGGGATAAATTTTAAATGCCTCATAGCTTCCGTCCGAAACCATCAATTCAGGCTGTCCTGGCTTAATAGCTAAAGGTGCGAGATGATCGAAAATAATTAAGTCCAGCTGCGCGTCATAATTCAACTTAATGGTAGTTTCAGCAGCATAAGTTAAAATAAATCTAAGCGGTAAAAAAGTAGAATCTACTTTACTCCGAGGAAATATGGGAGAACCAAAAATGGGTTTATTTTGAACAAATCTAATGGGTTCAATCCATTTTTTTCTGGTTTTGCCATCATTTGCATCGTATCCAAAAGCTAAATAGGTAGCTTCCTTGCCCTGTCCCATCTGTTGAATTCCATATACTAAACATCCCATCCAGTTATCTGAACTGAGGGTCAACTTTTCAGGATTAGTCATATTGAAAGACCTATCAATTAAAGGAAATAATATAAGGCTGTCCGCTTTTAATTGTATAGCTCCATAGTAACGGTGTTCCGACTTGGAAACTTCTAATTGCCAGGTAAACATTCTAAAACTGCTATCGGGGGGATATTGGATAGAAACTGATTTTAAATTTGGAAATTTATAATAAAAAGAATTTTTTATTCTTAAGGTCCTTACAAGTGTTAAAATCATTTCCCTTGTGGCATAAAAACGTTCATCTGCCAATGAATCATTGACAATAGAAAAAGCCAAAAAAGAAAGAGTATCCTCTGCTTTTGATAATTTTTCTATACTGGAAGAAGTAAGGAGAGCGTTGTTTTTTTGGCCAAAGGAAAAAGTCAAAAAGAAAAGAAAAAAACTTAAATAGATAAAGCGCATTTGAAAGTATTTTTTAATAAACTTTCTATCTGCGGATTTTATTGTTTTTTTCTGGATTTATTATTCTTATAATCTCTGAAGACGAAAGAGCCCAAACCATCTAACGTGCTATAAAAAGCTTTACCTTGATTAGCCCTGGTAAATTGATCCACAAATTGCATTAGATATGGATCTCTGGCAATCATAAAAGTAGTAATTGGAATATCCATTTTCCTGCATGATTGTGCCAGATTCAATGTTCTGGAAACGATTGTTCTATCTAAACCAAAGCTATTTTGATAATATTTTTTTCCTTTTTTAATACAGGTTGGTTTGCCATCAGTAATCATAAAGATTTGTTTATTAGCATTCCTTCTTTTTCTTAGTATATCCATAGCTAATTGCAAACCAGCTACGGTATTTGTATGGTAAGGACCAACTTGCAGATAAGGTAAATCTTTAATTTCAATAGTCCAGGCGTCATTTCCAAACACAAGAATATCCAGTGAATCCTTAGGAAATCGAGTGGTAATATATTCCGAAAGAGCCATGGCCACTTTTTTTGCAGGAGTGATACGATCCTCGCCATATAAAATCATAGAATGAGAAATATCAATCATTAAAACAGTTGACATTTGACTTTGGTCATAGGTTTCCAATACTTCTAAATCATTTTCAGCTAACTGAAAAGAATCTATACCATGATTTACCTGCGCATTTTTTAGCGATTCAGAAATAGCAATTTTATCTAATGCATCACCAAAAACAAATGGTCTTTTTTCTGAGGTAAATTCGTCACCTCTTCCCTCTAGACGTGTATTATGTCCACCAACTTTACTTTTTTTAATATCTCCAAAGACATCTTCCAATGCTTTTTTACGCAGCGCCAGTTCCATTTTTGGAGCAGGCACCATACCAGGAGACTTAGCATCTTTAGACTGGATAAAACCTTGATCTTTCAAATCTTGAATAAAATCAGACATTCCATATTCTGGTGTAGTTAATTTATATTGCCTGTCAAGTTCAGTTAACCAGGAGAGTGCTTCATCAACATCACCTGAAGTATGTAGCAGCAACTCCTTAAATAATTTAAGTAATCGATTAAACGTATTATTTCCCTTATCATCATGAACAACATCGCCAAATTTCCACCCTATCATAAGAATCGATTTACTATTATTTAATAACACAACAACTTGCCAGTTGCAAATAATCAGGTCGGTCAGAAGAAAGTCTATGAATAAATTGTTCTTTAATTTCTCCATTTACAATCACAAAAACTCCAGGCATTTGAAATCCATCACCAATTTGAGCACTAGGAGCTTGCCCATTTTGAATACCCGCAGAAAATCCTCTGATGAGAGATTGCAAACCAAATAATTGATTAAAATTTCCTTTCACTAAACCAAATGCAGCATAAAATTTACAATCAGGATCACTAATATGAGTTATATCAAATAGGCCAAATTTATGAAACTGTTTTTCAGCAGTTTCATAATCTGTCATGTGAACGAAGACAATTTTTACTCCTCCAACCTCAATATTAGATTTATTTTTGGAAATATCAGCCAATGCTTCTTTACAAAAAATACATCCGAAATGTCTTAGAAAAATCAATAAAACTGGATTATCCATGGAGATATTCATCAATGATTCCCCATTATTTGTAAACATTTCGCTAAGCCATTCTTTTTTAAAAGCGACAAATTCCATTTAAAAATCCATTTTAACTAAAACAAGAAATCATAAAAAGGGTTCAACTTCAACGATTAAACTGAAGAGGATAAAAAATAATCCATACCCTATAAGAAGGATATGGATTATAACGACTTTAAGACGAGACCAGTTTATTTTGTAAGGCCATCATAAACATCCATGACCTGACGAACCTGATCAGCAGAATCATTCAGCAAAGCCATTTCCGCATCGTTCAATTTTAATTCTATCAATTGTTCAATGCCTTGAGCACCTAATTTAACTGGTACACCTACGAATACACCATTCAAGTTATATTCCCCATTTAACATAGCGCAACAAGGATAAATTCTATTTTCATTTTTCAAAATACTTTCTACCATTTGTGCTGCAGCAGCCCCTGGTGCATACCATGCAGATGTTCCCATTAGTTTTACTAATTCTCCACCCCCCACTTTTGTTCTTTCAACGATAGCATTTAATGATGTTTCATCGATTAATTCTGTCACTGGAATACCACTAACAGTCGTATAACGAGGTAGAGGAACCATGGTATCACCATGACCACCCATTAAAACTGCCTGAATATCTTTTGGAGAAACATTTAAGGCCTCTGCTAAAAATGCTCTGTAACGAGCAGTATCTAAAATTCCAGCCATGCCAAAAACACGCGTAGATGGTAATCCTGATGTTTTCCACGCGGCATAAGTCATAACATCTAAAGGATTAGAAACAACTATAATAATAGGATTTGGCGAATACTTCATGATTTGAGAAGTAACAGACGAAACAATCTTTGCATTTGTACTAATCAGATCATCTCTTGTCATGCCAGGTTTTCTGGGGATTCCTGCAGTAATCACCACTATATCAGAATTAGCCGTTTGAGCATAATCATCTGTACCAATAATTCTGGTGCTATAATAGTCAACGGGAGCTTGCTGCCACATATCCAGGGCCTTCCCTTTTGCCATATCCCCTTGGATATCAAGTAAAACGATTTCGTTTACTACATCTTTGTGTGCCAATACATTTGCTACAGTAGCTCCAACATTTCCAGAGCCAATAACGGTAACCTTTTTCATGATATTTTTTTGTTTAGTTTGCTTGGTTTTCACGATAAAAATACAAATATCTTAAAAATTTATTTAACTTTTTTTGGATATGTTATAATAATACTTTTTCTTTACCGGCGAGAGAGGAAAAATATACTTTAAAAGCAGTATTTTTTCCCGAAGCTTTTTACATATCGTTTATTTTTAGCTGTAAGGCACTATGCAAATACGTGTAATGTTCCTTATTTGGGCTATTTCTCTGACCTTTTCTTTAAATGGTCAGCGTCTTAACTCATGTGCAACCACTACTGTTGCACAAAATGATTGGTTGTTACGTTTTCAAAAACGTTTGCAACCTGAAATATCTTTGCGAGGAGCTATCACCCTCTATTATCCAATTCAAATTTTTATTTCGGCACGTATTCACAGTGCAAATGGTACCGTTTCTCCACAAAAATTAATGGATGAAATTTGTCATATTAATAACTTGTATAAACAGGTTAATATTGAATTTTATCAAATTGCACCACCTGTGATTTTGAATGACCATCAATTGGATAAAATTGAAACGCAACTAGAATTAAAAAACTTAATTACCGATTACAATATAAAAAATGCAATTCCTATTTATATCGTTGAAAATGGATTAGAAGCCTGCGGATTTAATATCATTCAAAATCAGGTAAATCTGGGTATTCTACTTTCTTCAGAATGTTATAAGGTTAAAGGTGCCTTATTTGCCCATGAATTAGGCCATTATTTAGGTTTACCACATACTTTTCAAGGCTGGGAAGGTAAAGCATTCGATTACAATCAAAAAGCACCTGAAAATTGGGAAAATATTAAAGTCGAAAGAGCTGATGGTAGTAATTGTAAAACTGCTGGCGATGGATTTTGTGACACTGCCCCAGATTATCTTAGTTTAAGATGGTCTTGTGCAGATAGTTCAAAAAGTCCTATTCCTCAGGTCGATCCAATGGGTAAAAGTTTTTATTCTGATGGTTCCCTAATTATGGGATATGCTTTAGACCCTTGTCCAAATCGATTTAGTAAAGAACAAATCATTACTATGCGAGGTTATTCCGATGAATTTTATTCTCATATTATAAAGACAGATTTACCTCTAAAAATAAATAAAACAGAACCCGCTACCCTATCTCCAGCCGATTTCAGCCAAACTAATATAAATAACGGCGTAACCTTTAATTGGGAAAAAGTACCCGGCACCTACAAGTTTATAGTGGAGATTTCTCCTATGCCTAACCTGGCCATAGTTACAAATAGTTATGAAATATCAGGAGATTCTTTATCCTTAAAAGTAAATAATTTAATCGCAGGTCGCAGATATTATTGGCGTTTGAGATCGCTTAATTTGTATACTACCTGTCTTTCAGTTTCTAAAATTAAATCATTTAATACGGTTTTATCAACTTCAAGTACAGAAATTAATAGAGATAATCCGTCACTTGTAAAAGTGAACCCCATAAATCAATTTGAAGGAATGCAGTTAAATTTAGAAGGCCAATCCTTTCCATTATCGATTACCTTGACGAACAGTTCCGGACAATTGCTACTAACTAAAAATTACGCCCAATACGTTGGTTTATCCAACCTTTCCATTTCAGTGTCTGCCTTCCCCCCAGGGCAATACACACTAACTGTGCGAAATGCACAGAAAACCCAAAGCCACAGTGTTGTTATTATGCCTTGAAGCCGGTCCCCAAAGCGGTAACTCTAGGGTGTGATTTCTAACATTGTTGGCTTAATGGGTTTTAAAAACTAATTGAAATATCAATGATTTTATATGATAAACTGGATTAAATAATCTATTCATTCAAAAAAGATATTAAGAGTTGAATTAACGCAAAGTCAAAATCGTTAGACGAATATTATTTCACCATAAAAAATTTAAAATGAGTACCTTACTTAAGGGTAATTTTATTTTCAATTTGAACTCCTTTCATCAAAAAAGTACCAAGAATTTTTGTTGACAATTTGAATACTACTTTACTTACAAATATCAGGAGCTTTTGTAATTTGGTGCTCGATGAAGAATAAAAATAAAGCTTTAGAAATAGAGGAGAGAATTCCCAGGCTTGTTTATCGAGTTGATTTTTATTGGTAATTCCTGCTAAGCTGCATATTCTAATCAATTTAGCACTTATAATAAATGACAAAATCCAGGAAAATTGAGTAGGAAAAGATTTATATAATGAAAATAATTCTTTTAACTCTATATTAGGCTGGTGATGAAATTGGTGAGTTAAATTATGACTACCCGAATTCCTCCAAATAAATGGTTTTGGTATATATTCAAAAAAACCAATATTCTTAATGAGTTGCAAGTAGTAATCAATATCAACTAACCATATTAAATTTTTATTATAAGGAATACTATGGGTGCTCCTTACAACAATAACGCTAGGAACACCAATACAATTACCAAAACCAAGAATACCAGGAAATAACTTTAATAAATAGAGCCCACGACGATATAATATGGTACAATATCTTGAAGCTGGAGGAGGAGGGTGAATTGGTGCACCAACAATCCAATGCTTTTTTGTTTTTAGAGCTATTTGAAATAAATCAGCCAAGGTATTTTCGTCAAACAAACTATCATCGTGATGAAGTATTTTAATCCATTGTCCAATTGCTTGTTTAAGAGTAAAATTCCAATTTTCAGGACTTCCCAGAGATGGATTTTGACGAAAATATTTTAGTTTTCCTTTAAAATCGTAAGACGATACTAATTTATGAACTTCATCACTTATTGAATCATCTGATAATATAATTTCATAATCTGTAAATATTTGACCTTTAATTGAATCAAGCGTTTGTTTCAAAAAGAGTGTTTGCTCATAAGCAGGAATACAAATAGAAAAAAAAGGCACGGATTCCATCAAAAGGTATTAAACAATTAAACGACAAATCATATAATCAGATTTTCTAATATGGAAACTATTCTTGATGCAGCGTGTCCATCCCAAAGAGGTGGAATAGCTCCTTTTTTCCAATTGCCGGATAAAAGTTTTTCCATAGCAGGTGAAATTGATTCCGGATTAATGCCAAGTAAAACATTTGTACCAATAGAAACCGTTTCAGGTCGCTCTGTATTTGCTCTTAGTGTCATACAAGGAATACCGAAAACGGTTGTTTCCTCAGTGATTCCTCCTGAATCTGTAATTACTGCTTTGGCAAATTGCACCAAATAATTAAATCGAAGATAAGATTGAGGCTCAATTAGAATCAAATGATCAGAATGAATAGTCAGTTTATTTAAGACTTGTTTGGTTCTGGGATGAACAGGGAAAATAATTTTCATACCCTTTGCAGCTTTAACAAGTTCATCAATTAAAAATTTTAAGTTTTCCTCCTGATCTACATTTGCAGGTCTGTGTAAGGTCATTACCAGATACTCTCCAGGCTTTAAACCTACCTCATCCCAAATCTCTGGTTTTAAAAACCGGGATTTATTAGCTAAAAGAGTATCAATCATTGTATTACCGACAAAATATATTTTATTTTCTGGAATCCCAGACTTCCTAAGATTTTCATTTGCTATTTCAGAGGTAGTAAAAAAATAATCTGTAATACTATCTGTCACCAATCTGTTAATTTCCTCTGGCATGGAAAGATCCCCAGATCGAATTCCTCCCTCAACATGAGCTACCTTTATATTTAACTTTTTTGCCACTATGGCACATGCCATAGTGGAGGTGACATCGCCCACTACCAGACATAAATCAGAAGGTGATGACATCAGCAATTTTTCATAACCAATCATGATTTTAGCTGTTTGCTCAGCCTGCGTTCCACCACCTGCACCAAGATTTACATCTGGCTCGGGTAAACCCAATTCCTCAAAAAAGGAATCGCTCATGTTCTTATCAAAATGTTGACCCGTATGAACGAGCCTGAAAGAAATTAAATTTTTCTTGGATTCTCTATTATTAATTGCCATAATAATAGGGGCTATTTTCATGAAATTTGGCCTGGCGCCAGCAATTAAATCAATTAACATCATAAATTAATTAGGTAATTATAAAAAATAATCAATGAGACCTAAGAATTAAATCCTTAATAAACCTTTTACGCTTAAATATTTTCTTAAAACTTTCAATGAGCCAGTTTTGCCAATAAAAATCCTTTTCAAAAGCCAACTTAAAGGTACTTTTTGATAAATCTATGCAAGTAACAATACATAATTCAAGAAAAGTCTTTCCAATCAAAATGAAAAAAGGAAACCCATTAACATCTCTTTTAAATACTGCCTGACTTTTCCCCAGAGCATCAGCTGCTTCAAAATACCATTTTAATTTTAGCTTATGAGGTAACATGTGATGCTTAACTATTAACTTCGGATCATACCCAATAGGAATACCCTTAGCATGGAGCTGATATTGCAGAAAAGTTTCTTCTCCATATCCAACCACATCCCCTTTCATTCCTACCCTGGGGTCAAAACCTCCAAAATCAAAAAGTACATCTTTTTTAATAATAAAAGAAAAACCAGCTACGCATTCTTTTTTACTCGCATCTATCTGATGGAAATCTTTATAAGGCAAGCGAAATTGCAAATACTGGTCTTTTACCCAATGAGGTTTTTCTTCTTGATAAAAAGGTATATCAATTCCTCCCCAACAGCTGAAGTTAAATTGCTTTTTAATGTAAGCTACACGTTCAAGATAGGTTTCTGGAATAATTACATCATCATCTAAAAAGATGAAGGTATTGCCTTTAGCCCTTCGGCTACCAGCATTTCGTGCTTGACTTAACCATTGATTGGTCTCCACGATATAATGAAAATGAGGCCAATCATTTGCAAAGGATAAAGCCATTTCTTCGGTATTATCTGTGGAATTATTATTTACAATAATAAGTTCATATTGATCCTTAGGAAAATGTTGTTCTCTTAAGGATGTTAAACACTTTGAGAGAATATTAGCCCGATTATAGGTGCAGATGATAACTGAAAATTCCAACATTTAATTTAAATGATGAATAATTAAACTTTATTATTAAAGCTATGAGAATCCGAAAAATCAATATTTACCAAAATATCGTCCTTTTTTTTCTCAATTAAAGATACTGCATTGGAAACAAATTTATCTCTGGCAATATACCTCTTTCCAATTTGCCAGATATCCCCAATAATTAATAAAACAATAACAATAATGGTAATATTGGTTTTGATTTTTTTATTTAAAGCTAACCATAATAGACCAGCCGTCAAACTTACCAAGACTAAAGATCTGATGGCATCCATTCGCTGTAAAATTTTCCTGGCGTCAAAAAGTTCCTCTTGCATATATCCTAACTGAACCATTTCTGGATCGCGATTACCGTAGAAATCAAAAAACAGAGCGCCGAAAAGGGCAATAAAAAGGGCAAAACCACCACATATATACAGACTATTTTTTAATGCACTTAGTTTGTTTTCAATACTTTTTTCAATAAACAAGAAGTTATAAATACTTAAAATAGCCAAAATATTTATCAAAATAGTTGTCACCCCCCAAATGGAGTTTGGTGCTCTAAATTTATTATAAAAGGGTAAATAATCAAAAATCAATTCTGAAAAAACGCCAAGGTAACGTCCAAAGGATAAAAGAACGGTTAATAGGATTGCCCCCAACATGGATTTAGTCAAAACATCCTTTTTCATAAACATTCCTAAAACAAAAAGATAAAAAATGATTGCTCCTATATAAACTGGACCATTTGTAGATTTTAGACTTCCCCAATAAAGATTAGTCCTTAAATCAGGAATAACATTAATTTTAGCTAATTTGGAAGAGGATGGTAAAAATTCTTTTTCACTTCCACCTACAAATCCAGGAATATATGTTGAAACTACATCTTTCCAGCCAAAGCTCCATAACATGGCATTTTCATAACTTAAACCGTTAAAATCTCCCCCCTGATCTGCAAGATCTGGAACTTTAATGGATGGCATATCTGGATTAACAGCCTGATTTGCCATTTTATTTACAACTTCAGGATTTTTAATAACAGATTCTCCTCTTACAGTTTGTTTACTCAATTCATAAACAGGCCAAATAATATGCAAATTAGATAATAATCCAATGAATAAGCCTAAAGTTAAACCAACGGTTGCTTTTCCAAATATTTGATAGGTTTTATTTTTAAAGGATTCTATCCCTTTAAAAATAACGAAAACGAACATACCTAGGAATAAATAATATGTCATTTGAATATGGTTCATGGCAAGCATGAGACTAAATCCAACAGAAAACAAGGTACTACCCATTAAAATTTTACCTCTATAAGCTGCAATTATTCCCATAATGACCAAAGGAGCATAGCTTAAAGCCCCTAATTTAGTCATGTGACCACTTTCCAGCAATATGAGATTGTTTGTTGTAAAAGCCATTGCAAATGCACCTGCAAAGGCTAATAATGGAGAGATTGAAAGATAGGAAAACAAAATATAAGCTAATATAGAAAAAATAAATAAACGTCCAATTGGTGTCCATTTATTAGGAATTAGATCATTCAAAACATTACCTTTATCATCGTTATGAACCAAATATATAGGCATACCGCTAAAAATATTGTTTGTCCAGAGTGTTTCGTCTATCGTTCCATTAAAAATACTGGTGTATTTTTCAATAAAAGAATTATCATGATTTGTTTGATTAAATCTTGTGATTGATTCAAACTGATTAATATCTTCCTGTTTTAATTTTTTCCCATTTACTAATGGATAAAAAAAGAAAACGTTCAACAAAAAAAGACCTAAAATTGATAGCACATGAGGCTGTGAAATTTTAATTAGTTTTTTAACCTCCATTTTCTTTCTTTTTATTTATTCTGCAATAGTGGCCAAGCCAAGTTTTATTTTGTTTTTTGATTCTTTGAAACCAATGATCAAGAATTTCCAAAAGGAAATATTAAAAGATTTGCATACTTCATAAGGCCATTTCCAGTTGGCATAAGCTAACTGGGTCAAACCTTGAACTAATACCAACCCTAAGAGCCCAAATAACGTAAATTTTAAAACCAAAAAACTTCCAGCAACGATAATAGTGCCTGCTACTAAAGAAGATGGAACAAAGGGTATATCGTTATTTGTTATGATAAAGGTAGCAAAATTTGCATGATTCCCCTCTAAAAATACCACTAATCCATATAATATCATAATAATCATAGCAGGTAAAACAGCATTTGAACCAATTAAACCAAGTAACCATTCTCCTGAAAATACCAAGGTAAATGACGCTGTCAAAAAGAATATATAGTAAACTTGCATACTGAAAGCAAAATCTTTTAACATTCCCCATCGATTATCTTCTACTCTAAGTGCTGCTAATCGTGGTTGATAAATACCAAAGAGCGTCCCAGACAACGTATTAATAATACTAAATAATTGCACCATTAATCCGTAAGCAGCCGTTTCAGGTAAAGTCAAATAAAGTCCGGCTAAAAAAAGACTAAAGCGAGTAACAGCAAATGCTCCTATTAGTACTAATCCCAGTTTACTGGCGTTGTACCCCAAGATTTTGAATAATTCAAATTTTTCCTGAAAACTGATTTTAAATTGATTTATGTTATTAGTCAATTCCTTTGTGAAAAAATAATAATGTGCAATAAATCTTTGTGCGAAAGGCATGATTAACCCTGCTAAAGTAACCCCCAATAATCCTAAACCAGCATAAAGGAAAATAAATGCCAATAGAATAAAAGCTAATTTTCCTAAGAGAATAGCCTTTTTTGACTCCATAATCAGCCCTTGTCCAGTAAGTAGTGCGGTATAATAGGCAAAATTTAAATTGAAAAAAGTTGCAAATGAAAAGATGATCCAAATTAACAAAGTATTTTCAACCTTCACAAAACCATCTGTAACCTGATACATATACATAGTACCAAAGGTCAACATAACCAGTAGAACCAAAAGTGCTAAAACGCGATAAAATAAACGGGCAGTTTGAATCATATTCGAAAGTAATCTGAAATTTACTTCCAAAGGTGACTTGATTACTTGAACCCCTTCTCTTTTAATAGCTTGTGCCCCACTAAAAACATACGATATGTTACGTCCAAACTGAGGAGCAAATCCAAAATCAAACAATGAAACCAAAGAGCCTGCTGTTAACATCAAATAATGTAATCCAATTTCTTCTGCAGTAAGTAACCTCAACATTAGAGGAATAATAATGATTCCTGAAAATATGGAAAAGAACTGAACAACAAAGCCCCAAATAATATCCTTTTTTAATACGTTAAATGCCACGCTTTAAGTTATGGTTTGTTAAATAGAATAGATACACCAAGACGTGCACTTAAATTAAACACATTATCTCCATCTGCAAAGAAATTGTTTGGATCTTTTGTTTTGAAATAATATTGGTAATTATAATTATCTATTCCGGTAATTTCAAAATGAAACAATGCTTTTTTTATTGGAATACTTCCATACAAAGTCCCTCGCATATCTACCCAAGCAGATCGAAAATCTTTAATAACCCAATAGAAAAAATCCATGTTATGAGCAAAACGCTCGGCCTTGAACCCTATTTTATTCATTCCTTTTACCCAGGCTATGTCTAAAGTATATAGATTACTGCCATTTCCAATACCCGCACCTAAAAACTGTCCTTGATGCGTATATCCTTGCCTCACATCAAGATCCTGATACCAATCATATCCTGATTGAGCACCTCCTTGTAAAAGACGGGTATCCTTTGATTTTTCGATTTGAGTGATTTCAACGCCCAATTGAAAGGCATTATTTCCTGATTTTCCAAAAGGTATGAATTTCTGAAATCCTAAAATATAAGCCCTTGTAAACTCTGGTGACATCAAATAAGCCCAGGAACTCCAAGTTGACCTATCTCTGGCATATTCAACATAGAACTCCGCATTTTCTTCCTCAAGGACATATCTTGCATAAATAGTTGAAAACAGATTAGTCTTCAGCAGCCTTGGATTAAAAATGATTGTTTTTTGATTATTCCGCCATTTTGCAAAGACAGGTAACCATAAGCCACCTGTTTCTTTTTTAATATTACTTTTATATTGTTGAGCCGTTCTGGCTGCACCAAGAAAGAATCCAGGCAACCATTTGGGTTGATAAGAAAGCATTGCTCCGTTTAAATAAGTTTTTTCCTGATTCCTAGGTCTGTAATACGGGTTTCCAGTATAAGTGCTGCTTAGTCCTTTGAAAGGTTCAAATCCTGATTCTTGCAAATAACCACTTATTATTTGAAACTCAAAAGAACCAATGGACGTTTGAATTGGCTTCTTAGAATGTATAGTTGCATGAAGGAAACCGGGGGCCGTATTTGAAAGCAATAAACTATTATATCTACCAGGACCCCACCATCTGTTTTCAGAAGAAATACCGGCTGCAACAGCGCCAAGTTTAAAAAGAAAATGACTTTGTCCCCAATTAACTTTATAATAAGGATCTATTCCAAAATGCTCTGGTGCATCAATATTCGCCATGGTCAATCCGTAAAAGAGAAAATAGGAAGGTCGAAATTTAGGGGCTCCATCATACCCTGCATGCCATTTATTTTCCGCTGAAACAGCCTCTGGCATAAATTGAAATGAAAAATACCTACTGCGTAAGGCAAATCCTGCACTTAAATAGGCTTGATATCCCGTAGCTGGAATCATTAGCCCGTCATTTTTACTATCGGGATGTAATGAGGTATATTGCTGCTGAAATATTAAAGGCATTAACTCGAATTTTACGCCTTTTTGAATAGTATCGTTGAAGTGCAATGGCAAGTTCAAAAAAGAAATATTAGCATCTACTCTACCTAATAATTGTTCTCTTCTAAAATAATCTTTCCATTCAGGTACATTTAAGACCACATTTTGGGATTGTAGAGGATTATCTACTAACGTAAATCCCAAAAAGAAAATAAAAATGATGTAAATTTTCTTGCTTAGATAAATCTTTTTCATATTTCTATTTCTTTGATGGTTTGCTTAGAAAATAAGCTACTTGCAATTCAGCCAATAGATTATATATTCCTTTTCCTTTAAATGTATCTTCCCCGTTTTTATTGAGTCGGGGAATAAATTTATGTCGATAATTCAAACTTCTTACGTTCCTGGCTGTGAAGTGGATGAGAAATCGGTTAAAATCCCAGTCAATGACAGGCGTCAAACTTAAATCAACCCATCTAAATTGGGTATTGCCTGGCCATGCTCCATCGCTGTAATCCGCTTCATGCACCCTTCTATCGGCCATAATCCCAATTCTTTTCATTCCCTTTATCCAGCTTACCTCAAGTAAAGCCTGACTTCCCCCAGAACCAATACCAGCACCTATATATTGACCCTGAAGAGTATATCCATTCAAAGATCCATAAGAATAAATATCAACAGCACTAAAAAGTCCATTATTCCTATTGGCAGTCATCAGCGGAGCCCTGAGATTTGAAATTTCCGCATTCAATTGGATGAAAGTATTTTTTTTGCTAGTCAGTGGCACCAGTTTTCTAAAACCCCATAAATAAACTCTCGAGTGTGCATACTCAAGAATAATATCCCGGAGATCCCAATTATGGTCTTCTTTTCCAAATTCAAAATAAAATTCCGCTTGAGATTTAGGAAGTAAATAACGAGCAAATACAGAAAGTAGCTGATTCCTTTGAATTTTATCCTCCTCTGTTCCTCCAAGTGAAACTTTTGTTATGCCACTTAAAACGGGCATATAACCTCTCCATGAAGTGTATTTTTCAGGTTGTTGTAAAAAGCTACGAATAAGACCCCCAGATAAACCAGGTAAAAACCGGGGTTGAAAGCTGATAATACCACTATTTAAATAAACCTTTTTTACTGATTTATTGGAGAATTCTGATGGCCTTAGATAGCCACCTATCACTTCAAATTCAAAATTACCAATGGGTGTCACCAAAGGTTTTCGAGTCAAAAAGGTGGCATGAAGGAAACCAGGAGCATTGTTACTCATCATAATGGCATTATTCCTTCCAGGTCCCCACCAGATATTCTCATTTGAAATACCTGCTGCGAATGGCCCTATGGCTAATTTGATACTAGATTGACCATATCCATATTTTTTATACGGTTTATCTCCAAATTTCACCGGAACATCGATACTGCTCATGAATGCCCTGTACGAATTATTATTATTTGGCCCGAAATTAAAAGATTCCTCCTCAAATGAAAGATTCTGAGCAAAAACATATTCAGGCATTGCTTGAATTTCAATTGGACCAGCCTTAAGAAAAACGCCCCCACTCCAATAAGTTTGAAATCCCTTAGCAGCAATCATCATTCCATCATTCATGCCATCAGGATGATGAGAGGCAAATCGTTGCTTACTGACAATGGGCAAAAGAGTGAAATTGAAAAATTTATTCTTAACGGTATCCATATTGACGCCCAAATCGAAACTAAACATACTTCGATAAGCTGTTGGCCAAAGATTTCCAGACCTTTTAACTGGTATTATACCCGACAATTGTCCCCTTTGTACCATCTCTCTGGCTAAAGGAACACTTAATGGTAGTGATTGAGCTAAAGAGACAGAAACATCAAAAAATAAAAATCCTATTAAAAAGCTAAAAAAAAATATTCTTGCCATCATTTTTATTTTTTAATCTCTAAGTTTAATTCAAGGCTTCAAAATTAAACTTTTTTATTTTATCTTTTTAAAATCAAGCGTATTTATTAGATTTTTTCAAAAACATGGCTTAATAAATGTAGTTTATACTTATATGATGCTTCTTTTTTCATTTGCTCTGCAGGAGCAGCTAATAAATATAGATGGGAAAATATCTAAAACGATCAGCATTGGAGATCAAACCTGGATGGCTGAAAATCTCGCAACTATCCTATTTGAAAATAAAGAATATATGTCACCACATTAAATAAAATAATCAGTTGAATAAATGACGGCACCCCATCTTGAAAATCCCCATTATTTTATTAAAATACCTTCCTTTTTTAATTCTTCTAAAGCATTAAATAGAGCATCAAGATCCTCTTTATTATTAAATGCCTGAATGGAATACCTCAGATATACATCCTTTTCCTGGCTCATTACAGGAAGCTCAATATGGTACGGTTAGAAACGCAGAAAAGTCACGTGTACCTATCATTTGATGATAATTCAGAAAAGTAGAAGACGATGGTTTTATAGCTTTATAACCCCAGCTAATAACTAACGGATTACACCAATGCTGTACTTCCTTTGTGGCATATAAAAAAGAAGAACCATTTGGAGCCATCATCCACTTATGACATGCCCCTGTGTAAAAATCTACCTTCAATTCGCTAACATCCAATGGAATATGACCAGGAACGTGAGCACCATCAACAATCGTCCATAATCCTTTTTCTTTCGCAATGTCACTTTAAGATATTGAACCTAAACCGCCATCAATAATACTTAAAAAAAGATACTCAGTTGATACTGATTCAACCAAAAAGGATTGAATCAGTATCAACAAAAATTAATTAATTAACGATTAATTTTTTATAAATCACATGATCTCCATTTTCACCTTTAAGAGAAAATAAATAGGTTCCCTTTGGTTCTGATGATAAATCAATCTGATAATTACCTGTTCTTAAACTTGTCATTGTTTTAACTACCCTACCATTAATATCCTGAATATTTAAAGAACCAGATAATTCTAAATTCGGAAAATTGATGATCAGATTTATAATTCCATTGGAAGGATTCGGATATAATTCCCAATTAATATCCGAAATCACATCTAAAGACATTTCACCTTGAGCTATAGATCCTTGGTTTGGGTCCTTATCAGGATTCATCAATCCAGGTTTAGCTGCCTGACTAATTTCCATGGTTTTTACAATACCATCAGCAGTAAAGGAAATGACCCCTTTTCTTGCAGCACCTGTATTTGCTATAAAAGTAACTTTTAGGGTACCACTATTTCTACCCGATAAAACCGTTGGAATCAACCATGGTGAACTGGAAGAAACATTCCAAACAAGATTAGATGAAACGGTAGCTGTTAAGGAACCTCCAGTTGCAGGTAAAGCAGATGATGTAGGAGAAACAATCATTTGTGCTCCAATAATATTTCTCAAGATAGAAATGGTATTGCTACCTGAATTAGTTACTAAAATATCCGTTTTAGCATCGCCATCTATATCAGCTAAAATACCGGCAAATGGTTTTGTTCCTACCGTAAAATTTAATCTTTTAAAGAATGAAGTACTTGTGATACTTCCTGGAACTGCTTTATTTTGCCATAAAGTTGCCGTTCCATCAGCAAAATTTGTAAGTAATATATCTAACTTTCCGTTACCTGTTATATCTCCTACGCTAATATAATATGGAGTAACACCCGTATTAAAATTAACTCTGGGGGCAAAAGAAGATAAACCAATAACACCAGATGAAGTCGTGTTTCGAAGTATTCCAACAGAATTAGCGCTTTCAGCTAAAACTACAATATCCAATTTTGAATCTCCATCCATATCTCCTAATTTCAAGTAGCCTGGATTATTTCCCGCGTTAAAATCCATTTTAGCAGAAAATGAATTAGCATTTAATGTTCCATTGGAAAAATTATTCTTAAAGACAGAGACAGTCCTTGAACCGTAATTACCAACAGCAATATCCATTTTATTATCTCCATCTAAATCAGCAACATCAATGGTAATCGGATTTAACCCAGTGGTCAAATTGAAACCAGCATTAAAATTATCTAAAGCTAAAGCATTAAAAACACCCTTATTTGTGAAAATGGTAACAGAATTATTTCCATGATTTGCTGTAACAATATCCAACCAACCATTTTTATCAAAATCACCAATGCCTATACCAATTGGTGTTAAAGGTGTAGTAATTTTAATTGGACTGTTAAATAAAACATTTCCTGCAGTTGAAATATTTTTAAGGATTGAAATGGTATTTTCCCCCTGATTTGCAACAATAAGGTCTTGTTTACCATCATTGTCTAAATCAGCAACGGAAATAAAATTGGCATTTGTCCCAGAAGTAAAATCATTTCTACTAAAATTTGCCACATTAATACTGCCTGAAGTTGCTGTATTTCTGAAAACAGAAACAGATCCAGCAGTATAATTTGCCACAATGATATCTGGTTTACCATCTCCATCTATATCCGAAATCCTAATATCTTCTGGATTTGCCAACGTGGTCAAATCGATTTTTGGTGCAATTTCTGCACTGGAAATACTATCTTTCGATGGAGAAAAAGTTGAAATAAAGAAATTATTAGATTGAATCGCTAACTGAGTTTCCTTATTTAATATTCTAATATAATCAGTTGATGCACCTATTGGAACAGTGGTTGAAATAGCATTTGCTGTGGAAGAAGTTACTGTAGCTTTTGTAGCTCCAATCCAAACGACATTATTGGATGGATTTGCACTAAATCCACTTCCAGAGAGAGAAATAGCTGAACCTGGAGCAGCTTTAGCAGGTGAAAAAGATATTAGCGTCGGTATAGGAATATACGTAAAGCCAGCAATGGTTGCATTTCCTCCAATGGTGGAAACCTGAACACTTCCAGATGAACCTGAACCAACTGTAGCTGTGATACTTGTTGCACTTACTACCGTATAGGAACTTGCAGCTGTTCCACCAAAACTTACTGCAGTGGCTCCTGTGAAATTCGTTCCTGTTATCGTGACAACCCGTCCAGTATTTCCTGAGGTTGGGGTAAAGGCTGATATGCTAGGTACTGGTAATACCGCAAGGTAGGTAAACCCAGATATCGTTCCTAATCCATTAGCTGTTGTAACAGAAATATTTCCAGAGGTTCCCGCACCAATAATGGCTGAAATAGTCGTAGCATTTATAACGGTAAAACTGGTAGCAGCGGTTCCTCCGAAACTTACAGCTGTTGCACCTGTAAAGTTTGTACCTGTCAAGGTAACTGTTTGTCCTCTTCCAGCAGATGCTGGGTTAAATGAAGTGATGACTGGTGCAGGAATAAACGTAAATCCACCTTTAGAAATAGCTCCATTAGCCGTTGTAACCCTAACATTTCCAGTCGCACCTGTGCCAACAATGGCTGTAATATTTGTTGGACTGACTATCGTAAATGAAGTAGCAGCAACGCCTCCAAAACTAACCGATGTGGTGCCTGAGAAATTATTGCCTATGATTGAAATTGTTGTATTTCTGCCCGCAGAAGCTGGAGTGAATGAAGTAATAGTAGGTGGTGGCAAATAACTAAAGCCTGCTAAGGTGCCTGTACCGTATGGTGTTGTTACCGAAACAATGCCTGAAGTACCCGCTCCGACTCTAGCAGTGATACTTGTTGCACTTACTACGGTAAAGGAATTCGCGGCCGTTCCTCCAAAACTTACTGCCGTTGCTCCCGTAAAATTTGTTCCTGTTATGGTGATGACTTGACCTGTATTTCCTGACGTTGGGGTGAATGAATTGATGGTTGGCGGAATGGCAGCACCTATAAAGGTGAAGCCAGTGCTTGTGCCAACGCCACTGGCAGTGGTAACACTTACACTTCCAGTCGCTCCTGCTCCTATAACTGCCGTGATGGAAGTTGCACTCACCACACTAAATGATGTTGCTGCTGTTCCGCCAAAACTTACAGCCGACGCTCCAGTGAAATTAGTTCCCGTTATGGTGACCGTCTGACCAGTACTTGCCGATAGGGGACTAAAGGAACTTATAGCTGGGGCAGGTGTTGCCGTAACATAAGTAAAACCAGCTCTTGTTCCAATGCCATTGGCAGTAGTAACACCAACACTACCCGTAGTGCCTGCTCCTACAACCGCTGTGATAGAAGTAGCATTCACCACACTAAATGAGGTAGCTGCAGTTCCACCAAAACTTACTGCAGTGGCCCCTGTAAAATTATTTCCTGTTAATGTAACCGTTTGTCCTGTACTTGCAGAAGTTGGGCTAAACGAACTTATAGCTGGTGGTGGCAAATAAATAAATCCAGCTAAAGTGCCTGTACCAGATGCCGTTGTTACCGATACGTTACCAGAAGTACCCGCTGCAACGGTAGCTGTGATACTTGTTGCACTTACTACCGTATAGGCACTTGCTGCTGTTCCGCCAAAACTCACTGCCGTTACTCCTGTAAAATTAGTTCCTGTTATGGTGATTATCTGTCCTGTTTTTCCTGATGTTGGGGTGAAGGAGCTGATGGCCGGTGCAGGTGTTGCCGTAACGTAGGTAAAGCCCGCTCTAGTTCCAACGCCATTAGCCGTGGTAACACTTACAACACCTGTTGTACCTGCTCCTACAACTGCTGTGATCGAAGTTGCACTTACTACACTAAATGAGGTAGCAGCCGTTCCACCAAAACTTACTGCCGTGGCCCCTGTAAAATTAGTTCCTGTTATCGTGACCGTCTGACCAGTACTTGCTGATAAGGGGCTAAAAGAACTGATGGCCGGTGGTGGTAAATAACTAAATCCAGCTAAGATGCCAGTACCAGATGCTGTCGTGACCGAAACACTGCCTGAAGTACCCGCGCCAACTGTTGCGGTGATACTTGTTGCACTTACTACCGTATAGGCACTCGCAGCTGTTCCGCCAAAACTAACCGCCGAGGCTCCTGTAAAATTTGTTCCTGTTATGGTGACTACCTGTCCTGTTTTTCCCGAAGTTGGCGTAAATGAACTGATCACTGGTGCAGGTATTGTAGTAACATAAGTAAAACCTGTGATTGTACCAACGCCATTGCCCGTTGTAACACTTACACTTCCTGAGCTTCCTAATCCTACAACTGCTGTAATAGAAGTAGCACTCAACACACTAAAGGAAGTAGCTGCTGTTCCTCCAAAACTTACCGCCGTAGCGCCTGTAAAATTCGTTCCTGTTATGGTAACTGTCTGACCAGTACTTGCTGATAAGGGGCTAAAAGAACTGATTGCTGGTGGTGGTAAATAACTAAATCCAGCTAAGGTACCTGTACCAGATGCTGTCGTGACCGAAACACTGCCTGAAGTACCCGCGCCAACTGTTGCGGTGATACTTGTTGCACTTACTACCGTATAGGCACTCGCAGCTGTTCCGCCAAAACTAACCGCCGAGGCTCCTGTAAAATTTGTTCCTGTTATGGTGACTACCTGTCCTGTTTTTCCCGAAGTTGGGGTAAAGGAGCTGATGGCTGGTGCAGGTGTTGGCGCAACATAGGTAAAGCCAGTTCTTGTGCCAATGCCATTGGCAGTGGTAACACTAACACTACCTGACGTTCCTGCGCCTACAACTGCTGTGATGGAAGTTGCACTCACCACACTAAATGAAGTAGCAGCCGTTCCTCCAAAACTTACCGCCGTAGCGCCTGTGAAATTAGTTCCCGTTATCGTAACCGTCTGACCAGTAATTGCCGATAAGGGGCTAAAAGAACTGATTGCTGGTGGTGGTAGATAACTAAATCCAGCTAAGGTACCTGTACCAGATGCTGTCGTGACCGAAACGCTGCCTGTCGTACCCGCGGCAACTGTCGCGGTAATACTAGTTGCACTTACTACAGTAAAGGCACTTGCTGCGGTTCCTCCAAAACTTACTGAAGTAGCTCCTGTGAAATTAGTTCCTGTTATACTGACGACCTGCCCGGTTTTTCCCGAGGTTGGGGTAAAGGAGCTGATCGTTGGTACAGTGCTTATAAAAGTAAAACCTGCCAATGATCCAGAACCCGCTGAATTTGTGACCGTAACGCTTCCTGAAGCTCCATTTCCAACTATTGCCGTGATAGATGTAGCACTATTTACTACAAAAGAAGTAGAAGCAACACCTCCAAACGTTACGGAAGTTATGCCACTAAAGTTGCTTCCAGTTATTGTTACCGATGTACTCCTGGAACCAGATGTTGGTGTAAAGGATGAAACCACCGGCACTGAAAGTGGTGTTCCAACATACAATGGGCTTTCCCATACTCCTCTGCCATAGGTTGCAGCTATTAATTTCTTATCGCTATATCGTATTTCAATATCAAATATTTCAACATTTGGTAAACCGCTATTATATAAAGACCAATCAGTCTGCGAATTATCTCTATAATATACACCAACATCCATACCTAAATATAAAGCGCCATTACTACCTGTTTGGTAAATGATCTTGTTTGCTGGAATATTAGGTAAGGTGCCCGAAATATTTGTCCAGGAGGTTCCGCCATTAGTTGAAAAGTAAACTTTAGAGCCTGCCGTGAAATTTGAATAAGTGGCATAAATATTATTTGGATTTGTTGGATCAACTAATAAAGAGGATACTGCAGAAGCAATAGGAGAAGTAATCGTTGTCCATGCTGTTCCACCATTAATAGTTTTCGCTATAGCGTTGCCCCAACTGATAAAAATAACCTGTGGGTCAGAAGTAGCAACTGCAATATTTGAAATATAACTACCTCCTGTATGACCAGCAGATATATTTGTCCAGGTAGTTCCCCTGTCAACAGATTTCATTAAATCTCTGTAGCCTAAATATATAGTTGCAGGATTTACAGGGTCTAACAATACTGGGCTAACCCAATCTCCATCAGTTCCTGTGGAGGGAGTAATAGACGTCCAACTGGAACCGCCATTAACAGATCTTTGAATATCCCCATAATATAAGGTACCATACATGTAAGAGGCATTGGTAGGATCTATGGCGCAATCCATACCGTCTCCGCCTATTTCATCGCTCCAGGATCCTGTTATACTTCTTAGTTTTGTTCCATTGTCTTGTAAACCAGCTATTATTCTAATATCTGTTTGCGCAGCACTTGCCCTATATAACTGACTAATGCTCATTCCATTTGTTAAATCAGACCAGGACACCCCATTATTTGTTGAACGATAAATACCCCCATCATTCGATGCATAAATAGTCGTGCTATTTTGAAAAACCAAATCATGTTGATCAGCGTGCATAGCGGGTACGGTAGAAGTCTGATACCAATTGGTCATAATAGTCCAGGAAACACCTCCGTTAGTTGATTTCCAGGTATTGACCCCTCCAACTATGATTTGATTCACATCTGTAGGAGAAACTGCTATACATAAATCATACCAAGCCTGACCACCAGCATCACTACCCGTTGTTTCCCAACCCATCAGGTTAGGCGTTGAAGAACGAAGGGTATAAGTCAACCCGCCGTCAACTGAGGCATAAAAACCTTTAAATCCATTACTGGTATTCGAAACCAATGCAGCCACAAAATCAGGATTAGAAGCACTCACAGCGAGGGCAATTCTTCCTGTACTTGCTATAGTAGTAACTAAAACCCAGGTAGCGCCGCTATCTGTAGACCGATATAATCCACCTTTAGTTGTAGCCACCATATTTGTTGATGACAATGCTTCTATATCATAGAATTGTCCACTTGCAACCACCTTTGTCCAACTTGTTCCACCATTTGCAGTTCTATACAAGCCACCATTAGTACCAGCCAATAAGATATTTGGATCAGTAGGATGGGATTGTAATTTATAAATAACGGTACCTGTTGTAAAAGAAAGACCTGTTGTATTCCAGGAAACGCCACCGTCTGTACTTTTTAATACGCCATAAGAATAAGTATCTGCACCGTCTCCATCCCCTGTGGCCAGATACATGATATTAGGATCTACTGGATTTATAACTAATCCTGAAGTACCTATTGATGCCAGATTATCTGTTAAGGGAACCCAAGAACTCCCCCCATTGATTGTTTTCCATAATCCACCTCCAGCAGTACAAGCAAAAATAATACTTGTATTTGTGGGGTGAAAAGTAATTCTGTTAATTCTGCCGATTCCAGCATAACCACCCGAAGATGAATTAGGTCCGAGGCTAGTCCACGCTGAGCCAGGAATTAAAGCAGAAAGTGATTTTTCTAACTTGTAGGATTCCCAATTTTTCTGAACCAAATTTGCTGGCGGAAATGATCCATCAGCATATACTCTTTGATCCCAATATTTCTCCCATCTTTTAAAAGCTTTGAATCCTTTACCTTTTTGTGTTTTAACTTCAGAAAGTACAGCATCGCCTGATACTTTCATTCGGTAAAAATTTGGGGCAACCGAGCTTGAAACTTCAGCCCAAGGTTGAGCATTTAAATGTAAAAAGAAGAAAAATACTAAGAAAATGGGGTAAAAAATCCTAGAAATCATATTAATGTTTTTGAAATTTAAACAAATGAAATGTTTTAAACAGAATAATATCCTAAATCAAAAAAAAACTAAACGATTAAAAAAATAAAGATAGTATATTAAAATCATTTTATAATTTTATCCCTTAATAATCAGGCATATTTATTCATTTATTTTCAAATTCATGGCTCAATGAAATTTATTTATACAGTTATGATGCTCCTTTTATCATTTAGCCTTCAGGCACAGGTAAAAGATATAGATGGGAATACTTATAAAACAATCAAAATTGGAGATCAAATCTGGATGGCTGAAAATCTTGCAACTACCCGATTTAAAAATGGCGATTATATTTCGCCCATCATAGAAAATAATCAGTGGAGTAAATGGTATCTTCCCGCCTGGACATTTTATCCTTACGATAAAGGTCCTAATCCAGCTGGAAAATTATATAATTTCTATGTAGTAGAAAGTCCAAAAGGTATTTGTCCTGTTGGATGGCATGTACCCGCAGATAAGGAATGGAACAAACTTGAAAATTATCTTGGAGGCAGAACGATAGCAGGTGGCAAATTAAAAGAGGAGGGTTCTCTTTATTGGCAAGAAAAAAATGCAGTTTCTACCCTCATCAGTGGTTGGAATGCCCTACCTGGTGGAAGTAGATTTCATGATGGAACGTTTTTTGGTTTTGGATTTCTTGGAAGTTGGTGGACGGCCACAGAATATGGAAATCAGCAAGCCTGGAGCCGTTTTATTTATCATTTTGATAAGGATATCACTAGAAATGCCAGTCTAAAAACCCTTGGTTTTTCAATCCGTTGTGTAAAAGACGACTCACCCATCATGTAAATCCATTTTATTTCAATAAAACACCTTCCTTCTTTATTTCCTCTAAAGCGTTATACAATGCATCGAGATCCTCTTTCTTGTTAAATGCCTGAATGGAATATCTCAGGTAAACATCATTTTCCTGACGCATTACGGGCACTTCAATTTTATATTTCTCAAAAAGAATTTTCTGTAAATTTTCAGGCTCTGTATTGTTTAATTTTATGCTAAGCATCTGACCTATCCATTCCTTATTTAATGGACATAACGGTTCTGAATCCAGCAAATTATAAAACTTTTCTGACGCTTCAAGTACCATGCTCTTACAATTCTCCCCAACCTCGTCCCAATGATTTTGTTGCATAAATTCAATACAAAAAGGTACCGTTAAAAATGCAGAAAAATCCCGTGTGCCAATCATTTGATGATAATCGATAAAGGTTGAAGCGGAGGGTTTTACTGACTTAAAACCCCAGCTAATCACTAATGGATTACACCATTTCTGCACTTCCTTTGTGGCATATAAAAAAGAAGAACCCTTTGGAGCCATCATCCACTTATGACATGCCCCTGTGTAAAAATCTACCTTCAATTCACTTATATCCAAGGGGATATGTCCAGGAACATGCGCGCCATCAACGATTGTCCACAATCCCCTTTCTTTGGCTAGGTCACAAATTTCCTTAACTGGAAAAATCAAACCTGTGGAACTTGTAATATGGCTAATGAAAATTGCCTTTGTTTTTGATGTCAATCCCCTGAAAAAATCCTCAATAAAGGTTGCTTTATCTAAAATGGGTAAATTAATTTTTTGACGAATATATTTTGCGCCCTTTTCCTGACAATAAAAATCCCAGGTCCTGTCACATGCACCATATTCAATATCTGTTGCTAAAACTTCAT
>Ga0209088_10000310_pt1 | contig 35734 bp, 15 predicted proteins | sample S_140625_EF_Meta_FD_187324 | JGI IMG/M metagenome (GOLD analysis project Ga0209088, IMG submission 187324) | Freshwater microbial communities from Lake Simoncouche, Canada to study carbon cycling - S_140625_EF_MetaG (SPAdes) (version 2) | ecosystem: Environmental > Aquatic > Freshwater > Lake ... | reverse complement strand
TGGCTCCTGAAACTCCAGTAGGGCCTGTGGCTCCTGAAACCCCAGTTGGGCCAGTTGCTCCTGAGACTCCTGTTGGTCCAGTGGCTCCTGAGACTCCTGTGGGTCCAGTAGCTCCTGAGACTCCAGTTGGGCCTGTAGCTCCTGAGACTCCAGTTGGGCCTGTTGCTCCTGAGACTCCAGTATTGCCTGTATTACCTGTATTACCAGATGCGCCAGTTGTTCCTTGTACTCCAGTTGCACCTGAGACTCCTGTTGGACCAGTGGCTCCTGAAACTCCAGTAGGGCCTGTGGCTCCTGAGACGCCTGTGGGTCCAGTGGCACCTGAAACTCCTGTTGGTCCAGTGGCACCTGAGACACCTGTTGGTCCAGTAGCTCCTGAAACGCCTGTGGGTCCAGTTGCACCTGAGACTCCAGTTGGGCCTGTTGCTCCTGAGACTCCAGTATTGCCTGTATTACCTGTGTTACCAGATGCGCCAGTTGTTCCTTGTACTCCAGTTGCACCTGAGACTCCTGTTGGACCAGTGGCTCCTGAAACTCCAGTAGGGCCTGTGGCTCCTGAGACTCCTGTTGGACCAGTGGCTCCTGAAACTCCAGTAGGGCCTGTGGCTCCTGAAACCCCAGTTGGGCCAGTTGCTCCTGAGACTCCTGTTGGTCCAGTGGCTCCTGAGACTCCTGTGGGTCCAGTAGCTCCTGAGACTCCAGTATTGCCTGTATTACCTGTGTTACCAGATGCGCCAGTTGTTCCTTGTACTCCAGTTGCACCTGAGACTCCTGTTGGACCAGTGGCTCCTGAGACACCTGTAGGTCCTGTTGCACCTGACACACCAGTAGGGCCTGTTTCTCCTGTTGCACCTGACACACCTGTAGACCCTGTTTCACCTGTTGGTCCTGTTTCACCTGTTGGTCCTGTTTCGCCTGTGAGGCCTGTTGCACCTGACACACCTGTAGGGCCTGTAGCCCCTGAGACACCTGTTAATCCTGTAGGCCCCGTAATTTGGAGAGGCAGATATCCAAACCAAATGTACGAGATTGTATCAGGAGCTGTAACCATATCAAAACAGGCCCGATAGCTATTCGATGTAGGACTTCCGTGGGTGTAGATAAGTGAACCATTACGTAAATAGGAAACTGATGTTGTTGTCAATTGAACAGTAAATGAATCATCAGATGCAAAGGTGGTTCCATAGGATGCACCACCACTTTCTGTTACATAGACGGTCGTTCCTCCAGCAAAATAGAATCCATAAACAACTACATCACCGTTTGGAGCCGAATCGTACTTTAGACCAATTGTCTTGTATGCTGTTATAGAGTTCACAGTAAACGTTAGAATTGCTGTTGAAAATTTCTCATTTGTTTGCACACGATCATTTGCTCCATTATTTGCTGTTTTCTGGAAACTGTTATAGGATAGAAGTGTAGTATTTGCTGACTGTGGAACTAGAGTAAAAAACCCAACACCTGTTGCTCCTTGTATACCTGTTGCGCCTGAGACACCAGTAGGACCTGTTTCACCTATTGGGCCTGTTTCCCCAGTAGGCCCAGTTGCTCCTGAGACACCTGTGGGCCCTGTTTGACCTGTTACTCCTACAGGTCCTGTTTGACCTGTTACTCCAGTAAGACCAGTATTACCTGTATTGCCAGAAGCTCCAGTTGTTCCTTCGATACCGGTTGCTCCTGAGACTCCTGTGGGACCTGTTTGCCCTGTCACTCCTACAGGACCTGTTTGACCAGTTACTCCTAAAGGTCCAGTTGCGCCTGAGACGCCTGTAGGACCAGTTGCTCCTGATACACCTATAGGACCTGTGGCTCCTGAGACACCTGTTGGACCAGTTGCTCCTGAGACACCTGTGGGCCCTGTTTGACCTGTTACTCCTACAGGCCCTGTTTGACCTGTTACTCCAGTAAGACCAGTATTACCTGTATTACCAGAAGCTCCAGTTGTTCCTTCTATACCGGTTGCTCCTGAGACTCCAGTAGGACCTGTTTGACCAGTCACTCCTACAGGACCTGTTTGACCAGTTACTCCTAAAGGTCCAGTTGCGCCTGAGACGCCTGTAGGGCCAGTGGCTCCTGAGACTCCTGTGGGACCTGTTGCTCCTGAGACACCTGTAGGTCCTGTTTGACCTGTAACTCCTACAGGTCCTGTTTGACCTGTTACTCCTACAGGTCCTGTTTCTCCTGTTACTCCAGTAAGACCAGTATTACCTGTATTACCTGATGCACCAGTTGTTCCTTCTATACCGGTTGCTCCTGAGACTCCAGTAGGACCTGTTTGACCAGTTACTCCTAAAGGTCCAGTTGCGCCTGAGACGCCTGTAGGGCCAGTGGCTCCTGAGACTCCTGTGGGACCTGTTGCTCCTGAGACACCTGTAGGTCCTGTTTGACCTGTAACTCCTACAGGTCCTGTTTGACCTGTTACTCCTACAGGTCCTGTTTCTCCTGTTACTCCAGTAAGACCAGTATTACCTGTATTACCTGATGCACCAGTTGTTCCTTCTATACCGGTTGCTCCTGAGACTCCAGTAGGACCTGTTTGACCTGTTACTCCTACAGGACCCGTTTGACCAGTTACTCCTAGAGGCCCTGTAGCTCCTGAGACTCCTGTGGGACCTGTTGCTCCTGAGACACCTGTTGGACCAGTTGCTCCTGAGACACCTGTGGGCCCTGTTTGACCTGTTACTCCTACAGGTCCTGTTTGACCTGTTACTCCTACAGGTCCTGTTTCACCTGTAATACCTGAGGCACCAGTTGTTCCTTCTATACCTGTTGCACCAGAGACTCCTGTAGGACCTGTTTGACCAGTTACTCCTACAGGACCTGTTTGACCTGTTACTCCTAGAGGCCCTGTAGCTCCTGAGACACCTGTAGGGCCAGTAGTACCTGTTACTCCTACAGGTCCTGTTTGACCTGTTACTCCTACAGGTCCTGTTTGACCTGTTACTCCTACAGGTCCTGTTTCACCTGTAATACCTGAGGCACCAGTTGTTCCTTCTATACCTGTTGCACCAGAGACTCCTGTAGGACCTGTTTGACCAGTTACTCCTACAGGACCCGTTTGACCAGTTACTCCTAGAGGACCTGTTTGACCTGTTACTCCTACAGGTCCTGTTTGACCTGTTACTCCTATAGGTCCTGTTTGACCTGTTACTCCTATAGGTCCTGTTTCACCAGTTACTCCAGTAAGACCAGTATTACCTGTATTACCTGAAGCACCAGTTGTTCCTTCTATACCTGTTGCTCCTGAGACTCCAGTAGGACCTGTTTGACCAGTTACACCTACAGGACCCGTTTGACCTGTAACTCCTAGAGACCCTGTTGCTCCTGAGACTCCCGTTGGCCCTGTAGCACCTGTTACTCCTACAGGTCCTGTTTGACCTGTTACTCCTACAGGTCCTGTTTGACCTGTTACTCCAGTAAGACCAGTATTACCTGTATTACCAGAGGCACCAGTTGTTCCTTCTATACCTGTTGCTCCTGAGACTCCAGTAGGACCTGTTTGACCAGTTACACCTACAGGACCCGTTTGACCAGTTACTCCTAGAGGCCCTGTAGCTCCTGAGACTCCTGTAGGGCCAGTAGTACCTGTTACTCCTATAGGTCCTGTTTGACCTGTTACTCCTACAGGTCCTGTTTGACCTGTTACTCCTATAGGTCCTGTTTCACCTGTACTACCTGAGGCACCAGTTGTTCCTTCTATACCTGTTGCTCCTGAGACTCCTGTAGGGCCTGTTTCTCCTGCTGAACCTGAAACACCTGTGGGACCAGTAGCTCCTGAGACTCCTGTAGCTCCTGAGACACCTGTAGGACCTGTTTGACCTGTTACTCCAACAGGTCCTGTTTGACCTGTTACTCCTACAGGTCCTGTTTGACCTGTTACTCCTATAGGTCCTGTTTCACCTGTACTACCTGAGGCACCAGTTGTTCCTTCTATACCTGTTGCTCCTGAGACTCCTGTAGGGCCTGTTTCTCCTGCTGAACCTGAAACACCTGTGGGACCAGTAGCTCCTGAGACTCCTGTGGGACCAGTAGTACCTGAGACTCCTGTAGGACCTGTTTGACCTGTTACTCCAACAGGCCCTGTTTGACCTGTTACTCCTACAGGTCCTGTTTGACCTGTTACTCCTACAGGTCCTGTTTCACCTGTACTACCTGAGGCACCAGTTGTTCCTTCAATACCTGTTGCTCCTGAGACTCCTGTAGGACCTGTTTGTCCTGCAGAACCTGAAACACCTGAGGCTCCAGTAGCTCCTGAGACCCCTGTTGGGCCAGTAGTACCTGAGACGCCAGATGGACCAGTAGCACCAGAGACTCCAGTAGGACCTGTTTGTCCTGCTAAACCTGAGACTCCTGAAACACCAGTTGGACCTGTTTCTCCTGTAATACCAGTACTACCTGAGGCACCAGTTGTTCCTTCAATACCTGTTGCTCCTGAGACTCCTGTAGGGCCTGTTTGTCCTGCAGAACCTGAAACACCTGAGGCTCCAGTAGCTCCTGAGACTCCTGTTGGGCCAGTAGTACCTGAGACGCCAGATGGACCAGTAGCACCAGAGACTCCAGTAGGACCTGTTTGTCCTGATAGACCTGTAGCCCCTGAGACTCCTGTAGAACCTGTTTGTCCTGTAATACCAGTACTACCTGAGGCACCAGTTGTTCCTTCAATACCTGTTGCTCCTGAGACTCCTGTAGGGCCTGTTTGTCCTGCAGAACCTGAAACACCTGAGGCTCCAGTAGCTCCTGAAACTCCTGTAAGTCCAGTAGCACCTGAGACTCCTGATAGACCAGTAGCTCCTGACACTCCAGTAGGGCCTGTTTGTCCTGATAGACCTGTAGCCCCTGAGACTCCTGTAGAACCTGTTTGTCCTGTAATACCAGTACTACCTGAGGCACCAGTTGTTCCTTCAATACCTGTTGCTCCTGAGACTCCTGTAGGGCCTGTTTGTCCTGCAGAACCTGAAACACCTGTCGGTCCAGTAGCACCTGTGACTCCTGTAAGTCCAGTAGCACCTGAGACTCCTGTAAGTCCAGTAGCACCTGAGACTCCTGCTGGTCCAGTAGCACCTGAAACACCTGTCGGTCCAGTAGCACCTGAGACTCCTGAGACTCCTGTAAGTCCAGTAGCACCTGTGACTCCTGTAAGTCCAGTAGCACCTGAGACTCCTGTAAGTCCAGTAGCACCTGAGACACCTGCGGATCCAGTAGCACCTGAAACACCTGTCGGTCCAGTAGCACCTGAGACTCCTGAGACTCCTGTAAGTCCAGTAGCACCTGAAACACCTGAAGTGCCAGTAGCACCTGAAACACCTGAAGTGCCAGTAGCACCTGAGACTCCAGTCGATCCAGTTGCTCCAGTTGATCCAGTAGCTCCTGAGACTCCAGTTGGACCAGTAGCTCCTGAAACTCCAGTCGGTCCAGTGGCACCTGAAACTCCAGTCGGTCCAGTGGCTCCTGAAACTCCAGTCGGTCCAGTTGCACCAGATACACCTGTGGGTCCAGTTGCACCAGATACACCAGTACTTCCTGTTGCTCCTGAGACTCCAGTTGGTCCAGTAGCTCCTGAGACGCCTGCTGGGCCTGTAGCTCCTGATACTCCTGTAGAGCCTGTTGATCCTGCTCCTGTTGCACCTGTTATTCCTGTTGCTCCTGAAACACCAGTAAGACCTGTTGAACCTGTGCTTCCTATATAGCCTCCAGTTAACTGTAACCAAGATACGAATGTTCTGCCAGCAGCATTAGTCTTGACTACACAACCAGTTATTGCCCCTGGTCCCCAAGCACGAATTGTATAGTTTACTGCACCTACCGTTGTGACCGTATATGTCGACGTTCCCTGACCCTGGAACGTGGCTAAACCAATATATCCTGCTGTTCCTTCGCTATTTGTGACCAATGTACCTGTACCGTCGAATAAGCCATATACGCATAATTGACCATCAGCTAAATCGCAATTGACTTGTGCTGTGATTTGCCAAGTGCCTGCTGAAGGAATTGTAGCGGTCATAATCGTGGTTGCTGTACCACTTGTCGTTGCTGTAATTGTAAAGGATGATGCCGTTGCCTGGGCTGATCCTGATACAGGTGGTGAGTTTGGAGTTGGACCTGTAGGGCCTTGTAGACCTGTAGCTCCTGACACTCCAGATAGACCCGTTGAACCTGTTGGTCCCGTTGCTCCCGTTGCACCCGTTACACCACTAGGGCCTGTCGCTCCTGACACTCCAGCAGGACCTGTTGCCCCTGAGACGCCTGTTATTCCCTGTATACCAGTAGCCCCTGAGACTCCAGTGGGACCAGTAGCTCCTGAGACTCCAGTGGGACCAGTAGCTCCTGTGGGTCCAGTAGCTCCTGAGACACCTGTTGGTCCAGTAGCTCCTGAGACTCCAGTGGGACCAGTAGCTCCTGATACACCTGTTGATCCTGTGGCCCCTGAGAGGCCTGTGGCCCCTGAGAGGCCTGTAGACCCTGTGGCGCCTGTTGCGCCTGTTGCACCAGTAGGACCAGTAGACCCACCCCCACCCCCACTGCTTGTAATTGCCGCTCCGTTGAGCAGTAAAACACCACTGCTCACATTGAGTGTCTGGGTTGACTGATTTACGATATCAACAAACTGAAGAGTTGAAAGATTTACTGTTCCTGTACTTAAATTCATAAAGGTTGAAGGAATACCGAAAGAACCCTCATATCTGTAGAAGGCGATCGTCGGCGGTGCAACTCCGCTGTTCAGCGTACTGTAAAATTTCAAAATGCCTCCATCTCCATCAAATGTCCAAGGATATGAACCACCAGCAAGAATTGGAATATTTGTTTTATCATACACATTGACCGTATAGCCACCTGTTCCGTATGTATTTGGAATAGCACTTGTAAAAATGTTTGCATTTGGATTTGCGAGAGAAGCCTGTGAATACCAGTAGGACTCAAACAAGTTAATAGAGCTCGTTTTAATTGAGCTATAATATGTAATGTATGGATAGGATTGACTGGTATACCGCTGACCAAAGGCAGAGGTATAGGAGTTATCCTTAATAAAATCTGTAGGAGTAGTCGTTGGAATCGGCTGTCCAAAAATCTGTACCGAAGGAATAATACGAGTCCTTGAAGGAATCGATTCCTGTGATACAGAGTTCGCATCCTGAGTATTCGCGACGCCAAAATTCTTTTTAAATAGTAAAGTAACCTGCTGGGCTTGGCTCGCCATCTAGTTGTTGAAGGATATTTTTATGTCTTTAGTAGGAACTCAAACGCAAAACGAAACATTTTTAGAGTAAGGATGTTTTGTTTTGATAAAGGTCTTATTTAGAAGGATAACTGTGCTGTTATCGTTGTCATAGCAAAATTCCAGTTCATAGGAACACCAAATCGTGCAATAATCCGGATATCCTTACCTGAAGTCGCAAACGCAGGTATAAACACGTTGGGAAACGTAATTGTTCCTGATGCTAGTGTAGCACCGGAAGCAACACCACCATAAATTTGCGTTTGGTTGCCTGTTGTATCATTGTAATAATTAAATGCTGATGCTGCATTTCCAGTAGTTCCATTCGCATCTAACCAACACGTGGTTGCTGATCCTGCATCTGTTGGCAAAATCGAAGCTTGATCTTCAATTCTGTAAAATAAAAAGACTTTATCCGTAGCAACAGTTGGAAAGTTGCCTGCAGAGAAGACTGCTAAACTGTTTGATACAGCAATTGTATCAGTTCCTGATGTTAGATAGTTTACTACGAATGTAACCTTTGTATAATTTGTTTCTGAGCTAGTTGTCTTCCATCCAAAGGTGGCAAACCGCAACGTTGTATTCCTTGTTATAGATGTGTAGTTAATTGAGTTTTGAAGTAAGTTTCCGTAATAAGTTCCAGCATAATTCAAATAGGCAACTCCACTTGTTCCTACAGTTCTGTGAGCACCATTCGCCACTTGGAGTTCCTTAGACGCAGGTATAGATGCAACTGTATTATCGATCAGCGAATTTGCGTGACTGTATAAATAGCTTGTGTACGAGTTATTACCTGCATTCGCATAGACAAAAGGAACTACATAGACGTTTGTTCCATCAAAGCTTGAGAATGACCAGATTCTGCAGCCAACAGTGGTTGCTGAAGTGGTCGCAGTTGGCAACACCGCTGGAAGCGTCGTAGTAATTAGCGTGTAAGAAGGCCCATCAATAATCGTAGATAAGAAGACGTTAGACGTAGCAGAATTACCAGCAAGATTTGAGCTAAAGACTGCCAACCGAATACTAGATGCCCACGTAGACGCTAAAGAAGCAGATGTAACTGTACCGTTTGAAAAACCAATACGTGATGCCTGAGCTAAAGCTCCACCATTACATCCTGAAATAATGCGTGCTAACGTGGTTTCAGTAGTAGTTAGCGAAGCAGAACCAGCAAGATATGTGTAGCTGAGAATCGGGCTCGCATAGAAATAGTTTCCTAAATTGCTAGCGCCTACAATTGTACTAAAAGTCGCAGTTCCGTACACGGTTTGAACTCCTGAGATAGCAGTATAACTAGGAGCAGTTGTTGGTGAATACGCAAAGGCTGCATCTGTAATGGCTGCTGTTCCAGGAGATCCATCATAATACCACGAGAATGTTCCTTGGCCTGTTGTTATACCTGCCGACGTACTTTGAAGTGCTGTCGTCTGAAGAGTGTAAATTGTTGAGTTCGCAACAAAAATACTTGCTCCCAACGTAACCGTATTAGACGCTGATAAGAAAAACCCTTGGTAAGGGGCATTACAACCTAGCGCAGCAAATCTGTCATAGACAGTTGTCGGTGTTAAGGTCACATTGTTCAAGGTTACTGCAGACGGTGTAGTAGCAGGAAATCCATTGTAGAAAATCTGAGCGCCAGGTGTAATCACAGGAGATGTTATGACTGTACTGATTGATAAGGTTCCTGTAAATGTTTTTCCTCTTATTGCAACAGTGTGAATCGGTGACACAAAAGCAGAGGTTGTCCAAGCAGTTGCTGAATTCACTAGTGTGTTCACGTTCAATGAATCAAATACGCGGAATGCTGAAGCATAATACCTCGAAGCAAATGTGAGCGTTCCCGAAAAAGTTGCATCTGACGTCAAATTCGATGTTACCGTTGACAAAGTTGACGCGATCCCACCTTGTTGACTGGCAGAATTAGCTGCTTGTACTTTGAATGTATAGACTGAATCTGGATATAAGCTTGTTGCATTGTATTGTACGACTTGCCCACCAAGACCATCCTGAGCTGTCTGAAAGTTAAACGGCGCACCAACTATAACTGTAGTTGACTGATAGACGGGTGCGATTCCTGTATATCTAAATGTGCTAAACGGAACTGCCATTAAATTCATTGTATAGCTGCTAATTGTCGCAACGGATGTATTGTCATTAATATCTACAAATTGAGGCGTACTAAAATAAAAGATAACACTATTTGATGTTGTATTTGTACTGTACAAACGCTGGGGAAGTGATGGCTGACCAGCCGTCAAGAATGCGGCAAAAATCGTTGATGCCACATTAGATCCAAGATTATAATTTGTATACCACGCAAGAAGCTGATTATTTCCATTTAAATTTGCTAAGGCAGTATTGTAGTAGACATATGAACTTCTCACTAAGCTATCCTGAGGAAATGTTAAACTTTGAACACCTGATGTACCTGCTGTCTTAATTAATGTAATGCCTGTGATAAAAGGTAAATTTGCAGTGCGATAGTTCACAATATTAGTCGATTGCTGATTAAGAATTGTAGAAAATGTGATACCAGCTACATTCGTTGACAAGATTACATTGAATGCCAAGATATTCTGAACCCAATTCTGCATAAACCCAACATTAACCTGTACAGGATATGTCCACGGAATGAAGATCTGTGAAGATTTTGATATAGATGCTCCAAAGTTAATTGTACTCGGTGCATTGATTAAGTATTGCTGGATCCAAGAATCATTATAAATTACATTGCCTCCACCCCCACCAACAGGCCCTACTGTTGTTGAGTATGTTGAAACCGCTACACCTACAGAAGCTTGTGTTGCAATCGGACCAAGAGATGTTGAAAAGGATGATATTGAATCACCTCCTAGACCTCCTGCTCCAACTGAGGTTGAATAGGAGGACATATTAGGGATTATTCCATAGCTCGTAGAAAAGGAGGAAAAGGCCGAGCCACCTACACCTCCTTCTCCAACTGAGGTTGAATAGGAGGACATATTGGGGATTATTCCATAGCTCGTTGAGAAGGAGGACATATTAGGGATTATTCCATAGCTCGTAGAAAAGGAGGAAAAGGCCGAGCCACCTACACCTCCTGCTCCAACTGAGGTTGAATAGGAGGACATATTGGGGATTATTCCATAGCTCGTTGAGAAGGAGGACATATTAGGGATTATTCCATAGCTTGTTGAGAAGGAGGAAAAGGCAGAACCACCTACACCTCCTGCTCCAACTGAGGTTGAATAGGATGACATATTTGGTATTATTCCATAGCTCGTTGAGAAGGAGGACATATTAGGGATTATTCCATAGCTCGTTGAAAAGGAGGAAAAGGCAGAGCCACCTACACCTCCTGCTCCAACTGATGTTGAATAGGAGGACATATTAGGGATTATTCCATAGCTCGTTGAAAATGACGATAATGAATCACCACCTAGACCTCCACCTCCTGCTCCAACTGATGTTGAATAAGATGAAAATGTTGTTTGAATATATGTAACATTTGGTATAGTTCCGTAACTTGTTGAAATAGATGATAATTGTTGCTGAACATATGAATTATTAGGTACCGTACCTACTGAAGTTGAGAAAGACGACAATGATTGTTGAATCAAACTTCCAGTTGCAATCAAACCGTAACTAGTTGAAAAACTAGATAACGAATCATTTACAAAACTTGACCATATACTGCTAAAGGTAGAAATCTCATAATTAATTGTTGATCCGAGACCAAGAATATTTGTAATAAAAGATGAAAGTGTAGATGAATTAGCTACATTACTCGTATTTGTAGTTTGACCATACGAGGTTGAGAAGGAACAAAAATTTACAAGAATACCATAGGTTGTTGAAGTCAATAGATTAGTCGGAAAAATAGAGCCATATGATGTTGATAATGTAGACAGTTGAACCATTGATCCAACAAATGTAGAGTTTAGCTCTGCCTGATTCGGTAAGATACCATAGGAAGTTGACATTGAAGACATTTGATTATTTATTGCAAGTACAGATGATACCAATTGCGCCTGATTTGGTAAAATACCATACGTTGTTGATAGTGTACACAATATATTTGGAACCATAATTACTTGTCCATTAATAGATGAAATTTGCGCATTCAGTATATAAGCATTTTGACTTGAAATCGTTGATACAAGTAATAAAGATGAAACAAACACAGTACCAGCGTAATCATATGTTTTAATTTCATTGTAGAGTGTAGAGATTGTAAATGTTTCTGAGGTCTGTTGCCTTGCAAAAAATAATTGAAATTCATACGGTGTAGATGGTAAATTGTTATTTGTAAAACTATACCCAAATGTATTCGATGCTGAAAAACTACTCACAGTAGTAGCTCCTGTATAGGGTGTAATATCTGTAGCAAATGCGGTCTTTGTTGTCTGTGTTGTAGATTCGTAAAAACTAAAAGAAGCAAGACCTGAATTTGTTATAGGAAATGTTGTATTACATCCTGTTGTAAATGAGGTACTGGCTATCATCACGTAAGAAGAAAGACTCAAAAAAGGTGAATTTACCAAGGATCCTAATGATGAAAACCCAAGTGGTGGTCTGAATGGAATGCTTGTTACGTAAAGTGGTGTATCTGTTGGATTGTAACCATAGGTTGCATACAAAGGACTCAATGTAAAATTAGAAGTTCCTATGTCTTGGAAATTAGAAAGTTGTAGATAATCGTTCGCAAATCGTTTCAAATAAATAAAATCTACTTGATATGTATTAAATCCACCAATCGTCCCAGTTAAACTATCTGTCTTAAAATCTGTTGATTTAGGATAGACTGGAAGCTGTGGACTATACGTAGTGTTAAATACTTTTAGATAAAGAGCACCTGAATAATCAACTTGCCACGTCAATGAATTTATAGATGGGTAAAAGGTAAACGATCCTTGAACCGCAACAAATGTAGAATAGACAATACCTTCAGTTGTAGTAAAGGATGTTTTCTCATCATAATTATCTAGATCTATATTTGTAGTATAGACAGGTATATCTTGTAAAGGCTCACCAAATAATCGTGTATCTGAAAATGGATTATATACACTTGAAAATAAAGGAAAATAGGTTATACCCATACTGCTTATTCCATTTGTTGGTGTTGTAATTGAAGGTCTACTCTCATTTATAAGTGTAACAAGTGTAGATGTATAGAAAAAAGGTGTAATAATTGAAGAAGCAGTAATTGTATTGTAGGATTGTTGAAATGTATTTTCAATATATGTTATATTACTCTGTAGCACAGCTGATGTTGAAAGTAAGTTTTGAGCATCAATTAAACTAACACTTGAAATACCTCTTTGAAGAGTTTGTATTGATCCAACGCTTGTAGAATATATATTTAGCCCCGTGCCAGACGAAGTTGACACTGTTGATATTGCTGTCTGAAATGTAAATGTATTTACAAGACTTCCATACGTCGTTGAAAGAGTACTCAAATCAGCATTTACAATTTTATTATTTAGGATTACTTCCTGATTTCCAAGAATCGTACTAATAACAACTGAATTGATACTCGATACACTAATATAAATCGCATTATTCTCATAATCTGTTGTTAAAATAATCGGATCAGATCCTACTAATTTTAGTGTGGTTGACGGACTATTTGCCTGTAAATAAATAAACGGGCTTGTACTTATATCTGTTTGCCCAGACGAAACATTACTATAGACTGCAATCTGATTAAATGAATAAACTCCTGCAGCACTCGATATCAAATTAGCACCATCAAATGTAATCGTCTGATTTTGAGGATTTCCGCGGATTGTTATTCCTCCTGCGCCTACGTATCTTAGATTACTTGTAATTACATTTTGCTCTAAATTGTATGAATTAATGGTGTTTCCATCAGGAAGTGCAATTGTACCAAATGCCTTTGCATACATATAAACTGTATTAGGTGCCGTAGGGTCAGCAGAAAGTCCTGCATTTTCACCATCATAGATAGAAAATGTCGTAGCACTTGCATCCGCAATAAAGACAGCAGATGTTGTATTAATTCTGGTAAATGCACCACCTCCCTGTAAAGTAGACAATGTCATCCACGAAGTGCCACCTAGACCATCGGTCGTCAGAACACGATACGCAGGAAGAACTGAATTTGTATTATTATTACCTGATGTAAATATTTGATTTACTGTTAATGAATCCAAGTCTAGACTCTTCTGAAAAGACGCCATACTACTATGGTACTACTTGTTTATCATAATTTATCTAGCGCATTATTTATAAATAGAATACGTACCGCTAAAGATGATATACGTTGAAGTAAGCTCTGCGTTACAGCAAACTTCATTTTATAAAGCTGATCTGTATCGAGAGTTTGAAAACTTGATAGGCCAAATTCATTTGTAAAGTGGATACTTGATGGTAAAATCTTACCTACTTCTTGACTTATAAATCCAATTTCTTTTCCTACTGGCAGACCGTGTTCTTCTCTATATTTCTGGTCCCATTCAAATGTAACAAGACGAATTTTAGATACATCACTATTTATTTTTGAATACATAGTTGTTGATGTTAGAATTTTTATACGCTGATCTGATGGATTAATCCAATTTACATTATTTGCCTGCCGAGCATTTCCATATCCAATATCCAAACTTCTTAGTGGGTTAAGTGTGTTAATCCCAACATATCCACGAAGCAATGAATTCTCTAGATTTTTTACAATTGTTAAATCACCTTCATTAAATGTAATCGTAGAAAAACGGGTAGCCATTGAGTGACCAAAGTAGATCTTATTTGGATCATCACGGGCCAAGATATTTATATTGGGTAATTGTATTGATGGTTGAACTTGCTGGAAAGGTTCAAACAGAACTGCCATTGTATTTGAGTCAACGTTAGTTGTGTTTGTCATATTGTTAGATGACCACGTGAAGCCACCATCAAATGATTGAAAAAATGCCTGAGTTGCTTGTCCTGATGCTAATCCTAATTTTGTCGGTAAGGCAAAAAGATTCCACGAATTATACGCCCATCTTATCTTAACACTGTATAATCCTGTACTAATATGGTCACTGTACGCATTCGCATATACAGATAATTTGATTGTACTAATCTGTGTCCACGTAAATCCAAAATCTTGCGATTTGAGCAGTGCAATATAATTCGGAATGGAAGAAATCTGAGCTGCTATGATATCCTTTCCATTGTAATCTAACGATCTGTATCGTAAAAGCCGTTCAGTCGTAGACGGCAGCGTACGTGTCCAGGTGTAATTATCTTTGCTTACAAACGCACCATCTCCTACAATAACCCAATTCTTGCCTGCCCACACTGCATCATTAATTTCAGTTACCTTTGAAGTCTCAGGTCCAATGATTGTAGAAAACTGTGTAGGGGCTAGAGTTCCAGGGTATAATGAATTTGTCAGAAACATTGTATAAAAAGTTGATGTAGTTATTGCGGCAGGTGGATACCAACTTGTTTCATAAGAATATGTAAGATTACTTGCTGATGTCATCAAAAAGACTTGACCATTTGTTGTTATAGAAGTTAAAGGACCCATACTCTTATAATTAACTCCTCCACTCGTAACACTGCTAAATGTATGATAGCCTATTGAAGTCGAAGTACCAATTCCAGAAAAGGTAATTAATCTATTTGAATTATAGACACTACTTAACTGTGAAAAGACAGATTTATTGTTAACACCAAAAAAACTAATTGGTGCCGCAGAATTAAATACATTATTACCTGTAGTTGTTAAAAAGTCATATGAAGTCAGCATAGATGACAATGGAATTGATTTCAGTTGTCCATAAATATTGTAAAAATAATTATTATTCTGCTGAAGAGCAAGTGTAATAAATGAATCTGTTAGTGCTGCACCATACGCAGTTATTGCAGCCTGTCCATTTGCGGGCCTGTAAATATAAGAAGACATTGTACTCAATGTAGCAGAACCACTTGAGATACCAAATGTATAGAGCCAAGGATTGCTATTTCCAACTAAAAAGACGGAACTTGTATAAGCATATGGCTGAATGAGCACTCCACCAACTACATCTAACGAATTTAATGTACTTAGAGGCTGTTGAATTCTAATTGAATTTGCATTAATTATTGATACACTTTTAATAGATGATGTTGTAAAATTAAAGAAGGTAGTTGAAAAGATTGTACTATAATTCAGTGGAACTCCAACTTGATAGAAAAAAGAGGTTGATCCGATAAATGGATTTAATAGTAATAGTGTACTCTTATTTAATGAGCTTATAAAATAAAGTTGACTATATAGATACCCATTTGGATATGACATCATTGTTGAAACATACCGTGTATCTAGCATTGAAGTTGTAGATAATGTTGAAGCTTGCTCAGTTATAACATTAATAAAACCAACAGTTGATATGAAACTTGATTGATTTGAACCAATCGTTGAAATCGTATTAATATATCCTGTTTGACCAAAATATATGGATGTTACTTCAGATACATATGAAACATTTACATAGGTATCTATTCTATTGATTTGAGATTGAATTGTAGAAAAGATAATAGTTCCAGTGGACGCAAGTGAAGATACACCTGGTACTGCATTTACATTTACTAAACTAGTATTAAAATCACCACTAATTGTTGATATTTGATAATAGTAAAGTGTGGATGTCGTATTCACGGTCGATTGTAGAATTTGGTAAACACTTGACACTCCTACTGAGGCATCAAATGGATATGTTAATGTTATAAGAGTAGACGCGTCAGTTACAATTTGTGTTGAAAATGAACATACATTTGCAGTATTTGTTTGTAAATTCATTAAAAGATTGGATCCAATATATGTAGGAAATAATGTAGAAAAACTACTAAAAGAAGATATTGTTGTTGATGTTAATTGCTGAAGTCCTGATTGATTTGTAGAAATGCTTAAGGTATTAACAATAGGCAGTACTGAAATTGTTAGAGTATCATTAAGACTTGATAAGCCTGTATATGTTTGAATAGCTATAAGGCTAGAAAATAACTGTATTGAAGAAACTCCTATAGTTGTTGACATTGAACTTAAGCTTCCAACTAATAGATTTACTGACTGAAGTGAAGAAATAGCTTGAGCTGTATAGATAGGGATATCAATTAAAAGAGTAGTTGATGCAAAAGTACTTATCGAAGGTCCAAGAGTTGTTACTTGATATGAATCAAGTACATTAGTCGTGTAGGTTGAAAATGTTGAAATATCTATGGCAAAGGTAATTGAACTAAGAGTAGACTGAAATGTTGAAAATGAATTACCGTATACGCTAGAAACAGAAGAAAAATTTTCAATTAAATTAAATGAAGCATTTACGTATGTATTAGCAAGTGATATATTTTCTAAAACTGTAGAATTTACAGTATACCAAGATGTAGATGTATTGCTTAATATTCCTGGGAATGTGCTAAATACTGTAGATGGATATGTAGCAAATAAAGTTGAATAGATAGAACTAATTCCAGGGCCAATATACCTAGATTTTATTCCTTGTGTATTCGTTGAAGGTGTATAATAAAAATATGCAAGATTAATTATATTATTACTATTCTGATTAAAAAGAGAACTCATAAAAATAGGAGGATATGTATTTACGCTTATATTAGATAATTGAGTTAGTAGTGAAAGTGAAGTACTATATCTGTTAGATGCAGTATTTGAATCTGAAATATAATTTAAATTAATATCAGCAAGCGTACTCGTGCCATACTCTTGAAAAGTAGAATATGTGATGAGTGTACTTACTGAAAATGTACTCAAGGTATTCACATCTCTTTGTAACACACTTGATATAGCATTCGTTTCTGCAAGTATAAAATTTACAGAACTTAGAAGTTGAGGAAAATTAGAGTATCCATACAAGTAATTTGAAAAGGTAGTGGAGATATTATAAACATTCCAGGTTCCATAATTAGTCGTTCCTATTGAACTATATTGTGGCACATAAACTTGCCCTCTTTCAAACAGAGTTCCTCTTGAAAAAAGCAACTCTGTTGTAATTTCATTAATTTCAAGGCTAGTTGCGGACAACGCCATCTAAGCATTGTGAATGTTTTTTAGTCTACCTTCTAACGTAGAGACTTCTATCTCCATCTCTTGAACTTTCTGTAAAAGATACTGAGTCGCACCAAACTCTAATTTGAAAATCTGATCAGTATTAAGTGAATGAAAATCTGAATATCCAAACTCACTTGTATAGGTAACGGCTGTAGGCAAAACTTGCTTGATCTCTTGTGCTATAAATCCATAGACTGAATCTGCAGGTGTACCTGTTTTATGCTGATACTCTTTTGTAAAACTAAAGTTGCGGAAGGGTAAGGTTTCAACAATCTTTGCACACGAATATAAATCAGCAGTCTGTATATCTGTCTTAACTCGTGCGTCGGAAGCCGTAAGCCATGTTGTTCCTGATGGTTTTCTTGCGTTACCTACAGCAATATCAAGTGCGTATTGCGGAAACGTTGTATTAATTCCAATATGGCCCAGATTTTGCGTAGATACCAAGTGACGAATTGTCAAGTCTCCATCATTAAAATAAATGGTTGATTGAATGATATTCATTCTCTTACGATTATTCATTATTGCAGGTATCTCGCCCGAATAGATATCAAAATTAGATAATTGTATTGCTGGGGTTGTATTTGAAGCATACGCTTGTCCGTAAATTACATTCGTAGATACTGGAATAGAAGACCAATTAACCGCATCATAGGATATAAGATGATGTATACTTCTATTTATTGATGGATTATTAATACCTGTCGCTTTCCATACACTTCCTGTCCAAAGAACAGATGTCCCTGATGTCGAAATAAATGTACCAGGGCCATTATCATTCGCATAACTCCAGCTAATTCCATCATAGCTGTACATTATATTGGATGTATTTCCATTACAGCCTACTGCCACAAACTTATCACCATTCCATCGGACTGAGTTACCTGATGTACTAAATTGTGGTCCAGCCACATCATTCCAATCTGAACCCGTATATCCATATTTAATTGTAATTGTTTCAGATGGCCCTCCAATTGCAACCCAAACAAGACCATTCGTTGCGATTGAATTTGCAAATGTTCTAAAAAGGCCAGTTACACTTGCAGTACCCAGAGACCAATTTAATCCATCAGAACTATATACAAGAGTATTAGAGAGAGAAAGAGAATCAGTTAATGCAGCAACCCACCGATATCCATTCCAAGTCAAATCATTTACCCCTACTGAAAATCCTGAGAGCCCTGTATCAGATTGACTCCAAGTAATTCCATCTCTACTAGAAACAATTTTAGCACCGGATCCATTACCTCCTGCTAACCAATAAGATCCATTCCAGGCTACACAATTTAATGTAGCCATACTAGGAGTGATTGTTCCTGTATTCCAAGCAACGCTTGGATTCGATGAATACAATACAGCTGCCTGTGCTGGACTATTTGATCCAACTGCTACCCAGTAGGATCCATTATAAGCAATACCATTTCCTTGTGTAGTAAATTCATTAGTTGATGTCGAATAGTAATTAGAGAACGCATTAGATGATGTAAATATAGTAATACCACTTGCCATATTTGATCCAACCATAACGTGATCAATGAGAGGAGGGGGTGTCGCTGAAATTCGTAAACTCCCTGTCATTGCAAATGGGAATTCATTTGTTGTTGTTCTATTGATACCGATTGATGAAGCAGTAAGTTGCTGTGTTACCGTAAGATTTGATGTTGTTATTGAATTTGCATTAAATGTACTAAATGAAGGAAATAGAATTGAACTCAATATAAAAGTAGAAACTTGTTGGTAATTTAATGTAATTGCTGATAAACTTGAAAAGAAACTAGAGGTCGTCTGTGCATAACTTGATACTAAACTATATCTTTGTGTACTTATCGTTGTAGATAAATCTATGCTATTTACTAGGAGTGGTGTTAGAATACTTGAAATACTCTGTATAAGAATAGTAAGTGTTGACTGAAGAGTTGAAACCTGAGTATTAGGATTAAACGTGGAATAGGTAATAAGATCAAATCCTCTTAATGCTGATATATTATTAAGCAAATTTAGATTTGTATTTGCGATAATATTTGTAGAATAAAGAAGAGTTGATAAACTACTAAATGCCGAAAGTGTACTTTCTGAAAAAAAGGTAGAGATTGCCGAGACTCCTGTATCTGTACGAATCGCTGATATATTGTAAACATCATTTGAAAAGGATGAAAATGAAGCGTAAACCGATGTACTAATTGAAGATATACTTGGGCCAATTATGGATGAAAGTGAAGAGACTCCAGGACCTGTAAAAATACTCGGGTAGAGGAGTCCAATATAGCTTGATGTATTTGAAAAGCTCGTATTCTGTATCTTTACTAGACTTGATAGAGTAGATGTTTGATTTTCGGTATTAAAAAGTGAATTAATTGTTGAATATGCAGTTGGTAACAGTGTTGAAAATGTACTAAGTGTAGCTAAATTATTGTAATTTATACCGAATGTAGTTGAAAGTGTAGACAATGATGTTTTTATTCCTTCTTGTAGAAAATACACTTGAACATATCCAGTTGTAAGTACAATGTCTGAAATCATCTGTATTTCATTACCAAGAACAGTAGAAAATGATGAAATTCCTTGGCCACCCGAAGCATTAGCAATTTGTTGAATAATATAAATATTTGTACTAGTCGTATATGTACTTAGACTTGATAATCCAGATATTCCTGTATACAATCCCGCATTTTGAATGAAAGTAGAAAATGAACACGCGACAATCGTTGATAAACTACAGACTCCTGCTGTTCCTAAATTTATATTAAATATACTAGAAAAACTTGAAAGATTAGCAGTTAATACCGTTGACAAAGATGAAATACCCGCACTATTATTAAATTCCTGAAGTCCACTGTTTAATTCAGTAAATGAAGTGCCTACAACAGTTGAAAGACTTGATGCTCCAGGACCAAATGCGCTTGTAACAATTGTATTAATTGTACTTGTGAATCCGACAATACTTGATACTGTTGTTGATACTGTTATTTCTAGGCCTAAGCCTGTATTTGTACTATAATATTCAATACTTTCACTTAAGTTTGTGTAATAACCGTAAGTGTATGAAGATAATGAAGAGACTGATTCCGCTTGATTAAAATAAGTATCTAAATAAGTTCCAAGAGTTGAAAAACTACACGTAACAAGAGTTGAAAGTGTTGAAAGAGAATTATCAATTGAATTTAATTGTAGAATAATTTGTGAAGTTGTTGAATTCTGTAATTGTACAGTTGAGTAAAGATTATAAAATGTGGAATATGATGAAGTATATACAATACCATAGACTGAACTTTGATATAGATCTGTTGTTGAAATTAATCCAATAATCTGATATTCTACAATACTTGAAATACTACTTACTTGCTCATTTGTTCCAAGTTGTACAGTTGATAGAGACTGAATGCCCGCAAGTACATCTGGAATAGAAGAAGGTGTTAACATTATATTTGCAGTACTAAACATTTGGTCTGGTGTGAAATACTGAAATTGATTTCGTACATTATAATTTCCAGGTATTATAGGAATAGTAAAACTGGACGTATTAATACTACTCGTGCGTCCTTCAGTTCCACAGCCTTTTGATCCTGTCGCTACAACATTAGCATTCTTAATATATAGGGTTTCAAAAGTTAAATTATCTATATCAAGCGTTACTCTGGACGACGCCATCTCTACCTAGATAATGTAAAAGGGTGGCAAGATTTGCGCAAGCGGATACACATGAGGATGTATAAGTGGATGCGCAAACACCTGCTGCTAATAATCTACTCTTGTCGGTAGATGGTCGGCCAAGGTGGACTTTTACAATTAGTCGCATTAGGAAAACAAGATGTATTTCTTACCGGAAATCCACAAATGACCTGGTTTAAAATGGTCTACAGACGCTATACCAATTTTGCAATTGAAGCACAGCCAATGTATTTTGACGGCACTCCTGATTTTGGAAAACGCATTACTTGTCTTGTTCCACGTCGGGGAGATCTCTTATCACAACTAATTCTTGAAGTGGAGTTACCGGCACTCTATTTAACAAATGGAACCCCCGTTTCCTATGTTAATTCTATCGGTCACGTTCTTATTCAAGAAATCTCAATTGAAATCGGTGAGCAAGAAATTGATCGTCAAAACGGTGAATGGATGGAAATTTGGTCAGACTATACAACGCCATTTGACAAGCAGAGTGGATTTTACAATATGATCGGAAAGGTTGATGGATACTCGCCCCCTACTCTCAACGGTCCACTGAAACTGTATATTCCTCTTAGATTCTGGTTCTGTAAGAATCCTGGTCTAGCCTTACCGCTTATTGCTCTTCAGTATCACCCAATTCGTATTAATGTGACACTTGCGCCACTAAGTAATCTATTCTACACCTCAGCTCTTACAAGTCCAACATGTACCAATCTAGAAGTCAAACCTGCTAATATTACTTCCTTAATGTTGTACGGCGATTACATCTATCTTGATGTGGATGAACGTCGTAGATTTGTTAGCAGTGCTCACGAATATTTAATTGAGCAAGTTCAGTACACATCCATTATTCCAATTGCTCCCGGTGCTTCGTCAGGGTCCTTACGCTTAGAATTTAATCACCCCATCAAGGAACTCTTTTGGTATATTCAGCGTGATGATATGCTTCGCTATCACGAATTTTACAATTATAGTTCGATCGGCATCTATGAATCTGGAACTCGTACGGATATGCTTGCCAATGCAGTTCTCCAACTCGATGGATATGACCGATTTCAAGTCAGAGATGCTGGCTATTTCCGCCTAGTTCAACCGTGGCAATATCACACTGTCATTCCCGAAAAGTTATTTTTGTATTCCTACAGTTTCGCCCTTCGGCCTGAAGATGTACAGCCTACAGGATCTATGAATGCAAGCAGAATGGATTCAATTATACTTCAAGTAAATATAAATCCTGCTCTCATAAATACGCTAGGTAATCTACATTCCAAAGTCTACGCAACAAATCTAAATGTATTACGCATTGCTGATGGATACGGCGGCGTAGTCTTTACGATTTAGATCTATCAGTTAGAGATGCTCGAAGACATCACAAAAAAAATGGATATCACTAAGACCTTTGATGTGGGAATCACACAAGGGTCTTACTGGGGTGGTGCTCAAATTCCTTATTGGTTGATTCAAATCTTGACTGTCGGATTTGGAGCACTCGGATTAGATCACCTTTTATTACGAAGCCCACGTACGGCAATTCTCAAAGTACTTAGCATTATTCCTCTCTTTGGATTCTGGTATTTCTTTGATATCGCACAAGTTTTTGGTGAAGAAGAATCTGTAAGAAAATACGGATTTGCTATTCCCTTTGCTGGCCCACAAGGTATCGGTGGAGGAATGTTCATTAATAAAGACGGTAGTAATGTTGCCCCACCAGAGAAATCAAAACCCTGGACCTTTTTGATGTATGCAATCGCAAGTATTTTCTTTACTGTTCTTCCACTGAATAAGATCTTAATTGGTGACTATTCGGGTGCTTTCTTACAAATTATAATGTATGCTTTTTTCTTTACACCTCTCATTTTACTTGCTCTTATCTGGGGCTTTTATGATGAATATCGTGTTCTCTTTGATACACGTGGTCTAATTGAAAAAGGTGCTGCACGAATAATCCCGGCATCTTGGATTCTTGATCCCTATTTCAAACGAAGCGCTCTCGGACCTCTTCCGTCACCTCCTGATCCCGCCAACGGTATGATATCACAAGGTCAGACCTTTATTACAAAAATTATTTCAAATATTTCAGATCTCTACACAAAAACCACAGGTCAAATCGTAGGTCTAACGACTGGAGCTGTAACTGGAGCAACCACAGCAGTAGGTAATGTTGTTCAAGGGGTAACAGATGTCAGCACTGCTGTAACAACTGGAGCTGTAACCGCAGCAGGAGATGTTGTTAAAAGAGTAACAGATGTTGGTGCAGCCGTTGAGGGAGTAAAAACAGTTGTTGGAACTGTTGCTGGAAAGGCTGTAAATATTGGACAGGGTGTTGTTAATAAGGTTACAAATGTTGGAACCCAAGTTGCTGATAAGGTCGCTGGAGAAGGTCAGAGAATTGTAAATAAAGTTGTTGAAAAGGTTGAAAAGAAAGCGGATGTAATGGAAAATAAGCTTGTTGACAAGATTCTTGGCAAAGTTGAAAATGTTCAAGATAAAGTTCTAGAAACTGCGGGAGGCGTTGTAGATAAGGGTGTAAATGCCTTAGGAACCGCCATTGATGTTGCTGTTGCACCGTACACTGCACCTATGGATGCAATGGGTGCTGCCGCAAGTGGTGTTGAGGCTGTAAAGTCAGGTGTAAATGCTGCAGCAAATACTGTTGAAGCAGTCTCAGAAGTAGCAGACGCAGCAAAAGAATCAGCTGCAGTCTTGAGTGAGAAAGGACCCGCGCTTCTCGGCAAATGGATGGACAATGCGACTGCAGCTCCTGCTGCTCTTGCTGCTGCTCCTGCTGCGGCTGCTCTTGCTGCTGCTGCTCCTGCTGCTGCTCCTGCTGCTGCTCTTGCTGCTGCTCCAGTCGCCAGTGTAGCAGCTAAACAAGCCGGTGGAGGACTTGATCTTTTCCTGAAAGGAATCAAAACTGATGACCAACCATCCGACTCATCAATGGTACTCCTCTTTTGTGTAGCTATGCTCGCATTCGGTGGATACGTAGTGTACACTCTCAGAAAAACGATGACGTCTACAGAAGATTCTAAAGATGATACCCCTCCAGAGTCAAGATCAGTTCGAAAGTCTCGTCGTTCCGAGAATAGCCAATACTCAGATACAGACGGCAACTAAATATGACCCCAACGTAATTATCTATTTTACTGCAACCTGGTGTGGCGCCTGTCAACGTCTAAATCAAGATAGACTTCAGCAACGCAAGGATATCAAGTGGTACAAGTGTGATATTGATCAAAATAAGTATACAATGGGCTACTGTGGTCTTAAGAAAATCCCATCTTTTGTTTTTATTAAAAATGGTAAATTTATCGGTGCTATGAGTACTTCAATAACAGAGAATGTGCTTGAAATGATTGAAGAGACCTTTTAGAAGAGATATTATGCCCGACTATGATATTTGCATACTAGGCGCCGGTTTTGCCGGTCTCTATTGTGCAATCGAGTGTGCCAAGAAGTGGCCAGATGCTAAGATTGTAATTCTTGAAAAGTACAATACTCTGGGAGGCCGAGCTGCCACCTTTCATAAGAATATCCCCGGCCTTGGATCCTACCAATGGGAAATGGGTGCCGGCCGAATTCACACCAACCACAAATGGGTTGTCGATCTGGTTGACAAATACGGTCTAACCAAAATTCCGATTAGTGGCGGAGTTGATTTTAGAGTTCCCGGAAAAGTCGATCCTATTCCAGTTGACTTTGAAAAGTATCTGAAGGCCGTGAATCTGACCGCTCTCTCCAAAGATATTCTTCTTGAAAATACTCTTACCACACTTTTGAATTCCGTAGTTGGCCACGATGAAGCAAAGACAATGATCAATACGTTTGAATACAGATCTGAGGTTGACACACTCCGGGCAGATCGGGCACTTGAGGCTCTCAATGGAGAAATTGGCCAATCCAAAGGATTCTTCGTCCTCAAAGAAGGATTTTCATATCTCGTGGAAAAGTTGCAGAACGAAGCTGAAAAACTTGGAGTGACCATTCTCAAAAAACATTCAGTCACCAATTTCCAAAAACTAGAATCAGCCGGTGGAGTCTACAAAGTTTCCGTGAAGGATCATATTTCCATAAAAGCCGGAAAGGTGGTGGTGGCCATTCCCCGGGACGCAGTTGCTGAACTCCCCTGTCTGAAGAACTTACCAATCCTACAAATGGTCAAGATGAGACCTCTTGTACGAATGTATGCGATCTTTCCTAAATCAGATGATGGTACGTGTTGGTTTCAAGGCCTCAATAAATTCGTCTGTCCCTTGCCTATTCGCTACGTTATTCCGATAAATCCAGCTACAGGTGTCATAATGATTTCCTATACAGACGGCCCGGAGGCTGAATACTGGATCAAGTTACAAAAGGATAAAGGCGATGCTGTAGTTCAAGCCGAAGTGATGAAACAGATTCGGATAGTAGTGCCTCATTTAGACATTCCAGATCCATTCTTTTTTAAGATTCATCCCTGGTCCGATGGATGTTCATACTGGGTTCCTGGTTCGTATGATTTCTTACAAGAATCATTGAAATCAGTAAAGCCTTTACCTTTACAAATGCCGGGTGTATATATGTGTAATGAATCGTGGGCCTATGCTCAGTGCTGGGTTAAGTGCGCCATTGACCAAGCTGACCTCTGCTTTAAGAAAATGGTTGAGGATTCAGAAAATCAGTAATTGTTTAGTGTTGGAACATTAAGTGCATCGGTTGCTGCTTGGTCAACTCTGTGATTCCAAAACCACGGAAACTGTGACTGTCTTGCACCCTGAGTATGTGCTTCAACCCACTTTAGTTCAATCTGTGTCTTATTCTGTGAGTACAGCGGTATAAGCTCCTTCATTATATCGAGATGCTGAATGTCACCTCCCTTCTTTTTCCAATCATTCCGCCACCACGTTGGACCCCATTTTGAGGTGCAATTAATGGCATATTCACTGTCCGACCAGATTGTAATAGGTGTTGAATCTGTTTTCAGTGTTTCTGTAGCATACTGAAGTCCTCTGAGGAGCGCATTTAGCTCAGCACGCTGATTTGTCTGAGGTTCAAATGGCTTAAGTTTTTCAGAGTTATAGCCAATTTCTGTTATCTGATCCTTGTCTACGACGACGAAGGCCCAAGAAGCTTTGGCGAACTTCTTGCCATTGTTCGTGCACGCACCATCTGTAAAAATATGAAGAGTTTGTTTGGTTTCCTTAGGACTTGATTTGACGAGTGATCCAATAGAAAAAGGAATATCTGGTAAAGCAGTAGTAACAGGATGCAAATCGATAGCCACGTTATTCTTAACATTTTTCACCTCCTCTTCGTCGTCCCCTTGTTTATATATGTAGGCATCCAGAGGGCCAGTCTTCCTGAATGGGTTTTTTACAGCCTTCTTGGACTGGGTATTGTTGTCTTGATGTATCAGCTTTACAAGTCTTATATAAAATATAGCACGGGCGCTTTAAGTTTATGGGTCAATCTGATACACGTACTTTTAATTGCTCCGTTAATAATTTACATAGGAGCAATGGGAAAAAATACTCCTCGACCGGCATTTGAGATGCTTCTTCTATTAGCATTTGCGGCCTTTGGCTACCACTTGTATTATTTGGTGCTTGCGGCCAATACCGTTTCAGGGGGCAAATCGACTTAGATAACTTCTAGCTTCTTTCGAAGCAGAAGATCCGTCGTCTGCTTCAAATGATCCATTACGTGATAGAGAATTGATGGAAATGACTTACACTCCTTCTTACATGTTAAACACGTAAGCAGAGTTGAATCCTTCTTCTTCTCGATCATAGCATCTACCTGCGGCCGCACGTGATTACGAGCAATATGTAGACGACAGTACTCCTTCTTCGTAAAAGATTCAGTACACCCATCAAACGGACACTTAACACTTGCGTCAGTGGTAGGCTTTGTGACGTGACGTAACTTAACGTGATCATCTAGAGCATATTTTTGATAGAATCGCTTTTCACAATGAGGGCAGGCGTGCGGCATTGTTCCTTCGTGCTTCTTCAAATGATAATGCATTGTATTTTGCTTTTCACGAGTCTCCTTGCAGACGTGACAAACATAGAGTCCATTTTCATTCTTCTGATACTGAAAGGTCATTGTATAGATTTTTCAATAAAAAAAGTTTCAATTTTTGCGATGTGTTTTACGTTTTTTAGTGGCAGAGTGTCTCTTTTGTCTATATGAGCGACGACCACCACGTCTTTTAGTTCTTGTAGGGACAAACTTAGAAAAGTCTATTGCTTTTGGCATAGTAATCTCCTTACTTCGAGTTTCGTTAGTAGAAGTCTCGATATTTCTGATAGAACCTTGAATCTTTTCTCTCTCAGCTTTAGCAAACTTTTCAGCATTTATAGTATTTTCCACATTTCTCTCTTCTTGAGATAGTTTTTCTCGGCGTTCTTCATTTAACTTTTTAAGAAGTTCATTAATATATAACTGTATTTGAAGATTTAATGTTGTATCATCACTAAAACTTTCTATATACTCTGGATTTCTTATAAGATTAATAGCTACAGGAAACTCTAAAAGGAAACGATCAATAAAATCAGAAATATCTTTTTTTGCCGTTTCACTCAAATATTGTTTTAGTAATCCGTGTAGTTTCCTTATAAGTACAGCACCACCCACCACTGACCAAGATGTTGCGCCAATAATAACTGATTTAACTCCAGTAATTGATCCTTGCCATCCCATTGCTTTTGCAAGTTTGTAAAAATCATTGTTAGTAGGTGTTAGCCAAGCAAATCCTATAGGTGTGCCAGTAAGTATATCCTTTAAATATGTGCCTGAATCTTTAATAGTATCTGATTCTAAAAACGATTTTGTTTTACCTGAGCTATTTTTAATATAAGTATCTGGTGCTAATTTAAAACTTGAAGATAATGGATAATCTTTATTTATTTGATTAATTAATTCCTGATCTATTTCTGCTGTAGGAAGTTTATTATTTGTTATTATATAATCTTTTGTCATAGTTATGTATCTATACAATGCAATATCATCCTTATTGTGTTGACAATCTGCGTATAACCAATCGTGATTATTTTTAGCATCTATTCCATAAATCGAATCATAAAAAGTTCGTTTCTCAAGATTAGAGTATCGCTGATTTAGAAAATTTGCTGTCATATCTTTATATTGTTTAAATGCTGGTATCTGAACTTCTAAATTATTTTGATAATCCATGTAGTCTTCAGGAAATTGACTTAGTAAAACACCAGGAACAAAAAAAATGATTGACACTGCAACAGTTAAAAATGAGGCTACTTTTAATACTTGACCAAATGTCGTTAAATTTTCAAATGATGTTTCAACTACTTTTGAGCCATTACTTTTTAATCTTACAATAAATTGATCTGATAAGATTAATCTTAGAATAATTAAATTTGTAACAATTTTCCATTTTTCTTGTTGTAGTTCATCTGGTAATGTAAGAGTGTTTACTGCAGTATCTATTATACTATTATTTGGATCTATTGGTAATTTAAGAGCAATAAGTCTTTGTTTTAATTCATTCGGAATAGACTGTAAAGTATAATTACAGAGCATATTATTGGCTTCTTTAGCACTATATCCTAAATAGATAAAACGTGCTATTATACTATCACGTCCACTTAGATTATGTGCATTATTTTTATTCTTAAAACACTCAAGTTCAAGTTCAAACTTTCCAATCTTTTCAAGTGTATCGATTCGTGGAATAAAGTCAATTTCATTTTTCTTATCTTTATATTGACGCCAAAGTCGTCTTATTAAGTCATAATTGGTTGTTCTTGCATTTGTTATGATATTAGCGCTAATTTCTTTCGATGCTTTTTTTGTTACATTTTCAGGACCGTGGCTTTTTTTAGTACCAACTTTCTCAAAGAATCCCCTTCTTGAAACAATTCCAGTTACACTATTTCCATATTTTGGTAAAAATGTCTTTCCAAAATTCTTCCAGGATCTAGTTTTTAATCCATTAGGCTTTTTATTATTAAGTTTAGTTTGACGTAGTGGATTTTCTACAACGGTCAGGCTTGACATCTATATAGTTTAAAGAAAATATTTAATAATGATGTAGAATGTCATTCTTAGCAATGATTGATGAAGAACTACTCAATGGATCCTTTACCCCCCGAGTAAATTGCTGCAGCCGTTTTTGGTCAATCGTGTGGGACTTTGGCCAGTTTCTGATGTCAAAGAATGCTGGATACGAGCCTCCATCCGATGAGGAAAATGAAAACTACGCAGTCAATGGCAAGCCAAAGATGGAAGAAGTAGAGGAAGAAAATGAACTCTACATTGATGATAATGAGCTCTATGCTAGTTATGTAGCCAGCTTGGAGAAGGAAAGATCAACCAAGCGTGTCTACAATCTCAGACCACGCAAGCCTGCTCGGGGATAAGTTGTACTGTAAAAAATTGAATAAGTAGTAACCCCTATAGTTTTTAACGCAGCTATGTTTCTATCAACTCACAACTACATTGACTTTCACATTGAAACAAGTGAAGGTGAATGTATTCATACATTTTCTGGAGCCGAGAAAGCAGGAAAAGCACTTCCAGGTGATTCTGTTAAAGTTATAGAAAACGCAGGATGTGAATTAGTCTATCATGTATTGCATCCTCCTCTCGTAGGCCTTCTTGAATTAAATACCACTGTACGCTATGGCTTTACAAATCGTAATGTACCTCTTTACTTATTCAAACCGTATAATGAATCCTATCCACCTATGCTAGTTGCCTCTAAAGATACAAGTCGTACGAATCAACTCGCAGTAGCAGTCTTTGAACACTGGACAGATTCTACATTTCCACGAGGCGGAATTACAAAAATACTCGGCCCTGCAGGAGTACGAGAGATTGAATTAGAAGCGATTGCTCTTCAATATTCTCCGTGGTCTTGGACCTCCAAACTCTGTCCTGTAGAACTCATTCATCCTGACCGCGAGTCTCGCTTTATTCTTGATAAACCAACCATTAATATTGATCCAGAAGGATGTCTTGATATTGATGATGTACTCTCTCTCTGGAAGGAAACTAAAACTACCTGGACTCTCGCAATCTCTATCTCAGATGTCTCTGCTTACGTTGAACTCAATCCATCCCTCCGATTTGCTGAAAAAATCGGACAAACACTCTATACGCGTGAAGGTGTAATTGTTCGATCTATGTTTCCTACACGGTTTGCAACTGATACATTCTCACTATTACCTGGAAAAGAACGATTTGTTCTTACACTCTTTGCTACCTGGAATGGATCCTCTCTTTCCAACTTTCACTGGAAAGAATGCTGTCTAACAAATGTAGCCTCTTATTCGTATTCTAACTGTACTTCAATTAAGGAATTAGATATAACTGTATTGAAGAAGATTGTCTCATCTCTTGGAGGTGATCCCACTGATTCTCATTCGTGGATTGAATCTTTGATGCTTCTCTATAATTCAGAAGCAGCAGCTATATTAAAGAAAGCCAATGCAGGACTTCTGCGTAGTCATAGTGAACCCGAACAAAAACGTCTGATTAAGTATGCAGCTCTAGGTCTTCCAATTCAAGAACTTGCTTATCCTGCAGCAACCTATACCGTCTGTGAAAATGAAACTGGCCACTGGGGTCTGAAGAAAGGACTCTATTGTCACGCGAGTTCTCCTATTCGTCGCTATGCGGATATTATCAATCAAGAAGTTCTAAAAAATCATATGAAATTACAGTCTACACAGTATACTCTACTTGCTAGTACACTAAATAGGCTTGAGAAGGCTGCAAAGTCCTATGATCGTGACTGTCGATTTGTAGACTGTCTTCTTACTTCAAAAGGACTCTCGCTTTCGGGAATTATTGTTGAACTTCATCCAGAAAAAAAGAAAGTAAGTGTTTATATGAATGACTGGCGTCGGATTATTCGGTGTCCAACGATTTACGAATGGAAAGAAGGTGATTCTGTTCAAATCCAATTTCACGCATCAATGACCGGTCGCTGCTGGAAGCGCAAGGTAATTTATAGAATAGCATTAGATCGTCAAATATAGACTCTCAGGAATTGCTGCACCCTTTACAAGCAGTTTCTGTACATTTTCTAATTTTGCCAGCATTTCAACATTTTGTGTGTAGGTTGCTAGAGACGTGAATTCTTCCAATAAATTAGATACTTTCAAAATTGTTCTCATAAAATTCCCTTCATAGATATCATAGTCTTCACAGATCGTTGAAATTGTATCCCCTTGAATCCATCGCCAGACCGGTTCAATCCAATAACTGTTCAACTGCCAGAAAGCACTTGGACTCTGAACACCGTGCTTTTTTTCGGCTTCAAAGAATGTATCTAGCAAAGAATCCAAAGAATACAATTGATTTATTACATTTTTAGGAATTTTCAAGGACGATATAGGAACAGTGTTTTCGCTACGCTCATTTAAGAATGCGCAGAGAAAGCATACGATTTCTTCACCTGATAGAACATCGCAGAGACCCTTCGTATAGGCATAGCTCATTAACAAAGGATTTCCTTCATTTAATTCAGTTGCAAGAGTGCCAAGAAGAGTTAACTGTGTATTCAGAGGATCTGTAAAGGGTTCAAGAAATCCAGTCTGTTCTAGAACTCGTAGAATAGGATAGAGTGTCTCACGATAGTGTTCCATTTGAGCCAGCTGATCCTCTACTCTCTCAAGATTGACCACTAACTTTTTATGCTCCGTATACTTTGCCCACTGTACAGAATAGATAGGACTCATATGCTTATTTTTCCACTGCTCTAATGACTGCTGTGCCTTCTTTTTTGCTGCATTTATATTCGTCTTTAATTCATACTCTAGACGGTCGCGTAGTGCCATATCTTGAATCATTTCTTCTGTAAGACCTAGTCCCGCAAGTTTTTCCGTAACTTCATTCATTTCACGTTTGACTCCTTCAAGTGATCGTAGATGCTGTTGATACCAGTAACTCTGAGACATTAGCCCCATCCAAGTTGTATTTCCAGACTGTAGAGTTTTTAAGATAAAGTCGTAGTGAAATTCCATTCGTGATATAAATGTACTCTTATTTCCTGTCATCATCCTCTGAACTTCCTGTAAACTAATCGGATCACGTTCAGGTAAATAGAGAACAAGGCCTTCTGTATCTTTACCTCGTCTTCCTGCTCGCCCCGCCATCTGAATATACTCATCAGTAAACAAGGTACGTATACCATTTGTAGCATCATCGTACTTTTCATAGCCTGTAAAGACAACCGTTTTGGTAGGCATATTAATTCCTACTGCAAATGTTTCCGTCGCAAAGAGAACCTTCACAAATCCCTTTGAAAAGAGGATTTCAATGATTTCCTTCAAGAGTGGAAGAAGACCGCTGTGATGAAATGCAATCCCTCGCTGTAGAAGTTCGGTAATTGTAAAGTACTGTTTTGTAGAATTATAGACTGCAGGATATTTATGAAGATGAAAGTCAATAATATGCTTTACCGAGGCAGTTTCCGAAGATGTAAGCAGAGATCCTTGAACTCGGTTAGCAAAGTTTTCGCATCCCTTCCGTGAGAAGTTAAAGAATAACGCAGGAAGGAGTTGCTTCTCATCCAACATATGAATACAGTCATTGAGTTGCTGAATATACGATACAGGCCTCTTTGTTCCTTCTACAACTGGAGTTTCATAGTTTCCTTGACGTCTTACAGCCACCTGCTTTTGATGTGCCTTATAACTATCAACATCCTCTTTACGAGATTGTAACCACTCACTATAGACCTGCGCATTAAACTTTTCCTTGTGATCCATCAATGTATGGATTGTATTTCCCCGAATGACCGCGTGAGTTAGAGGAACAATACGATATTGTGTTGAAATCAAATGAATCGGCTTTTCTTTTAAAGTACCAAGCCATCCTGCAAATAGTTCAGGACCATCGATCGTTGCACTTAACAAGACAAGATTTACAGTTGGAGGTAGAAGAATCAGAGTTTCTTCCCATACACGACCACGTTCCCGATTATTAATGTAATGGACCTCATCAAATACAACTGCATCTAAGTTATCCAGACTTAATGAGGCAGATAAACCTAGAGATCGTGTAGACGACGTATACTTGAATAGCAGATTTCGTAGAATCTCTGTAGTCATAATGACGATTGGAGCATCTGGCTGAAACTTAATATCTCCTGTCATAATTCCAACCTTTCCTGGCCACATCGCCTTCAAATCGTGAAATTTCTGATTTGAAAGTGATTTAATGGGTGTTGTATAAAATACACGCTTTCCCTTTGCCAAACTGTGCGTAATCTGATACTCTCCAACAAGCGTTTTTCCAGATCCAGTTTTCGCAGTTACCAGAACATTTTCATTACGATGAATCGCTGAAATTGCGTGTTTCTGAAAAGGATCCAGAGGAAATGAATAGTGAATACTTGGTTCTTCTGGAAAAGTTGTACACGGAGATCCAGCATTTACAATTTGGAGATACGTCATTCTATGTGTACTTCTACAAGGTAGACAGTGTAACTCAATTTTTCACTAGATTTTGCTACTTTGTCTAGGGTTAAGGCCTGAATACACTTTATATACAATGACTCCCAAGATCACTATTCTTACACTCGCAATTGGTGCAGATTATCGTAAATCACTAGCAAAAGCACTCAATTCAAAACAACTCTATGCTGACAAGCACGGCTACAAATACATTCAGGCCGGCGAGGAGTGGTGGGATCGGAATCGCCCTATCGCCTGGTCGAAAGTCCCTTGTCTTTTGAACTTACTCTCAACCTTAGAAGAAGGTGCTCTTGTCTGGCAAAGTGATGCGGATGTACTGATAACGAACCCTACTCTGCGGATCGAAGATCACGTGCTTCCCTTGTTGCCTCCAGATAAGGATATGCTACTTATGTATGATGCGTGCCACCACGTGAACAGTGGAAATATTCTTATGAGAAACTCGCCGTGGACGCGCGACTTCTGGCGGCGTGTCAATGAGCGCACCGATTGTACCTTTCATATCTGGTGGGAAAACAAGGCGATCTGCGATCTTCTGGAGGAAAATAAGGACGATGCGAATCACGTACATGTATCCAATCAGCACAAGCGATTTAATGCATATATTATGGGATTTCCTCAGGAGCCGCTGTGGACACCTGGAGATTTTCTCGTACACTTTGCGGGTGTCTATGGCCTAGACAAGATGGTTGCGCTTATTGAAGATATTGAGGCAGGAAAGACTCCTCGTCGTGATATGTATAACCCGTAGTCTACACATAAATAAGACCATATTGATATTCTTGGTCATTAGGATACCGAGTACCGCACAGAGAATCAATCCAATATTCTCCAAAGTTCCAATCGTGGTACTTGTGATGGAGTAAATGATGATTGCCAATTAGAAAGGCCCAGCGAGGATCGTGCCTCATCATTCCTCGTGTATTCAGCAGAACAAGAACAATAGCCCATTGCATAGCAGTATAGTTGTAGACGACAACTGGAAAAAACATTCCAACACCTTGAAAGGTAGACTCAACCATGGATGCGTCATACGTGTCAATAAAATTAGGAACTTGTTTTCTATGGTGTTGTTTGTGAAATGGATACCCAATCTTATGATGTAGTATTACATGCGATATATAGAACCATATATCATATGAAATAATTGCGAGGAGAATGGGTATCATTTCTAACCGATAACCGGGAATAAGTTTGATGTCTTTTTGCGACTAGTAAAGCTTCTCATTTTCAATGCGCCGAGCGAGCTCCTGTCGGCCTTGGTCTTGAAGAAGTTCAATTTCCTTCACACGTTTGAACCCCCTCTGTCTTATTTGTTCCTTGTAGGCACGGTCTCCTTGTAGCTTATTGATGGCATCGACCCAAGCATTCTCGTCATCACGATCACACGCAATGCCCGCACCTCCTACACACTCAACAAGACCTTCAGCGTGACTATGGATCACAACCACACCTGATGCCATAGCTTCAACAGCAGTACGACCCCACGTTTCTTTCAAGGAGGGCATAATTAGAATTCCGATTCGCTTGAACACGACTGTAATGTCTTTCTGATTTTCAATGAGTAGTACATTTGAAGGTAATTCCTTTTCATCATCTTGCTTTGAATAAGCACCCTTCACACCTAAAAACTGTACGTTCGGCATTCGGTTCGCAAGACTGTAAAATAAGTCGCTACCCTTATTCCGATTTATATTAATTAAACAGACCAACGTATTACCAGGCGTATAGTTCTGAAGAGGCTTGAATTTATCTGTATCCACATACGGAATCATTTTGAAGTGTTTGTACATTGTCGGATTTTCAGAAGCTGTATATTCGCTATTATAAACAACTGTAACAGGAAAGGCCATTTTTTGTTGAATCAGCCAACTCCAATCATTTACCATATGAATAAAAACGTAACAAGGCTTCTTGTATTTTTGAGCTAATTCAAGCATTTTATTTTTATCCGTACTTTGGAAGAAAATAACATCACAGTCTTTTACAATATTATGCTTATCATTCATATCCATTTCATAGATAGGAAATCCATCAAATTCGGTATATTTATATTCATTTACTATAATTGACACGGAGTGACCACGATTTCGTAAATATTTAATCGTTTCATATGCGCTAATCTCAGATCCGGCATAGGTTGCAGGTAAAAATGTTCTACTGTGAAGAACAATCTTCTTAGGATAGGGTGTTTTAGCATACTCCTCTTTTAAATATACACGATTTGGCTGCTCAACATAGATATCGAGTGTCTCTTTGAAATAGGGTGTTAAAAGTATACATATGAGTGCCAATACAGCGATGCCAACAAGTTCGTTAGGCATTCTCTAATTTGAGAGTCTTAATCTTTTTTGTGATTATAAAGTATAATGG